>Ga0315278_10000137_pt1 | contig 64873 bp, 50 predicted proteins | sample YL17G06_0_MG_FD_203880 | JGI IMG/M metagenome (GOLD analysis project Ga0315278, IMG submission 203880) | Sediment microbial communities from Yellowstone Lake, YNP, Wyoming, USA - YL17G06_0 | ecosystem: Environmental > Aquatic > Freshwater > Lake > Sediment | place: USA: Wyoming | collected... | reverse complement strand
GCTACAGCATTGATTACTCGACGATGGCTCACAAAATTTTCCGTCTAATAATAGACGTCCGAAGCAAAACGGTGAAAGAAGTGGCCACACTGTTAAAAAGGAAATTGGAAGAGGAAGATGAGACCTTCCGAAGCAGTCGCCTCCCCTATCGTCAGAATTTAAAAAATAAAAAGCAAATCAAAAGTATTCTCGCCCGCTTAACGGATTATGTGGAAGAGCAAAGCGACAAAAGTTCCCATTATCAAGAGTATATCGATTCTAAAAGCAAAGATCGCTACGAGATCGAACATATTTGGCCAGCCACTATGAAATGGCAGCAGGAAGGGTTTGAATCTCAGGAGGAATTCGAGAATCACCGCAACTTGATTGGTGGTCTGCTGCTGTTACCCAGGTCTTTTAATGCCAGTTTCGGCGATATGAGATTTGAAGAAAAGGTGGGTTATTATATTAGCCATAATATTATGGCCCGCTCATTGCATGAAAAAGCCTATAACCATAATCCTAGATTTAAACGCTTCATCAAAGAAAGCGGTCTGGATTTCAAACCTTATGCGGTTTTAAAAAAAGAGTATATGCTGGAACGGCAAAAATTATATGAAGAGATTGCTGAAAGAATATGGAATCCTGATCTAATAGATATAGAAATGTAAGACACAAAGGGGGGTACAAAATTTAAGGAAATCGCTCTAAAATTTAAGGATAATGAATCATTGACGGTTAAGGAAAGAGAACTAATAAGCCAATTCCTGGAATCTGTCCCTCCGGCTCCCCCCTCAGCTTTCGCAGGAATAAAAGGAACTTGAAATCAGAAAGGGCAGGAGCCCACCTATGGCCCGGATGCGAACAGGCTAATTGTGCGTCCCTCTGTGTTCGTCGACTGTCTGTGACTAAGAATTTTATTTTCACGGCAGCCGCATTTTTTTTATTGACAAAATATATCAAAATTGGTATATTCTACTACTATGAAATATGAAGTGGAATTATTAGAAGAGGCGGTTGATTTTATAATCTCGCTGCCTGTCAAGATGCAAGCCAAAATACAACGCACAATAGGTCTACTGAAAGAATATGGGTACTTTCTTCCTGAACCCCATTCCAAAAAAATCAAAGGCCAAAAAGATTTATACGAGCTAAGGGTTAAGTTGGGCAGCGACATATGCCGGTTATTCTATTTCCACTGGAAAGATAAAATTTATGTCATCACCTCAGGCTATTCGAAAAAATCAAATAAGACAGATCGAAATCAGATTGAACGTGCCATCGGGTTGATGAACTGCTTTAAGGAGGAATAATATGCCGAAGTTAAAAACAATAAATTCTGAGGTATTGCTGAACAAGCAATTAAAGGATACCGAATTCAGGAAGGAGTATGATGCATTAGCGGAAGAGTACGAATTGGCCGGTGAAATCATCCGCTTAAGAAAAAAATCCGGGTTGACTCAGCGACAATTGGCCGAACTGGCCGGGACATCGCAACCTTCTATTGCCAGGTTGGAATCCGGGGAGTATACTAATTTGACTCTTTCTTTTTTAAGGAAAATTGGCAGAGCTTTGGGAGTAATACCGGAAATTCATTTCAAAAAATTGGGAAGTGTTCATAATTAAAAATGAACCTTTGTGCATTAGTGCCTTTCTGCCTTTGTGGCTATTTTCACGGCAGGATGGAATCTTTAACAAATTTACGGAACAGGCAGCAACCAGCGCAGCAGCGGAATATATTTGAAGGTAACGCCCTCTCTATGCTCCTCACCTTCTTTATCACCGATCAGTATGATCTCATTTTTTTTAAATTCTTTTGCCGCCTTCAGCCCCGCCCGGAACTCCCTGTCTTTTATTTCCGCTCCTACGCCAACCTGTATAATATTTTCCACATTAAACCCTTCTTGTAAAACGATTTCCGGAAAGTAATGCCGAAATCGTCCTGCGCCAGGACAATTTCAGGCTGAAATCGTCTTGCCCCAGGACAATAACCCAAAGTTTTAGGAAGGTCCAGGCCCGCGGCGAAGTTACCGGGCTCCCACAGTGAAAAATTATGGCGTTTATTCCTGCCTGTCCCCTAACCCTCTCTTGAAATACGAAAGAAAATTCTCTATAATTTCTTTTTGAAAAAAAAACAATATACTTTAAAAAAAGGAGAAGAATATGCGTTGGCAAGGTAGACGACAAAGTTCAAATGTAGAGGACCGCCGCGGTAGAGGCGGCAAGGGGCTCACTGTAGGCGGCGGATTGGGCGCTGTGGTGGCATTGGTTATATACCTGTTCTTCGGCGGCGACAGCGATAAAATCACCAAGAATATCCCATTGCTCCAAAAAAATGAAACACCGATAGAACGAACCCTCTCAACACAGGATAAAGAATTAGGAGATTTTGCTTCGGTGGTCCTGGCCGATACCGAAGATGTCTGGCATACAATATTCAAGAAGTCGAAACGCCGGTACCGTGAACCCGGCATGGTATTGTTCTCCACTGCCACCGAGTCCGCCTGTGGTTCTGCCCAGTCGGCCACCGGGCCTTTTTATTGCCCCGGTGACGAGAAAGTATATATCGATCTCGACTTTTTCCAGGAATTACAGCGGCGTCTAAATGCCCCGGGCGATTTCGCCATGGCCTATGTCATTGCCCACGAAGTCGGACATCATGTGCAGAATCTCCTGGGGATCATGGAGCAGCGAGACCGGATGCGGGACCAGGTAAGCGAAGTTGAATTTAATCGCTATACTGTCAAACTGGAACTGCAGGCCGATTTCCTGGCGGGGGTATGGGCTCATCATGCCCAGCGTATGAAAAACATCCTGGAAGAGGGCGATATGGATGAAGCCATCAACGCCGCCGGGGCAGTGGGCGACGATCGCATCCAAAAAAGAACCCGGGGATATGTCGTCCCCGATTCCTTCACCCACGGCACCTCCAAACAACGAACCCGCTGGTTCCTCAAAGGATGGAAAACCGGGGATATAAAACAGGGCAATACCTTTGATACCGATGACCTATAAGAACACAAAGGAGACAGGCAAATTGTGGGCCCCAATAAATTATATGGAATATCACGGTTCTTTAGTTCTTTTTCCAGCGCATATTCGGTCCATTCTTCAAAGAGTTTCTCCATAATTATCCTCCGGTATCGTTAATTATAAACTAAAATCGTCTTCTTGTAAAACGATCCCCGGGAAATAATGCCGAAATCGTCCTGCGCCAGGACAATAACCGAAAATTTTAGGAAGGTCCAGGCCCGCGGCGAAGGGCGAAGTGACCTGGCTCCCTTAGAAGGTGTCCGTGTTCGTCCGTGTTCGTCCGTGGCTAAAAATTTTATTTAAAGATATTTTTTTGAATGTCCCTTTTTCCTCTTCCTTCCACCTGCTTTTATAACCCAAATGTCCAATTAGATGGGAGATTACGCGCCGGGTAAAAAACCCCTGGTAAAGATAAAGTGGAACAGGTGAAAATACCCGAAGTTAAGGGCCGGATGGGGACAGGCTAATTGTGCGCCCCCAATTTGAATTGAAGCCCTTAACCCTTGAATTCAACACTCGCTACGTTGAATTATGATTACCGCCCGTTGAAATCAACGCGCATGGCGTTGATTTTTGATCGGCGTACCTTGATTTCAACACGCGCTGTGTTGAATTTTGATTACCGACCGTTGAAATCAACACTCACGGCGTTGATTTTTGATCAGCGCCCCTTGAAATCAACGCCCACAGCGTTGAATTTTGATCAGCGTCCCTTGATTTCAACACTCGCTGTGCTGAATTTTGATTAACGACCGTTGAAATCAGCGCTCATGGAGTTGAATTTTGACCAGCAACCCTTGAATTCAACACTCGCAGTGTTGAATTTTGACCGGCAACCACTGAATTCAACGCCCACTGCGTTGAATTTTGACTACCAACCGTTAAATTCTGAGTCTTAGGCGTTTTTAGTATTCGGCTTTTTGGTGTAGAACAATAACCAAAAGTATTAAGAAGGTCCAGGCGCTCTTTTTTGTCCGTGCCCGTCGCGCCGCGTGTGTTCGTCGCCTATCTGTGGCTAAAAATTTTATTTCCCGGCAGGAAGAAACCTTAACAAATTTACGGAATAGGCAGCAACCAGCGCAGCAGCGGAATAAATTTGAAGGTAACGCCCTCTCTATGCTCCTCCCCTTCTTTATCGCCGATCAGTATGATCTCATTTTTTTTAAATTCTTTTGCCGCCTTCAGCCCCGCCCGGAACTCCCTGTCTTTTATTTCTGTTCCTACGCTAACCTGTATAATATTTTCCACATTAAACCCCCGCCTGATCACGAAATCCACTTCATACCCGTCCTTGTCCTTCCAATGATCGATCTCCTGATCCGGTTTCAAATTCCTGCGCAGACTGAGAAAAACAGCATTTTCATATAATCTTCCCATATCTTTCTCCCGGGATATGGAATCGATGAACCCGGTATCGCCGGGATAAACTTTTCTCGGATATTGAAACCGGTCCTTTACGTTGAAGGAAAATATCGGGACGAAAAAAAACAGGTATGACAACTCCGCGATCCTTTCCAATTCCAAAATTTTTTCTTTTCCTGTTTTTATCCCCACCGATTTCAAAAAATTAACGCACTTCGAAGCGGAAAAAATAGACGAGTCCACCAGGTACCTGGCTATCATATTGACAAACGATAAACTGGTTTTCGATTTCTCGGCAATATCCAGGGCTACGATATCCCTGTAATAAGACATCAGGATAAGCGTTTTTTCCGTATCATTTTTACAGTGCGCCACTTCCGGGAACCCGCCAAAAGTCAGATATTTTTCTAATTCCCTTTTGATGATGCCTTCACCTGCCGTGGTTTTTTTTATTTGCACGTTTGTAAATGCCAGGAATTCCTTGAAACTCAAGGGGAAAAGTTCGAATTCCAGCGTTCTTCCTCGCAGTGGTTTGATCAAATTGGAAACCGTGCGAATGGAAGATGCGGCTATTATTTTCAATTTTCCTTTTGTCTGTTCATGGATTCTTGCCAGCCATCCTTCCCAGCCTTGAATGGTAGTGATCTCATCCAGGAAGAGGTAGCCTTTATCTCCAAACCACCGTACAATGGCATCCAGAGATGTGGTCTCACGCGGAATTCGTTCATCTTCAAGGTTGATATAAGCCGATTTTTCCGGTAAATTCTTCATCAGGAGTATCATTAAGCTGCTTTTTCCCGAGCGCCTGATACCATTGATAAAAACGATTTTCTTCGCGGACATTTCCAATAAATTATATGGAATATCGCGGTTCTTTAGTTCTTTTTCCAGCGCATATTCGGTCCATTCTTCAAAGAGTTTCTCCATAATTATCCTCCGGTAGCGTTAATTATAAACTAAAATCGTCTTCTTGTAAAACGATTTCCGGAAAATTATGCCGAAATCGTCCTGCGCCAGGACAATTTCAGGCTGAAATCGTCTTGCCCCAGGACAATAACCGAAAGTTTTCGGAAGGTCCAGGCCTGCGGCGAAGGGCGAAGTGACCGGGCTCCCTTAGAAGGTGTCCGTGTTCGTCCGTGTTCGTCCGTGGCTAAAAATTTTATTTAAAGATATTTTTTTGAATGTCCCTTTTTCCTACTATGTTGGTGGTTCCGGACAGTAAATTGGCGGAAGATATAATCCCTACGAGGTCATTGCACACACGTGATAAGTCCTTATGCACGGATGAGAAGTCATCATGCACGCGTGAGAAGTGGTCATGCACGCATCGGATGCCAATTGGGGATTTCGGGACAGTCAAAAAAATGTCACTAAGTTAAGGCTATATTCTGGATTTATGAGGCTTTTCAGGCCAATGAATAATTAACACACTAACGGGGGGCCGGAATATTGTCCTATTCGGAGGCTATCCGAGAAGTCATGGATGTCTTGATATTAAAAATGTAGGGAACTGGCATTGCCTGTTCCCAAATTGGCATTGAAGGAACAGGCGATGCCAGTTCCCTACCAAATTGCGTCCTGCGTAATACCTTTTGGATAACCTCTTGCCAATGCCATCGGGTTCATTTTGCTAATCTAATCACGTGATGATTTCGAAAAGGCACATTATTCAGACATGTAGGCTTAACTTAGTGACATTCGGGACAGTCAAAAAAATGTCTTAAACATAAGGGATTTCAGGATTTTCCTATATTGACTTTTCCAACCGATTTGTCCATAATTACCACGGAGGCCCGAATATAATGATTGAAAAAGTGATGAATGATTTGAATATCAAAGAAAAAGACCTGCAGCCCTTTGAAACCGATGACCCGATCCACCCAGAAAATGTTCTCAAAGGCTTTATTTCCAGGAAATCCGACCACCGCTACGGCGCCGTGGCCATTACCCATATCAACAACCGGGAAGCCTACCAACTCCACTACGCCACCCCGAAACAACATTACCCCTTCGGCAAAGACGGCCAATTCTCCTTTCCCAAAGCCAAAGAAATCGAAGTCTACGAGAAACTGGACGGCACCAACGTCTGCGCCTACAGGTACTATTTCCAAAACAACTCTTTCCAGACCTATAAGCTGCGCCTCTTCCCGGTACTGCGGAACTCGAAATTCGGTAACTTCATGGAACTGTGGCAAGAAATCCTGGGCAGATACCCCCAGTTATCCACTATCTGCGATGTCAATAACTGCAGCGTCTCCTTCGAACTCTACGGCAACCGCAATACCCACCTGATCGTCTACGAGACCCCGCTGGAAATCGCCCTGCTGTTCGGCATCGATCCCCAGGCCCGCATTATTTCACCGGCCAAAATGGATAACCGCGGCATTCCCGTCGCCCGCCAGTTGGCCCGCATTACCTCGGCTAAAGAACTGGTAAAAGAATATAAACACTTCCAGGAAGATATTGAAAAAACCAATGTCAAAAACCCGGACGAAACAATCACCGGCGCCGAAGGCGTCGTCTGGTACCTGCTGGACGAAAAAGATACTTATTCGCAATTTAAATGTAAACCGGAATCGGTGGAACAAATCCACTGGGGAACAGGCGCTATCGATGTGAATTCGATTAAAGCCACCGCCCATAACGTCCTGGAAACAGAAGACGTCATCACCTACGAGGCCACCGTACAATTACTCCTGGAAGAATTCTCCGAAGAACAGGTGGCTATTTCGGAAGCCCGAATCCGTAAAGCGGTGACAGAACTGCGCGAATGGTACGAATTCCAGCGCGAAGTCCTGGATGTTTACAAGCAAATCGGCGTTAAATTCCACCAGGACAAAGGCGCTGCCATGAGAGCAATGTCCAAACACTTCCCTAAAAACGCCATGAAAAAAATAGGGTTTATTTTAATGAATTTGGAGGATGAGAAGAGTTGAAAAGCAATGTGCCTTCGGCGACCAAAAACCCTTTTGAAAAAGGGTTTCTGGACTTCCCAAAACTTTTGATTACCTCCACCTCCCGGTTGTTTATTACCATGGCGCTTAATTTAGTGATTGCCGTTGCGGAAGTAATCGGCGGCCTGATTTCCGGCAGCCTATCCCTGCTCTCGGACGCCCTGCATAATTTCAGCGACGCTATTTCCATTGTTATCAGCTACATCGCCATCCGCCTGGGCAGAAAACCCAAATCCGCCAAATATACTTTCGGACTCAAACGGGCCGAAATCCTGGCCGCCGTTATCAACGCGGCAACCATGATTATTATCTGTGTTTATCTATTCAAAGAAGCATATGAACGTTTCGTATCGCCGCGGGCCATATCGGCCGGGACAATGATTATCGTCGCCGCTGTCGGGCTGATCGCCAATATTATCGGTACACTCCTGCTGAAAAAAGGCGCCCGTCAAAACATCAATATCCGTTCCGCTTATCTGCACCTCCTGGGGGACGCGGTCTCCAGCGTCGCCGTCATCCTGGGCGGGATCGGCATTTATTTCTTTCGGGTTTACTGGATCGATCCCGTCCTCACCCTGTTGATCTCTATTTATATTTTGAAAGAAAGCGTTGCGATTGTAAAGGAGGTCCTCGATATTTTAATGATGGGGACGCCGGAACATATTTCCATCGCGGATATACAAAAACATATCGAAGATTTACCCTGCATTAACAATATTCATCATGTTCATATCTGGCGGCTCAACGAAAAGGAGATACATTTCGAAGCGCACGTCGATGTGGAAGATATGCCGGTAAGTGAAACAGACCGGTTATGCAATATTATCGAAGAAAAATTAAAACGTCATCATGATATCACCCATGTTACGCTTCAATTCGAAACGGGCAAATGCGTCTCTAAAGCACGCGGCGCCTGCACCCCATTGTAGGACCCTCGCGGAAGTCTAACATTTGTTACTCCCTCTGGCGCATGCATTGATCTTTTTTTCTCACCCTCTTAACTTCCTAACTTCCTAACTTCTTTTTTTTACTATGCCGTCATTTGGCATCCCCCCTATTCTATAATAGTAGCATGAAACAAACGAACAAAAAAATGTGCATAATGAAAATGAAAATAACCAAGGAGGATGCCATGAATTATTTGAATTTAAGTGAAGTAACCGATCGATTTGTAATGGAGTTAGGACCCGAGGTGCTGCATGATATCGACACCCCGTCTTTTATGAGAAAGGAATATAACATCATCCTGGATGAGGGGGGTAAATCCCCCTCCGCCGGGAAAGTAATCGAACCGGATGAAAAAATCATCCAGTTTATCTCCGTGATTAAACGCCGCGATTTTGTCTTAAACGCAGCGTAAGTATTGAAAAAAGCAAAAAAAAATATTATAATACCCGCATGAAAAGGAGCGACGTATGAAATTTGCAGACCCCAAAAACGATATCGCTTTCAGGAAAATCTTCGGCGATGAAAATAAAAAGGAAATACTCATCAGCTTTTTAAATAACCTCCTCAACTTTGCGGGAACTACCAAAGAAATCATCGATATTACCATTACCGACCCCTACCAGGTCCCCAGGCTCAAAGAACTCAAACAAACCATCCTGGACATCAAAGCCATAGACAAACGAAACATCCATTACATCATCGAAATGCAGGTCATCCATACCGCCGCTTTCGAGAAAAGGGTCATGTATTATGTCAGCAAAGCATATTCCCAGCAACTCAGCAGGGCCGATGATTACCCGAAGTTAAACCAGGTCATCTTTTTAGGGTTCCTGGATTTCATACTGTTCAAAGAAAGTTCCGGTTATACCTCCCGGCACCTCATCCTTGAAGAGAACACCAATGGCCATTATTTCAAGGATTTCGAATTAAACTTCGTAGAATTACCCAAATTTACGAAGAGTCTTAAGGAGTTGGCGGACGTAAAAGACAAATGGATCTATTTCGTAAAAAATGCCGGGGACCTGACCATGATACCCATGGAGATGGAAGAGCCAGGGGAAATACGGGAAGCCTTCGAAGTGGCCAACCAGTTAAGCTGGACAAGAGAAGAACTCGACGCCTATGACGACAAAGGAATATTTATCCAGGATGAACGCGGCCGGGTCGAATATGCCAGGGAAGAAGGAATGGAAGAAGGAATGGAAGAAGGAATAGAAAAGGGAAAAGTAATCGGTATCGAAGAAGGAGAAAGGTCGAAAGCATTAAAAATAGCAAAAGAATTGTTAAACAGCGGCGTCTCCATCGATATAATCGTCAAATCCACCGGATTGCCGGAGACAGATATCCGGGAATTGAACAAATAAATTCAATTCCTATCTTTCCCAGAACTCATCTGGTTTCGAGACTTCCCTGGCCACGACTTTCCGCAATTCCCCCGGGTCCGGGATTTCGCCCGAAGCCACCTGGAACCCATTGACAAAACAAGAAGGAATCTTTTTCGATTTTCCTTCCACCTGGTAGCCCCGGGTAGGCTTGACCGTGAGCTGCTCCCCGGCATAGTAAATATCCAATTTCAATTTGCCGGGATATGCGGCCACCTGTTCTTCCATCAACCCGATAACCTTTTTACACTTCGAAGTCGGCGGCGCGGCCACCAGGGCTTCAAGCCTCATGCGACGTACTTGCTCGCCGCTGCTTTCCTGACCATTTCCTTGCATCGATGTCTCCTTTTATTTAATGATGCCGTTTAACAACTCGTCGAGCGCTTCCCTGACATCAGCGGGCAAACGGCCGGATCGAACAACCTCCAGGGCGCCGGAAAGCGTCTTTCCTTTAAAGCCATCCATAACCCGGCTTAATTCCCCCTGGTCCGGGACCAGGAAATCGCCCTTGATATGGGCCCCCGCAATCGCGTCCCCCTCCAGTGAAACCTCAAGTGTGATTACTCCACTGCGCGCCTTGGTGGAAACCACTACCCCATGGGCATCCTTTTTTCTAAAAGTCCACGCCGGGTCTGCGTATTTCTCCCTGTACAATGCATCCGCCGATTGAACTTCCGCCGCCGATAAACCCGCTTCATAAAAATCCACCTGCAGCAATTCAGTCATGTGAAATACCAGCTTATCCATGACCTCGGTAATTTCGATATCTCTCCTTACCGCTTCGCAAAGATTGATTACCCTGCTTTTTACATCACGGAACCCCTTATCGCTAAATTTGAGCCGGGAAGGGTTCAAACATTTTTCCATTTCCTCCAGGTCCGTATTCACCAAAAACGTGCCGCTGTGCACGAAAGCCGAATAAAATTCCACCTGCGCCGAGCCATACACCTTGCGGCCCCCAATGGTAATATCATTGACCGGGGAAAGCTCCGCCTTTACCCCGAAATCCCGACAGGTTTCGATAACGGCTTTCCCGATAAGCGGGTATAACTGCCCCGCTTCCCGGACATTCAATCCTTTAAACAGGAACTCCTTGGGACAAAACAACGAATAACAAAAACTGCCCCCATCCTGGTACACGGCCCCGCCGGGATTAGGACGGCGCACGATTTTGATGCCTTTCGCAGCACAATAAGCCACATCCACATCTTCATCGGGATATTGATAAACGCCGATCCAGACAGAAGGCTCTGTCTGGCGCAATCTTAAGGTAGGTGAAGTAACGCCGTCATCGATTCCCCGCAACAACGCGTCCTCCACCGCAAAATGCCTGAAAGGGTCGTGAATACCATCTTTTAACAAACGCCATTGAAGGCAGGGGGCTTTTTTCGAGAAAATCGCCCCCTGCACCCCCAAAAAAGCTTTTAGTAATAAGGACATCTTTCTTTCTTGCAGTCTGCTATTTTCCGGGAAAACGCACACGTTATTGTACCCATCTCCAGGGAAATGCCCAATTCCTCGGCTAATACCCGGCAGCAAGTCTCCAGCGCCGCATAAACACTCTGCTTACAACAGCGGTGGCCGTCCATTTCCGCCAGGCGCAGCAAGGCGCTGCCCGCGGCCCTGAGCGCCCGGCTTCGCCCCATCGCCGGATTGGCGCTCGAACCGAAAATAATAGAAACCGCCGCCCCCGCCCCTACACACGCCCCACAATCGCCGCGACTCCCGCAAACCCCAATGGGTATATCCACAAGACGCTTTATGGCAGATTGAATTTTTGCTTTTTCCACCCGGGTTTGCCTGGAATTGGCAAAGGCCGCCAGGATAACCGGCGCCACCAGGAGATGATGCTCGACCCCATGATCTTTAAAAGCCGGATGCCTCATCAACAAATCGGCAATCTCCCGGGGATTTCGCGAAACGGTTTCCAGGCAAACTCTTTCAATTGCTTCGGCGGGTGAAGCAAGGCGGCAATCCTCACATGTGTAATGCCCATTGGGACAGACCCATTCACCCTGTTCCTGTTTCCCACAGAAGCTGCATACACACTCGCTTTCTCTTTCCAGCAACTGCTGCCCGCAAATGGAACATGTAAATATAGGACCCCGGTTCATGTAGAAATCACCTCAATAGCCGGTTCAACCGTTTTCCGCATGGTTGAACCAATGGTTTGTCTTTAAACAGATTCTTACCAGCATGAGCATTACCGGGACTTCGATCAATACGCCCACTACAGTGGCCAGGGCTGCCCCGGATGACAAACCGAAAATTAAAGTGGCGGTGGCGATGGCTACCTCGAAATGATTGCTGGCCCCGATCATGGCTGCCGGCGCCGCATCCTCATATTTTAACTTTAATACCCGGGCCAAACCATAGGTTATCCAGAAGATCAAATTGGTCTGGATAAAGAGCGGGATGGCAATCCAGAGGATGGTCAACGGCTGAGTGAGAATAATGTCACCTTTGAATGAAAACAATAATACCAACGTGAACAACAAGGCCACGATGGATACCGGCGTCAACAGGTGGAGAAATTTATCGTTGAACCATTTCTCGCCCTTTGCTTTTATAATGAGTTTCCGTGAAAAGAACCCGGCCACCAGGGGTAAAGCGACATAAACCCCGATGGACAACAACAACGCCTGCCAGGGGATAGGTAATCGCCCCACTCCCAATAAAAACCCACCCAATGGGCCATAGAAAACCAACATTGTCAGGGAGTTGATGGCTACCATGACCAGTGTGAGCGCATCGTTTCCTTTAGCCAGGTATCCCCAAACCAGGACCATGGCCGTACAGGGGGCGATCCCCAGGAGTATGCACCCGGCCAGATAACTTCTCCATAATGGGATTTCCAGCATTTTTATCCCCCCTTCCAGTACCACTTTTCCCGCGCCGTGAATACTGCCTACGGCCCAATCGGCCCCGGGCGGCAATTTAACCAGGTCGGTGGCATCCACTCCAATAAATGTCTTGAAAAGTATGCCCAGGAAAAAAATAGCGATAAAGTACATGGTAAACGGCTTTATCGCCCAATTGGCAAACAGGGTTAACCAGATAGGCTTCGGAGTTTTCCCGGATTTGATCACATTGGAAAAATCGATTTTTACCATGATGGGATACATCATGAAAAACAAGCAGATGGCAATCGGGATGGAAACAACGGGAGATTCGTTCACATATATCGACATCCCGTCCAGGAATTTTGCCGTTGTGGGGGCAACTTTGCCAATGATGATTCCTAAGGCAATGCATAACAGCACCCAGAGTGTAAGATATTTTTCAAACACACTAAGTTTTCGTTCGATTTTTGCGTCATTCATAGTGATTCCTCCTAAAATAAATATTCGTTATGGTTCTAAATGGTTAGCATATAAATCCCGGCAATAATAACTAAAATACCGCAAATCCCTTTCATGATCCGTGTGCCTTTGGATCGTTCGTTCCAATTCAAGTATTCCTGGATGACTTTCGTAAAAGTGCCGGCCAGGACAATCACCAGGCAGTGGCCGACGCCATACATGGCCAGCAGTGAGAAGTTATGGATAAAGCCGGATGTGGGGGAGAACAAAGTAATGGCCAGGACAGGGGCCATAAAGGCAAAGGTGCAGGGTCCCAGGGCGATGCCGAAAATCAAACCCAGCGCCAGCGCCGCCCAAACGCCTTTTTTTTTGAATTTCACCTGCCCCGCCCCGGGAATATCGATCTTTATGATTTCCAGTAGATACAATCCTACTAAGAAAAAAATCACCGCCACCAGGTAATTACTCCACTTGCCGATATCCCCCATCATACGGCCCAACAAAGCGGTCACCAGACCCACCAGGCCGATGGTGACCAGGATACCCAAAGCGAAGGCCAGGGAAGTCCGGAATGCTTTCCCGTATGTATTCACGCCTTGATGACTGATGTAGCCCACCACCAGCGGAATGCTGGCCAGGTGGCAGGGACTCAGCAAGATGCTTAACACACCCCAAAGAAACGCCCCCACCAGGGCCAACAAAAACGTGGATTCCACCAGACCCGATAGCCAGGTAAACAATCCTTCCAACATTATTGAACCCCTTTCTGTTTAAGTACGGCTACCAATTCTTCTTTTGGGAAAAAACCCACATGGCGGAAATATTCATTGCCGTCTTTATCCAGGAAAACCTGGGTGGGAATGAGCTGAATTTTATATTGACCGGCAAAAGGGGCGCCTTCAGGGGTCCAGACATCGTAAAACAAGACTTTCACCTGGCCGGCGTACTCTTTTTTAATCTCTTCGATAATGGGCATCATTTTTTTGCAGGGAATGCATCTTACCGAACCCAGTTCGATAAAAGTAACTTTGATATCGTCAGTTTTTTTTTCTTCCTGTTTGGCGGTATCGTTGTTATTTTTATCGTCACCGGCAGTGCACGCTCCGTGCAAGCCTACTGCCAACAACCCCACGAATAATAGACAAATTAATTTTTTCATCATAATCAGATCTCCTTTTTTTGGTTTATATAAAAAAGTCGGGGAAGGCGCTTAACTCAAAAGCATTTCCCTGCCTTTTTCAGTTACTATATCGATACGTTCCTGGGAAGCCGGGGATTTGGACTTTGCCATACCCAGATCGGTCACGCGGAGATGAAGAAAGTTTGCGATTCCTTTTTCTTCCAGGGTTTTCCTGGCGCAGTCCAGGGGACAGCCATCGATGGCCAAAACCCGATCCGCCCCTTTGGCCGAGGCGATCATACCGCTGATATTCCCGCCGATACCGGCCAGGCAAAACATCTTGCCTGTCCCCATTCCTGTAAGCTTCCTGGCTGCCCGGTCGGAAATTTCACCCACGTCGGCCGCCCCGGAACAAGGAAAGATAAGCCTTACCCCGCCGTTACAAGCACAAGATAGTTTTTCATCCGTCATGTTATCCTCCTTTGACGCACTTTTATTCTCAAAGTTTTTTATATCAACATCTTTTTAATGTCTTCGACATTCGGCACTTTCCCGGCGACTTTTACAACGCCGTCTACTGCCAGCGCCGGCGTGACCATAACCCCGAAATCCATAATATCGTTGAGATTCGTTACTTTTTCCAATTCATATTGAATACCCAGTTCATTGGCTGCTGTTTCTGCCAGTTCGGCGAGTTTTTTGCATTTCGGACAACCTGTACCGAGGATTTGAATCTTTTTCATTTTAACCTCCTGTTTTTGTATATTTTTCCCAGCAGTCCTTACATAAAGGAACTTGCTCGACTTTACAACACATTTTCAGCGACATGAACCGGATATCGCTTTTAGGGAAATCTTTCCGGCACGCATCGCATTTTAGCGAGCTTACTTCGACATTTTCTTCACTCATGGTTACCCCCGTTTTCTCCAGCGATCCCCAGACCCTGGCAAATTTCCAGCAGCGCGTCTTTAAGATGGCTGAATTCCCCGTCGAAAACCGGCTTGCATTGGCGAGGAATAACGTCGCCGCTCCATAGTCTCAGGGCAAAGGCCAGGCAGGTTTTTTCGCCGCACAGTTTGCAATTGGTTTTAGGCAAGCGGAAATAAATCTCTAAGGCCGGGGGTTTCCTGCGCATTTCGTAAGAAGGTGTAATTTGCCCCCGGTTTTGCCAGCAGGAATTGGTTTGTACCCGCAGCATTTCCAGCGCCCGCCAGGCGTCCACGATCTCGTCCGCTTTGGCTACCGCAATACGGTGTGGGTACAGGGCGATCATCCGGTACCCTTCCATGAACGTCAGGCTGGGGCCGTTGGGGTTGTATGAAGCGCCCTGCATATGGGCATTCAGGTAAGGAAAAACCGGCCCCAGGTCGCCGGAGATATGGGCCACCAGTCGTATCTTTGACGGATCGGCAATACAGGGGGCCAACACCACGATCATGGCCCGGCCGAAAATATCCTCTTTAAACGTTTCCGGCTCATTGGCCGGCGCCTGGATTGTCGTTTCCTTGTGTGACACCCAGCCTGGGTTGACGATGTTTTCGCCGCCCTGCCGCAAAAAAGCGGCCCGGACTTCCGGCGTCATTACCAACGCCGGTACGCCCACCATTTTGAAACCACGCCCTGGGGAGATAATTTCATGCGGTAGGTCAAGCTTTTTCAAAAGGTCCCCGGCTTTCCCGGATTCGTCTTGGGTTGAAAAAGTTGTTAGAAAATGACTCATCTGTATGATCTTCCTTTTAATCATCCTTATTTGATCTTAAATCGGGATGATGTTTTAATAACCATGCTTGATCGACGCTTCCTCCGAATAGAGACCAAATTGTACCGGGATTGCATATGATCCCCAAATAAAGGTGAATTGTAATGAGCGGAAGCAATATTACTGCCGCCAGGTCATGGAGGGTGTATAACAGTGAAAGATTGACCTCCGGGTTTGATTTTAGCGAAATGATGCCAATCCCGGTTACCGCCAGGACAAAAACAATCGCACCGGTAAGCCGGAAGAAGAGCTTTTGCCCGGCATTAAACTTGCCGGCCGGTAGTTTTCCCGGTTTCCCGAAGTAACCGCCCAATGCCCTCAGCCAGTTGCTGTCTCCAGGTTGGAATTTCATATCTTTCAACCAATTAACGATAATGAATATGAATCCCAGCATAAATATCCAACCGGTCCATCCATGAATCTGCCTGGCCCAGGGGGCCAACGGGTCATACCTACCCATCAGGAAAAAGAACCCGGTAATTCCCAATATTAAAAAAGATACCATTATTACGAAATGGGCCATCCGTTCTCCTACCCGGAACCTGAGAACAGGGCTTCCTTTATCCGAAGAGGATAATTTTTCGGAGGATTCCCCGGTTCTTCCGTAAAGGGTAAAATGCAGGAGTAGGACAACCAGGGTGAAAATCAATATCCATGGAGCCATGGGTTTTAAGACGGACTCCCGGAAAGCCCCCAGGAGGGCGGCTGATTTACCGATACCCAAAATATTGTATTGCGGCTCGGTAACAGGTTGGGCATTTTCATCGAAGGGGTATTTCAAAACCGAAGCAAAGAAAAAGTCCGTCCGGGAACCATGGCATTCCGTGCAGGTTTTAGTGCCCAGGGCCGATCTTGCCGGGTAGACATCATGACTGTATTTGTGGACATTGGCATAGGGTGAGGCTTCCCAATCCTGTTTCTCGATGGTCCGGGAATCCCGCCCCGAGGAATAGACACGATCGTTCATCACCCAAACGACCCTTTTCTCCTCCATCGGATAGCCCGTATTTTTAAGCAGCGCAGTAACGGCTGAAATAAGGGCATCGATTTCTTCCGGTCGATTGATTTCAGGAACGCCGTCCCGGTTATCATCTTTTATTTTTTCCAGTTCAGGGTAGGAGGCCGGGTCTTTAAAATGATCCGCCCACATTTTATAAATGTCGCTCATCTTCGGCTGCATCAGCCCTTTTTCCCCTTCGATTTCCAGGGCAGGCCATATACTGTGAACCCGGTTCACCGGGAATATTTTCCCTTTATACCTGGCCAGGACAGGTTTGAAAGGCTCGGTAGGTTTATCGTCATACCCCATCATTTCCAGGAAGCCGTAATGGTTCCAGTATTTCATATCGGGTCCATAAAAGGTCCAGAGATATTTGCCTTTAGTGGGGATTTTCGCGCCCGGGTTGAAGACATCCCCGGCCTGGACCTGGGCCGACTTTACCGCACGTTCCGGTATATGGCAGGTCTGGCAGGCGATCCTGTCCAGGTGCAGGGGGGGCAGTCCTTTATGCAGGGCAATGGGAGCGCCTAAATAGCCTGTGTTGTGGCAGTCATTGCAGTCACGGCAGGTATTGTCCAGGTCATTGCGAACCAGGCCGCCGGGATCATCGCCTTTGCCGAATTGATGTTCTTCTTTATTATTAATGCGGTTATCGGCGGCTCTCGAACCGGCGGGATGACAATCCACACATTTCATACCCGCCCGCAGGTGAACATCGGTCCGGTCCTTGAAATTAGCGCCGCGTTTTTTCCAGCCGGGTTTGGCATGGCAGGTCAGGCAAGTTTCGTTACGCGGCTCTCGAACGATATGAGGAGAAATGGTCCCATCCGGGTTAAATTTCCCTTGATCATAGATAACCTTAACCGAATCTCCCTGGCCGACGGCGCCGTTGACCTTTCCAAAACCTGCCGCGGCGGTGGATGCCCAGCGAAAATTAAGGTCCTTCAGTTGTTTGTTACGGGCATTGAAACTATATCCCGGCAGGTGGCACATCAGGCAGTCGGCTTCCAGTACCCCTGTCCGGTTCCACTTCGCTTGATAGTAATCGCCATCGAAATGATTATCGCCGCCTGGGGTCAGGCCGTTGGCGGGATCAGCCATCCAGCGATCATAGCGGCGGCCGCTGCGATCGAATTCCATTGGCCCCCCACCGGGATGACAATTGCCGCATTCAGCCGTTATAAAACTGAATGAGGTCATATCCATTTCTTTTGGAGAAGCGTTGTTTTTCCCTGATAAATAGCGATACAATGGCGCCGGGGAACACCAACTGCCGCCATAATTACCGGGGGTCGTTACCCATTGGTATCTTTCCGACTGGGCAACCGTGGGGTTTTCTCCGGCTCCCTGGGTAAAATGAAACCCCCGGGTGATTTTTTCATAATCGTGACAGGCCCCGCAGGTTTTTTTAGGGGAATAGGGCCGGTCTTCGGTTTCATTGCTCAAGGGGTCTATCGCCTGACCATTCTCATCGAGAAGGTAGAAAGGTGGACATACTCCCGCGGTGTTAATGGTCGCTACCGCCTGTTTTTCCCGGCTTTCCTGTCCATAAGCCGATTGAAAAATTGCCGTAACACCAATCAGAACAAAAAACCCGATTATTACAATGAAAACACCGAATTTAGAAAAGCCGATTGCTTTTAGTGGCCTCATTTGGTTATCTCCTTCTTAGCGAATATTCAATGTTTGAATCGTCAAATCGCCAAAGTTTCATCATCATACCGATCACATTTTATTAGAATATTGCGCCGTAAATAATGCCGCTGATGGTTGCCATAATAACCACCAGGCTAACGTACACCACGGTTTTTTTCATTCCCATAATTCCGCGTAAAACCAGCATACTGGGCAGGCTTAACGCCGGCCCGGCCAGCAGCAGGGCCAGGGCGGGGCCTTTTCCCATTCCCGAACCGATGAGACCTTGCAGGATCGGGACTTCCGTCAGGGTAGCAAAATACATAAAAGCCCCGACGATGGAGGCAAAGAAATTGGCAAAAAGGGAATTACCTCCCACCAGGGATTGAATCGCTGAAGACGGGATTAAGCCTTCATAACCGGGCCTGCCCAGCAAGACACCGGCGACCAGGACCCCCATTAAAAGCAGGGGGGTTATTTGCCAGGCAAAACCCCAGGTGGAAGAAACCCAATTACCGAGTTCATCTTTCTTAAACCAGCGAATAAGCATATAGGCCAGGGCCGCCAGGGAACAAGCGGTAATATACCATTTATAGTGGAAAACCAGGGACCACAGGCCGCCATCGGCTGCGCCCGGCTTTCCCCAGTTGGCGAAAACCAGGATGACTACCATCGAGAGAAAATAGAGACTGTTTTTCCACAACGCCCGTTCGGTTTTGGTATCGGCTGTTTGAAATCCCTGGGCCTTGGGCCGGTTTTTTTCCTCTTTAAGGAATATAAAATGCATCGCCAAACCGATAATAACACTGAACCCGACGGCACCCAGGGCGCGGGCGACCCCCAATTCCAACCCCAGTATCCTGGCGGTCAGGATAATGGCCAGCACGTTAATGGCCGGGCCGGAATATAGAAATGCACTGGCCGGCCCTAACCCGGCGCCGCGTTTGTAAATGCCGGAAAATATCGGCAGCACCGTACAGGAACACACTGCCAGGATGGTGCCGGATATAGAAGCCACCCCATACGAGAGAAGTTTATTGGATTCCGGCCCTAAGTATTTAATGACCGCGTCCTGGCTCATAAAAACCGAAATGGCCCCGGCGATGAAAAAAGCCGGCACCAGGCATAATAACACATGCTCGCGGGCATACCACTGCACCAGGGCCAGCGCCTCGAAAATGGGACCCTTAAAGGGAATTACACTCAACGGAAAATAAAAACACACTAAAAATAAAATTGCCAGCAAAAGGAATTTTATCCATTCTTTCATTGTTCACCTTTAGGAGAAAATTTTTTATTTTTTGCATATCGTTTCCCTGTTGACGTGGGCAGCCAGTTGCCGATCTTTTTCCATCTCCGGGTCGCAGTTCAGTTCGCCGGAGATCAGGTCCAATATATCTTTAATAAAGCGATCGTTTTGGCAGAGGCGGTATTCCACCCACAGGCCGTCTTTGGAGTCTTCCACCAGGTCGGCTTCTTTCAGCACCCGTAAGTGGCCGGACACCGTGGACTGGGATAAGCGCAGGATTTCCGTGATTTCACAGACGCACATCGGTTTTTGGCCCAGCATATAGATGATTCTCAGCCGGTTTTTATCGCCCAGCGCCCTGTTGATTTTTTCAATTTTCTTGACCATATCGTTATCCACCGATATAGTATTTTATCTTACTTTATGGAAAAGGTCAAGCCCGAAAAATAAACGAGGAAGTGACGGAAGCCAGGGTTATTGATTTTGTGCTTGCTTTAAGAGATTTAAGACTTTCAAACGACCGGGGCTGCTGAGGGTGAATCCCAAACCCTGCCGGATTATCTCAGGCATATAATACTTACCTTCATATTCGGTTACAAATCCCACTTTGCTCATCGTATCGATTTCGTCGGGACTTAAACCCAGGGCCTCCCGTTCGAAAGGAATCTGTTTTTTTTCTCCGCCGATTTTGCTTATTTTATCGAAAATTTTTCCAATAAATACCATTTCTTGTTTAATCTCGTCGATTTTCTTAGTGCTGCATGGTTTTAAGGAATTTCTAATCGCTGAAGGGGGCAGGAGGCGGTCTTTAAATATGGGCGCCGTCGTGGATGCCGCGAGATTTGAAGCGTTTTCCGCCGAATAATGAATTAAGCGGACAAGGTCCCGCGCCTGCAATTGACCCTTAAAATCCGATAAAGCACTTATTATCCAGTTGGCAGTATAGGCCTCCCTGGAATTCTGCTTTCCTAATTTTAAACCCCATAACCCCTCCAGTGCATTTTCTATAGCCCCTGTTGAAAGGTTTTCCACCCGGGAAGATTCCAAATCCAATTTAATGTATTTCTTTAAACCGGCGGCATGATGAACCAGCCACGCCGCAAGCCGAAGCGCTTCTTCCCTATCCCACTTTAACTCGAACCCCTGATGAAGAGATTCAAACTGGCCGAAATTTTGTTTGATTGCGGATTTAACCAGGTCTTTCCTGATAAAGACCAATAATCCGATCCTGTTTTCTTTCCATTCACGCAGGGTGTTCACTACGCTCTGGCATAACGCCCGGACAGCGGCTTGCTCTACCTCATCGACCCCGATATTTTGAAAATAATCTTCTAGGCCATCGATTTGAAAAATGACGCGGGTATTATTTTCCGCCAACAGTTTCTGCATAGCTTCCAGGGGGTCTCGATCATCCGCGCAAGAAAGAGAACCGGCCATCAACTTGAACCAGAAATCCCGCCAACTGGAGGCATCTGCTCTGCCTTCATCTTTCTGGTTGTCGATTTGTGTTTCGATTTCCCGGCTCGAAAGAGACTTAAAGGGGGCAGCGTTTTTGTTTTTCTCCGTTATATCTCTACGTCCGTCAGCGATGATTTCTTTGGCTTTATCCCCCAGGCTTTTTGGAGCCAGGAGGGGCCAGATAAAGCCATTGTTTTTCCCGGGTATTCCTTCCACTATCCCGGTAAAAGCGCCCCATTGTTGCAGATGCGCAAGTTGAAGATATGTGTAGGTTTTACCCGAACCTTTTCCACCCATAATCACCGCCACCGGTGTGTTAAGTTCAAATCTCCGGGCAATGGTTTTCAGATTGCGGGTAATTAAAAAATCCCTGGCTTTTCCCGATTCGGCAAATTCATAATCTTTTGCCACATTTTTCAATTTTTCGAGGTCTATTATATAGTTTTTATCTTTTTCGATTGCAGGAGCCAGCCCCGGTAAAAACCATTCGTTGGCGATCGTGGACATCAGGGTATGCAGGTTTGTACCCCCCAATTTTTCTAGGGTTATTTTAAGGTTTTTCAGGTATAAAAGATTTTCATCGAAAAGACTTTCCTTTATCGTATCTTTTCCCATTAATTCTTCGGGTTTGTCATTATCCGTGAGAAGATATTCGTTTAATTCATTTTTCATCGCATCGATATCCGGGAGGTCTTTGAGGTCTTCTTTAATCATCGATAATATTACAGTAGGAACAAGGGACTCATCATCGGGGGTATTTTTTTGCACGGCGGAAGAATTTTTTTTAATCTGTTCCAGGACTTTTTTAGTACCTTCGAGGGATTGCCCTGAAGGAGTGGTAACAATCACGCGGTAGACACGGGGATCGAATAAGATGGGGCTGGAAATTTCGCTTAATCCTGCTCTTAAATCCACCACAACAGATTGAACGCCCAATTTTTTACCCAGTTTCCAGAGCAATTCCGGGATAATCCATTCTTTCCCGGCCTCCCAGCACAGGTTTTCGGGCCGGATGGGCATTCGCATTAATTGTTGAAGGTTACGGAAGGCGGGCAAAAAGAAATGTTCTACCCTGGCGGTGCGGGTTTCGATGTTGAGGACTTGTTGTCGCACACGTTCGGCGGTTAAATCCAGGGCTTCGGTATAATCGTCCGAGTTATCGTAATGGGCCAGGCCAAGAAAATCGAGGAACGAAATTTCAGGGGTCCTCAATTGTTCATCGACCCACCAGGTCAATCCCGGCGCTTCCAGGTCGGCATCCACTATCAATACACGTTTAGTGGGGTCTTGTTCACTCAGGGCTTTGACCAGGGAGAGCAGGTGCAATGTTCGGCCCACGCCCCCTTTAAACGAGAAGAAAGCCCATACAAAGGGTGGGGGTTGTAATTTACTGAAGTCCGGTCCTTTTAAAAGGGGCGTCTCAGGGTAAAGACTGAAATCGGCAAAGGTGGGCTTCAAGGATGTTGGCATTACCTGTTCGCCTGTCGCATCCTCCTCAAACACGACATCCAGGAAGCGTTCTTTTCCATTATATGGATATTCCAGGTATATTTTCGCCTCTTCTTTAATATATGCGGTCTTAAACCACCCGGATAAAGCGTTTGAAACTTCGGTCTGAGCATCTTTGGTTTTTAGGCGGATTTCTATTTCATCCTGGTACACGCTGGCGCCTATCATATCTATTGGCCACTGGCCGGCAAATTTCTTTTGCAGGATAACTGCTTCAATGTCGAGCCAGGTGTAAAGTTCGTGTTTTTCCATGGTTAAACTCCTGTTATAAGCGCACTTTTAATTGATTTAAGATTTTTTTTAGAACTTCGATACATTTTTGTTCTTTTTGTCGATCTAGTTTTTTCCCGTACCGCCATGCGGTATGAAGGTCATCGTGCTCGAATTGAATATTATCTTTCGTCATTGATTTAGGTACTTGCACCTTCATTTTCATTTTATCCAATAAGCGATTCAAATTATGTCCCACAGCTTCGATGCTTTCGCCGTTATAATCGGTCTGGTCTGTTCTTTTTAGCTTGCTATTCTGCATATAGAGGGCTTTAAGTCCACATTCTACTGCATAAAACAAAACCATCATCCTGGAATTAATGCAAGAATCGTTACCAGGGGCTTCTAAAAGGTTTTTGTGGTTTCTAAAGGCCTTTACCATTTCTTTCTGTTCTATATGAATCATTACCGGTAATCTCCTTCACATGGATGCCATGTCATATTTTGTAATTTCAGCGCATTGTCTCTGGAATTAAAATATTTATTTATTGAGATCATGCAGGTATTATAGAGCAAATTTCATTTTATTTCAAGCTCATATGTGGCAGGGAAAAACCTCGATTTTGACGGGAATATGTGGAAAATGCTGGAATGCTGGAAACAATTCAAGAAAACACCCCAACGAGCCAACAACTGAACCATCTTAGCCCGGACAGGCCGGAAACAAAAAGAAACACGAGCCCAAAGGGAAATTACAAACTACAAACCACAAATTACAAACAAATTCAAAATACAAAGACTCGAAATTCAAAACAAACAACAAAAACAGACCCCCACCTTGTTCAACAACCTATTTTTATTCATTTTACTTACTCCTTAATCAACCGGATTCCTATTATTCAAAAAAACGGGGCATAGGTTTCAATGGATGTCCTTTTTAGTTATAGAATGGGACTAAAAAGGTTGATATGCTCCTGGTTAAGCTATTTTTATGCCTGATGGGGTAAATGTAACACTGCATGCGGATTTTTCGAGACTAATAAGGTAAATGCGTACCCTGCTGCGGTCCATGCCTACCTTAATAAGGCAAAATAATATTGCCATGGTCAATTTAAATCCTTATTAAGGTTGCGTAAACCCTTATTTATATTATTTTGGTCCTTTCAGTCCCAAAGAAGTCTGTTTTGCGATTATTTTCATGCTATTTTGCCCGGAGTACCGGGGTTTTATTAAATTTTCGGCTTTTAATCCGCTTTATTCTTGCGTTTTTATGAAGACCTCTTTACCACTAAAAGTGGAAAGGGGACACACAGGTAATTTTCCGGTTAAGCTGAATATGTGAAACAGGCAATCAAAAGTTCGTTTCCATTCTTTTCCAAGAGGTCCGGAATTACGCCATTTAAGCAGATAGTTTTCCCAGTTATGGTCGGGAACTTTCGGTTATAAAAATAAAATAACTCTTTTTTTTTATTTTTAGTTGTGGTATATTCAAATCATTCCTCGTGGGAGGAGAAAAAATAATGGAAAACAAAAAAGGAGGTTTTAAATGGAAGACAAAAAAATCAATTTAATGATCTCAAGCAGGATCAACGATCAAATTGTCGTGGACGATGGAACAATAACTTTTGGGGAACTAAGAAGAGAGGTATTGAAGAGTTTTGAAGAAAAGGACTTCCTGGGGCATGAAATCTTTAACGTCAATATCAGTGAAGACTTTGTTACCCCTGCCGACCAGGCCTCATGGGATAAATGTTTAAAAGAAATCCGAGACAATGATATCGTATTGGTCTTTTTTACAGGTCACGAAGGTTATAAGATCCAAGGCCAGAATATTGGAATATGCTATGCAGAGTACAAAGAAGCACTTGACAGTAATCCTTCAAAAGTTTTTATTGTTGACTTCAGAAAGCTGCCCCTAAAAGATTCCCTTGGTAAAGAGATTACGGAAGATATCAAGAAAAAATCGGATTTTGCATTAGGAGTCGACGGCCATGATACCTGGTTAAATTTTATCGATGTCAATGCCGCTAAAAACAAGGCAGATTTAATCGAACAGGTCAAAACTGTTTGTTTTAAAATTGTCAGGAGCGGCATTGTAAATTTTGTACTGGAAGGAAGCAAAAGCTTAAGACAGACGAAACATTTCTTCGGGGAAGGCCTGGAATGGTCCAAATATAACTATTGGATGAGAAAAAAGGCCATGGAACACTACCTTAAAATGGGACTTGATCAATCACATTCAATTGATATACTTCATCAAGTGCTGGGATTCGACCAATATTAAAATAAGAGTCGATAAGACGATTTAAAATTGTCAAAACGATTAATGAACAAAAAGTAATATTCAAGGAGTTTTTAAAAGGCAAAGAAAAACCGTGATGTGTCCCTTTTCCACCCTGTCCGCCGGGGGCGCTGCGAAAGCCTCCGGCGGCCCGAAACCCTTTTGGAAAAGGGTTTCGGGACTTCCTAAAACTTTTGATTGACACCATCCACTATTTCCGTTACAATCTCTTCTTACAGAAATCAAGGAGAATACTTTGAAAAAATATTTTTGCCTGGCCTTTTGCCTTTTGGTTCTTTTGCTGCCGGGATGTAATAAAAAACAAGCCAAACCGAATATCCTGCTGATTACCATCGATACATTAAGAAGGGACCACCTGGGTTTTTACGGTTACCCCCTGGACACGTCTCCTTTTATCGATAGCCTGGCAAAGGAGGGCGTGGTTTTTAAAAACGTCGTCACGCCCTTACCGCTTACCGACGGGAGCCACGCCACGATTCTTACTTCTCTTCACCCGCTGGCCCATCAAGTTATCCGTAACGCCACCAGCTTGAAAGATAAAGTGGAAACCATTGCCGAAGTATTAAAGAAAAACGGTTATTACACCATCGGCACTATTGCTGCATTTCATTTATCGAAAAAATACAATTTTTCCCAGGGGTTCGATTCCTTTTCCGACTCCTGGGATAAGAATATAAAATACAATGAACACTGGTTCCGCATCGCGGAATCGGTAAATAAAAGCCTGTTTGAGCAGATCGATCAGTACCTGGAAACACGTAAAAAAAATGAAAAAGAGAAGGACAAACCCTTGTTCATCTGGGTACATTATTACGACCCCCACACCCCCTATGTAAATAGAAAAGAAATCGTCTTCGAACCTTATGAGAAAAATAAAAAACGGTTTCCGTTCATCAATTACGATAAAGAAATCCGTTATACGGACGAGCAAATAAAAAAACTATATGGTTACCTGGAGGAAAAAGGGTTAAACAAAGCCATGCTCACCTGTATCACCGCCGATCACGGCGAACAACTGGGAGACCACGGCGCTTCCGCCGTACACCATGATTTCTACAGTGAAACCACTTTTGTGCCGCTCATTTTTCACGGTTATAAAATTCCAAAGAACAAGGTCGTTGAAGATTTTGTTTCCACCATGGATATAGCGGTATCACTCCTGGGCCGGGTAAACCTTGGTTTTGGATACCCCGGTAATGTGCACGGCGTTAACCTGTTGGACCCCAAAGGGAACCCGAAACCGGTTCCCGGGAGGGAATTCCTAATTATCGGGGACCCCACCTTTGTAAGGTCTATCCAGTGGCTTAGCGCGCCTTTTAGTTATATTTTAAATTTCGATTATATGTATAAACAGTGGTTTGTTGTGCGGGGGGCGGAAAAGTCCGGGTTGGCAGACCGCTTAATACCGGTCCCGCAAGGCGCATGGCGGGAGGAATATTTAGAGAAATCCGACAAGGTTGTGATCGATATCGCTTACCCGGATATCCTTCGGAACGGCTTGTATTTCGGCGTTTTAAGATTCGACGTGGAAAAGGACGGCGGGTTTTCCGTGGGTTATCGAATCGGGCCGGCCAATACCAAAGCCACTTATTCATTCGCGGATAAAAAACCGGGCGCCGTTACTATCACTGCTATTTTTCCCGTTACGCCGCTGGACCATCTCACCGGCGTGATCCAGCGAAAAAAAGAAACCCGGGTCGCCAATTTAAAGTATGCGCTGCTGACGGGCGAAGAAGCCTTGAAATACGTAATGAATATCCCCGGCAGGATAGAGGTGGAAAACAGGATATTTACGGCCTTAAAAACCCAAAGGAAATTCAAAACCGTCGATGAACTGTACAACCTGGAAACAGATTCGGCAATGATCAAAAATATGCTTTCCGGCAGCGGCGGCGATTCCCCTGTTTCGCCGGTTTCTCCTGTTTTAAAGGAGCGGGTGGTGAAGGGGAAAAAAGCCATATATGAATTTTTGCGATTCTACCGGGAAGAAACCAAGAAAATCCTGGGCAAACCCGCCGGGGATAAACCGTTAACCAAAGAAGAAAAAGATATGTTAAAGAGCCTGGGTTACCTATGATGGCCCGGTAGACAATAATTATTAACACGTGAAATCCCGACATTTTCCGGCAAAAAATAAAAAAATAGCCACCGAGGGCACGGAGGACACAGAGTTAAAAAAAAATTTCTCTCTGTGCTCTCTGTGCTCTCTGTGGCTAAAATTCTTTTTGGTTCCGGCCCGTCCGGGCTATGTGATATTTTTTACTGGATTTAATAACCATTCTGGTTTATAATGAAGTTTGCAAAAAAAAAAAATCAAAACTAAAAGTGAGGATTCAATGAAAAAAGTTTTAATGGTATTGTCATTAGCAGTTTTATTTACTGTGATGACGTTCAAATATTCACCGGCGGAGGAGATTCCCAGGCCCACCTATGACAACTCGCTGATGTTTTCCATCACCGATAATTTCCTGGGGGAGGAACAAGCCGAGATCGATTATATCAAGAGTCAATTCGGCAATGGGCTGTACGCCCCACTGCTTTTTTCCGATTTTATCGGCATCGATATGGAATGGAATATCGATATTAATAATATAGGTAATGGACTCCAGGCCTTCAAAGCAGAACTGGATCAAACCATCGCCTTTGCCAGGCTTCAGAAGGTGGGCATTCACCTGTCATTAACCTACGGCCTGGCGCGGTTTGTCGATTATTATAAAGAAGCCAAGGAAGAAGATATCCGCAATGCGCAGTGGTACAATGACAATAATATATCTTCCGCGACCCAGGGCGGCGATTCGGCCGGCGGCGTATACGGCGGGCCGCGGGAAACCGGGGCTCCCGGTTTTCCCATCGACCTGAACCACATCGACCGTACCGACGATTCCCTGGCCCAACCGGCGGCCGACGATTCCGTCATTAATCAATATGTGTTTGGCACCCTTTCCCGGTACGCACGGAAATTAAGGACGCACCTTAACGCCAAAATTACCGCGGCCCTGGCGTACATAAAACAGGTGCAGGCGGCCAATCCCAGTGTGTATATCATCATCAGCGCCCCCGGGGAAGTTGAGCTTAATTACTTCCGGCTCAATCAATCTCAATTCTTACAGGACTATTTTTGCGACTATTCCCCTTTTGCCGTGTTGGAGTTCCAGGATTGGATCCGGCATACCGGTCTTTATGCCGCCGGCCAGGAATATGACGGCGAGGGATATGTCGATGGCGGCAGCCGTTACCAGGGGTCCGGTGGGTTGGCCAATTTCAACGCCGATTTCGGCGTCTCGTTTACCACCTGGAATTTGAAGTATTACAATTGGGCCCTTACCGACCCCGTGGACTCCGATTATACCGACAGCGTCAACCCCGACCCCAGGGTTATCCCGGCGTCCGGGTATACCTACGACGGTATGAAGCCCACTTCAGGGGCTTATTATATTGCCGGCGGTTTCGATCCGCCCCGTGTTATGTCCGAGCCCGGGGACAATGCGTATTACGACCTCTGGAACACCTTCCGGGAGATAATGGTCTACCATTATGTCAAAGACATGACAAAAATCGCCAGGGACGGCGGATTCCCCAAGAGCCATTACTATACCCACCAGATACCGGCGGATTACCTGTTCGGCTCCCGGCCCAATGATGCGCTCATTCCCCATTTGAATCCCCGTTATTACAGCTCGGCGTCCCCCCTCTGGACAGCCGATGTCTATCCCGATACCGGGATGGGAATAACCCTTTACGACATCAATTTCGGGACCTGGTTCGCCCGTACCACCCTCTACGGTATCGATGCCGCCGATGCATTGTCCGACAACTGGGCCGCGTTGGAATATAACCCCGAAGTCATCCCCACCGGTTATACGGCCACATTAAGCAGCGCCGCGTTCCTGTATAATCAAATGATGCGATTGTATAACGGCAGCCCCCATGTCATCAGCTTCTTTAAATGGAAAGGTCCGGCCGATTACCAGTTCAAGGGCACCACCCGGGGGACCGCCGCCAAACAGTTTTTCAATGCCGTTAAAGATAAAGCGCGGCAGTCCATCACTAACGTGTTTTCCCCCAAAGCCGTCGAAGGTTTTACCGCCAGGTTCAGTTCCATCACCGGCTTGGTCCAGTTATTCTGGTCTGAAAAAATCTGGACAAATCTCAAATACTATTGGACAGATTGGGGCGATTTTAAAGAATTTGTCATATACCGCGGGTACACGTCGGACTTTACCGCCAATCCCGGTTCTGAAATCGCAAGAATAACCGGTTCCAATTACATCGATTACGAGTTTACACATGGGACGAAAGTTTACTATAAAATCGCGGCCGTCAACTCCAAAGGCGCGGCGGGCCCAATAAAAACAGTATCCGTCCAGGTTCCCGGGGGTACTTTCAACCCCATTCTGGGGGTTGACAAGAACCAGTTGCATTTCGGGTATCTCAAACAAACCGAAAACCCGCCCGTGCAGTATTTTCGCATACTCAACAAGGGGACCGGCATATTGGATTGGACCGTTTCCGACGACGCCTCCTGGCTCGTCTGTACCCCCAACACCGGTCTCCTGGGCGCGCAGGTGGAGGTTTTTGCGAATGTCGACGCACTTTCACCCGGGTCTTACAGCGCTGCGATTACCATAATATCCCCATCTGCCGCCGATTCGCCGCAGACCGTCAGCGTATCCCTTATCGTAAAAAGGATTTACGACGACAATCCGCCTTTTGGGGAGTTTGCCACTCCCGCCGACGGTTCGCTTGTCAGCAGCAGCATCCCGGTGACCGGCTGGGCGCTGGATGACATTTACATCGATGGCGTTAAAATTTACCGGGACCCCATGGAAGGCGAAGGCGCGCAAATGGTGTACATCGGCGACGCCCTTTTCGTCGAAGGCGCCCGGCCCGACATCGAAACCGTTTATAACGATTATCCCTTCAATTACAAGGCCGGCTGGGGGTATATGCTGCTAACCAATTTTCTTCCCAACGGCGGCAACGGGACATTTAAACTCTACGCCGTTGCTAAAGATTCCACCGGTACCCAGGTAACATTGGGTTCCAGTACGATTACCTGTGACAATGCTTATGCGGTGAAACCCTTTGGGGCCATCGACATACCCGGGCCGGGGGGAGTCGCTTCCGGTTTCAGTTTCAGGAACCAGGGCTGGGTGTTGACCCCCATGCCCAATTCCATCCCCAGCGACGGTTCCACCGTTAATGTTTATATCGATGGCGTCGCCAAAGGCCATGTAGTTTATAATATTGCCCGGGCGGATATTGCCGCCCTTTTTGCCGGCTACGCCAACAGCAGCGGCGCCGGGGGATATTTGGATATCGACACTACCCGGTTAGCCGACGGCCTCCACACCATCGCCTGGGTTGCCGTGGACAACGCGGGAAACAGCGACGGCATCGGCTCCAGGTATTTTACCGTCCGGAACATCGGGGAATCCAGCGGCCTCCAGGCCCCGGACAACGTAACGTTCGCTATCCCCCAGGATCAACCCGCGGCCGGTATCTTCAATAAAGAGCCGATAGCGCTGCAAACCGGGGAATTGGAACGAGTGGAAATTAACCTGGGTTTCAAATGCCGGGGCTACCTGGCGGTGGGCGATCAACTGAAGCCCCTGCCGGTGGGTTCGACCCTGGACGGCGAAAGAGGGATTTTTTACTGGCTGCCGGGACCCGGATTTATGGGCGATTATCGGTTTGAGTTTGTAGGTTTCGCTCCCGCCTCCGGTGAATTAATACGAAAATCGGTCAAAATAAAAATTCTACCTAAATTCTCTCCCAGGAGGGAAATTAGCATCGAGCGTTAACCATGCCTTTTGAATTTAAGCCAATGGAAATACCGGGGTTGGTGCAAATCCGGCCCCGGGTTTTTCGAGATTCACGCGGTTGTTTTTTTGAAACCTATAAGAAGTCTGAATTTGTCGATAATGGAATCGATTACGATTTTGTCCAGGACAATTATTCGTTTTCGACGCGGAATGTTTTACGCGGCTTGCATTACCAATTGCCGCCCGCCGCCCAGGGGAAACTGGTAAGCGTGGTTAAAGGCAGGGCGTGGGATGTGGCGGTGGATATTCGCCGGGATTCGTCCCATTACCTGGAATGGAAAGCAGTGGAGTTAAGCGAGGAAAACCGCACCATGCTTTTCATCCCGCCGGGATTTGCCCATGGGTTCGTGGCCCTGACCGATGAAGTGCACTTTTTTTATAAGTGTACTTCCCAGTATGCGCAGGAATTGGAGCGGGGTATCCGGTGGAACGATCCCGATATTGCGATACAGTGGCCGGTGGAGAATCCCCTGGTCTCGGAAAGAGACGCAAAGTTGCCGCTGTTGAAAGATGCGGAGATTGCTGCCTCCGGCGGCCCGCTTTTTGAAAAAAGCGGGGCAAAAACTTCTGATTAGGAGAATATATGAAAAATGTCTTAGTGACCGGGGGCGCCGGTTTTATAGGCAGTAATTTTATACATTACCTTTTTAAACAACAAGATTTCCAGGGGAATGTGATTAACCTGGATAAACTCACCTACGCCGGGAACCTCGAGAGCCTGGAAACCATAAATAAAACCTACGGCGAAAAAGGCCAGGGCCGGTATCTCTTTCACCGGGCCGATATCTGCGATTACGAAACCATCGAAGCCATTTTTATAAAACACCGGGTAGATACCGTTATTCATTTTGCCGCCGAATCACATGTAGACCGGTCTATCCATGGACCCAAAGATTTTATCCACACCAATATCGTAGGCACCTTCAACCTGCTGGAAATCGCCCGTCAACAGTGGAACAATGAAAAAAAGGACAATGTCCTTTTCCATCACGTTTCCACCGACGAAGTATACGGCAGCCTTGGGGAAACCGGGTATTTTTATGAGAATACTCCCTACGATCCCCGCAGTCCCTATTCCGCGTCCAAAGCCTCATCCGACCACCTGGTCAAAGCCTATTACCATACCTATGGACTGCCCATTACCCTGTCCAATTGTTCCAACAATTACGGCCCCTACCAGTTCCCTGAAAAGTTGATTCCCCTAATCATATCAAATGCCATCGAAGGCAACCCCTTGCCCGTTTATGGGGATGGGTTGAATGTGCGGGATTGGCTTTACGTAGAGGATCATTGTTCGGCCATATATGCCATTCTCCGCCGCGGCCGGCGCGGCGAGACCTACAACATCGGCGGCGAAAGCGAGCGAACCAACATTACCGTGGTGAACAGTATCTGCGAAATCCTGGAAGCCCTGTACCCAATAAACAAGAATCCTTTCATACAGAAATCGAATCCAACCATCCCGGGTTACAAACAGTTAATCACCCATGTCAAAGACCGGCCCGGGCATGACCGGCGTTATGCCATCCATTGCGGTAAGATCAAAGAGGAATTAAGTTGGCGGCCTTCCGTTTCGTTTGAAGACGGGCTGCGAGAAACCGTGCGCTGGTATTTGCAAAACACGCAGTGGATCGATCATGTCCGCAGCGGCCAGTACCGGGAGTGGATCCAGGAGAATTACGAAAAAAGGTAAATAAGGAAAAATTTATAACCGGGGGGATGCGTAACTATCCATATCGGTATTAAAGACCCCTTTAAAGATATCATCCACTCGTTTATAATTAGGATGGTCTTTGAAGTAGCCCGGGTTCACCGGGGTGCAGTGCCAGGCGAGGCGTTCGACATGTTTACTGTCCGGTAATTCGACTCCCCCCATAAAGAGGCGGATCACGTTGACTTTTTCAGAAGGGTTGGCGGGAGGAAGTTCGAACCTGTTTATCTCAAAGTGAACGATTTTATTTTCCCGGATATTTTCGATAAAAATTTCGTGGGACATATCCGGGTCGGTTTTGCGTTTCAGGTCGCCGTTGAGGTCCAGTTTAACGAACCGGCGCCAACTGCCCGGGATATCTGTTTCGAAAAGAGTTTTCATAAATTGCTTTATTTTTTCCAGCGGTTCATTTTCAATATCCAGGCGGATCGGTTCAGGGTCTTTCATTTTAATGACCAGGGGGTCTACGATATTGTCGTCCATCATTTCATCAAACATCTGTCGATATTGGGCAGCGTTTTCCTTATCGATGGAGAAATAGTAGTCGTTCAGTTCGATAAATTCCTGTTGGCCGAAGCCCCAGTGGAGGTAGTTCAGGAGGGTATCCAGGGTCCGTTCGATGCGGGGTTCGGAATTCGATTTTTCGTTAATAATCCCCCGGACTTCCTGGCGGATCACCGGCATCATTTGTTTGACGGCATCCAGGGTATCCTGGATTTTTTTTTTCAGTTCAGCATCGATAATATCGTTCATATGCGTCGTATATCCTCTTGCCCGGAATTTGAGAATTGTTGAGACGTCGGTATTATATCAGACTTTCCATCATTCGGCAAGTCTTTTAATTGCCGATTTTAGCTTGTCCCGAATATCACTAATTTAAATTTTTCTTGCCTGTTCCTTTTTTCCTCCCCGGCAATTACATCGGCTGCGTATGTCCCAGCCGCGTCATCCATTGGCTGCACTGCTGTATTTTCGCTTATTTGGCGTGCCTTGCGTTTCCTGGTCGCTTGATCCGGATGCCCAGACCCAGGGATTTGTATTGAAAAACTAAAGGCTTACCTCTCGTTGGGAAAGAATATGGATCGCATATTGATTCAAACTCACATTTTCTTTTTTGGCATGCTGAGCTAATTTTTTATGAAGCGTCCTGGGAATGCGTAAGGTGAATCTTCCACTATATTGGGATTCTAATGCAGGTTCCGGTATTGGAATATCTTTTTCCAGGGCAACTTCCAGCCATCCCTCCATTGCTTCAAGAATATTATTATATGCTTCTTCGTAAGTTTCTCCCTGGGTCATACAACCTTGTAATTCTTCTACTTCCGCAAAAAAGCCGCCATATGGATCTTTTTGGATTACGATTCTATACGGAAGGTTCATATAATATTTTACGTCCTTCGTTCTCATTTAACCCTCCAATTTCAAGATTTCTATAATTCTCTCAAGTTAGATTTTTTTTACCGTATTACCGTGAACCGGGATTGAGATCACATTTTTATTGTTTGTAAAGAGAAAGTGGCTTCCCCTGGTTCTGACATTTTCAAAGCCATGACTTTTCAATATTGCTCTTATCTCATCAAATCTCATATCTGCAGGTTTTCTCAGCAATTTGTCTTGTAATTTATCTATCTTCGTCATGCTTTCACCAAATACGGTATCACTGCCAATAATAAACTATAATACAAAAAGGTCCATTTGTCAATTTTGGGAAAGGGAGGAAAAAGGTACATACAAGAAATCATATTTAATTGTCTGAACCGGGATTTACAGGATGAAAGGATGCACCGAATGATATCCCGGCAAAATCAAAAGGTAAGATGGTGAAAGGTTGAGAAGGTGAGAAAGGTTGAGGCGCACTTCTTTTCTTGCCATCTTACCTCATTCTTTCAAATCGTGGTCATCCTATCATCCCGCTCATCCTGGTTCGGACATTTCCAAAGGATGAATCGAAAATATGGGAAAGAAACCGGGCTGTCCCCTAAATTTCCTAAAGCAGACAGCGCCGCTATTTCATTTTTAAATGTATTTTTGTTGCTTCTTCTACCGCTTCAATTATCTCAGGGCGAAGCTTTCCTAGCGACCTAATTAATCGCTGTTTATCAATGGTTCTTATTTGATTGCATTTTGCTTTTGAATTTTTGGAAAGACCATTTTCTCCAGCCGGTAGAAGCACTTCGAATTTTCCAGGCTTGCCTTTTCCCATTCAGTATTTACAGACTTATCCTCGAGGTTAGTGGCCTTATAACCATCTATCAGAAGATGCTCGAATTCTTTCTGTCTTTCCTGTTCAAATTGTTCTTTAAGGGCTTTTGCTATGAAACGGTTTTTATTTGGTATAAGTACTAATCTTTTTGCGATTTCATCTGGCAGTGTAATATTCAGGTGTGTCATATAAACTCACCTCCGGCATGAATTATACATTAATTTAAGAGCATAATCAACAATTATATTCTTCGAAAAATGCCGGTTGATAGAACTGGCCTTTCCCTTCCTTTCTTACGGTTTCGCTTATCCTGCGGGAATCGATGCGCCAGGGTTTTTCTTTGCCTGTCCCATAATCCGCCTTTAAAATAAAGTAGCCACGGACGAACACGGAGGGACACGGAGACAAAGTTCGCCCCTACTTCCGCCCTTCCTGTGGCATCCGGGGGTTGAGAAGCGATAGGAAGCACCCTTCCTGTGGCATCCGGGGGTCGGGAAACGATAGGAAGCACCCTTCCTGTGGCATCCGGAGGTCGAGTTGCGATAGGAAGCACCCTTCCTGTGGCATCCGGGGGTCGAGTTGCGATAGGAAGCACCCTTCCTATGGCATCCGGGGGTCGGGAAGCGATAGGAGGAAGAAAAAGGGACACACAGAAAGCGCCTCAATCCTTCTTATCTCTTCAATATTAATTACATCTTGACACCCTACAGGATAGGGTATATAATAAAACCATGAATAGAGAATTTATAAACCTGGATATTTTCAATATACTATGGGAAGTAAAGGGAAGAGTGGGGGGAGGAAGAAACTATGAAAAAAAACTATAAAGATATGACGGTTGGTGAAGGGTTAATAACTGCACTGGAGCAAGCTGTCGATTATGAGAAAGGTAAAAAGGTTATAGGTATCACTTCAAGAAAAATGTCGATTGCTCCATTGCCTGACTATAAAGCGCCCGCGTCACTTCTCCGGGGGCGGCTGTTTTTTGTTTCGGTCATTTGAATTTTGGTCATTTGAATTTGTTTGTACACGCGATTTCAAGTGTCGTGATTTCGTGCTTCGGATTTATTTTATTATAAGGTGGGCCTGCGGCCCGGTCTAATAAACGGGCAAACACGGGGGCTTGCCCCTACGGAACTCCTGATCTCAATGTTTTTTCTTCTCTTCTTCTCCTCTTCTCTTCTTCTCTTCTGCTTTTTTCTCACCTTCTCACTCTCTTACCTTCTCACCTTCTATCTTTTCTTCATCATTCATCATTCATCATTCATCATTCTATCTTTTTCAATCGTGCCGTCTTCATTTAATTTCAGGGCCAATTTTTTTTGCCATTCCGCCAGTAATTCGTTGGGGGTTTTCTTCTGCCTGTCTCGTAGTTCGTAGTTGATCTTCTGAAAAATTTTAAAAAACATATTGACAAATAGTGGGCTTTGTATTATAAATATTAAATCATCCCTTTGGGCATTATGTCCCATTGGCCCCGGAGGTTTCGGCCTCCGGGATTTTTTTTAAAATATAAAAAATGAAAAAAGTAATCTTCTTTATAGATGGTTTTAATCTCTATCATGCCATTGCCAATCAGGAATATCAGCAATACAAATGGTTGGACCTGGATCAATTGGCCAATTATTTTATCAATAGATTTGAAAAAATAGAGAGTATCTATTATTTCACTGCTCTTACACATTGGAACCAGGATAAGGTTAAAAGACACAATCTATATATAAAGGCTCAAGAAGCTGTTGGAGTAAAAACGGTTTATGGTGAATTCAAAAAAAAGACAAAAAGATGTAGGATTTGTCACCAGGTATATGAAACCTATGAAGAAAAACAGACAGATGTAAATATTGCCATATACCTTTTCAGAATGGCAATCGAAGATAGATACGACAAGGCGTTTATAATTTCCGGCGATAGTGACTTGATTCCTTCAATCTTAGCAATAAAAGAATCTTTTCCACATAAAGAGATAGGAGTAATAATTCCAATCAGAGGAAGGGCATTTGAACTGAAAAACGTTTGTGATTTTCATATACAGATGAAAGAGAAACATTTGAAAATGAATCAATTTCCCGACGAAATAAGATTGCCCGATAATACTTTTCTTACCCGACCCACAAGTTGGGTATAATTCAATAAACGGGCAAACACATAGGTTTGCCCCTACGGAACTCCTGGTCTCAATGTTTTTCCTTCTCTTCTTCTCCTCTTCTCTTCTTCGCTTCTGCTTTTCCGCTCTTCCTCGCTTCCCTGTTTTTTCTTACCCTCTCACCTTCTCACCTTCTATCTTTTCTTCATCATTCATCATTCATCATTCATCATTTTTTTTCAATCGTGCCGTCTTCATTTAATTTCAGGGCCAACTTTCTCTGCCACTCTTCCAATAATTCTTTGGGGTCGCCCTGGAGGGGTGGGGCATCGGGACTATCGAAACGCACGGTAATAATTTTAATGGAATCCCCGGTGACACGGACGGCCACTTGCATTTTGTCTCCTTTCTCATCAAGGAAACGATAACCCCCGGTAAATCTGTCGGGAAGTAAACGGCTGGCTTTGGGTATCATTTTATCACTCTTGATAACATATTGATGAATCCACCAGTTCGTACCTATCATTATAGTTTTGCCGTCCGGGCTGAAGGACATCGCATAAACGGAACTTCCAGCGTTAATGGGTTTCGCCATTGGCTGGCCGTTATCGGCGCGCCACAATCGCGCCGTTCCGTCACCGCTCCCGGTCAGCAGGGTTTTGCCGTCCGGGCTGAAGGACACCGCACGAACAGAACTTCCAACTTTGATGGGTTCCGCCAGTAGCTGGCCGTTAGCGGCGCGCCACAATCGCGCTGTGCCATCACCGCTCCCAATCAGCAGGGTTTTGCCGTCCGGGCTGAAGGCCACCGCAAGAACCAAGTTGCCATGCTTCATGGGTTCGGCCATTGGCTGGCCGTTATCGGCGCGCCACAACCGCGCCGTGCCATCATAGCTCCCGGTCAGCAGGGTTTGGCCGTCCGGGCTGAAGGCCACCGCATTAACCCAGTCTCCATGTTTCATGGGTTCGGCTATGGGCTGGCCGTTATCGGCGCGCCACAACCGCGCCGTGCCATCGAAGCTCCCGGTCAGCAGGGTTTTGCCGTCCGGGCTGAAGGACACCGCATTAACCGAATCATTGTGCCGGACCGTGGCCTCCAGGTTTGTATAATCACTGCCCAAAAGACGGCCCGGTTCACTGCGGCGGGTGGCTGTATCCTTCACCGTTAACGCTTTTAAACGGTATAACAATCCTTCATCCCGTTTTTCTCGTGATTCGGCGCGTAGCGCCCGGCGGTCCCAATATTCGGCAAACAGTTCATCGGCTTTCCCGATAAAGCCTGGGAAACTTTTTAATTTATTATATTCCACTAACGGCACATCATCGACTGCCGCACGGAGACGCTCAATATACGGCCTGGGCAAAAACTGTGTATACCAAATAGCCAGACCAATGATTAATATGGTAATCGATGCGGCGGCAATATTCCGGGGCCAATCAACGGGCATTACTTCTTTTACCCAATCTTTTGTGAAAATACATTCGTAAATGCGGTTACGCACACGCAACCCCCACTTATCCGCCGGGACCACTAACCCGGATAGTTTTAAAAATGCGTGCGTGATGGACAGGGGTTCATCCTCTATAAAACGCCCCTTTAAAATGCGGCGGTAAGTGGTCAGCAATTCCCTCTTGTATTTTTTCTTTTGCGCCAACCGGTCGCGGACGAAATTGATATTGAAATCGGAGCGCTGCGCCTCAAGCGCCAGGAAATGTTTTTCCACCAGGCCATCGATGGCTTCTTTGCTGGAAACCGTTGGTTTCTCCCCGGCGGCCAAACGACAGAGTTTCTGGGTCAAATAGGGATGCCCCCCGGACCAATAAAGAATACGTTTCAGCGCCTCTTCACCCTGACTTTGGTTTGCGGCCAAACACTGCGCCAGGGGTTGGGCTTCGGCAAAGGTAAAATCGGTAAGCTCGATGGCGCACCCGATATTAAACGGGGTTCGCCGGGCATCTTTGATTAATTGCGAAGGGGTGGCCACGCCGAGAAGTACGAAACTCAAACGCCGGTATTCGGGCTGGGTGGCGCGGGTATTGTAACAGGCGCGCACCGCGGCAAAAAAGTCATCGCTGAAGCGCAGCCCTATGGTGGTATCGATCTCATCCACGAATATGACTACCGGTTCTTTGGTCCCGGCCAGGACCACTTCGCCGAAGAATTCAGTCAAGCGCTGCAGCGCGGGAAGCTTTTCCCGCTCCCCCCACCACTCCGACAGGTTTACGGCAATGCCCAGGTCTTTAACAACCCGGTAAGCAATGCCATAGTACCATTGACCGGCGGATTGTTTCTCCTGCTCCGTACCGATCTGTGTCAAATCCAAAATGGCCGTGCGAACGCCTTCTTTCTTTAAACGTTCGGCCGTGCGGGCCATTAAGCTGGATTTGCCCATCTGGCGCGGTGTCAGCACATAACAAAAGTCGCCGGCCAGGGTGCGTTCATAAAGCTCCCGGTCCGCGGCCCTTTCGATATAACTGGGGGAGTCCGGCTGCATGGTGCCGCCCACCACATAAAACTCAGCGATCGGTTGATTCGGGTTGCTCATAAATGCTTCCTGAAATAGTCATCATAAATTTGACAGCGCATATGCACATGTCGCCGATTTTCACCCTTTACCAGTCCCCCGGCCCGGAGGCGTAAGAAATGCTCTTCCTTATCGCACGCGCCTTTGTCCAGGATTTGTTGAAGGCTCTTTTTTAATTCTTTTTCTGCTTGCAAACGCCAGGCAAAGCGCCGCAAATGGTCGCCGAAAGGCCCCCTGTCGTCCGGGGCCACTTTTTTCAATTGGGATATGCCGCAATTGTTTTTTTTCAACATATACAATGCCAGGCGTACCAGGAATGGCTGCCCACCAGTAAGGTCTGCCAATTCCTGAATCTCCGGACCTGTCTTTAATAGGGTTCCATATTTAATATTCGATTCCATTACCTGGCTCAAATCAAAATCCGCCAACGTGACGGTAATGCCCACGTTAAATGGGGATTGGTTGATATCCTGTATCCAGAGATAGGGTTCCGTGGAATGGGCAATCACCATGTTTAATTTGTTCCAGCATTCTTCCGTGGCCCTGAGATTATGCCAGGCCCGGATGGCGGCGAAAAAATCATCACGGAAAGAACAATCGAACAACCGGTCCACTTCATCCAATAAAATCAAAACCTGCGCGCCGGCGTCCTGCAGCAGCGCATTACGCATAAAATCCGTCAGGTTATCTTTGGCCCCCAGGAACGCATCCCAGCACTCATCCGGTTTCATGGAAGTCTTAAACTCCCGGCAGATCTTATGCGCGAGGTATCGGAACAATTTGTCCAGGCTGGTTAAATGGTTTTTATCGATGAATTGGAAATCAAAGTACCAGGAACGTATTTGCAGATGTTTGGCTTCCGCATGGGCCCTGGCCAGCAGCGAGCTTTTTCCCATTTGCCGAGGGGCTTTCACAATGGTGGTGGAACCGGTTTTACGGATTTGGTCCAGGAACTCGGCATCGGCTTGCCGTTTGATATAAAAAGGGGAATCGAGTTTTATCGTTCCCGTGTCCAGTTCCACCCGGGACGCCAACCTGGGGTCCGCGGCCGGCAACGGCGCGCCGTCTTTGCCGTCCGTTGCATCGAAAAGTTCCCGCAAACCGTCTTCCCCCGGTTCCCTTTTTAACGGTAACAATTCATGGTTTTCAAGAGCTTTGAGTACCTCCGCTGCCACTTTTTCAAAAGGTTGACCGGGTGTCCAGAGCGCATATTGGATGGGATTCAAGTACGCGCCCAGGTCATGGGGCAGTTCCCCTTTGAAATCTACCCGGATAGGCAGGATAACAAACTTTTCTCCCCGATCCTGCGACAGCGTATACGCCAGTTCCACTTCCTGACGCACCATATCGCTGCGGATGGACTCCGCGGATAAGAGAACTATAAAGGTATCGGAAGCTTTTATTTGTTTCTCGATCTCCGCCGCCCACTTTGCGCCCACCAGTAACTGGGTATCGACGAAAACCTTGTGGCCCTGTTGGCCGAGTGATTTTTCCAGTTCTTGCGCCAGGTCTTCGTCCGGTTTAACATGTCGATAACTAATAAAGCATTTACTCACCTGTTTTCTCTCCTTTAGTTAAGGCGACAGATTTAAGATTATAGGTAACTATACCCATTCCCCCCAAAAAAGTCAAGATTAATTTTTTTTGGCCGCGAAGAACGCGAAGGACCGCGAAGAAAAACATACGTCCACGTACAGGCGATTACACTGATTAACACTGATTTTTTTCAATACTGCCCCCTGCACCTAACTCCTGACCTCTAGTCCGCCACAAACTTTTAATTAAAAGTTTTTCCTATTATTTATCTTCGCGTGTCTTCGCGTTCTTCGCGGCTGAATGGATTCATAATTCGCAAAGTGTTGGCAATATGGTTTGATTATGGTATCATAGTGAATTGTAAATATATCAACGAATGTGTGGAATGCAGGATGCTCAAGATCAAATCGATTGACCGGTATTTATTAAAAGAGATCGCCTCGCCCTTCGGCATCGGACTGCTGGTTTATACCTTTACCCTGCTGATCAATATGATATTGATCTTATCCGAACGCCTCATTTCCAAAGATGTGTCCGGTATGACCCTGGTTAAAATATTGATTTACCTGCTGCCGGACCTATTATCTTTTACCATTCCCATGGCCACCCTGATGGGCGTATTGGCCGGGCTGAGCCGCATGAGCACGGATTCGGAAATCGTGGCCTTTAAAACCCTGGGCGTTAATAACTCCAGGATATTGAGACCTATTATGATCTTTTCCGCCGTGGGCTGGCTGGTTTCTTCCTATCTCATCATGTACCTGGCCCCCGAAGCGAATTTCAGGTTCAGCCAGTTGAATACCAACATCATCCTCTCCAAAAGCGTGGCCGACATCAAGTCCAGGGTCCTGAACAAAGATTTTTATCCTTATACCATCTATTTTGACGACCTGGATAATAATACCGGCGAATGGATCAATGTCTTTCTCTATACCCGCAAACAAGGGGACACGGATACGGTTATCCTGGCCAAACGAGGGAAATTCCTCCAGGACCCCAGGGAAGAAGACCGGTACATCGTGATGCAAGACGCCTGGGTGCACAGTTTTAATATCAAGGAACCGGATAAAAGCTATGATTGCACTTACTGGGGCCGTATGAAAGAAAAAATTTCCAAACGCCAGGAAATCAAACAAACCCGGCGCCACACGCAATTCGTGTTCCCGGAACTGGTCAAAAAAATGAAAGAGGAACCCCAGAACATGTTATTTACCATCGAATTTCACCGCAAATTTGCCCTCCCTTTTGCCTGCCTGGCCATGGGTTTCCTTGCGCTATCGCTGGGCATTTCCACCAAGAAGGGCGGGAAAATCAGCGGGTTTATCATCTCCCTGGGGATTATTTTCGTCTATTACAGCATTATTACCGCTTCCCAGAACCTGGTCATGAAAAAGATCGTACCCCCGGTGGTGGGCATGTGGGCCGCGGATATTTTCTTGATTATTTCCGGCATTATCGCCTATTACTATACCTCTAAAGAAAAATCCATCGATTGGGAACGGGTGTTCGTCTTCCTGGACCGGGCGAAAAAACGTTTTTCCATGACAGAAAAAGCCAGGAAAAAAATCGAAGGAGAAAAACTCACCGGGCCAAAGGGAAAGGAAAAAGGAAAAGTGGTCCTGGTAATCAAGATCAGGAAATTCAGTTTCAGGATATTGAATATCCTTGATCTTTATGTGGTGCGGCGACTGCTGACAACTTTTGTTTTCATATTTGTTTCCATGACGTTGGTATTTTACATCGTCACCATCATGGAACTGGTGGACAACGTTATCGAGAACCAGGTGGCTTTTTATTATTTACTGCAATACATCTACTATTATACCCCGGAAATTATTAAATTTGTCTTACCGGTCTCGGTGCTGACGGCGGTTTTATTGACTTTTTCCATGATGAGTAAGAACAATGAGATCGTGGCCGTACAGGTAAGCGGCATCAGTTTGTATCGCCTGGCTTTCCCGGCCATTGTCATCGGCGTCCTGCTCTCCCTGGGGTATTTCTATATCCAGGAAGCCATCGCCCCCACTGCCAACCGGAAAGCTATAAAGACCATGGATATTATCCGCAAACAGGTATCGCCGGAAGAACAGGAATATCATAAAAACTGGGTGGTGGGCGATAATAATGAATTTTATTTCTATGATTTTCTCAATACCAAACTCAACAAATATGTCCAGTTCAATGTGATCAGCCTGGATAAGAACTTCAACATCAAAAAAAGGATATCCTCGCAATTCGCCCGCTGGAAAAGTCCGACGGGACTAATGCTTGAAGGCGGCTTTGAAAGGGATTTTGAAAATAATAACCCCCTGAACTATACGGAATTCAGGAGAAAGGAGATCGTGATCCCGGTGGGTGAATCGCTTTTTACCAGCAAAGTTAAAGATTACCGGTACATGAACATCGACGAGTTGAAGGAATACATCCGTTACCTGGAAAAGAACAAGTCGGAAACGGTCAGATACGAGGCGCAGTTGCACAATAAATACGCCTTTCCATTTGCCAGCCTGGTAATGGTGTTGATCGCCATTCCATTTTCATTTACCATGGGCAAGAAGGGCACGTTGTACGGCATAGGGTTTGCCATCGGTATATCTATTATATTCTGGGGCGCTTTCGGGATATTCTCGGCATTAGGTTCCACGGCGCTATTATCGCCATTTCTCTCCGCTTTTGCCCCGCTGTTTATCTTTTCAGCCATTTCCATTTACCTGTTTATCAATTTGAAAACCTAATCAAAAATTTTTGGAAGTCCAGGAACCTTTTTATAAAAAGGTTTCTGGCCGCCGGAGGCAACCCTTGATTTTTCCCATTAATTATGTTAAAAGGTTCCCAGGAGGATTAACCATGAATTTTTCCAATAAATATGTACTGGTAACAGGCGGTTCGCGGGGAATTGGCCGGGCAGTAGCCAGGGCCTTTGCAAATCACGGCGCTTGCGTCGCCATTTCCTATAAAACCAACCAATCGGCCGCGGAAGAGACAATCCAATCCCTGGCCGGCGGTCCCCATTTGGCCTTCCGGGCCGATGTGGCAAAACCCGATGAAGTCCGACAACTCATCGATAATGTTTTCCAAAAATTCGGACGCCTCGATATCGTGGTCAATAATGCCGGCGTCCATGAATTCCATCCCATCGATGAAGTCGATTACAACCAATGGCAGGAAGCCTGGCAGCAGACGCTGGCGGTCAATCTTTTCGGACCCGCCAACGTGTGTTACTGCGCGGCCCAATATATGATCAAAAGCGGCGGCGGTCGCATTGTCAACATCTCTTCCCGCGGCGCCTTTCGCGGCGAACCGGAAATGCCGGCCTACGGCGCAGGCAAGGCCGGTCTGAACGCCATGAGTCAATCCCTGGCCCAAAAGTTGGCGAAATTTAATATTTTCGTCGGCGTCGTGGCCCCGGGTTTCGTGGAAACCGACATGGCCGCCGAACTACTCGCCGGCCCCAAAGGCGACGGCATTCGAAACCAAAGCCCCCTGGGCAGGGTGGCCCGTCCGGAAGAAGTGGCCCAGGCCGTTTTGTTCCTGGCCGCCGAAGGCTCGGAATTTATGACCGGCGCCATCATCGATGTCAACGGCGCATCTTACTTGCGATCTTAATCCATAAAAATGGCCACCAAGGCACAAAGGCACAAAGGAACACCAAGGGGTTTATTATTAGAAAACCTTGGCGCCCTGGCGGCGAAAAATTTTCGGAGGTACAAATGAATTTAGATGAACGACTTATCGGGAGACTTAGAAAAGCACTCAGACTGGAAACGCCTATCATTGCACTCTACGATACGGACCCGTCGGCGGGCTTCGAACCGCTGGTACAGGCCAAAGGCAGGGCCTGCTGCTTTGCTTATTACCAACGGTGGCTGAAAGGCGAAACCCTTGTTATCGAGCGAAACGGCGGCAGCTTTCAGGACCCGAAAAACGGCTGCCAGGGGATGCATAATGCTTTCGGTTTTGGCAAAGGTTACCCGCCGTGGATGGCGCATTTTTTAACCGACGGCAAAGACGCGCCCATGGGGGAAGGTCTCAAAGCCACTCCCCAACTGGCCCAGGAATTTCTCGACCGCGCCAAAGCCCCTACCCCCGCCGGCGACCATATTTTGATCGGGGCGCTCCGGTTGGAACACTGGGACAAAGTGCGGACCGTTTCCTTTTTCGTCGATGCCGACCGCCTGTCCGCACTCATGACGCTGGCGGCTTATTGGTCTTCCGACCCGGACGAAATCGCCGCCCCTTTTTCCTCCGGCTGCGGCTTGATGTGGCGGGAGCTGATGGGCTTTGATCGCGACCGGCCCATCATAGGCTGCACCGACATTGCCATGCGCAAATACCTCCCGCCTGAAATCCTCTGCCTCTCTGTTTCACCGGCCCGGTTCGAGAAAATGGTCAACTTCCCGGACGATGCCTTCTTAAATAAAGAGTGGTGGAATGAGCTTCTGAAGTCCCGGGAGAAAAGCACCGTAAGTAGAGCCGCCGAACTGGAAATAACCTAATTCTTGACCTTTTTCGACCTTGTTCCCGGGGAATCTATTTTTCCCATGATATTGTTCAAAAATTAGCCTGTCCCCATATTTTCCACCACACGTTGTTGATCTTCTTACTGTCACATAGGCATTTGTCATTACTGGAAATACCTGGGGAGAGTAACGGTAAGCCAGTTATCGGAGTAGTAACCGAAAAGGCTTTCCATTGTTTTGGCTTTAAGATCGCAAAAGGAAACGCTGCCGTGCACTTGTACACTTTTCCCATCCGTGCTCCTGGGACTTTTGCTATAATAACCGGGGAATTGCCCATTAGGATTCAGGAAATCGATCAACTTTCTTGCTGTTTCTTTATCTACGCTGCCGCCGCCGTTTTTCAATGCCAGGTAGATTAAATAATTCAAAGTATCATAGCGCCATTGAAAATCATCGATATAGTTTGTGGCGCCCAGAAGCAGTGCTGTCCAGTAATGCATTGCGGTAAAACGCAATTCCGGGGAGATGAAGAAATTGGAAACCAAAACTTCTCCGGGTTGATCTTCTCGCTGAGGGGCAAAATAGTAGGATAGGGGGCAATTTTTTTCATGTTCAAAATGGGCATACTGGTTAAGTGTCACCCTGTCAATGACGCCAACGGCAGTTAATCCGTTTTCATGGAGGGTTCTCTCCTTAAATTCATGTGACAGCCATTTATTGTACCATTCCCACAATTTTGCATCATAATCCAGGTAAACCGAAGGATACTTGTAATCGCTCCATCGTACGAAAATGCCTTTTTGGAGGTTTTCGTACTGCTGCATATGTTGTACGATAAAATCGCTGTTGGGAATACAATCTTTAATCTGGCCTACAGCTTTTCCTATGATGCGGTTGAGAAGATTCCATGCGGGTATTTCGAAAGGAATTTCGTGTAAGTAGTCGGCCAGTGCCTGCGGGGAGTCGTAAGGGAGGGATTTGATGGCTTCGATAACCCCGGCCTTCCCGGTGCTGCCATCGGCAAAAGGATAGAGCCAGGAAACCCCTCGTTTGGCTTCCTTTACCCGCGCCACAGTCTCATCTGCATCCTTCCCATACTGCACGCTGTGACGGGCCATTAATAGGGAATTCAATCCTGGATTATCGGGGTCGCAGGCATGCGCCGGACTCACATCAACCCCCATGGCGACTCCATTTATGTTCATGACAGTAATTCCGCCTACCATCCCGGGAGCAGCCTGGACAACCGAAGGTAAGGCCTTCACCCCATTAAAGCTGCTTTCCGGGTTATAAATAATCATGCAGGCGGTATCTTGAAAAACGTCGCCGTTGTCAAATTGGAAATCACGACCAAAATAATGGTAATCTTCACCGTTTCGGGTCCCTTTCAAGGAGAAGGCATTGCAACTAATAGGTAGGTTTAACTGGTAAGGGTGTATTTCCTTGTGTTGTGGGAGACTACCTTCATATATACTAGCTAACAGCACATCTATACAATAATTCAGGATTTCCAGGTTTTTTCCCGTCACCCTGGTTTTCGGATTAGCACGTTGACAGCCCTGTAGTATGCCGTTTATCTGGTTTTTGTACTCCGTTGGGATCGCATCGCTTTTGGCCAGATTTTCCACACCGGGTAACACAAATTTATCGATTTTTTTCCCAATAAAATATCGTATTTCCCTGGGCAATTTGGCATCAATAAAGTTAGCGAGAACCAATTCAATATAGATGGTGGTCATCCTGGTAATCTCTTTTTCTGCCAGGTATCCCATTTGGTAACCCATTTCTTCCGGTTTACCTTCCAGGTAAAAGGCTAATTTGGGTTTGCCGGTTTCGTAATTTAAGGCATATTTGCTGGCGGCCCTTATACCGAACTTGCCGCTGTCTTTGGGATACTCGATATAGGATTCAATCTGAAACTCATCTGCCTCAAAGGCAGTTTTTAATTTTTCGAAATGTTCTTTGGCGACTTCGCTGCTATTCATTGTGTAAAGGCTAACAGTTAATGCCGGGACACAAATCAGCAATCCTAATAATTTTTTCATGTTTACTCCTTTTTATTTTTTGGTATTGTCAAAGTTTTGCCTGGTTATATTTTCAAAACCCATCCGATACACTAAACCACACACTTATTAGTCATTAGTCATAAGTCATAAGTAGGCGCCTGACACCATATTCCGTCGGCATATCTAAATCTCCTATTACCAGCAGCCACATCGTACAACCTTAATACCCGATTAAGGTTTTCGATCATTTGCATTTTCGTCTTTGACGTGTCAAATGATACACCACTATTATGCTATCATTTCATTTGAAAATATATCAACCACGTTCCAAAATGATATGAAAATTGTACACTTTGCCCCCGGGGAATATCAACTACGTTCCATGAATATGAAAATTGTACAAAATGAGGATTTGAAAGAATTGTCATTGGGGAGATTTGAAGAATTGTCAATGGTCATTAGTCAATGGTCAGTGGGAAGGGATATGAAGAATGTCATTGGTCAGTAGTCATTGGTCATTTGGGAAAAGATTAAAGAATTTGTAGGGTTGCATCAGGCTTAAAAGGATAAGCAACAGTCAAGAATGTCACTAAGATAAGCCTACATGGTTGAATAATGTGCCTTTTCAAAATCATCAAGTGATTAAATTAGCAAAATGAACCCGATGGCATTGGTAAGAGGTTATCCAAAAGGTATTACGCAGGGCGCAATTTGGTAGGGAACTGGCATTGCCTGTTCCTTCAATGCCAATTTGGGAACAGGCAATGCCAGTTCGCGACACACTACAATTTTAATATCAAGACATCCATGACTTCTCGGATAGCCTCCGAATAGGACAATGTTCCGGCCCCCCGTTAGTGTGTCAATTGTCCATTGGCTTGAAAAGCCTCATAAATCCAGAATATAGCCTTAACTTAGTGACATTCGGGACAGGCAAATTTATCCCCTTTCCCTGGCGGCGGAGTACAGGTGTTTTTCGTACGCCGGTTCGCCGGTGAAGCGTCCGCTGTGTTCCTGGTAATGTGTGTGTTCCCTGCGCCAGAAATCCGGTTTATCCGTCATATAGGCGGGGGTATCCAGCAGTTCGGCCACCAGGTTTTGGGACCCGGGACCACATCACATAAGCGCCGGCGATGGCGGTGAATGTTCAAGGGCATCACCGAGCGCGCCCTGGGATGTATCTGCGTCGATGCCTAACGCGTAGAACATTACGCCGCGGATTTTACCAGGTGGAGAGCGAGGAATATACCTTCGGTCCCGGCTTTGCAGGCAAATTCGACGTCTGCCGTGTGTACTTGGGGATAGGCAGAAAGCGCCGATAAAAATCGGCATGAAAAAATTTAGGGGAAGGCAAATTTAGGTTCTCTTGCACACGTTTCCCGACTTTCATGCCCTCGATGGCCATGGCCGTGATACGATCGGCGGCTTCGGCGGTGGCCATATTGGTATTTTTTGCTGAAGGTTTCGTTGACGGAAGCGCCCATAAAAAAGAAATGGTTCTTTCTCATATCAAGTGGGTAAGTCGATTTTTGAATAGCCCCGCTTTTGTTTATTGAATCCCGATGCCCCACTTCCCGGCATATATATTAATCCTACCTGGCTATATTTTATACCCTATTGGAAAAGTTGGGGACAAGCAAATTTATGGTCCCTAATAAAATCCGGCCGTACTACAGGAATCATTATTCCCCGAAAGGACTGGATCCCTATGGACCACCGGACGTCCTTGATTTCCATTTCGACATCCATATTTCATCGTCGGACATTGGCAGATTACCAACGGATATTGATTCCTTCCCGCCAGATATTGACAGATTACCAACGGATATTGATTCCTTCCCGCCGGATATTGACAGATTACCAACGGATATTGATTCCTTCCCGACGGATATTGACAGATTACCAACGGATATCGATTCCTTCCCGACGGATATTGACAGATTACCAACGGATATTGATTCCTTCCCGACGGATATTGACAGATTACCAACGGATATCGATACCTTACCGTCGGATATTGACAGATTACCAACGGATATTGATTCCTTCCCATCGGATATTGACAGATTACCGTCGGACATTTATTCCTTACCAACGGTTATTGAAGCATGAAGGAAATCAATCGGTAATTATCCTTTGCACAAATTCTTGAGAGGAGCCGTTTTTCAATAATAAACCTCTTGGTGTTCCTTGGTGTCTTGGCGCCCTGGTGGCTATCTTAAATCAGACTTGAAAAACACTTCGCGAACGCTGCTTATTGCGCCTCAAGTCGGAATTTTCCCAACGAATCAATGTACATGACGCATGGCGTATAACTCATAACGCTTATCCAATCAATCGGAACGTTCCATTTATACAATTTTCAAGTTGAACTTGAAAATTGTATAAAATGTGTTAAAAATCAGCCAAAACTTTGAACCAAAGTTTATTCAAAGGCATCAACTATTTCCGGAAAATTTCCCCCAATGCCGGGGAAGGTTATTTGATCTATGGAGGTGATTTGTCCCCAGACGCCGACTCGATAAAGGTTCGAAATTTCACACGTACGTCTGAGATATTCGAATAATTATTTTACATCTTCGCGGTTCTTCGCGTTCTTGGCGGCTACCCTTTTTGCCAACCGGGCGCACGTTTCTCAAGAAACGCTTTCATACCCTCTTGCGCTTCGTCAGAGATACGCTGACGCGCAATTACCTCGGCGGTATAATCATACGCTGCCTGTAAATCCATCTCAGGCACCTTCAAAAATAACTGCTTACACACCGCAATGGCATTGGGTCCACAAAGCAATAACTCTTTTGCTTTTTCCCAGGCAAACGCCATCAACTTCTCATGCTCCACTTTGTAATTGATCAACTTGATGTCCAACGCTTTGTCCGCATCAAACCGCATACCGGTGATAAATAACTCCTTTAATACCCCTTCCCCTACTTTTTTAATCAAATACGGCGATATACACGCCGGGACAACCCCAATCCGCACTTCCGAAAGACTGAACCTGGCTCTATCCGATCCGATGACAATGTCCGAAGCGCCCACGAACCCCATGCCGCCGCCGATGGCCGCCCCATTAATGGCCGCTATAACCGGCTTCTTAAGGGTGTAAATTTTATGGAAAACTTTGGAGATCATAATGGAATCGGCCAGGTTCTCTTCGTAAGTGTAATCGATCATCTTCCTCATCCAATTCAAATCGGCCCCGGCGGAAAAGGATTTGCCCTCCCCGGTAAAAATAACCACCCGGATGTCGTCGGTTCCATCGACGCTTTCCAGTATATCCACCAACTCCGCCAACATGACGTCGTTAAACGCATTGTGCACCTCCGGCCGGTTCAACCGAATGGTAATGATATTGTCCTTTATTTCATATTCCAGGGTTTCGTATAGTTTGCTCATAGTAACCTCGTTATTTTGCCACCAGGGCACGAAGAATACACTTCGTGCCCTGGTGGCAGAGTTTTTAGACCTTGTAACAGCCGATGGCGCGGGAAATGACCAGGCGCAGGACTTCCGATGTGCCTTCGCCGATCTCCAACAGCCGCTGGTCGCGGTAAAACCGCTCGATATCGTACTCTTTCATTAACCCATAACCGCCGTGCAGTTGCAGGGAATGATTGACGTTCCGATGCGCCACTTCCGAGCAATAGAGTTTCGCCATGGTGGAAAGGACTTTATACTCGTCCCGTTTGTTATCGCACAACCAGGCGGCTTTATACAGCATATTCCTGGCCGCCTCGATTTCCATGTACATATCGGCTAATTTAAAGGCGCTGGCCTGGAATGTGGAAATGGCCTGGCCGAATTGTTTCCTCTCTTTGGCGTATTTTAAACCCAGTTCATAAGCGCCCTGCGCACAACCCAAACCCATGGCCGCTATGGATAACCGCCCCCGGTCCAGGGTGTCCAACATCTGGTGAAACCCTTCGCCCTGCTTTCCCAACATGTTTTTAGCCGGTACACGACAATCATCGAAAAAGAGCTCGGAAGTAATCGACGCCCGCCATAACATTTTATCGTGCAGGGTCCTGGCTTCGAATCCTTTGGTCCCATTATCGACGATGAAACAGGAATATTCCTTTTTCCCGTCCGGACGTGTGCCGGTAAGGGCCTGCACCGTCACCCCGAGGCAGGCATCGGTAGAGGCGTTGGTGATAAACATTTTGGCGCCGTTGATGACCCAATCGTCGCCGTCTTTGACGGCGGTGGTCCTGGTGCCCCCGGCGTCGGAACCGGCGTCCGGCTCGGTTAGTCCGAATCCCCATACTTTTTCGCCCGTACATAATGGGGGAAGATATTTCTTTTTCTGTTCTTCATTGCCGAAATAATACAGCGGGCCGATTCCTAATGAATTGTGGGCCGCCACGGTAGCGGCCTGGGAACCATCGACGCGCGCCAGTTCCTCTACCGCCACCATGTAAGGGACATAACCGATCCCGTTCCCACCATATTCTTCGGGAATGCAAAACCCGAATAATCCCAGTTCTCCCATTTGCCTGGTTATCTCCGGGGAAAATTCCTGTTTTTCGTCCAACTCGCGGGCTTTGGGCCGGATGACCGCTTCCGCGAATTTCCGTACGCTATCGCGCATCATTACTGCTTCTTCCGGTAAATCATAATTTAAAGACATTCCTTACCTCCTTTTATTCGATTAAAAATAATGGTTGTCCTAACTTTACTTCCTGGGAATCTTTAACATATGCCTTCTTAATCACACCGGTAGAGGATTTATCCGTTCCATGAAAAATGATATGATTGAAAGTCTTCATTACCTCGATCAACCCCAGGGCCTTGCCTTTTTCGACGGTCTGCCCTTCGGTCACAAAGGGCGGCGCATCGGGCGAGGGCCTGGCGTAAAAAATACCGGTGGTAAAAGCCGTGATTACGTATCCGCCCCCGGAGGTATCGATATCCTCGGCCCCGGGACACGTCCCGGGAGTTTGTTCCCCGGGTTCGCTAAAATCCTTATCGGGATTCAAACGAAATAACTCCTGCCCATGCTCCACGGGCAGGGCAATGTCCCTTTCCCCGTTCATCACGACCCGGCCATAACACCCTTCGGGCAGATAGAGATCATAATATGTATTCAGGACTTTCAGGGTCCCGATGAAACAACCGCCGGCTAAAAAAGCGCCGGGTTTGGGCCAGGCGGAATAATATCCCACGGTGGGGGCAAGCACCAGGTGCTGGGATTCTTTAAACTCTATTAACGGTTTTAATTGCTGCGCTTCGGATTGTGCGTATGCCATGTTAACCTCCTATACTGCCGGATAAAGCGTCGATATCGTGCAGCGACCAGATGCGCGGATTCTTGACCCGCCGGTAACCGATGCTCTGGTATGTCATTTCCACCACTGTCTCGAGGTAAGGCCGCAGTTCATGCAGCAGGATGATTTCATCGGTATCCAATTGCCGCGACGTGAGCAGGGGATTCATATCCTCTGTGATACGGCGTTCGACTTCTTCCATGCCTTTTTTGACCTGGTCGTACTCTTCCTGGGTGGTGAAAATGATATTGAAATTTTCATCCAGTTTGGTGCGAAAAGCGCCGATGGCCAGGGTCCGGCCTTCCATCACCGCCAACCGGGTCAGCGGGGTGGACAACTGGACAATGGGTTCGTAAGGCCTGCCGTTCATGGCATAGTACCCGGCGCCCGAGGCTTTCCGCAAGAGAACCGTTATGACGGGAACGGTGTTGGTGGAATTGGTATAGAGTAAATTGGAACCCCAACCCAGGAGTCCTACTTTTTCGGCTTCGGGTCCGATGTCGAAACCGGCGATATCCTGCAACCAGATGATGGGGATGCCATCGCTATTGCAGGCCCTGGAAAAAGTGGTCATCTTGGCGATGCCGTCGCGGTACAGGATGCCGCCGGGCCGCTTGATGTTCTTATGCACCGGGTGCTCAGTGAGATCCTGGTTGTTGGCTATGATACCCACATACAGGCCATTGATTTTGGCGACGCCGGTTATGATTTCCTGGCCTTTATTGGGAAATAGTTCCCAGAAAAGGGAGTTGTCCACGATCCGGGCAATGACCTGGCGCATATCGTAGGTAACGCGGTAATCCATGGGGAATATGCCTTCGATTTCGGCGGGATCGAAATGCGGGGGCGCGGGTTCCTGGCCGTAACAGTAGTACTTGATGCCGCTGCCGGGGAGTTTGGCGATTTCTTCTTTTATTTTCAGCAGCATGGTGTGGTCGTCGGGCACGCGGTGGTCGGCGCAGTTGGAGAGATTGACGTGTATATCCGGGCCGCCGATGGTAAGGGAAGTGATATGCTCGCTTTTTCCGCCCTTGACCAGCGCGGCGCCGGCAATCACCATGTAGGCTTGTTCGGTCATGTAGACGATATCGCTGATGATGGGCATGTACCCGCCGCCGGCGATGCAGTCGCCGAAAACCCCGGCCACCTGCGGCACCTGCTGGGCGCTCAATAAGGCGTTCATTTTAAATATATAACCGGCCCCGGTTTTGCCGGGGAAAGTTTTGGACTGCTCGGGTAAAAACAAACCGCTGCAATCGATGAGGTAAACCACGGGGATCCGGAGCCGCAGCGCAACCTCTTGCGCCCGCTCGATTTTCTCGGGCGTCAGCGGCCACCAGGAACCGGAAGCCACGGTGTTGTCATTGGCTATCACCACCACGTAACGATTTTCGATCTTTACAAAGGCGGTAATTACCCCGGCGCCCGGGGCTTTCCGCGCATTCCCGCCTTCGCCGAATTCCAACCCGAAATCGACAAAGGTCCCGATGGGGAATACATTGCTGCCGGGGTCCTTTAATAATTCGATGCGTTCCCAGGTGGTGAGTTTTCCTTTTTTATGTACCCGCTCCACGTATTTCTCACCCCAGCCGTCTTTGACTTCTTGCCGGCCGGCCAGGTAAATTTCATTCAATCGTTTCATATGTTCCAGGTTGGCTTTATAGACCCCGGGGTCCATAAAACTTTCAACGGGCGAACCGATACGTTCCAATAATACTTTTGCCATTTTCTTAACCCTCCATTATCGCTTTACCGTAATATCGAACTTAGAGAACTCGTGGTGTAATTCCCCTCTTTAAAAAACGTTGCAGCCAGGATTTCCAGGTGCAGGGGGATGGTGGTTTTAATGCCCTTGATTTCGAAGGTTTTCAAGGCATTCGCCATGGTCTGGATGGCGGAGGCGCGATCCTCTCCGTGGGCAATGATCTTACAGATCATGGAATCGTAAAAAGTGGGGATTTCATAACCGGCGGCCACATGGGTATCCAGGCGAATTTTTCCCGGCCCGGGATTGGACGGCGGATTGAAAGTGGTAATCACCCCGGGTGAAGGGGCGAAATTGTTGGCCGGGTCTTCGGCGTTGATCCGGCACTCGATGGCGTGTCCATGGAAAGCGACCTGCTCTTGCGTTAAGGACAGGGCATGGTTGGCGGCGATTTTAATCTGTTCGGCCACGATGTCTACCCCGGTAACCATTTCAGTGACGGGGTGCTCCACTTGCAAGCGGGTATTCATTTCCATGAAATATAGGTTCTTGTTTTCATCCATCAGGAATTCGATGGTCCCGGCGTTGAGGTACCCGATCTTTCTTATGGCTTCCGCCACCGATTCGCCCATGGCCTTCCGTTTTTCAGGATTCATGGCCGGGGAAGGGGACTCTTCGATCAGTTTCTGGTTTTTCCTCTGGATGGAGCATTCCCTTTCGCCCAGGTGAATGGCGTTGCGATAGGCGTCCGCCAGGATTTGAAATTCGATGTGGCGGCCGTTTAAGATCAATTTTTCCAGGTAAAGGTCGCCGTTGCCGAAGGCTTTTTCGGCTTCGATTTTAGCCTGGGGGTAAAAGGTTTTCAATTCCTCGTCGTTGTAACAGGGACGGATGCCTTTACCGCCGCCGCCGGAAGTGGCTTTCAGCAGTACGGGGTAGGTTAGCTCCCCGGCCAGGCGGATGGCGTCGTCCAGGTCTTTGAGGTTCCCCTCCGAGCCCGGGATGGTGGGCAGCCCGGCTTGTTTTGCGGTCAACTTGGCCTGCGACTTGTTGCCCATCAGCCGGATGGAGTTGGCCGTGGGCCCGATGAAAGTTAATTTCTGCTGGCGGCACATATAGGAAAACAAGGGGTCCTCGGCCATGAAACCGAACCCCGGGTGAATGGCCTGGCATTCGGTATTAATGGCCGCCTGTAAAATTGCTTCTTTGTTTAAGTAGCTCTGGCTGCTGGGGCCGGGGCCGATACAGACTGTCATAGTCGCCTGCGCCAGGTGGGGCGAATTTTTGTCGGCGGTGGAATACACGGCGACGGTTTCGATCCCCAGTTGCTTACAGGCGTTAATAATTCGTAATGCGACTTCGCCGCGATTAGCGATTAGAATTCGTTTGAACATTTTGTAACCTCATTAGGATAATAAATCCGAAGCACGAAGCACGAAATTCGAAACAAATCCAAAATTCAAATTTTCAAAATTCAAAACAAAAGCAAACAAAAATAATTCGCCGCCGGAGGCGGCTGTTTTCGTTTCGATCATTTGAATTTTGGTCATTTGAATTTGTTTCGGATTTCAAGTGTCGCGATTTTGAATTTCGGATTTATTTTCATTTCATGTTTCAAATTTATTGGCATTCGGGACAGGGCCTAATAACTTAAACACGGCCCTGTCCCTGTAATGCCGATTTATAAACCTACATCCGGTACGAATTTGTATCCATACAGAATCATACCGGTTTTGCCTTCTTCGTTGATACGGCGAAACTGGGTAACCAGACGGTCGCCGACTTTTAATTGTTCGGGATTGCAATCCACCACCTGCCCCATTACCTGGATGCCTTCATCCAGTTTTACAATGCCTACGGCATAGGGCGTCAGGTCTTTGAATCCCGTGGGGGCAACGCGGATGATGGTATAAGTAACCAATTCGCCTTTGCCGGCCAGACGGATGGTCTCAAATTCCCTGGTTCCACAGTCCGGACAGATCAGCCGGCTGGGGAAATGGATACCGCCGCATTTTTTGCATTTCGCCGCTTCCATCCGGTACCGTTCCGGTGTTTCTCGCCAATGTCTCGCAACATGCATACTCATGATCGTGCCTCCAATATGTGAATTATACTGCTGCCGCCGGATCCACCCATATTCTGGGTCATGGCGATCCGGGCGTTTTTGACCTGGCGTTTGCCGGCTTCGCCCCGCAGTTGGGCGACGGCTTCTACCACCTGGGCAACGCCCGTGGCCCCCACCGGGTGGCCTTTGGATTTTAAACCGCCGGAGGGATTGATGGGGAATTTCCCGGTCAAGGCTGTTAAACCGTCCATTACGGCCGGTCCAGCCTGACCCGGTTTCACCAGGCCGATGGCTTCCATTACCATGATTTCGGCGATGGTAAAACAGTCGTGCACTTCGGCAAAATTCACATCTTTAATGGTTTTTCCCGCCATTTTCAGGGCCCGTTGGGCGGCTTGTTCCACCACTTCCAGTTTCACGAGATCTTTCCGCTGGGCAAGGGCGATGGTATCCGTGGCGTGGCCGATGCCGGTAATTACGGCGTAGGGTTTATTCAGCTTTTTGGCTACTTCCACTGTTGTCAGCAGCACGGCGGCCCCGCCGTCGGTAATGGGCGAGCAGTGCAGCAGGCGCATGGGGTCGGCCACCATGGTGGAATTCATTACCTGTTCCAGCGTGAATTTACAGGGGAACTGGGCATGGGGGTTCATGCTGCCGTTGTCGTGGTTTTTGACCGTCACTTGCGACAGTTGTTCCAGGGTGGTGCCGTATTTTTTCATATGTGCATGGGCCATCATGGCGTAGAGGCCGGGGAAAGTGATGCCGTGGAAGGCTTCATAATCCTGGTCCGCGGCGGTGGCCAGTGCGAAGGTGGCTTCGTTGCCGTCTACGTCGGTCATTTTTTCGACGCCGATGGCCAGGGCATATTCGGCCAGGCCCGAGGCCACTTCCATGTAGGCCGTTTTAACGGCCAGTCCGCCCGAAGCGCAGGCGGATTCGACGCGGGTGGCCGGGACGAAACGCTGCCCCAGGTAATCGGCCACCAGGCTGCCCAAATGTTCCTGGGCGTTGAACAACCCGCCGGACATACAGCCGATTGTGATGGCGTCCACTTTAGCGACGCCGGCGTCGTCCAGGCAATTCAAGGCGGCTTCCACCGCTATATCACGGAGAGACTTTAACCACAGTTCTCCCCAATCTGTCATCCCGATTCCAATTATAGCTACTTCTTTCATGGTCTACCTCCTTATTCACTCATCCGCTTATTCGGGCTTGAGTATTTTTCGCCGGAATTTGGCGTAGGTTCCGTACTCGATGTACATTTTGAATTCATCCAGTTGTTTCCTTGTCCGGGGCGCCAGGTCTTTGACTTTCGGCAGTCGATCAGTGGTGCGGAAGATAAAAGCGTCGCTGCCGGCGCCGGAGCCGTAGGAGACCAGCAGTATCGTTTGGCCCGGTTTGGCTTCATCGAGGGTTGCCGCAAGGCCGATGGGGGATGAACCGGAGTACGTGTTGCCCAGGGTGGGACACAATAGCCCGGGTTTGTACTGGGCTTCAGTGAATCCCATCCGTTTGGCCGCGTTGGCGGGGAATTTGCCGTTGGGCTGATGGAAAACAACATAATCGAAGTTTTCCGGTTTCATTTTCGCTTTTTCCATCATTTCCCTGGCGGCGGAGTACAGGTGTTTTTCGTACGCCGGTTCGCCGGTGAAACGTCCGCCGTGTTCCGGGTAATGGGTGTGTTCCCTGCGCCAGAAATCGGGTGTATCCGTCATATAGACGTGGGTATCCAGCAGCTCGGCCACCAGGTTTTCAGCGCCCACGACATAAGCGGCTGCGCCGGCGGCGGCTGAGTATTCAAGGGCATCTCCGGGCGCCCCCTGGGATGTATCGGCGCCGATGCCCAACGCATAGGACATTACGCCGGATTTTACCAGGTGGAGAGCGATGAATATACCCTCGGTCCCGGCTTTGCAGGCGAATTCGAGGTCTGCCGTATGTACATGGGGACATGCGCCCAATGCTTCGGAAACAATGGTTCCCGTGGGTTTTACCGCGTATGGGTGGGATTCGCTGCCCACATATACTGCGCCCAGTTCTTTAGGGTCTATGCCCGCCCTGCGTATGGCGTTGCGGGCCGCGCTCACCGAAAGGGTAGCGCAGTCTTCATCAGGGGCCGGCACGGATTTCTCGTTCAGGTTCAATCCTTTTTTAAAAGCCGGTGCATCGGCGCCCCAAACTTTGGCGATTTCTTCTACTTTGATCCTATATCGGGGGATATGGGTTCCATATCCAACAATGCCTACCATAGGTACCTCCTTTTCTTTATTGATTCGGTAATGGTTTTGATGTCGGTACTCTAAATTCTTCCATAAAAATTACCAGCCTATATGATATAAGATTAATTATTAATTGTCAATTGTTAATTGTTAATTGTGAATGAAAACGGCCCCCTTCGGGGATGGGGTGGCTTGAGATTTATTTGATTTTTTCAACGTTTTTTGGTATTAATAAGGCGCCATGAAAAATGTTTTTTATCTCCAAAGGAGTTTTCAGTGAATGAGAAAAGGAGACCATCGAAAATGTTTATACCGACTTTAGTTATGGGGGTTTTGGCCCTTGTCTTTGTGGTAATCGGGTATCTTGCCGGGGAGGGTAAACACCTGGTAGGGTTGAAATCCGCCGCCAGGATGACGTTGGAGATTTTGCCGTTACTGCTTTTTGCGTTTATTATTGCGGGTATGGTCCAGGTGCTGGTTCCGAAAGAGTTAATATCGCGCTGGGTAGGGTCGGAATCGGGTTTAAAGGGAATCTTAATCGGAACCCTTGCCGGTGGGTTTACGCCGGGGGGGCCATATGTGAGTTTACCGGTGGTGGCTGGGTTATTGAAAGCCGGGGCAGGTATCGGCACAATGGTGGCGTTTTTAACGTCCTGGTCGTTGTGGGCCATAGCGCGGTTGCCCATGGAATTCGGTATGTTGGGGTGGCGGTTCACGGTGGTAAGGTTGACCGCGACATTCTTTTTCCCACCCATTGCCGGGCTGCTGGCGCAGTTTCTTTGGTCATATTTCAAAGTTTGAATTTTCCCTCGATAAGAGAGAGTTTTAGCCGCTAAGAACGCGAAGGGGCGCGAAGGGAAAATCCGCTCGTGACGCCGCGCACCGGTTTGCAGAGCCATGCATTCCATTTACAGACCCATGCATTCCACTTACAGACCCATGCATTCCGTTACAATCGACTTGCATTCCGTTTGCAGCCCCATGCATTCCGTTACATTCCACTTGCACACCATTTGCAGCCCCATGCATTCCATTTACAGCCACTTGCATTCCATTGCAATCGACTTGCATTCCGTTTGCAGTTCCATGCATTCCGTTACATTCGGCTTGCATTCCGTTTACAATCCCATGCATTCCGTTGCATTCCACTTGTACATGACTGACAGCCCCTTACACACCGTTTACAAACCCTCGCACACGTTTACAGTCCTTTCCCTCTCCATACCAATCCCGCATTAACAATTAACAATTAACAATTGACCATTAACAATTATTCTCTTTCCCATAATAGGGCAGGCAATTCCCAAAGGGGAAATTACAAATTACAATCCACAAATTACAAACAAATTTCAAAAAGACAATAAACAAACAAAAATCGGGCGAACACTCTTGATTAAACGTCAAGAAGATTTTATAGCCCGAAGGGCGCCGCTTCCATTTTTAATTTTTAATTTATAATTTATAATTTATAATTTCTTTTTCCTCTTTCCTTCGAAAGTATCCGGTTTCTTCGATCAGCGCATCGGCGGTCCGGGAGTGTTCCGCGGCGTCGGGTGTTTTGCCTTCGGCCTGGCACAGGCGGGCTGCTTCCAGGTGATAGTCGCAAAGGAATAGTTTCATGTCGCCGGACTCGGCGATTTCCCGGGCTTCGCAAAGGTCGGCCCTTGCCGCGTCGAAATCGCCCTGCCAACGGAAATAAGCGGCGCGGGCAAAAAGGCCGCGACTTAAAAATTCTTGATAACCCGCTTCCCTCAAGCCGGCGACGGCCCGGTCCAGGAATTCCCGGGCGCGGGTCCACGGCTCCGCGTGGAGGGCGTCCAAATGGTCTTTCCGGGCGCGTTCCAGCCAGGCCCGGCCAAGGGTGAGATAATCAAGGACGACTGTAAGAATGGGAGCATGCGGATCTTTTAACATCCATGCCAGTGTAGTCTCCGCCCGTTCCATCACCTCCCGGTCCTTTCCTTGCTCCAGCAGGAGGTCGCAGAATCGATATCCCTGTACTGAGTAAAGGAAATGAAACTCGGGCTGTCTCTTTTTTTGCATCTCTTCCGCCTCCCGGAAGAGTTTCTCAGCTTCCTGCCATTGGTCGGCGCCCGCCTGATGCAGGGCATCGGCAAGGGTGGTCCTCAATGCTTCTTTCCAAAACGCATCCCCGCCGCGGTCGGCATGGCTGACGCTCTCCCGGGCAGCGGCTACCGCCCCTTTCACTTCACCCAGGGTCAGCAGCAGTTCGCTGAGGCTGGAGGCACCACTGGCGGCATTTTCCCAGTCTTCCTGTTTAGCAACCATTTCTACTGAGACTTTCATGGGCTGGACCGCCTCTCGAAGCCGGCCCTGCGCGCGAAGGCCAAAGGCAGACCAATTCAACACAGCGGCTTTGTCGGGTTCACTCAACCCGGACGCCGGCCGGTCCCAGGGGACATCGAAAAAATGAGAAAGCGCCGAAAGGGTCGCGCCAAAGGCGCCGAGTTTCTGTGTGCTATAATGTTCATTTCCTCTTCTAATCCGTTTAAAATAAACCTCATCCATTGTCTCCTGGCAGCGTCCGGCGAGGCAGCCGTGGGACACGGCGGAAAAGAGCGGGGCCATCTCTTCCAGGGTGTCGGGACACTCTTTCTTCGGTAACTTTCGGTAATATTCATAAAGGCGGGTGTGGGCTTCTTTCCATGCTTCGGGATTTTCCTGCTTTAACCGCTCCCCGAAATACTCCCGCACCAGCGGATGACAGTCCAGGCCGCCGGCTTTCGCTTTCCGCGCATCCCTGGTGTCGCTCTTTGCCAGCAAACCCAACTCCCGGAGGCGGTTCACGGCATAGTTCCACTGCACCGGGGCTAATTCCACCAAACGACCGGTCAAACCCGGGATCGCCGGGGCAGACTTCAATACCTCGATCGCCCCCGCTTCCACCGGACGGTCAAACAATCCCATGAGGTAGAGAATATTGCATTCCGCGGACTCCCCCAGCCAATGGCAATACGCTTGCATCATCCGTCCGGCATGTCCCCCGGTTCCGGGTTCGCCGGTCAATGCGCCGATGGTGTCCCGTTTGCGAATATCGCCGTCATAGCCCATACAAAGGTATTTGCCCAACAGCGTCAACGCCAGGGCATGGCCGTTGTACTCGTCAACGGCAGTGGTTATCTCCTGCTCCCGGCCCTGGGCGCCCAGGTGTTTCAATAACGCGGCCCCGGCATCAAGGGAAAGATGCTCCAGTTCCTTTGTTTTAACCGCGGGTTCCCCATAGACGGATAGGTCGGTCACTGCTTCGCGGGTGGCGACGACACATAATCCGGGCTGGGACACGGCCAGTTCCCTTAACAGGACCCGAAGCCCGGGGTCTTTCAAGCGGCCCGTCAGGGCCTGGTCCTTTGCCGGTGGGTGCTGCAGCGGTTCCATGCCGTCGAGGACCAGCAGGGTCCGGGATTTTCGAATCAGACCGGCCAGGCGCCGGCCTTTTTCTTCGGGGGCGCCGGCTTTGGGGTCAGGGTCGCCGAACCAACGCAGGGTTGCCTGCATGAATTCATCGGCGGATGCCTGTTTACCTTCGGCCGCGCCCTGGCTGTAAAAGGACCAGCCGTACACTTTTTCCGCGCCCCTGAAATGGTCTTTTGCCATACTGTTGAGCCAGTGGTTGACCAGCGCGGTTTTGCCTACCCCGCCCCAGGCAATGAGCGTCACCACGTTGCAATGGCCATCCTGCCATGCTTCATCCAGTAACGCCGCTTCCGTTTCCCTGCCGAAGACGGCCTTATCCGTTACCGGCAGCCGGGAAAGGGAAATATGGTCCGGCGACTCACAGGCATGATCGCCGGGTAAGATAAAGGAACATATTTCTTCGGCCAGGGCAGCCAGGTCGGCTTCGGCTTTATTTTTGCTTTTACCGCTTAAAGGTTCCCCATCCATGGGCCATGCTTGCAAGGGGGCCAGCCATTTGACCTTTTTCCAGGCGCAGGGATGTAGGATAAGGGGAATCACGCGGACGCCTTCTTTTTGTCGGCGTTCCATGAGAATCGGGACTTCTTTTTCCAGTATGAACCGGGATGTAAGGAAATCGGCGCTGATCAGTAAAACAGCAATTTGCGCCTCATTTAAAGCCCTTTTAATTTCCCTGAACCAATCGCCCCCGGCCTTGATTTTTCCGTCGTCCCAATAAGTATAATAATCTTCCGTTTCAAGGACCTTTAAATGTTTCGCCAGCCTCTCTTTCCAGTGCCTGTCCTTATGACTGTAACTGATAAAAACCTTACTCATCCTGGACCTCGTTCCTCGTTGTTGGTCTCGCATCCCGCATGCCGCAGTCCGCATGCCGCAGTCCGCATGCCGCAGTCCTGCGGATTTATTATTTTATTAAGGAATATTATACCTTATTAAAGAAAAAAAAGAAATTTTAATTGGTAATTGGGCAGACACTCCCTAAACAACGTTTGCATTCCTATTCCGCCTATGATACAATCCTATCGTTGCATATAACGATAAGGAGCAAAACATGAGAAAGTTTTCATCCTATGGACCTATAGTTAACACTTCGGAATTTTATGCCCCCAGGGAAGAACTAATTGAAAATACATATATCAACCTGATCGGGGAAAATCCTGACGAAGGTGGTCACTATTTCACCGTCTGGGCGCCGCGCCAGTCCGGCAAAACCTGGCTCATGCAGCAAATCCTCCATCGCTTGCAACAAGACCCCCGTTTCAATGTGCTTAAAATCAACCTGGAAATCCTGAAACGCAAAAAAAAGGTCGGCGACATCATCAAAATCATTGCCAGGGAAATCGGTGAGGGAGTGGGTAAAACGTTTAAAGGCATCGATGACGAGGATAAATTCCAGGGAATCTTCAAAAACAACGTATTGAATAAACCCCTTATATTAATCCTGGATGAATTCGATGCCATTGCCGAGGAGGGGATAAATACGATAGTCAGTGCATTTCGAAATATATATATCCACCGCCGCGATGAGATGGACAAAACCACCGGGGAAAAAACGTACCTGCTGCACGGCGTGGCCTTAATCGGCGTGCGCAGCGTCCTGGGCATCGAAAACCAGGAAGGGTCTCCTTTTAATGTCCAGCGCAGCGTCCATGTTTCCAATTTGACCTTTGAAGAAGTGGAAGGCATGTTCAAATGGTACGAAAAGGAAAGCGGCCAGGCGGTAGAAGACGAAGTCATCCGTACGCTTTATGATGAGATGCGCGGCCAACCGGGTTTAACCTGCTGGTTCGGCGAACTGCTCACCGAAACTTATAATCCCGATCCGAAGAAACCCATTACCATGTCAAATTTTGACGAAGCTTACGGCGCCGCCACCCACATCCTCCCCAACAACAATATTATGAACCTTATCAGTAAGGTCGATAACCCCCCTTATGATGAAACGGTCATTAAATTTTTTGAAACCGGTGAAAAAACCGTTTTCACTTTCGACGACAAACATCTCAATTATTTATATATGAATGGGATCATCGCCGAAGAAAAAGTCGGCCCCAGGGAATACTATGTTAAATTTTCCTGCCCTTTTGTGCAAAAACGAATCTTCAACTTTTTTTCCCGTCGATTTTTCAGTTACCTGGGCCAGTTGATCCATCCGCTGGATGACCTGGAAGATGCCGTGGATGAAGAAAAACTCTACCTTCCCAATATCATTAAACGCTACCAGGCCTATTTAACCAAAAACCGGGACGTCTTTTTCAAAGACGTACCCCGGCGCAAAACCGATATGAAAATTTATGAGGCCATTTTTCATTTTAATATATTTCGCTACCTGTACGATCTACTGAAGAAACGCGGAGTGGAAGTGTTACCGGAATTCCCTACCGGCAATGGGAAAATCGATTTGATATTGAAATATCGTAAAAACACGTATGCGCTGGAATTAAAAAGTTTCTCGGATATGTCCGATTTCCGGAAAGGAATCGGGCAAGCCTCAGACTATGGCCGGCAATTGGGTTTAAAAGAGATATCCTTCCTGGTATTCATAGAATTAAGCGCAGAAGAAGCAAAACAACTGGAAAAAGTAGTCGAACAAAACGGCGTCACGGTGACAGTATTACCGGTGGGGATTTTA
>Ga0315278_10000136_pt1:37500-64983 | contig 64983 bp, 47 predicted proteins | sample YL17G06_0_MG_FD_203880 | JGI IMG/M metagenome (GOLD analysis project Ga0315278, IMG submission 203880) | Sediment microbial communities from Yellowstone Lake, YNP, Wyoming, USA - YL17G06_0 | ecosystem: Environmental > Aquatic > Freshwater > Lake > Sediment | place: USA: Wyoming... | reverse complement strand
TGGAGCCATCATTGAGAGACCACTCTTAACGAGCTAGATTTCTAATTGTGATTCCTTGAATCAGGACACAAGACAGTTTCTGGTGGGCAGTTTTATTGGGGCAATAGCCTCCTAAAAGGTAACGGAGGCGCGCAAAGGTCCCCTCAGACTAGACGGAAATTAGTCGTAGAGCGTAAAGGCAGAAGGGGGCTTAACTGCAAGACCGACAAGTCAAGCAGGAGCGAAAGCTGGCCTTAGTGATCCGGCGGTACCGTGTGGAAGGGCCGTCGCTCAACGGATAAAAGTTACTCTAGGGATAACAGGCTGATCTTCCCCAAGAGTTCACATCGACGGGAAGGTTTGGCACCTCGATGTCGGCTCATCGCAACCTGGTGCGGAAGTACGTGCCAAGGGTTAGGCTGTTCGCCTATGAAAGCGGTACGTGAGCTGGGTTCAGAACGTCGTGAGACAGTTCGGTCCATATCCGGTGTAATCGTTAGAGCATTGAGAGGAGCCTTCCATAGTACGAGAGGACCTGGAAGGACGTGCCTCTAGTATACCAGTTCTTGCACCAGCAGGACCGCTGGGTAGCTATGCACGGAGCGGATAACAGCTGAAAGCATCTAAGTCGGAAGCCCACCTCAAGATGAGTGCTCTCTAAGGCAACGGTAAGACTAACCGTTTGATAGGTGTCAAGTGTAAGGCGAGCAATCGTTTCAGCTGAGACATACTAATCCGCCGATTGAGTTTGACCACTTAATAAACCTTTTGACCTTCGTCGGGATCTTTTCACAAGATCCTTCAGAATCAAAAGGTTTCAAGATGACCCGAATCCGTCGCGTAGGTGCGTAGCCCTTAAAAGGCCGCGTTGCTACGCGAATTGGAGCATCTTTTTTTCTGGTGTTTTTGTTTATATGGAACCACACTAATCCATCTCGAACTTATGTGTGAAACGTATAAAGAGTGACGATACTTTAGGGGAGGCCCTCTGGGAAAATAACTTATCGCCAGGATAATAAAAAATGTCGCTTTGGGCTCTTCGGAAAGGGCCCTTTGGGGGTTGCTACGCACCTCCACTGAAGCTTCTTGGGTCCTTATAAAATTCTCTTTTCTATTCATAGATATCATTCTATCTATATGTGTTGGCTATTATTATTGTGTATATATGCGCTGCGTAGGTTCGAAGGCCCCCAAAAGTGCTCTGAAAGGGCACCGTTTACTGGTTCTTGAGGCACCTACGGGATTGCGGCTTTTAGGAATAAGATTTTCACCGTCTACCAGTTCGAAGGGTTCCGTAGGGCCCGGAAAGGGCCCCGTAACAGCGAAGAAGCCTCGGTTTGGCGGAGCCCTTCGGACGAGATTCGTTTGCACGAAATGTCATTTTTATTGAAAAAGCTATTCTTTGCTTTTTTTTGTGGTATCATAAAGTTAGTAAAGTTTTTTAAAGTTGTCCACTGAGGCCTTCGCATCTACGTACGGGCCTGCGGAGGCTTAAAAGGGTTTACTGGCTATATCTATCTTTTGTATGCTTGAAGATTTTCTTTTTTTTAAGAAACTTCGGATTTTTTCACTTTTTTTGCTGGATTTTTTGCCGCGAAAGATTTTCATTTTTGTTGAGTTTTATGAGCACTTCTGTACAAACAAAAAGCGTCGGTCGTATTACACAAATCATTGGACCGGTTCTTGACGTTGCTTTCCCTCCAGGTAACGTACCGAACATTTATAACGCTCTTGTAGTAAAGGGTAAAAATCAGGCTGGTGATGACATCGCATTAACGTGTGAAGTTCAACAATTACTCGGTGACTACTGTGTACGTGCAGTATCGATGAATGCGACTGATGGTTTAATGCGTGGGATGGAAGTTGTAGACACGGGGAAAGCTCTCACAGTTCCTGTTGGTCCAGCAACACTAGGCCGTATTTTTAACGTGCTTGGTGAGCCCGTTGATGAGATGGGACCAGTAACGGCGAAAGAAGGTTTACCGATTCACCGTTCTGCCCCGTTATTTGTAGACCTTGATACAAAACTATCTATCTTCGAAACAGGTATTAAAGTTGTAGACTTACTTGCGCCATATCGCCGTGGTGGTAAAATCGGTCTATTTGGTGGTGCCGGTGTAGGAAAAACTGTTCTTATCATGGAACTCATTAACAACATTGCGAAAGCGCACGGTGGTGTATCTGTTTTCGGTGGTGTAGGTGAACGTACACGTGAAGGGAACGATCTTTACCAAGAGATGAAAGAGTCAAAAGTTATCGATGCTGACAATTTATCTGCTTCAAAAGTAGCTCTAGTGTACGGTCAAATGAACGAACCACCAGGTGCGCGTATGCGTGTTGGTCTTACTGCTTTAACGATGGCAGAGTATTTCCGTGACATTAACAAGCAAGACGTTCTTCTATTCATCGACAACATTTTCCGTTTCGTACAAGCAGGTTCTGAAGTATCTGCTCTTCTTGGTCGTATGCCTTCAGCGGTAGGTTACCAACCAACGCTAGCGACGGAAATGGGTGGTCTTCAAGAGCGTATTACTTCAACGAAAGACGGTTCAATCACATCAATCCAGGCGGTGTATGTACCGGCGGATGATTTAACTGACCCGGCTCCGGCAACAACTTTCGCCCACTTAGACGCAACGACTGTACTATCTCGTAACTTAGCATCAAAAGGTATCTACCCAGCGGTAGACCCTCTTGACTCGACTTCAACAATGCTTCAACCATGGATTCTTGGTGAAGAGCACTACGGGTGTGCACAACGAGTGAAACAAACGTTACAACGTTACAAAGAATTACAAGATATTATTGCAATTCTCGGTTTAGACGAGCTTTCTGAAGAAGACCGTTTAGTTGTAGCTCGAGCTCGTAAAATCGAGCGTTTCCTTTCTCAACCATTCTTCGTTGCTGAAGTATTCACTGGTTCTCCAGGTAAATACGTAAGTTTATCGGAAACAATTCGCGGTTTCAACATGATTCTTTCTGGTGAATTCGACGCACTTCCAGAACAAGCATTCTACCTTGTAGGTACTCTTGATGAGGCTATTGAAAAAGGCGCGTCGTTACAATAACGACTTTAACGATTTTCTTGCCCGTTGATCTTGCTTCGCACTCCGTAGGGCCTGAAAGGGTTAGGCACCCCTGCCAAGTCATAACGTTCGACTGTCTTTTATTTAATCATGAGGAATATGACATTACAAGTTAGAATTTTAACGCCCGATAAGTTATTCCAAGATACATCAGCCGATGAAATTATCTTACCGACAAACTCGGGCCAAATGGGCGTCTTAACGGACCACGCACCGTTAATGACCGGCTTAGACGTTGGTGTGATGCTTATGCGTCAACAACGTGAATGGAAGTCCTTCGCACTGATCGGAGGTTTCGCCTACATTAAACAGAATCGAGTAACGATTCTTGTGAATGAGGCTGAAGACTCTACCGCAATCGACGCGACGGAAGCCGAACAAACGTACGAAAAAGCACTTCGTGTATACGAAGAGGCCTCTGGTAAAAAGCAAAAGGTGGACGCAAATATTGCCTTAAAGAAAGCTCGAGCGCGTTTTCAAGCAGTAAAAGCTTCGGCTTAGGCGTCTTTTTTGAATTATCCTTGTATCAGAAAAAAGATAGGGTATCTTTTTAGATATACCAAAGCTTCGATTTAGCCCTCTACGCTTGTATTTTTACAAGCGTGTGTTATACTAATTTTAGGAAAGAGGGGTTGAATTAAATTTTTTCCCAATTTAATTCATCGGACCGGATACCTCGCGAGTATCTAACGGAGGATTAGATCGGCAAGAAATATCGCTCTCTATAAAATATTATAGAACTTGTGTTCTATGACGCAAATAAGGATTGGTCTCGGACCTTTGCACACGTTGTAAAGGCCCACCAAAAATTTTTGACGGCCAAGTATTTATTTGCACCGTCTCGCATATGGGTTAACAACCCATATGCGAGACGGTCTTTTATTTCTTAATTTTTATCTTTTTAATTTGGAGGTTTTATTATAAAACTTTAACTATTCACATATTCGAGATTAACCTCTAATGTATACAAACCAAAGGTTACAAATTGTTGACATTCCAACTTTAGTCGACGAGCCGCCCATTTTTAGCAGACAGGTGAGAAACGTACTGGCTGTACTTTTGCACGATCAATCTCCGCCCCTTGCAATTGGCTTATACGGGCCAGCAAGAGACATTATCGATACCGTGTTTATGACACGCTATTGGCTTGCTCTTGATTCTGTTCTAGCAGCTGTTAGATTAAAACTCCTCATGGACGCAAGGGATATCATACCAGTCTCCACAACCCAAACGCGTCCCGGTCAAGAAGCAAGATTGCGCGATGCACTTATTCCCGTTCACCGTGCTTTTGAACTCAGTCTTTTTCAACTTTCATTTTGTGTGAACGCCTTAAATACATTGGGACTAGATGCGCAAATTGGGGATTTTCCGCCAATTCAACCGTTCGGTGCAATTAAAAATCGTTTTAACACGGCGAAGCTGATTACGCAAACTTTGATTGCCGTTTCTGCACAGCATCGAATCGCTTGTGTACTCAAAGATTCGGTGAATGCAAATCACAATTACACTGAAGAGATTACCGCCCAATTAGGGCTACTCGATGTTGAGCACAGCGCGCTTTGGGATTCGTTTTACAATTGTGTGGAAACTGGCGATGTTTTTCGTACTGACATGCCACTGACTGCTCGCCAAGACTGTGTGGCGATTTTGCAAGCTGCCAATCGTGCTTTACAGGTTGTAAGTGCCTTAACACCGAGCACATTTAACCAACAGCGAGACGGAATTCCGCTTACGGGTCGCCAATTGTTTGTTATTGCACCCATTGTTGAACTTTTAGGTCCAGAGATGGCCCAAACCATCGTTTGTGGTGATGTTACGTTAGCGGAAGCAGGCAGAGCTGTCGATAACTCAAATTTTTTAACAAATCCCAAGGGGTGGGAGCCTCCCGGCGGGGGGTTGGAGCCGGCAATGGGCTTGTTCATACACGTCGATAATCGTTTTAAAGCCTTGGACGTTGTTATTGAACGTAAAGATCGCTCGCTTTTAACTGGGCTGGGGTGGGCAGACAATCGGTTTTTAGAACGCATGGGGCAAGAGGTATCGGAGATTGCAAATCGTTTGAACGATCTATCTAACGAACGTGTTACAGTGGTACAGCAATTGCCTGAGAGGGTTGAACAGGTACAAAACGTCCCTGAAAATAACCGTTTTGATGAAGTGAGAACTCAATTGGAACGGCTCAATAATGTTTTTCAAACAATCGCTTTTCAAACAGCACGTACTTCAAGTTCGAGAGAGGAGCAATTAGTCGACCTTCTACCGTTATTAGAAAGTTTTGCCAATTTTGCCCTTCATAGTCAGATTGCCGTGAGTCAACTGCTTGGCACAATGACAACCGTTCTACAAACAGGTGCTCTCCCCACGTTACGAGAAGTTGAAACAATCAATGAGCGGCTTAACGCCTCTCTTTTGTATAAAGAGATCGTTCTGAATAGCTTTATTGCTCTTGTACCAGCACAAGCAGCTATCATCAATCGGTTACGACCTGTCCTCGTGTCAGGCGTCGAGAGTACCAACTTGAGCTTATCTTCATTAAACCCAAGACCTGTCGATACGCACCTTTTACCCTCGATTTACGAAGGTCTTGGCGGGCTGTTGGGTTGCCATTACCAATCGAACGACTACGGCCGTTTTTCTGTTGGCTTGGAGGCACTTCTAGATAAAGATCTTTTGCTTCATCCTTTGGGTGAACATTCTTGGAAAGATCTTCGATTTATTTTTCGAATCAAACTCGAACCAACTTTCAAATCTTCCGTGGCTCCTCCAGGTTTTGGATTTCACAGAACTTTTAACATTCACGCCAAGTCTTGGGGTATTGAACACGAGGAAACCTCTTCGTACATACGAGATATATTGAAGCTTAATTTCAATCTAGATCCGCTAAAATCTTTGAATTTACCAAAACTTGATGGATTCACGATTGGTACCTTAACTCGCCAATCTGACGAGCTTTTCAACCACCTTCCTGGAATTAGTCTATTGCAACAGGTTTGTGATCACAACGACGTTTACATAGCTCCAGTCTTCGGGCAAAGTGGTTCTAGTACAAGTAATAGCTTTAGTTTTAACTCCTCAATACATTTACCGTTCAAAATCCATCTCGGTGAAGCCAAATCAGACGTGTTAGACTCAAAGATGAACCTCATGGCCGCATCATCAATCCATGCTGACAATCTTGCTGAGCAAGTCGAGATCTTTAGACCTTTTAATCTCGTGAAGAGTGCGCGTGATACTTTCATTCTCGCACACTTTGCTTCGCTCGTGCCTACTGTTATCGTAGGGATCACCGGCGTAACTTTCCTTCTAGCGATTCGTCTCGATCGTCGAGATACCCACCCACTGGTCAAAGTTGTTCTTCGTAGCGTATTACTTGTTACATCATCTGCCTCTTTGTTCGCTGGCGGATTCGTTTTTGTTCATGTGATCGGAAACTTAATTTCTCGTCAATCGATATATTTCAAAATCGCGCCTCTTCGGAATCTACTCAAGGGGGGAGATTTAATACTAGAAAGTTTCAACCCATCGATGGTTTTGCGAGATAAAAGCGAGAGTCTTCTCAATTTCGTGACCTTGGTCATGTGTCTGCGATTCGTACTGAACTATGCGTTCATTTTGGGGAATAAACCACCAACGCCTCTCATGATTCAGTTTATCACCGGTTTTGCGATCATTTATTATTGCTCACCCTTCATTCGAACTTGGGTTCAAACGGACGTTGAAGCCGTATAGACGAAAAAAGAAGTCCTTTCCGGGCCTTTGAAGGCCCTACGGAGTCCTTAGGGGGCTTTCACTCTTAATCGTCTGCAAGATGGGCCCGTGGTGGACTGTCTTGCAGGCCTTTTTCATTCCAAGGCCTTCTGGAGGCTTGGTTTTTTGGTTTTTGGTATAACCCGCTACCCTTTTCTATTATATATACACATTATTAAATAATTTTATTAAAAGGCTTCTTTACTGGTTTTAGTACCCTATACCTTATACACTTCCAACTCAGCGACTTTTGACGAGTAATGGTAGACAATATAATAAGCGTAGTGGTGTGTCATAGATGGTCCCCATCGGGAATCCTTGCCTTGCGATGTTATATGTCTATTTTTGCATGTAGCAGGACTCGAACCTGCGATGTCTCCGAGGAGAAGGCAGATTATGAGTCTGCTGCTTTCGACCAACTCAGCCATACATGCGTACACGGTGTGGATTCATCGTGTGAAGCAACCCCAAAGGGCCGTTGCAAGCAACAGGGTTTGAAGGGACTTGAACCCTTGTCCCCGCGTGTCGGAAACGCGTGCTCTATCCTCTGAGCTACAAACCCGAGGTGCGTCGTTTCGCACCGCTTTGCGAAACCGTGTTTCGGTCGCAAAGTGGGCCCCATCTTTATGCGTAGGTGCGAAGCCCCCTACGGAGTGCGAAGCAATCCCACAGGGCAATCCCCAAGGCCCTTCTTACGGAGCACCTTGTATCAATAGATTTTACGCGTCCTCACGTTGGCTCATTTTTAACCAGTTTACGGCTTCGATATAATTTGTGGGTGCGAGACGAATTGCTTCTTTCCAATAATCAGCTGCCTTATCAAAGAGTAAACGTGCAATCTCGGGTTGGCCCTGTTCAGTTGCTTGTTCCCCTCGGAAATGGTAAATTACCGCGATATTGTTTAAGGCTTGTGGAAGTGACGGGTTGCGTTCCAATGCTTGGTAGTAGTAGGCAAGGGCGCGTCCGTGCTCCCCATTACTCGTGTGAATCAATCCGATGTTGTACAGAATATAACTGCGGTCGTATGCGTCTGTTTCATAACGCATCGCTTGGTAATAATTTTGTAAAGCTTCCGCATAATCCCCAGCTGATTGCGCAGACATACCATCGCGATAGTACATAAAAGCTTGTTTCTCGCGTTGTGATGTTGGCAAAACTTGAAGCAAGATATCTGCGATAACAGTAAAGGTTTTATCAATGAAATTATCATTTCTTTGTGCCTTTGGCATAGCTGTGCTCCTTTGCGAAACCGTGTTTCGACCAAAAACTTGATGGATAGTGAATCTGTGTAAAAAAAAACACACCTTTTTCGAAGGCTTTACGGCGGTGCGAAGCCTCCTATAGATGTGCGAAGCCTCTAAAGGGTGCGTAGGTGCGAAGCTTCCACAGGGCAACCTCCAAAGGGTTGCTTTAAAGGTACCTTAAAGGGTCCTACATTTAGTATATACGGTTTTGCACTAAATTCCAACTTCTTTTTGTTGACTCATTTGTTCTTTTGAAACATTCTTGCTATAATATAAATTATTAATGGGCTTGTAGCTCAGTGGACTAGAGCACACGGCTACGAACCGTGGAGTCGGGGGTTCAAATCCCTCCTGGCCCGATTAACAAAGTGTTTTTTTTGAACTGCGCTGCGCGAAGCGCTTCGCGCAGCGCAGTTCAAAAAGTCTTATCTTATCCGTATATGGGCTCTTTTACGGGCATTTCGTGCCTGTAAAAGCATATCGAACGAAAGAGTGTGAAACCGGCTTCGCCGAAGTCGAAACGGTTTGCGCTTTGCTTGTTTTTTTTCATAGTGTCAGATTGACCTGAGGTTTTGTATGACTTTCTATTCTGCCTTTTTTCATTTTCCGTTACATACCCGTTGCGTAGCTGGTTGTGTCGCCGACCGACTCGGGTTGCAACAGCGACGCAACCGGCTACGCAGTCGGCTACGTACGCAGATGGCCCTACACGCCACAAACGAGTCCGTAGGGCTCCGCTCGAGCGTTGAAACTGGGCGTGACCGATCACCTTCTCACGTAGTCGAAGAACCCGTGACGACGCGTACTATTGTTGTAACGTCTGGTAAGGGTGGGGTCGGAAAAACGACTGCGACAGCTAATATTGGGATGTCAATGGCCCGTTTGGGCTATAAGGTAGCTTTAATCGATTCCGATATCGGTTTGCGTAACTTGGATTTATTGTTAGGGTTAGAAAACCGCATTTTATATACAGCCATGGACGTCATTGATGGTCAATGTCGTTTAGACCAAGCTTTAATTCGGGACAAACGTTGGAAAAACCTATCACTTTTGTCGATTTCGAAAAACCGTCAAAAATATAATGTGACACAAACGCACATGGTGCAGTTAGTCGCACAAATTGCGGCAGCTGGCTATCACTTTATTTTAATTGACTGCCCGGCGGGGATCGACGTCGGATTTATCCATGCGATTAGTCCTGCGTCGGAAGCCATTATTGTAACAACGCCCGAAATTACGGCTATTCGTGACGCGGACCGTGTTGCCGGTCTACTCGAAGCCAAAGGCATTTATCAGGTAAAATTATTAGTCAATCGCGTGCGTGCTGAGATGGTGCAAACGAACGATATGATGTCGGTACGTGACGTGCAAGAGATGCTGGGCATTCCACTTTTAGGTGCGATTCCGGAGGATACACAAGTGATTATTTCGACGAACCGCGGTGAGCCGTTAGTGTTGAAGAAAAAACTCTCATTGTCGGGGATCGCGTTTGAAAACGCGGCGCGACGTTTAATCGGAAAACAGGACTATTTTCTAGATTTGGCAGCCCCTTACAAAGGTATCTTCCAAAAAGTACAAGATGCGCTTTTAGGGGGAAAACATTCATAAGCGGCAAAGCAGTCTTTTCGAAACCGTGTTTCGAGTTGCTTTGAACGTGCGACCTAGACCCCGAAGGGCTCCACAGGCCCCGACGGGCTCCGTCGGGCCTTCGAAGGCCCGGAAAGGGCGTCGCCATCGCCTTCGGAGCGAAGCAACGAAAGAGATCTTTAATTTCCGTGGCTTTTTGTGGTATACTCTGAAGTAATGAACCATTCAGTTTTTTTACTTACAAAAAGGTTGAATGCGTTAAAGTAAGAAAGCAAAAAAAAGTTTACAATAAAAATATCTATGGGATTACCTTGGTATCGTGTACATACTGTTGTATTAAATGACCCAGGTCGTTTAATTGCGGTGCACTTAATGCATACTGCCCTTGTATCTGGTTGGGCAGGTTCGATGGCGTTCTACGAATTAGCCGTTTTTGACCCGTCTGATCCGGTTTTAAACCCGATGTGGCGTCAAGGGATGTTCGTTCTTCCTTTCATGACTCGTTTAGGGATTTCACAATCATGGGGTGGTTGGACGATTAGTGGTGAAACAGCGACTAACCCAGGTATCTGGAGTTATGAAGGTGTTGCCGTTGCTCACATCGTGCTATCCGGCCTACTCTTTATGGCCTCGATCTGGCACTGGGTATACTGGGATCTTGAACTATTCCGCGATCCACGTACAGGAGACCCTGCACTAGACCTACCAAAGATTTTTGGTATTCACCTATTCCTATCAGGCCTGGCTTGTTTCGGTTTTGGTGCCTTCCACGTAACTGGCCTTTTTGGTCCTGGTATTTGGGTATCTGACCCGTACGGAATCACTGGTTCAGTACAACCGGTTACTCCGTCTTGGGGTGCTGACGGTTTCGACCCGTATAACCCGGGTGGTATCGCGTCGCATCACATGGCTGCTGGTATTCTTGGTGTTCTTGCCGGTCTATTCCATCTATGTGTTCGTCCATCACAACGCCTATACAACGGTCTACGTATGGGGAACATTGAAACTGTTCTTTCAAGTAGTATTGCCGCAGTATTCTGGGCAGCTTTTGTTGTTGCAGGTACAATGTGGTATGGTTCAGCGGCAACGCCGATTGAACTATACGGCCCGACTCGTTACCAATGGGATCTTGGGTATTTCCAACAAGAAATTGAAACTCGTGTTCAAACAAGCCTTGCTGAAGGTAAATCATTATCTCAAGCATGGGCAGCAATTCCTGAGAAGCTTGCCTTCTATGACTACATCGGAAACAACCCTGCAAAAGGTGGTTTATTCCGTGCTGGTGCAATGAACAGTGGTGATGGTATCGCTGTAGGTTGGTTAGGCCACTCCGTGTTTAAAGACAAGGACGGCAACGAGCTTTTTGTTCGTCGTATGCCAACATTCTTCGAAACATTCCCAGTTCTTCTTCTTGATAAAGATGGTGTTGTTCGTGCTGACGTTCCATTCCGTCGTGCTGAGTCAAAATATAGTATTGAACAGGTTGGTGTTTCTGTAACGTTCTTCGGTGGTGAGCTTGATGGTGTTACTTTCAACGATCCAGCGACTGTTAAGAAATACGCTCGTCGTGCACAACTCGGTGAAGTTTTCGAATTTGACCGTGCAACATTACAATCTGACGGTGTATTCCGTACAAGTCCTCGTGGTTGGTTCACTTTTGGTCACCTTTGCTTCGCTCTGCTGTTCTTCTTTGGACACATCTGGCATGGTGCTCGTACAATCTTCCGTGATGTATTTGCAGGTATTGATAGTGACATTGATGAACAAGTTGAATTTGGTGCGTTCCAAAAACTTGGTGACCTTTCAACTCGTAAAGCGTAAGTCCAGTACTTCGAAGTACTTCTACAAAGTACGTCGCAGAGCTTTGTCTAATCACTTGATGTTTGGGTATCAGACAATCGTCTTGATACCCAAGACCTTCATAGTATATTTGAGGATTCTTTTTTATGGAAGCGTTAGTTTACACATTTTTATTAGTCGGAACACTTGGAATCATTTTCTTTTCCATCTTCTTCCGCGAACCGCCACGTATTATTAAATAACTTGTGTGGTAGGGGCGAAGCCTTTTCAGGGTCTTCGAAGGTCCTTCGGAGCCCCCACAGGGCAACCCTAAAGAGCCGCCTTGCGGTCGGTGGTTCTAATGACCGAGATCTGCCAGGCCAGGGGGTATACCCCTGGTCCCTGATAGTTATCTCAATCTTTCTACTTTTCAACGAACTTGATCGATTGTCGATTTTTTTTTATAAAGTTACATTGTAAAGCGTTTACGAGGCCTTGCGAAGCCCTCTTAGTTCCTTCTGGGATGCGAAGCCCGTGCGTAGCCGGTGCGTAGCATCTCCGAAAGGCTTTTTGGGGCGCAAATCATCGTGTTGATTTTTCAGAATATTAATCTTCATGCTCTTCAAAAGGATCACGTAGATTTTTTGATGGTGGACCAAATCCAATATAGATTGAATACCCTGTAATACTTAAAAGGAGACACCATAAAAAAATGGCGTAGAAAAAAGCTGGACTTTCCATAAATGTATTTAGAATTAGAACGACTTGTGTTTTCTTTTCTTTCTATAGTACCCTATTAAGTAACAAAACAAAAAGTATCTCGTATGTCGTTCGCTTAGAACGAAAGAAGCGAGATACTTTTCTTGTTCTGACAGAAAGTAAACTCGTGTTTCTTGGACATTTTAAACTATGGCTACAGGATCAACTGCCAAAGGCAGAGCAGCACAAGCTGCAACAAAAGATACAGCAAAGGTAACGGCTTTAGGGACATTATTAAAACCACTAAACTCAGAATACGGTAAAGTAGCTCCAGGTTGGGGTACGACTGTTGTTATGGGTGTCTTCATGGCCCTATTCGCTGTCTTCTTAGTAATCATCTTAGAAATTTATAACAGTTCTGTTCTATTAGACGAGATTAAACCGGTGTTCTAATATGGCTCTTTGGGGTTGCTACGCACCGGTTATGCACGGGCTCCGTAGGGCCCTGAAAGGGCTTCGCACCTCTTTATGTAATCAGGCGCCCATGTGGGCGCTTCTGAGCTCATGCACACCTCTGACGCTTTACGCTTCGCAGGCGACACGCAACGAGCTCAGTAGGACTCGAACCTACGCTAGATGCTTAGAAGGCACCTGTCCTATCCGACTAGACGATGAGCCCATACTAATGTAAACTACTAACAAGATATATTTTTAATGTGCGTTGAGTCAAACAAATCAACATTATTAAAAAAAGGAGTGATGTCTGAGTGGCCGAAGGAGCCCGATTGCTAATCGAGTGTACATTTTTTGTACCGAGGGTTCGAATCCCTCTCACTCCGTTGATATGTTTTTACCAGTGCTCCAAAACCAATCGCTCTATTTTCTTTTTTCTTTCTTTAGGGGTAAGGCTGGGTGTCGGCTTCGTGGAACTGGCCCTGAGGGGGCTTTGTGCACCTACGCACGGGCTCCGTAGGGCCTTCGAAGGCCCTGAAAGGACTTCGCACCTGCGCCGAAGCTGAAGGGGCGAGAGATTGACTGGAGTTTGGAATCTGCACTAGTAAATTAAGCAGCTTCTTCGTTTCCAGCTGTTTTTACATAAAGAATTAGTAAAAATGCTGTTGGAATAATGATGAATAAAGCTGTCGCCATTAGGCCAAGAATATTAACTTCCATTGTAATCTCCAAGTGATAGCCCTTTTATAGGTCTAATGCCAATTGAACACATTCGGCATTAGTTTGGGTTATATGTATGATAGGTTGTTTATATTCTATTCGATCAATAGGACGTAATTCAAGTCCGAAGCCCTTCGGAAAAGTTTTAATATAGCTTTTTCGCGAGCTATCCGGCTTCACCTTCTGGTTGCCCTTTGGGGTTGCGACGCACTCCGTAGGGGGGCTTCGCACTTACGTACCCCCTTCTATTCTATTTTTTGAATTTATTAACTTACCATAAGTTAAATATGTATTGGTTTTTTTGCACTGGGCGACTACTATACTAAGTAGCAAAAGAAATTACTTTTGTGAAACCACGTTCTTCTTCGAAGATCAGGCCTACTTTTCTTTAATTTTTTACCTTATGACTGCTATTTTAGAACGTCGCGAACGCGCGACTCTTTGGGCTCGTTTCTGCGAGTGGGTTACTTCAACTGAAAACCGTATCTACATCGGTTGGTTCGGTGTTCTGATGATCCCTACTCTTTTAACAGCTGCATCAGTATTTATCATCGCTTTTATCGCTGCACCTCCAGTTGATATTGATGGTATCCGTGAACCTGTATCTGGTTCTCTTCTTTACGGTAACAACATCATTTCTGGTGCTGTTGTTCCTACATCAAACGCTATCGGTCTTCACTTCTACCCAATCTGGGAAGCTGCATCTCTTGACGAGTGGTTATACAACGGTGGTCCTTACCAACTAATCGTATGTCACTTCTTCCTAGGTGTTTGTTGCTACATGGGTCGTGAGTGGGAACTTTCTTTCCGTCTTGGTATGCGTCCATGGATCGCAGTTGCTTACTCTGCACCAGTTGCAGCAGCTACAGCTGTATTCATCATCTACCCAATCGGTCAAGGTTCTTTCTCTGACGGAATGCCTCTAGGTATTTCTGGTACTTTCAACTTCATGATCGTATTCCAAGCTGAGCACAACATCCTTATGCACCCATTCCACATGCTTGGTGTAGCTGGTGTATTCGGTGGTTCATTATTCTCTGCTATGCACGGTTCACTAGTAACTTCTTCACTTATCCGTGAAACTACTGAAAACGAATCTGCAAACGAAGGATACAAGTTTGGTCAAGAAGAAGAAACTTACAACATTGTTGCTGCACACGGTTACTTTGGTCGTTTAATCTTCCAATACGCGTCTTTCAACAACTCACGTTCACTTCACTTCTTCCTAGCTGCATGGCCAGTTGTAGGTATTTGGTTCACAGCTCTTGGTATCTCAACTATGGCGTTCAACCTTAACGGTTTCAACTTCAACCAATCAGTTGTAGACTCTCAAGGTCGTGTAATCAACACTTGGGCTGACATTATCAACCGTGCCAACCTTGGTATGGAAGTAATGCACGAACGTAACGCTCACAACTTCCCACTAGATCTTGCTTCAGTTGAAGCTCCTTCAGTTAACGGTTAATTGTAAGCTAACGTCTCGTTAGTCATTCCACGTTGCATGTCTTTTGATGTGGGAGTTTCTCCCACTCAAAGACATGTTCTTTTCCAATTTCTAGCTTCTTGACTTGCTTTTTTGCTGAGACATTGCTAGCATCTAATAAAGTAGATTTATAAAGTATCTCCAATAGCTCAGCGGTAGAGCATTCGACTGTTAATCGATTGGTCGTAAGTTCAAATCTTACTTGGAGAGAAAAAAGAGCATTTTTACCATTAACCTTGTTGTTCCATGGAGCCGTTTTATGACCTTTATGGTTTTCAAAAACTTTGCGGTAAAAATTGCCAATGACCCCGTACAAATTGTGCTGTTAATTAGCCTTGTGTTTTGAGCCCATCTGATCTACGCCTTACGCGGAGTAGATGAGTCATACATAAATCAATAATTTTTGGCCTCCGAAGGCCCAATCGATCATCTCGCAACCCTTTTCCTGCCTGTGTAGATCTTTTGAGGAGCTTGCATTATAAACATATATATATATAGCCGTTTTTTCGTATTTTAAGTTGCCCTTCGGAGGCCGAGATTCGGGCATTTTAGAAAAAAAATCGGACCCTTTCTGCCCCAGGAAGTCTTTTCTTAGTTGCGGACCCTAGGCGCACCTTTTATCTCTGTTATTATATAAGACATAATGTCATTTACAAAATGACGATCTTTTTTTCTTACTCCCGGAGCCGCCCTTCAACGGCTCCTACGCAAGTAAGAAGCTGGTTTGTAGCCACGACCCCCGTTTTTGTTGCTACGCATCTACGGATGCGGAGGTACGAAGAGCCCAAAGGGTCTTTTCGGAGGGTCGGCGAGTCTCGCCGGGTAATTTGAGGGCAAAGTCCAGTTTAACGTATATATTTTGAGGAGATTCTCGATGACGATTCGTCCACCAGAGCGCGAAGCAAAAAAGGTGAAAATTGTAGTCGACGCGAATCCAGTAGAAACTGGATTTGAAAAATGGGCAAAACCTGGCCATTTTTCACGTACACTTGCAAAAGGTCCGTCGACAACGACGTGGATCTGGAACCTACATGCTGACGCGCATGATTTTGATAGCCAAACAAGCGATCTTGAAGAAATTTCACGTAAAGTCTTCAGTGCTCACTTCGGCCAATTAGGTGTCATTTTCATTTGGTTAAGTGGTATGTACTTCCACGGTGCTCGTTTTTCAAACTACGAGGCATGGTTAAGCGACCCTACGCACATTAAACCAAGTGCTCAAGTTGTATGGCCTATTGTCGGTCAAGAAATTCTAAACGGTGATGTAGGTGGTGGTTTCCAAGGTATCCAGATCACGTCAGGGTTCTTCCAACTATGGCGTGCAAGTGGTATCACGAGTGAACTACAACTGTATAGTACGGCGATTGGTGGTCTTGTTATGGCTGCTGCAATGTTCTTTGCCGGTTGGTTCCACTACCATAAAGCTGCTCCAAAACTTGAATGGTTCCAAAACGTTGAATCAATGTTAAACCACCATTTGGCTGGTTTATTAGGTTTAGGTAGTTTAGCTTGGTCTGGTCACCAAATTCACGTATCAATGCCAATCAATAAACTATTAGATTCTGGTGTTGATCCAAAAGAAATCCCACTTCCACACGAGTTTTTACTCAACCGTGAACTTATGGCGCAACTTTACCCGAGTTTCGCGAAAGGTCTTGCACCGTTCTTCACTATTCATTGGGGCGAGTATAGTGATTTCTTAACGTTCCAGGGTGGTCTAAATCCCGTAACCGGTGGTCTATGGTTAAGCGACCAAGCGCACCATCATCTAGCGATTGCCGTTCTTTTCATTGTTGCGGGTCATCAATACCGTACAAATTGGGGAATTGGTCACAGTATTCGTGAAATTTTAGAAGCACACCGCGGTCCATTCACTGGTGAAGGACACAAGGGTCTATACGAAATTTTAACGACTTCGTGGCATGCACAATTAGCGATTAACTTAGCCCTCTTCGGGTCATTATCGTTAATCGTGTCTCACCACATGTATAGTATGCCCCCATACCCATATTTAGCGACTGATTACGGTACACAACTATCATTATTCACGCACCACATGTGGATTGGTGGTTTCTGTATTGTTGGTGCTGGTGCACACGCGGCGATCTTTATGGTACGTGACTACGATCCAACAAATAACTACAACAACTTACTTGACCGTGTAATTCGTCACCGTGACGCCATTATTTCGCATTTAAACTGGGTGTGTATTTTCCTAGGCTTCCACAGTTTCGGTTTATACATTCACAACGATACAATGCAAGCCCTTGGTCGTCCGCAAGATATGTTCTCGGATACAGCGATTCAGTTACAACCTGTCTTTGCACAGTGGATTCAAAAGACACACTTTGCCGCTCCACAACTCACTGCACCGCACGCGTTAAACGCGACAAGTGTAACTTGGGGTGGTGACGTTGTTGCCGTTGGTGGTAAAATTGCGATGATGCCGATCCCTCTCGGAACGGCTGACTTTTTAGTTCACCACGTACACGCTTTTACCATTCACGTAACGGTACTAATCCTGTTAAAGGGTGTGCTGTACGCTCGTAGTTCTCGCCTAATTCCAGACAAAGCCAACTTAGGTTTCCGTTTCCCGTGTGACGGTCCAGGTCGTGGGGGTACGTGCCAAGTTTCTGCTTGGGATCACGTTTTCCTTGGTCTATTCTGGATGTACAACGCATTATCAGTAACAATTTTCCACTTTAGTTGGAAAATGCAATCTGACGTATGGGGTACTGTAAGTGCGAACGGTGTATCACACATTACTGGTGGTAACTTCGCACAGAGTGCAACAACGATTAATGGTTGGCTTCGTGACTTCCTTTGGGCGCAATCATCTCAAGTTATTCAATCGTACGGTTCAGCTCTGTCTGCTTACGGTTTAATCTTCTTAGGAGCGCACTTCGTTTGGGCATTTAGTTTAATGTTCTTATTCAGTGGTCGCGGTTACTGGCAAGAACTTATTGAATCAATCGTTTGGGCTCACAACAAACTGAAAGTAGCTCCGGCTATTCAACCGCGTGCCTTGAGTATCACTCAAGGGCGTGCTGTTGGGGTGGCTCATTACTTATTAGGTGGTATCGCGACAACTTGGTCATTCTTCTTAGCTCGTATTATTGCGGTAGGATAGTCAATTGTTTTAGTTGTTTAAACTGGGTTTACCGGTTTACCCGTTTTCCACAGTGTGCGTCCGTGCGAAGCCTGCGAAGCACTTCAGAACGCGAATCGATGTAGGGCCTTCGAAAAAGGTCTTTGGGTTACTACCCACAGCCCGGACAGGAATCCGAAGGGCCTTCGAAGGCCCGGACAGGGCTTTTTGGGTTTACTTTGCACGTTGCTTCGCGCCTTCGCCGTGATGCACACTTAATACACTCAATGGAGGAATTATATAAACTATGGCAACAAAGTTTCCAAAGTTTAGCCAAGGTCTTGCTCAAGATCCTACGACTCGTCGTATTTGGTACGGAATTGCCACTGCGCATGACTTTGAAAGTCATGACGGTATGACAGAAGAAAATCTTTACCAAAAGATTTTTGCCTCGCACTTCGGCCAATTAGCTATTATCTTTTTATGGACTTCCGGGAACCTTTTCCATGTCGCATGGCAAGGAAACTTCCCTCAATGGGTACAAGACCCGTTACATGTACGCCCAATTGCGCACGCAATTTGGGATCCCCACTTTGGTCAACCTGCAGTTGAAGCCTTTACTCGAGGCGGTGCAAGTGGTCCAGTGAACATCGCAACTTCAGGTGTCTACCAATGGTGGTACACAATTGGTATGCGTACAAATCAAGACCTATTCTACGGTTCTCTGTTTTTAACTCTTGGTGCAGGGCTTTTCTTATTTGCTGGTTGGTTACACTTACAACCGCAATTCCAACCCTCTTTATCGTGGTTTAAAAACGCGGAATCTCGTCTAAACCATCATTTAGCGGGTTTATTCGGTGTAAGTTCGCTTGCTTGGACAGGCCATCTTGTACACGTGGCTATTCCAGAATCTCGTGGTCAACACGTACGTTGGAATAACTTCTTAACATCGTTACCACATCCGCAAGGGTTAACACCGTTCTTCACGGGAAACTGGGCTGCCTACGCACAGAACCCGGATACTGCAGGGCACCTGTTTAACTCGTCGGACGGTTCAGGTACAGCTATTTTAACTTTCCTTGGTGGGTTCCACCCACAAACGCAAAGTTTATGGCTAACTGATATGGCTCATCATCATTTAGCCATTGCGGTTGTTTTTTTAGTTGCTGGTCACATGTACCGTACAAACTTCGGTATTGGTCACAGTATGCGTGAAATTCTTGAAGCGCACACTCCGCCAGCTGGTGGTTTAGGTACGGGACACAAAGGACTATTCGATACTGTAAACAACTCGTTACACTTCCAACTAGGGCTTGCTTTAGCAAGTGTTGGTACGATTTGTTCGATGGTTGCGCAACACATGTACTCGTTACCGCCGTATGCGTTCTTAGCGCAAGACTTTACGACGCAAGCGTCTCTGTACACACATCACCAATACATCGCTGGTTTTATCCTTTGCGGTGCTTTTGCACACGGTGCAATTTTCCTCATTCGTGATTACGATCCAGAAGCGAACAAAGGGAACGTACTAGCACGTATTCTTGACCACAAAGAAGCGATCATCTCGCACTTAAGTTGGGTAAGTTTATTCTTAGGATTCCACACGCTAGGTCTGTACGTTCACAACGATGTTATGCTTGCTTTCGGTACGCCTGAGAAACAAATTCTGATTGAACCGGTTTTCGCACAATGGATTCAAGCTGCCCAAGGTAAGACAATGTACGGCTACGATCTATTGCTGTCTGCATCATCAAGTCCAGCCTTCAACGCGGGCCAAACTTTATGGTTACCAGGTTGGTTAGACGCGATTAATAGCAACACAAACTCGCTTTTCTTAACAATTGGCCCTGGTGACTTCTTAGTTCACCACGCGATCGCGTTAGGTTTACACACAACAACGTTAATTCTTGTGAAAGGGGCTTTAGACGCACGTGGTTCAAAACTAATGCCAGATAAAAAAGATTTCGGTTATAGTTTCCCGTGTGACGGTCCAGGTCGTGGGGGTACGTGTGATATCTCTGCGTGGGATGCTTTCTATCTTGCTGTTTTCTGGATGTTGAACACGATTGGTTGGGTTACGTTCTATTTCCACTGGAAACACCTTGGTATTTGGCAAGGAAACGTGAACCAATTTAACGAGTCATCAACGTACATTATGGGTTGGTTACGTGACTACTTATGGCTAAACTCTTCTCAACTGATTAACGGCTATAACCCGTTCGGTATGAACAGTTTATCTGTTTGGGCGTGGATGTTCCTTTTTGGTCATTTAATTTACGCAACTGGTTTCATGTTCCTAATCTCATGGCGTGGTTACTGGCAAGAACTTATCGAAACACTTGCTTGGGCGCATGAACGCACGCCTTTAGCGAACCTTGTTCGCTGGAGTGACAAACCCGTCGCTCTTTCAATCGTACAAGCTCGTGTTGTTGGCCTAGCTCACTTCTCAGCAGGCTATATTTTGACGTACGCCGCATTTTTAATCGCTTCAACAAGCGGAAAATTTGGCTAACTCAGGTGACCGTCGGCACTGTTCGGCTCCTAGCCGGGCGGCTTCCGTCTTATACTTGACATGCCCGCGCGGCGCTTCGGCGCCTCGCTGGTGCAACTTAAGATAAAAGCTTCATCGCCAAAACGGACTCTATGACCAGGAACTTCAAACACTATGTTTATAGGATTATTAACGACCGACAACCAATAGAACGTGATTATTTTGGGGTTCGATCTTACAAATGTGATCTAAGAAACGATAATACTTTGTATAACGTTACAAACCCGCACCCGCCTGATTGGTTTTCCAAAAAAATCATTAGAGTTTATAGCGATTACGAGGAAGTTTTAGCTTTCACGACAAAACTCTGCACGTATTTTAAGGTTGACGATAACCCCATATTTTTAGAGGTCGTATAAAACGAAAGACACATTGCCAGTTACTGGGTATCAAACCTAGAGCCAGCACTCCAAAGAATCTCTGAAAAATCCGTAAAGGGCTTCTAAAGACTTCTAAAGCCTTTTCATCCCTGTTAATCTCCCTTAATTGCCAACGGCAGCACGGATTTGCCGTTGGCGCCTGAAGGATTTTTATAAATACAATTTAATGGATTTACATTTTATGTATTCCAAGGAAGATCTCCGACGCGCAATGAAAAGAGGGGTAATACAAAAGCTACCATAACATGGTTTTTACTGGGATAGTAAAAACTTTTAAGCCGAATATAGTACTATTAGCTTTTGTCCTATTCTCAGTAGAATTGTCATGGCAAGTAAAACTATACAGCTGATCTAAGCACGTTTACTTTGTCTTTTTTGACAAGGGAATGTGTTCAAATCTTCTGTTGAGATTGAGGTATTTCATTATCTATGATGATTGATGCTGTTAAATATCCGATATTAACGGAAAAGTCCATGCGACTTATCGATTCAAATCAATACACGTTCGATATGGATGATCGCTTAACAAAAACGCAAATTAAACAAATCGTCCAAGAATTGTTTAAGGTATCAGTCGTTGCCGTTAATACACATCGTCCACCACGCAAAAAACGTCGTGTTGGGACACGTCAAGGCTTTAAATCGTCTTATAAACGTGTCATTATTACTGTAAAAGCGGGTGAAACAATTGAATTAATACCAAGTTAAGCGAAGATACACATTCGCCTTGTGTTTTATGTTCTACACCGCTCTTTTGGAAAAGGGTTGTATCCTTTTTTTTATCACAAAAAACTATGGGAATTCGTTTTTTTCGATCATTAACGCCCGGTACTCGTAATTGTTCAGTATCGGATTTTAAAGAATTAACAAGTGGAACGCCCGAAAAGTCACTTTTAGTGTCGCGTCATCGTGCTGCCGGGCGTAATAACCGTGGTGTTATTACGAGTCGTCATCGTGGTGGTGGTCACAAGCGTTTATACCGTATTATCGATTTTAAACGCCGTAAACTTGGCATTCCGGGGAAAGTTGTCGCTGTGCATTATGACCCAAACCGTAATGCGCGCCTTGCTTTAATCCATTATCAGGATGGGGAAAAGGCCTACATTTTATACCCGCGCGGTTTAAAGATTGGCCAAACTATTCTTGCCGACGTAAACGCACCACCCGTTATCGGGAACGCGCTACCACTGCAAAGTATGCCTCTAGGTTCTGACATCCATAACGTGGAAGTTACGCCAGGTATGGGTGGACAATTAGTACGCTCTGCGGGAACGGTGGCCCAGTTAGTGGCGAAAGAAGGCATGTATGTTACGTTACGTCTTCCTTCTGGGGAAGTTCGTTTAGTACTACAGTCTTGTTGGGCAACGCTCGGCCAAGTCGGAAACGTCGATGCGATTAATCTCACAAAAGGGAAAGCTGGTCGTACTCGCTGGCTCGGGAAACGTCCACATGTTCGTGGTGTTGTTATGAACCCATGCGATCACCCACACGGTGGTGGTGAAGGCCGTGCGCCAATTGGTCGTACTCGCCCAGTAACACCTTGGGGTAAACCGGCATTAGGGCAACGTACACGTACAACAAATCGTCCAAGCAGTAAGCTTCTTGTCCGTCGCCGTAAATAGGTTGAAATGGTTCTCCATTTTATTTGTATTTCGGTTTCGTTAAAAAGTTGTTTTATTTTGGAAAGGAGAACACAAATATAATGTCACGTTCATTGAAAAAAGGGCCTTTTGTCGCGGCTCATCTATTGAAAAAGGTTGAACAATTAAATTCTCAAGGAGAGAAGCGCGTTATTGTGACATGGTCTCGAGCATCGACAATTGTTCCGCCAATGCTTGGTCATACGATTGCGGTACATAATGGTCGTGAGCATATACCGGTCTTTGTTACTGAATACATGATCGGTCATAAACTTGGTGAGTTCTCACCAACACGAACATTCCGCGGTCACGTGAAAAAAGACAAAAAAGCAAAACGCCGTTAATTTATTATCAAGAACTCTTTAAGAGTTTTTTGTATCAATCATTTATTTTTTATGGGACAAAAAGTACATCCATTAGGATTTCGATTAGGCTTTACTCAAGATCACCGATCACACTGGTATGCCAAAAAGTCGCTGTATCCTCTTCTCGTACTCGAGGATCGTTTTATCCGCGACCATTTTCAAACAAACTTTTCGGATGCTGGCCTCGTAAAAGTGGATATCTCGCGCAAAGTGGACCATGTCCATATTGAGTTATCTGTGGGTCGTCCAAAAGCTCTTGTAGGATCACGCGGACAAAACCTCGAAGAAGTACGAGTTAAACTTTTAGAAACATTAAAGCAATTCCGTCTTCAATCGTGGACAAAAGAACAACGTATCGCGAATGGGGACCCCCGTGTAACAATGCAAGTACTCACAGTACAAAATACGAGTTCTTATGCTTCATTATTAGCAGATGATCTTGCTGACCAACTTGAAAAACGTATTCCATTCCGTCGTGCGATGAAAACGGTTTTACAGCGCGCGGAACGCGAAAACGTTCCGGGCATTAAGATCCAAGTTTCGGGCCGTTTAAACGGTGCAGAAATCGCCCGTACTGAGTGGATTCGTAAAGGCCGTGTACCGCTTCAAACATTAGACGCAAAGGTTGATTACCGCGCTCGTACTGCGAAAACAATTTACGGGCTGTTAGGGATCAAAATTTGGCTGTACCAAGGAATGAAAAATGAGATCTCGGCGAAGACTTTAACGGCTGCTGAAGCGTAGTTAAACTTCGATGAGTTTGTTACTCGAATGAGGAATTTTTTATGTTAAGCCCAAAAAGAACAAAATATCGTCGACACCATCGTGGACATATGCGTGGGAAGGCCTATCGAGGTAGTACTATCGCATATGGCGATTTTGCATTACAAGCTTTAGAACCAAGTTGGGTAACCGCACGTCAAATTGAAGCTGGCCGTCGTGCAATGACTCGTTATTCGCGTCGAGGCGGGAAATTGTGGATTCGCATTTTTCCAGATAAACCAGTAACAAAACGACCTGCCGATACACGTATGGGTTCTGGTAAAGGTGATGTAGAGCGTTGGGTTGCTGTCGTAAAACCAGGAAAAATTTTATACGAGATGCAAGGAGTTTCAGAGACTGTAGCACGCTCTGCCATGCGCATTGCTGCTTACAAAATGCCAATGAAAACACAATTTCTTGTGCGTTCGGTAGTCAAAGAGCCCGCTCGTGTTAATTAGTAGAGGAGACCTTATATGATCCAACCTCAAACGTATTTAAACGTGGCCGACAATAGCGGCGCACGTAAATTGATGTGTATTCGGGTTCTTGGTCGAAATCAAAACCAAGTAGGTTCCATCGGAGATGTGATCATCGCCGTTGTGAAAGAAGCCTTACCGAATATGCAATTGAAAAAATCGGAAATTGTCCGTGCAGTGATTGTACGAACATGTAAAGGGCTTCGTCGTGAGAATGGTATGAGTATCCGTTTTGATGATAATGCAGCTGTTATTGTAAATAAAGACGGGAACCCACGTGGAACGCGTGTTTTTGGACCAGTAGCTCGCGAATTACGTGATCGTCAATTTACGAAAATTATTTCTCTTGCCCCAGAGGTAGTGTAAATCACCCTTCGAGGTTTTTTGTATGATGAAACAACGATTAAAACAAATGTATAGTGAAAAAATTGTTCCATCTTTAATGGAACAATTTAATTACAAAAATTCTTTACAGGCTCCTCGCCTTGAAAAAATTGTTATTAATCGTGGACTTGGTGACGCGTCACAAAACGCCAATCTGGTAGAACCTTGCTTACAAGAGTTAAGTACTATCGCTGGCCAAAAGGGTGTTGTCACGCGCTCAAAAAAAGCGATTGCCGGGTTTAAACTACGTGAAAAGACACCAGTGGGGGTAACCGTGACACTTCGCGGGGACCGCATGTATGGGTTTTTAGATCGTTTAATTAACTTGGCTCTACCACGAATCCGCGACTTTCAAGGCATTTCTATGAAGAGTTTTGATGGTCAAGGTAATTACAGTTTTGGCTTAAACGAGCAATTGATGTTCCCAGAAATCGAATATGATAAAATTCAACAAATTCGAGGGATGGACATCTCAATTGTTACAACGTCAAAAAATGACGTTGAAGGTTTTGCTTTATTAAAAGCATTTGGTATGCCTTTTAAACAAGTTTAAACGTATAGCAACCCTTTTCTATGTGAGGAACTCATTTAACTATGTTTAATGATACCATTAGTGATGTGTTGACTCGAGTTCGTAATGCCGGCATGGTAAAAAGTGCCACAGTTCGAATCCCCCTAACTCGTTTGAGTCAACAACTATGTCAAATCTTAGAGAAAGAAGGATACATCGCATCTTTTCAGCGTGAAGGTGATGCGACAAACGATTCTGCCTTTCTTTCGATTCATTTAAAATATTCGGGTCCACAACGTAAACCTTGTATTACAAATTTACGTCGTATCAGTACGCCCGGACTTCGGATTTACACAAATGCTCAAGACATCCCCAAAGTTCTTGGAGGTATGGGTATTTTGATTCTTTCGACGTCTAAAGGTCTTATGACTGATCGCGAAGCCCGTTATCGTCGTATTGGTGGTGAGATTGTTTGTTCTGTTTGGTAATTCAAAACGAATGCAGTCATTCATCATCGATAATTTTGTGTGAGGATGTGCATGCCAGACCAACAAAAAGAAGACCTCATTGATATGCACGGTGACGTGACCCAATGCCTATCCAATGGGTTTTTTCGCGTCAAATTAGAAAACGGTTTTGTTATTTTAGCTCATTTATCTGGCAAAATTCGACGAAATTCTATTCGGATCGTTCTGAACGATCGCGTGCTTGTCCAATTAAGTCCTTATGATCTAACTCGGGGACGTATTGTTTATCGATTACGAAAAAATCCACCGAGCCAACCACAACCTCCAGCAACTTAGTCTTTCTAAGTGATAAGAGCGTTATATCTTAGTCAGAGAGAGTATGAAAGTACGTCCTTCAGTTAAAAAAATGTGTATTAATTGTCGTTTGATTCGTCGACGACGCAAAGTTCTTGTGATTTGTACAAATCCAAAACATAAACAGCGCCAAGGGTAATCACCTCATCTCGCCTCATGCAAAGCAACGTACAAAGCAAGTGCGAGACCCTCATCATTTCTTTTGATCCTATGGTTAAATCAAATATTTCAAGTTCGTCGAAGAAACAAAAACGCAAAGTTTTTGAAGGATTCGCTTACATTCAAGCCGGTATGAATAATACCATTGTAACTATCACAAACCCGCAAGGTGACGTGATCTGTTGGGCTTCCTCAGGTGTTGTCGGCTTTAAAGGGTCGCGTAAATCAACGCCCTTTGCTGCTCGAGCAGCTGCAGCAGCCGCTGCAAAACAATCGATGACGCAAGGAATGCAACAAGTAAAAGTTTTAGTAAAAGGACCTGGCTTAGGTCGTGAAACGGCGATTCGTGGACTGCAAGACGCCGGATTACGCGTCATGCTCATCCGTGATATCACACCATTACCTCATAATGGTTGTCGTCCACCATCGAAGCGCCGTATCTAAGGAAGATAGTCTTCCCCCAAAAGTGAGGCAAAATCGGGATGCTTATGTTGATCAAAGAACAACTGAGCTTTTTCAAAGAGGAAGGGCATGAAAAATTTAATACTATCGTGTTTAGAATCTCGCGTTGAAGATGATGGTGTGATGTATGGCCGTTTTTTATTCGGTCCAGCTCCTCGTGGATTGGCGGTAACGATCGCGACCGCGTTGCGTCGCAGCTTACTTTCCGAAGTCGCGGGATTCGCTATTACTCATGTTGAATTTATTGGTGTAAAACACGAATATTCGACGCTTCCCGGCACCCAAGAAACTGTTCTTGATGTGATGCTGAACCTTAAAAAACTTATTTTTACGTCAACAACGAAAGTTCGTCGAAAAGCCGTCGGTTATTGCTCGGGCCGCGGTCCCGGTGTTCTCACGGGTCGTGATCTAAAGCTGCCTCCAGGGGTCCAATGTACAAACCCTGACCAGGTGATTGCCCACCTTGCCAATGATGGGCACCTTAGTTTTTCGTGCATAATCTCGACGGGGAAAAACTACGTGATACAAAGAGGGACGCTGACGAGGCGGGGACTTCGCGCACAGCGTAAACGCCAACAGAGCCAACCAGTGGTCGCCAGAGGTAATAACCAAAAACCTACCTCCGTTTTTTCCATTGATGCGGTATTTATGCCCGTTCTGCGGGTTAATTACCTTATTCAAAGTGACGAAGACGTTTTAGAGTTTCCACTCCGCTATAACAGTTTAGAGGTTAGCGAGCGTCTTGTTTTTGAAATTTGGACAAACGGTAACGTGACACCGCGCGAAGCCATCCACCAAGCCTCAACACAACTCATACGCCTCTTCTCGCTTTTTCAAAAATCGCGAGAACCGAGTGAATTGCGGATGTTATATCGAGCTCGCGCACACAAAGAGCAGATGAAACTGCTGAAATACGTTATGCTACACTCGGACCATCGTCACGTTTTACAATCACTCCCACCAAATCACTACCTGGCGATCGATATCGGTATTTTACCTATTTCGCCAAGTCTCTTTGTGACGCTTAAAAAGCGCAACATTGATCGGTTGGGTGATTTTTTGGATTTTACATACGACGATTTATCAAAGATTTCCGGCATGACGACG
>Ga0315278_10000136_pt1:0-32500 | contig 64983 bp, 47 predicted proteins | sample YL17G06_0_MG_FD_203880 | JGI IMG/M metagenome (GOLD analysis project Ga0315278, IMG submission 203880) | Sediment microbial communities from Yellowstone Lake, YNP, Wyoming, USA - YL17G06_0 | ecosystem: Environmental > Aquatic > Freshwater > Lake > Sediment | place: USA: Wyoming... | reverse complement strand
TTGAGATTCTGCTAGTTGTCTTTTCGTAAAGGATTTGCTACAATTGGTGTAGAAGAGAAATATGGGTCGGTGCCCGAGCGGTTAATGGGGAAGGATTGTAACTCCTTTGGTTAGTTCCTACGTCAGTTCGAATCTGACCCGGCCCAAAATAGTGTCGAAACGGGGTTTCGTGCGGAGGTGCAAAGCGCCTTTTCAGGGCCTCCGAAGGCCCTTCGGCAAAGAAGAAAGGCAAGACGTAAAAGTGCCAAGTGGCTTTATAAATTTTTTATTCTCGGCTTTTTGCTATACTATCAAATAATAGTACTCGCGTTATACCTTTCAACTATATGAATCAAACACTCCTGAGTAATGGAACCTTTCTTTATTTATTTGTTTTAATGCTTTGGTCATGGATTGAACCATTCTTTCCGAATCTAGCGAAAAAACCTAGTAGCGCTTTTTTTGGTATTTGTGTAGCCAATATCCTTTTAGCGTTATTGCTTATTATTCGCTGGATTGACTCGGGCCATTTTCCTCTGAGTAATCTTTACGAATCGTTAATCTTCCTCTCATGGTCTTTTACGGCGATCCATATGAGTTGTATTTTTACCTTCCAAAACCTAACCTTTTTAAACGCGATCACGACGCCGATCACACTCTTAACTTACACATTCGCCAGCTTTTCGCTTCCACCAGCAATGCAAAAAGCCACGGCTTTGGTACCTGCTCTACAATCAAATTGGTTGATGATGCACGTCACGATCATGATCTTAAGTTATGGGGCTCTATTATGCGGATCATTAATCGCCTTTGTCTTTCTCCTTGTTCCGTCCTCTCTAAAGTTCGAACACCAAAATTTACTGCAGCTTGAGCGGAGCCCTGCGGAAACGTCCGATCCGAGGGACTCCGCAGGCAATTTAAGCGCTTTTGGACAAACCTTAGACAATTTAAGCTACCGTATACTGGGTTTGGGCTTCCCTTTATTAACATTGGGGATCCTTTCTGGAGCCGTTTGGGCCAACGAAGCGTGGGGCTCATATTGGAGTTGGGACCCGAAAGAGACGTGGGCGTTAATTACGTGGTTGGTCTTCGCCATTTACCTTCACACACGCCTGACAAAGGGCTGGCGAGGTACAAAATCAGCCATGTTAGCAACCCTGGGTTTTGTTACCGTGTGGGTCTGTTATTTAGGGGTGAACCTCTTAGGTAGCGGTTTACACTCTTATGGTTGGTTTTCCGGTCAAAGTTAGCACCTTTTAAACGTACAAAAGAGAGAAGGGTTCTTTTGGGGTTTTGGCCCTATTTGTGGTAAACTAAATAATAACGCGTAGCCTATTTATACATTAGACGTTAGTATTCTTTCATGCTTACATTAAAAATCTTTGTTTATACGGTCGTAACATTCTTCGTATCTTTATTCATTTTTGGTTTCCTCTCAAACGACCCTGCTCGTAACCCTGGTGATAACTAGAAAAGAGGAATACGAAGGCTGTTTAAGCCTCTAAACTACCCACGATATGCCCCCGCGCCTTCGCCAGGCGAACGCCTGTGGGGACAATCGTTGGTTTTCTCGGTCTGGCATGCCGTGCCGAAACACTTCGAAATATCGAACCACTCGTACCACGCGCCGATCATAGAGTCTATTAACTATTGCAACCTGCGGAGGTTCGAAGCCCGTGCGTAGCCGGGTGCGAAGCAACCCCCAAAGGGCCCTGCGGAGAGAACAGCGCGTCGTAACGCGTTTCGCAACGAGGAGAACTTACATGAACCTTGTTGTTGTGCAAAGTTGTTGTGCAAAGCAACGTGAAACAAACACACTCTTTTTATCGCTTTATACAAAAACGAGACCAACGGGACTCGAACCCGCAACCTCCGCCGTGACAGGGCGGCGCGCTAACCAGATTGCGCCATGGTCCCACGTTCTCAGTTTGGACTAAGACACCTTATCACTCATTATAGCGCATTGGTGAAAGGTCGTCAATATATTTCGATCTGGTGGAGGCCCTCTCCCGGATTACCGCCGTCATTTAGAGAAAGTCATCATTATGCAAAAAAAAGTATTTAAACCGACGGGCCTTATGCCTCGATCGATTCCACGCACGGTGCGCCGCTTTTTCCAGCAACTACAACCTGAAAGCGAGCAGAAAGCCTTAGAAGAATTTCGCGTATCCCGCTACCAGGCGATTGTATCAGTCCAATGTTTACTCACCTTGATCTGCGTGCCCTTGCTGGTGACTTGGCCCTTAAAATCAGTCTGTATTCGGCCCTTTATCGAGCACGTATGGAATGGGCAAGACCAGCCACTCTTTCTTAACGCGTGGCAAGAGCATCGAGCGTTTTTGCAACTACAAGAATATTCGGATCAGCGCTTCTTTGATCAGTTATTAATAGACGAAAAGACCAACCTTTTGCCGCTGCAAACTATTTTTGAAGGGACGGTGGTGAAAGAAGATCTGCAACGCGAGTTCATCTACTTAGCCGACACATTCAATAAAGAAAGTATAGGTACCTTAACAAATGTGATGAGTGATCTGTGTTGTTTTGGTGTCTTCCTTGTTCTCTATAATTCTTTAAAACCGCAACGAACGATTTTAAAGACGTTTATATCGGAAACGCTCTATAGCTTTAGCGACACAACAAAGGCTTTTCTCGTTTTATTAATGACCGATCTTTTGGTAGGCTACCATTCGCCTATCGGGTGGGAATTAAGTCTGGAAACACTCATTCAACATTTCGGCTTCGCCCCAAACGAAGACTTCGTATTTTTAATTGTCGCAACCGTACCGGTTTTTCTTTCGACTGTTTTTAAATACGGAATTTTTCGATATCTCAATAGAGTTTCTCCATCAACAGTCGCTATTTATCACAATATGATTGAATAGGTTGAGAAGTGTCTAAAAAATGCTGAAATAACTTGTTATTTCAGCAGCGCAGCGCTATAATGTAACTGGGCTTGTAGCATTGGGATGAACGCTATGGAAACATGGGAGGCCGTATCGCGGAACACCATTAAAATATGCGTTCAAAGCCAATAGCTACGAGTCTACATTTGTAAAGACACTTTTTCAGAATGAATCATAAAATTTAGGCGGCACCCAGATTCGAACTGGGGAATAAAGGATTTGCAATCCTCTGCCTTACCGCTTGGCTATGCCGCCTTCTCAAGAAAACTACGCTGAGAAGCAAAAGATGTACAGACACCTTCTCCTTTTAATAGTATCACATGTGAGGAAATCTTGTAAACAGGATAAGGGGCTTGCTTGCCCTCCGACTTGTTACTGTTTTCGTCCATATCTTTTGATATGTCGCTCGTTCGCCCTGCGGAGCCCTTTACCCCTCCTTAGGCTCCGCAGGGCGAACGAGCGACGAAAAGCCAGAAACCTCATCAACCATCACGGATTCTGATGGACTACAACCCAGCAGCACGTAAACCATTTATATCACGCAGGAGTATATAGTATGCCACTCTTTAGAGCTTCGCGTTATCGACTTGCACCGGCGATACCTGACTTAACGGAAATCCAATACAAAAAATTTAATGAATTTTTAAGTAAGGGTATTGCGCAAAGTTTACACGCGATCAATCCAATTCATTTCCGCCGAAAAAACGTCCGTGTTGTCTTATATCCAAACTTGTATCAATTTGTTCCGCCGAAAATTACGGAACGACAAGCCTTCCGCGAAAGAAAAAGTTACACAATGTCCTTATACGTACCTGGACATGCATTTCTTGGAAACATTCCTTTAGAACAGCCCCAGTGGCTGTATTTTGGGGAATTACCCGTAATGACCCGTCGAGGGCATTTTGTTATTAATGGCTGTGCCCGTGTTTTAGCACACCAAATTGTTCGACGACCAGGCCTCTACTTTAAAGAGAAATTAGAGGGAACCGGTATTAAAGAAAAACGCGTTATTTGGGCAGATTTTATCTGTCAGCGCGGATCGTGGGTTCGTGTCCAACGTGATAAAAAGAAACGTCTTTGGTTCTGTTTAAAGAACCTCCCAAAGATAGATCTGGATCATCTGATTGAGGCAATGGAGGCCGTTGAAGCACGTTCAAAGATGGGTACGCATTTTACCGACGATCATTTATCGGCCTTAGGTCGTATTGAGCAACGTCTCGATCTACCAATTGCCAAGAAAGGCGAAGCTGCGTTTAAGTTTTTATACACGCGATTTAAAAACCCGAAAATCTACACCTTAGGGGCTTCGGCTCGTTATCAAATTAATTGTAAACTTCACGTTGCAGGAAATTCATTACAGCTAACCGCGAACGATTTACGACAGACAAAGGAATACTTATTAAATCTTGACCAAAACCATTACGTTCCTGACGATATCGATAACTTATCAAATCGCCGTGTACGTACATCGAGTGAGCTCTACCAAGTCAAACTCAACGAGGGTCTGGTAGTTCTCTCAAAGAACGTGAGACAAAAAGTCAACTTCTTTAAACGAATTACATCCGCAACAAAACTAGTCGACGCTAAACCCTTTAGCCAAGCCTTTCGTGAATGCTTTTCAGCTAACCCACTTGCTCAGTTTTTAGATCAAGTAAACCCTTTGTCCGACGTGACGCACAAACGGCGTATTTATGCGACGGGACCTGGTGGGGTAAGTCAAGAGAATGCAAGCTTAGAGATGCGTAGTATTCATCCAACGTACTACGGTCGAATCTGCCCGATTGAAACACCAGAGGGGAAACGGGCGGGACTTGTAAATTCATTGACCGTATTGGGACGAGTGAACGAGGAAGGTTCTTTACAAACGCCCTATTACCGTATGTTTAAGGGCCAAATTCAAACTCGCACGGGTTTACATTACGTAACGACAGCGCAAGAACAAGGCAACGCTTTAACGATCGCACCCCTGGATCTCGGTCGGGATCGTGGACAAGTCGTTTCAGGGACAACAAACGTGCCGGCGCGAATTGCAACCGAGCTTCAAGAAGACTTTGTAAACATTTCACGAGAAAAACTAGAATATATTGGGATTGCGCCCCCACAATTGATGTCAATCGCCACGTCGTTGATTCCGTTTTTGGAGCACGACGACGCGAATCGTGCATTAATGGGGTCAAATATGCAACGACAAACGGTACCCGTACTTAGACCAGCACGTCCGATTGTTTCGACTGGTCTTGAGGGTTTAGTTGTTGGTGAGTCTGGTCATGCCCTCATTGCGGATAAAGCAGGTATTGTATCCTACGTCAGTGGAAGCGTCATCAAAGTCGATAGCGTTATGGGGTACTCTTCCAACAATACAGCAACTTTCGCCAAAATGGGCGAGAACTCTATCTCCCCGAAAAATCACTTCCCCGGGTTTACTCCCGCAATGACGCAAGATCGAAGAATAGCAGATACGCCACAAATGGCATTGACGCGCCAGTGGATCGCGGGAATGTCGAAAAATTGGCTGAATGCGACTTCACACGTTGGGTCACATCGCCGCCGTTACGAGTTACAGACCTACGAACGGTCAAACCAAGAAACGGCGTTAACGCAACGCCCAGCCGTTCATGAAGGGCAATGGGTACAGCGCGGCGACCTCCTCGCCGATTGTGCGGCGAGTGTAGGTGGGCAGTTAGCCCTCGGCCACAACCTATTGGTTGCTTACGTTCCGTGGGAAGGTTACAACTTTGAGGATGCAGTTGTGATCAGCGAACGTCTGATCTATGAGGATCTTTACACAACCCTGCATATTGAAAAATTCGATACAGAGAGCCGCAAATCGGCAGAATCCCAAGACGGTGTCGAGGTCATTACACGCGACTTATCTCCTAAATTATCGGCCTGGGATAATGGCGTTTTAGATAAAGATGGGGTGATTCGAGTTGGGCGCTGGGTTGAAACCGGTGATATTTTAGTCCGCAAAATTATTCGTCGTAAATCGGTTCCCCTAAACCCGTATGTCCGTCTTTTATACGACATCCTTCAAACAAAAGCCCCGGTAAACAAAGATGTATCTTTCCGCGTTCCGCGCGGGGTGCGGGGTCGGGTGGTTAACACGCAGATCATTGAACGCGTCGAAATAAGTCCACAAATCAGGGCAGAGTATAAGCAGTTAGGCTTTACCAATATTCCCGAAACACTACCAGCAAAGGTGCGCGTCTTTATTGCAGAGAAACGGCGCATTCAAGTTGGTGATAAAGTTGCCGGACGTCATGGTAACAAAGGGATTATCTCGTGCATTTTACCGCGCCAAGATATGCCCTATTTACCCGACGGAAGAGCAGTTGATATGGTCCTTAACCCTTTGGGAGTTCCTTCACGTATGAACGTTGGGCAGATCTTTGAATGCCTGTTAGGCTTGGCCGGCAGCTATTTGAATCAGGAGTTCCGCATCACACCGTTTGATGAAATTTTCGGGGCGGAAGCTTCACGAAGTATTGTCTTTTTAAAACTTTACCAAGCGCGTTTAAAAACGCACAAGAAGTGGTTATTCCAACCAAACTTTCCAGGGAAAATACGCGTCTTTGACGGCCGAACAGGCGAATGCTTTGATCAGTTTGTAACCGTCGGTTGCGCCTATATGTTAAAGCTCGTACACCTTGTTGACGAGAAAATTCATGCCCGTACAACAGGACCGTATACAATGATTATGGAACAACCGGTTGGTGGACGATCGAAGGGGGGTGGTCAACGTCTCGGGGAGATGGAAGTATGGGCCCTAGAGGCATACGGGGCTGCCTACACATTACAAGAGATGTTAACCATCAAGTCGGATGACTTCGAAGGACGTACAAGCATAACTGAAACGATCCTTGACCCTGTTTGGAAAGTGACCGAAGACCTGGTAGTTCCAGAGCACCTGCAATACGAAGACCTTGCCAAAGTAAAAAAGCTCAAAGGACTCAACGCAGAGCAGCGTGAAGAGGTCGAGAATATCTCGTGGACGAAGGACTTCCGCTACAAATCTGGTTTAAAATTTGGTTTGGGGACGTCGGACGCCTTCCGCGTCTTACTGCGGGAACTTCAATCTTTATGTCTGGATGTCGGTGTCTACGCACTGAGCGCACCAGCACCGAAAGACAAGAAGGAAGGCTATAACTTGGGAGCACAACTAAAAGAGCGCTATGTACGCTTTACTGAGATTCATGCAGATGAGGGAGAATTGCCAATTACAAAAGAAGAAATCCAACTATGTGCCCCGGGAGACGTTGAATACTACCGCGAATACGCGCGTCAATATAAAAGTCAATTTGGTTTTGATGATTGGTTTTGATTACTAAACTATACGTAGGAGTCCTCTCCGGGCCTTCGAAGGCCCTGTGGAGCCCGTGCGTAGCAACCCCAAAGGGCCCTACAGAATATATATTTGGAGACTCACAATGGTGGTATCATATTTTAAACAACGGGAGTTGCGCGTCAAAGAAAGATTTCACCAAAACCGACGAGCCCATTTCGAGTCTTTGATTTTAGGAATCGCCTCTCCCGAACAAATTCGACGATGGGCCCAACGAAAACTTCCGAATGGGTCAGTCGTCGGTGAAGTAACATGCGGAAAAACCGTTGATTATAAAACGCTGAAGCCTTTACGTGACGGCCTATTTTGTGAACGAATTTTTGGACCAACTAAAGATTTCCATTGTGCTTGTAATAGACGCCAACCGAATGAAGATGTCAGTTTTTGTCCCGAATGTGAGGTGGATTATTACCCCGCAACTATTCGTCGACACCGTCTGGGTTATATTGAACTTTTTTCTGGCTGTACGCACATTTGGTATTTAAAAGGACGACCGAGCTATCTTTCGATTTTCTTAAACAAAAAGCGAAAATCTTTAGAATCTTTGATTTATTGTACAACCGTCTTAGTGAATGCCCATACACTTGGCCTTCTACCTAGACATATTCGGAGCAAGGGTCCAGTCGGAGTTCCAGTAACCCAACTGTATCGACCTGGGCAAACCATTCCCGTACTTCCCAATTTTTGTTGTGACGCCTTTCGCCAGAGAGAACTTTTTGAATACGTCGTTTCCGTGCCAGAGCCCGACGATCGCACCATTCCGGCCTATTGCTCTGGAGAACACTGGACCAAACAGATGGACGACCTTCTACCAAAAGACGTTGAAGAAGAATCAACGATCGGAATGAGCTTCCAAGAACTGCTGCGTGAGTACGATAATGAGCGCGACGCCAAAATTCAGCAGACCTTAAACGTCCTTGGGGGTCAGTCGATCGCAAATATGTTACGAGGTCTCGATCTCCCGCACCTCTGTAGAATGTTAGCTGTAGCGATTCTTGAGTTGAATCCCGTGATTCACGAAATAGCAATTCAACCCAACCATCTCCCGCCCGAGCAAAGAAAACTTCGTCTATTGATGCATAAACGAATTGCCTATATTCGCCGCTTTAAACTAGCCCGAGCCTTCCTTCGAACAAAACGGGAGCCTGCTTGGATGGTTTTGTCGGTCTTACCGGTACTACCACCAACTATCCGACCAATTTCGGTGATGGAAAATGGAACACTCGCTTCATCTGACCTTAACCGCCTCTACCAACGAGTGTTACACCGAAATAATAGATTTAAGCGCTCGCGGATATTAGATACTGAAACGATTGGATTCCACCAACGCCTGGTGCAGGAGGCTGTCGATGCCGTGCTCGAAAACGGAAAAGGAGGAAGCCCCGTTGCGGTTAGTATGGATAACCTTCCACTCAAGTCTTTAACAGATCGGTTAAAGGGAAAACGTGGACGTTTCCGTTTTAATCTACTAGGTAAACGAGTAGATTATTCTGGGCGTTCCGTAATTGTTGTTGGGCCGAAAATGCGATTACACGAATGCGGCATACCCCGCGAAATGGCCCTTAAACTTTTCTCACCCTTCTTGATGCGTCGACTCTTGGAAACACGTCACGTAACGAATTTTTTACGTGCCAGAACCTACATTCAAATCGAACATCCGGTCGTTTGGCCTACACTCATAGAAATGATGGGTCAATACCCCGTTCTTTTAAATCGTGCGCCAACGTTACACCGTTTAGGGATTCAAGCCTTCCAACCTCGCCTTGTTTCGACACGAGCGATCCTGCTCCACCCCCTCGTATGTAGTGCCTTTAACGCCGATTTCGACGGAGATCAAATGGCGGTGCATATTCCCTTGTCGTTTCATGCGCGCGCCGAAGCATGGAAACTGCTCTGGTCCCGCAATAACCTTTTAGCTCCAGCAACGGGTGACCCAATTCTTGCGCCGAGCCAAGATATGATTTTAGGCTCTTACTATTTAACAACAAACGGCCAACCAAACCAACAAAAACGTGCTCACCTTGAATTACCGCCAGTCAAAAAGGCCAAAATCACCCAATCAGGATTCTACTTTAATGACTTCGAAGACGTAATGCAGGCGTTTTATCAAGATTTTATTACCGTAAGAACCCCTATTTGGCTCCGCTTGCCCTTGAACCAAACAAGCCAAAATGCGGAAAAACCGAAGGAACCCGAAGAGCTGCAAATTCATGCCGACGGGCTAGGATTCGCTGTTTTTGACGATATTCAACAACGCCGTCAATGGTCAATCTCGACGAATGCGCACGACTTCTTAACGGCCTACGCTGTCATTGTGTCACAATTTGTGCAAACGAGCGCCGGTCGTATTTTAGTTAATCGACTTATGACAAGTCGAGACATTCCTGTACCAGATCGCCTCAATCGACGAATGGACACTAGGTTGTCCCGCATTTTCGTTAAAGTTCACGAAAGAGAAGCAATGTATCTCAAGCGACGCCTTATCCAACAAGACAAATACTTCATTTTAACTTCGCCTAGCCTAAGGCTTGACAAACTTAAGTCAATTAACGCAATAAAAGAAGGTTATCGCAAGGGGAAGGAAGAGATTCGCAAGCGGAAGGAAAAGGATCGCAATCGGAACGAAGGCCCGATGGAGCAAGAGCTCTAGCGGAACCCTTCGAAGCCCTTCGGAAAGGATTTCTGAGGCCCCGTCGGGGTTGCCCTCTAGGGGCTTCGCACCTCCGGCGGGGTTCAAAGCCACGCTATTGGGCTGGTTCGTTGTATATTTGAAAAGTATTTTGTATGAAAACAATGCCATTCTTTTTCAATCAATGCTTAGATAAGAAACGCTTGAAAAAACTGATCTTGTGGTCTTTAAGTTTTCAAGGTGAGTATAAAACGCTTCAAATGATTGAAGCTTTAAAAACCTTGGGATTTCAATACGCGACATCAGCTGGCGTTTCGTTGAGCATCGATGATTTAACTATTCCACCTAAAAAACGCATGGAGGTCTTGGACGCCGAAGCTTTAGTTTTACAAAGCGTCCAAGGCCGTGCACAAGGAAACCGGACAGCGATTGAAGAGATTCAAACCGTTATCGATACATGGCACCGTACCAGTGAGGCGGTGAAAGACCATGTTATTGATTTTTTCGAAGCAACAAACATTTTAAACCCGGTTTATATGATGGCCTTTTCCGGAGCCCGAGGAAACGTCTCGCAAGTTCGACAACTTGTCGGGATGCGAGGCCTGATGGCGGATCCAAAGGGGGATATCATCGGCTATGCCATTCGCAGTAACTTCCGCGAAGGCTTGACCATTACGGAATATATGATTTCCGCATACGGTGCCCGTAAAGGGGTTGTTGATACCGCCCTACGAACAGCAGATGCCGGTTATTTAACCCGCCGACTCGTTGACGTCGCTCAACATGTTATCGTCCAACAAGGATCGTGTGGGACAAAGGAAGGTATCCTTCTCCAGCCGATTATCGACGGTGGGAAAGTCGTCTTAAAGGTACAAGATCGATTACTCGGCCGAGTATTAGCACGCGATTTATATATTGGTGGGCAGAAAAAAGCGTCCCGAAATGTGGCCATTGATCACGTCCTCGCCTACGACATTACAAATGCCCCCACAGAGGCCCAGGGCGGCCTAGAGAAAGAAGAACTTCAAATTTACGTACGTTCACCCTTGACGTGCGCATTAAGCTACGGCGTGTGCCAACTGTGCTATGGGTGGAGCTTTACTCAAAACCGCATGGTTCCCATCGGTGAAGCAGTCGGTGTTATGGCCGGGCAATCAATCGGTGAGCCTGGAACACAGTTGACCATGCGAACATTCCACACGGGTGGTGTTTTCACCGGCGAAGTGCAAGACGAGTTTCGTTCACCGCACGGCGGCGTCATTCATTACCCAAAAATTCTTCCTGGGGTTTTAGTGCGAACACCCTACGGTCAAATCGCTTTTCTCATACGAGAAGCGGGAAGTTTGATTATCTACGATGAAGCGCGCAATAAAGAAACAATCCTCGAAGTACCGACCCACACGGCCCTATTTTTACGGGAAGGTGAGAAAGTGCGTGGAAATCAAATCTTAGGCCTACCTGGGGGAGTAAGCGGGCAAGGCAACGATAAGGTAGAAACACGAAAGATCGTCTTTTCAGAATTTCACGGAGAAGTCTTTTTCCAAGACGTCGCACAAAAGGCTACGCTGTTCCCCGAAAAAACTTCTGAAACAGAAAAGCGTGAAGAAGAGGAAGATAAGCGTGAACGTACGGGGAGACGTCAAAAAAGGCACGAGGTACGCGCGGAAAAAAATCGTTTGAGAAAGCACTATACGCTCACAGCTGGAATAGGTACAATGTGGATTTTAGCCGGACGTAAACTTGATCCCACGTACGATAAAACCCTTTCTATTTTCCGCACTGCCGGACAGCTCGTTGATGCGGATACAGTCGTAAGCCGTGACGCGACCCTAAGCCCTGCAGAGGGTTTCATTGTACGCAAAAAAAGTGCCGACCCGAAAAAGCAAAAGCCTGTTTTATTACCAATAGGCCCTCAATATCAACTTGATCCACATATTGACGAAACAGCCCTTATCAAAACAATCGAACCCCTCGATATACCTTCTGCTGATGAGGCGCAAATCTATCAACCACGTATTCATACCGCATTCACGAAAGTGAGCTTTGACGCCCTACAAAATAACTTTGCGATCCGCGGGAAAGGTGGTGAAATTTTCGTCATTCCTGATTACACAAAGCAGATCCGCAATCAAGAGACACGCCATCACCTCGACTATAACAGCTGCGGGAAGACCGATCATCTGAAAAAGGTTCTTTACCCGTGGGCCAAAAATCTGGGATGGCGGGGTAGCAAACTATACTCGCACGCCCAAAATCTGTCGGTTTTCTACTTTCAACCCGGGGATAAAATACAAGAAGCGGGGGTATTCTTGTGGCAACAAGCGCTATTCGCCGATGCCAGCCGTAAACACGGTCTCTTATTTTTGACACCATACACTTCTCAAGAAGCCGAAAATAAAAGCGTCGGGGCGACGACGGTAAACTCGGCTTGGACGACCTTACCCCCTTCGCCCCTTGCTTTATCCACACGGGTACAACCAGCTTCTACGCCAAAACGCGCGATTACTTTTAAAGCGGTCTGGTATAACGAAGGCGAGACCGTTTATATGCAGCCCAACCTCCAAGGCCAAGGTCAACCGCTCACAGTGGCAAAGGCAGGAGTGTGTACATTGACAACGCTCGTTGAAAACAAGGATGCGCCGACAGCCTTCAGCATCACCCCAACTATCAGACAAGAAAACACGGAAACACCACAATACAACCCTCGGGAGCCGGGCAAAGAGCTTCTAGAAGGCAAAATAGGCCTACAATTCCCATTTGGCCAAGAGCCCCAAGCCTTCCCAAACACTGCCCTTAAGCACACACCGGGGTGGCTGTATTTACCAGGAGATCCTTCTTTCGCTCCAGCCTACACCCTACCGCAGTTCCCCGGACAGACAATCACGTCGAAACCAATTTTAATGCCCATGGAATGCCGTGACAGTACCCCTGTGTATCACACAGCGCTCGAAAGCCTATACCAAAAAGTAGGAGGCCCAGCACAGATGGGCGCAGTACAGGAGAGTGCAGAGAAACACACGCCAAGACTTCGCGATATTCGCCTCGTCTCAGTGTTACGCCATCCACGTTTAATCCCCTCCGTCAACGTCGTTAACGAAGAGGCAATGCAGGTCAAAAAAGCAGTCGAGAACTGCATCGTGATCTCGCACCCTAAAAACGCTTGGTACCCTGTTTTCGGGACAGACGAATCGCGTCTTGAAAAAGGAACGGGCCGTTTAGCACAGCACCTATTTGGTTATGTCTTTGACCCGATGCTGACTGCAGTGCAAAAGCACATTCAACACGCACCTGCAGGTCGCTGTAAAAACGCAAGACCACACCTATTAAGCTTCGGTCTTTTATACCAAACAATTACCGAATTCTCACTGGACCGTATTTCCCATACATTGAAAAAGTTAGAGAATAGTCACAACTTCGAGCTAGGGCCAATGACGGTGCATAAACCGCTAGCAGCACACCTCGAAACGTGTGATCTGTCTGACCAGACGAGCGTTTATGCTGCCTTCCAACCACCATATAGCGGTATAGTCAACAACCTGCCAACAATTGCAGTGAAAAAATATATAACACGCGCGGTTTGGTCAAAACAAATACGAGGCCGACTTCTCGCTAAAGAAGGCCAACGTCGACCGTCAATTCTACCCTTCATCTTACCCAACCGTTCATATCTCGAACAGCCCGGCTTTATTTGTCGTTTCTTACTACAATTCGAACCGAGCCTAGAGCGAAACGAGAAGGTAGGACACTGGAAACTGGCGTGGTCACCGCCGTGGCAACAACGGACAGACGAAGTAGCTGGCCCGTCGATTACAATCAGTTTTGTAAAACGACCGCCTTTGCATACGAAAGAGGATGAAATTTTCCATCCACCAGCAACATGGTTAATGGACGGTGAGCCCTTTATTCGCCGCCGTAAACGTACCCGCACGCGGGGAGAAGTGTACCGAACGGCGAGCAACGATTGCGTCGTGCTCGAAAAGAAAGATACGCAAACATTCGCCTTTTCGAAGCCGATGGCGTCGGCGTCGGTGTCGATTGGTGATATTATTCGCTTTGGGGACGAGATCGAACCTGGGGTTGGTATTCCAGCCGCGGGCCAAGTCATTATCTTGACACCAACGACCATTACGGTGCGAAAAGGACAGCCTATCTTGTTCTACGGTTCTGGGTCAATTCACGTCAAAAATAACCAATGTATTCCTCAAGGCCATCCTTTAGTGACCCTGAGTTACCAACGTTTGATCACCGGCGACATTGTTCAAGGTATTCCAAAAGTCGAGCAATTATTCGAAGGGTCCCAAGCAAAAGATAAAGACACGGAAATGAAGTTATCACAACTGCTGGTGACTAAATTCCGAATGACAGTCGATGACGGCGCTCCACCAAAAGAAGCTTATGACGAAAGTGTACGAATGATTCAACATAAAATTATTGAAAATATTCAAAAAGTATACTTATCTCAAGGGGTCGGTATTGCTGATGTCCATTTTGAGGTCATCGTTCGTCGTATGACGGCGTGGGGCAAGATTCGTCAGGCAGGCGACTCTGGCTTATTCCGACATGAAATCATGCCACTCCATCGTATTGAAAAGGTGAACGCTGGCACCGAGGGAAATAAAGCGATTTATGAACCGGTCATTGTTGGTATTAGTGCTGCTTCATTAAACGCGGAAAGCTTCTTATCCGCCGCGAGTTTCCAAGAAACATCGCGAGTCCTTACACGAGATGCTCTCGAAGGAAAAACCGATTTTCTGCGCGGTGTCAAAGAGCGTGTAATTCTCGGAGATCTAATTCCAGCCGGAACAGGGTTCACCGAACACGTTACCTATATTGCCATACCCGATAGTGCGTATATTCCAACACCTCGCCTTGAGCCAATAATGCTCTACTATAAACTCGCACCAATGACCTACTGGCAAAATGCCTATAAAGTGTTCTCAAATAAACGATGGGCCTTGCAAAAGAAATGAAAAGATTCAGTCAAAAAATTAGAAGACGAAACTGAATCTGTTGTGCCGATAAACGCTTCTATTCCGCCGACTCGGAAGAGCTCCGAAGGGCCCTGAAAAAGCTCCGAAGGGCCCTGAAAAAGCTCCGAAGGGCTCCGAAGGGCTCGGAAAGAGCTCCGAAGGGCTCGGAAAGAGCCCGGAAAAGCCAAAAAAAACGAGAAAAGAGAGGTCCGCAAGGCTTAGAATTGACTTCGATAGGTTTGAGAAAAGCCACGCAAGGCTTAGAAAAGAAAGAAGACATTGCAAAAGCAAGTTTTAATTACTTTAATGTGAAAGGTCTTCTGAACCGAAAACTACGCTTTCAACGTGCAAAACATTTTGGTTTTAGCAAGGAGGAAATTGATGCGTTAGAAGCACCTGTCTTTACTCGAGAAGAGCGAAACGCCTTTCGTGAAGAGGCCAATCGATATGAATTGATAGTGAAAAAGTTTGAAGAAAAAATTAAAGCGGTGGAAGCTGAGCAAAATAGGACCAAGACCAATAACAAGCTCGACAAAAAAAAGACAAAAACGTTATCGGGATGAAATAAAAAAAAGATCAACCTCCATCTCTTTGAGAGTAAATTTATAAGACAATGCTTTTTGAGGTTAGCAAGTCGAGATTATCTCGACTGCCTCATCCTCAAAAAAAATTATGCACCCACCGATTCTTTTGCGGCGTACATGACTTCAATCGTAATCTTTTGAATGCCTTGTTCTTTCGCAAATTTTTCAGTGTTACGTTTGATTTTTCCACGGACGAATCCAGGAACTTTTTGTAACTCAGCGCGACCGTCAGGTGCCCACTCAACGCCGTTTGTTGTTGAGAGAGATTTTTCAATAACCTCTTTCGTGTCATGACCACCAAAAATCTCTAATAAGTGATCTTCCATACCCAGGGTAAACGAGTTATAGACAAGATCAGCAATTTGATTCGTCCCCTCATAGCCGAGGAAGGGTCGGAACCCTAATGGGAAGTTTTGGATGTGCACCGGTGCCGAAATAACCCCGCACGGGATTTCAAGGCGTTTTCCGATATGACGCTCCATCTGTGTACCAAAGATTGCCGCGGGCTCGATACGAGCGATGAGATCCCCGACTTGTGTGTGGTCATCTGTGATAAGAATCTCGTCACAATAGCCATGCACTTGCTCACGGAACCAGTCGCTTTCGTTTTTGCAGTAAGTACCCGCACACGAAACGCGAATCCCCATTTCACGGGATAAAATTTTCGTCATAGAAGCAGCATGGGTTGCATCTCCGAAAACAACAACTTTCTTCCCCGTCAGGTTTTGGCAATCGATCGAGCGCGAGAACCAACCGGCTTGGGATACAAACCGAGTCTGATTATCGATGTAGTCTTCAATTTCCTCCACTGTCTTTAATTGGGCGCCTCCGTTAACAAAGTCTTGTGAGCACGTACGAAGGTGTGCAAAAACTTCACGAATAAATTGGGCCGTATCCACTAACCCCATTGGGATCGTTGTTGTATACGGCATGCCCCATTCTTCTGATAAGTAACGTGCTGTCATCAGGCCAATTTCACGATACGGCACGACGTTTAACCACGCATTCGGGACGTGTTGAATGTCGTGGACACTACCGCCTTCTGGCAATACCACATTCACATCCACGCCAAGCTCTTTGAATAGGCGGCGCAGTTCACGGGTATCGTGTTGATTGTGGAAGCCAAGTGTAAACATGCCCAAAATATTCACAGACGGTCGAGTTGTTTTCTCAACCCGCCATGATGAGTTTTTCTGTGCCTTGTCTAAGTAAAAGTGTACGACTTGCTCAAAAGTACGGTCCGCGGCTTGGAGCTCGGTTACTCGATAGTGGTTGACGTCTGCTAAAAGCACATCGGCTTTGGAATCCAAGAAAGCTCGGTTTACAAAGTTTTGTAGGTCTTCTTGCAAGATACTCGACGTACACGTCGGTGTTACCAGAATTAAATCCGGCACATCCTCCGTATCTTTACGCGTGATATTATCGACTACTTTTTCTTGTGAGCCGCGTGCCAGGACGTGGCGGTCAACAATACTTGCGGTCATCGGCGTAAAGTCACGCTCGCGTTCTAACATAGACCGAAGAACGTTAAAATAGTCATCACCTAAAGGCGCATGCATGATTGCATGCACGTTTTTAAACGAACTCGCCACACGTAAGGTCCCAATATGTGCAGGACCAGAATACATCCAATAGCATAGTTTCATACGTTTTGTAGTGTAAAAAGAAAAGAATAGATTCAGTCGAGCCAAAAAATAGTCAAAAAAGTGTTAAGCTATCGGTAACGTCACATTCGTTGACTTTACGTCGATCACTTTTGCGGAGCCCTTTCCGGACTCTTCAGAGGTGCGAAGCCCGTGCGTAGCCGGGTGCGAAGCAACCCCCAAAGGGCCCTGCGGAGGAGAAACGTCTTTCACGAAAGTTGTCCAACCAAGTTCACTTAATGAACTGTTACGGCGTAACGGGCGCGTCACTAACTCGAGAATATCACGCGCATTCGTAAATCCATGAATTTGCGCAAAGGTAAACTCCACCGACCACTTCGTACTGATACCTCGAGCCTCGAGAGGATTAGCGTGAGCCATTCCCGTGATCGCAAGATCCGGCATTAATTCGCGAATACGTTGAATTTGGTGATAGTTGTCCGGTTTTTCAACAATACGAGGCATCATCACCTTCATGTCACGGCACGTTTGTTCCAGGAGTTGTAATTCCGACGCTTGGAAACGCTTATCGATATAAGGAATACCGATCTCGTAGACAATCATTCCACAACGAATCAAGAAGCGTGCAAGGGACACTTCGAGGACGTTATCCCCCATAAAGAAAACAGACTTCCCACGAACTAATTCGAGATAATCTTCAAGTTTTTCCCAAATAGCCGCCTCACGCTCTTCGAGCCCTTGTGGTTCAATATCAAAAGTCTTGCAGATTTTTTCAATCCACGCGCGCGTACCGTCGGGCCCAATCGGGAATGGCGCGTTGATAAGCTTACACTCTTTGCGTCGCATGAGAGCCGTCGCTGTCCGGCTTAAGTAAGGGTGCACACCGCAGACGTAAACGTCTGGGCCGAGTTCCGGCAATTCACTATAACGACGAGCCGGGATCCAACCAGAAATATGAATCCCTTGTTTATTTAACTCTACGGTCAGTTGGTTTACGACCGTACTTGGCACAGACCCAAATAAAACCAATGGCGGGTGTTTCGCCTGTGGTGCGGAACCCTTCGGAACAGAAGCGTTTGCCGTCATACCTGTATTGGTTAATGGCCATTGAAGCAAACTCTGAATGAAGGTCGCTTGTGCGGGGTCGTCAACAGTCGTCGACGGTTTTAGATTCGGGCACGACTGTACTAAAGCAGCTAAAACCGTGTCTTCTCCTTGGGTAAACGCGTAGTCCAGACCGTTAGCACGAGCGACCACGATCGGAATACCGATCTCCGCCTCTAAGCGGGGGGCGATACCCTCCAAATCCGTCTTAATTATTTCTGTTGTGCACGTTCCGATCCAAAAAATAACGCTCGGGTTGCGATCTTTTTTAATTTGGAGACATAAACGTTTTAGCTCTTTATAGTCGTTCAACTGCGCCGAAATATCTGCTTCCTCTAACTCAGCCATGGCGTATCGAGGTTCCGCGAAAATCATTACACCAAGTGCGTTTTGTAAAAAGTAGCCACACGTTTTAGTACCAATAACTAAGAAAAAACTATCCTCGATTTTTTGATAAAGCCAAGAAACACAACTAATTGGGCAAAATGTGTGATAATTTCCCGTCTCGCATTCCAAAACTAATGCATCTTTTGTTTGCGTAGTCATAAATTTTTGTGAAGGAATAGTCCATCAATAAATGAAAACAGACAGCGAAACCGCGATTAAATTAACATAAAATCAAATTGATCTTCAGTCGCTTTCTCTGTTGTAGATGGTTGAAGGTAGAAGTCTGAAAGCAAACTAAATAGTTCACGATCACCCAATTCATGGGCAACAACACCTTCGGGTTGCGCTAATAATTGATCGGCAATATTTAAATAGAAATCACAGACAAAGTATAAGCTTTCATCAGTCTCGGCCATTTCAAATAAGGTCTTACCTTTCACACGCGATACACGAATGTCTTCGACTAACGGTAGGACCTCTAAAACTGCCATTGGACAGTTCTCGACATACTTATCAATCAAATCACGCTGCACCGTACGGTTACCTATTAAACCGGCTAGTCGTAATGGGTGTGTACGCGCTTTTTCGCGGACAGATGCAACGATCCGATTCGCCGCAAAGAGGGCGTCAAATCCATTGTCTGTCACGATTAAACAATAATCAGAATAGTTGAGCGGGGCAGCAAAACCACCGCAAACAACATCGCCTAAAACGTCAAACAAGATGACGTCGTACTCGTAGAACGCATTTAGCTCTTTTAAAAGCTTCACCGTCTCGCCGACAACGTATCCACCGCAACCGGCCCCAGCTGGGGGTCCGCCGGCTTCGACACAGTCAACACCACCATAACCTTGGTAGATGACATCTTCCGGCCACACGTCTTCGTAATGGTAATCCTTACTTTGCAGGGTATCAATAATTGTTGGGATTAAAAATCCCGTTAACGTAAATGTACTATCATGTTTGGGATCGCAACCAATCTGAAGGACTTTTTTCCCTCGACGAGCAAGAGCGATCGAAATATTACAACTAGTGGTTGATTTCCCAATACCACCTTTACCATAAACTGAAAGTTTCATAAATTATCCTTATTGCTTGCAACGGCTTCGAAGGGTCTTCGAAGGCCCGCTTTGCGAGCAGTTGAACTTTGGTCAATGTTTTAAATTAAGACTTATGCTTTATTTTAAGAACACACTTATTTCAGTCTACCAAAGGGATTTGGCCTTTTCAAGCCAAACAAAGCTATTTATTTTTTTGCTATTTTTATTAGTTTTATATTCAGAATATTTGTCAATATGCTCTATTTAATAATATAACCTAAAGTGGTATTATAGCTCTTCGAAGGTAGTCTGTCTACTATCAAAGGCCTCCAAAGGCCGCTCTAGGCTACTCTCTGCCTTCGAGTGGCTTTTGGCGGGGGTACGTTGCCCTTTCAGGGTGCGTAGCACCCCCCCAAAGGGCAAAGTGAGATAAACTTAGTCGAGTGGACGCATTGATAATGCGGGTTCGTTGTCACGATCGATTCCTTTTTCGAAACCAGCCGCAGCAGCACGAGCACGACCAGCGTGCCATAGGTGACCGACAAAGAAGAAGAAACCAAGACAGAAGTGAGACGTTGCTAACCAGCTTCGTGGAGAAACGAAGTTAACCGCGTTAATTTCTGTTGCTACACCACCTACAGAGTTCAGAGAACCCAGAGGAGCGTGCGTCATGTATTCAGCAGCACGGCGTTCTTGCCACGGTTGAATATCGTTTTTCAGCTTGTTAAGGTCTAAACCGTTTGGACCACGTAGTGGCTCAAGCCATGGACCACGGAAATCCCAGAAACGCATTGTTTCACCACCGAAGATGATCTCACCAGTTGGTGAACGCATGAGGTATTTACCAAGACCAGTTGGACCTTGTGCAGATGCAACGTTAGCACCCAGACGTTGGTCACGTACTAGGAAAGTAAACGCTTGGGATTGAGAAGCTTCTGGACCCGTTGGACCAAAGAACTCACTCGGGTATGCTGTGTTGTTAAACCATGACATACAACAAGCGATGAAAGCCATGAGCGATACAGCAGCAATACTGTATGAAAGATAAGCCTCACCTGACCATACGAACGCACGACGAGCCCAAGCCCATGGTTTTGTTAGAATGTGCCAAATACCACCGAAGATAAGCGAAGTACCGATCCAGATGTGACCACCAATAATGTCTTCCATGTTGTCAACACTTACGATCCAACCGTCACCACCGAAAGGTGATTTTAGGATGTAGCCGAAGATAACACCAGGACTTAGCGTTGGGTTTGTGATAACACGAACGTCACCCCCACCCGGTGCCCATGTATCATATACACCACCGAAGTAAAGAGCTTTCCAAACAAGAAGCCATGCACCAATTCCTAAGATGATTAAATGAATCCCAAGAATTGTTGTCATTTTGTTTTTGTCTTTCCAAACATATCCGAAGAACGGGAAAGATTCTTCCAGCGTTTCTGGACCGATAAGTGAGTGATAAACACCACCAAAACCAAGAACAGCTGAAGAGATTAAATGTAATACACCAGACACGAAGTACGGGAATGTGTCAAGAACCTCACCACCTGGGCCAACACCGTAGCCTAGAGTAGCTAAGTGAGGAAGAAGGATGAGCCCTTGTTCATACATTGGTTTTTCGGGAACAAAGTGCGCAACCTCAAAAAGGTTCATCGCACCAGCCCAAAAAACGATCAGACCTGCGTGTGCAACGTGTGCACCCAGAAGTTTACCTGAAAGATTGATGAGGCGGGCATTACCTGCCCACCAAGCGAAACCAGTTGTTTCCTGGTCACGACCACCGACTGTTAAACTACCATTAAAGAGCGTTTCCACGTGGTAATACCTCCTCTGGGAATACAAGTTTTTCATGTGGTTGGTCTTGAGCCGCCATCCACGCACGGATACCTTCGTTTAGCAGAATGTTCTTCGTGTAGAAAGTTTCAAACTCAGGATCTTCAGCAGCACGAATTTCTTGTGAAACGAAGTCGTATGCACGAAGGTTAAGAGCTAGACCTACAACACCAATTGCACTCATCCATAAACCTGTTACTGGAACGAAAAGCATAAAGAAGTGTAACCAACGTTTGTTTGAGAAGGCAACACCAAAGATTTGCGACCAGAAACGGTTTGCAGTAACCATTGAGTAAGTTTCTTCTGCTTGTGTTGGGTTGAAAGCACGGAAAGTGTTCGCACCATCACCATCTTCGAATAACGTGTTTTCAACAGTTGCACCGTGAATTGCGCAAAGAAGAGCCGCACCTAGAACACCAGCTACACCCATCATGTGGAACGGGTTAAGTGTCCAGTTGTGGAAACCTTGGAAGAATAAAATGAAACGGAAAATCGCTGCTACACCGAAGCTTGGAGCGAAGAACCAACCTGATTGACCCAAAGGGTAAATAAGGAATACCGATACGAAAACGGCAATAGGCCCTGAAAACGCGATCGCGTTATACGGACGAATTTTTACTGAACGTGCTAGTTCGAATTGACGGAGCATGAAACCAATCAGCGCGAATGCACCGTGTAAAGCAACGAACGTCCATAGACCACCTAGTTGGCACCAACGAGTGAAATCACCCTGTGCTTCTGGACCCCAAAGAAGAAGAAGCGAGTGACCCATACTGTTTGCTGGTGTTGAAACTGCAGCAGATAGGAAGTTACAACCTTCAAGGTATGAAGTTGCCAGCCCGTGAGTGTACCATGAAGTAACGAAAGATGTTCCTGTAAACCAACCACCTAGTGCGAAATACGCATTAGGAAGTAGTAGTAAACCTGACCAACCTACGAATACGAAACGTTCACGACGTAACCAATCATCCACCTCGTCAAACCAAGTGCGTTTTTCTTGGGGTTTACCAATAGCTATTGTCATAGCGAAACTCTCCAAATTAGAAAAAAAGCTTAGTCAAACTAAACTTTCAAAAAAATCTATAATATTTTTTCCACAAACGGAAAAAGCTTTTCACTTTATACTATAGTTGTTATTGACTATAATAATAGCCGAATTTTTAAAATCGTACAAGAAGCTTTTGACTAACCAAAGTGGTCAGTCATTCAAGCATAATGACAATTTAAATGAGTTTAATTTTTAATAAACTAAAATAAATTGTGATTGTTGCAACAAAAAAAGCACCTAAAAAGCCAATATACCCAAGAATGGTAATCATAGTGAATTTAAGTTAAAAAGTTAATGAAAAAACCCTATTACAGTGAATTTGTAATACGATCTCCTCGGCGATACTGTAAATATGCAGTAACGAATAATCCAGCCATTGTAACTGGAACAAGACCAAGCACGATGCCCGATAAAAGTGGTTCTACCATACAACTCGTTCAATAAAAATAAAAAAAGAACAGGAGTACTCTGCTAATTTAATAATAATCGATTTTTTGTTGAAAATATAGTGATGTACTTTTTTCAACAGACTTTTAACCGTATCTTACCTAGGTAAGCACGGTTTCTAATAAATATTTTTTACGAAGTACGCATTTCTAGAGAAACTTGTAAAAATTTCGCCAGATCCGCCGCTTGTAATTCTATTTCTTCCACGGGGCATGGAATGGTTACTCTAAGCAAGGGGATTGGGCCTTTGTCCTTAACCGCTAAATAAATAGCCCGCTTTGGGGTTAACCCCTCTTGAATGTCGACCCGAATGGCCTGAACATCAGAAATCGGATAACGTAAATCGATACGGCGGTTTTTCCCGGGGAACCCCCAACGGAAAATACGAACCTGATCCGTTTGCTTATTGAATTCGTTAAACCCGCTCCCGATACGCCAAAAAAGAGTAAACCAAAGGTAAAGGCCAAAACAAATCCCTAAAATACCATAGAAGGACATCACTAAACCTTGCGGGAAAAAGGTAATCGTTTGTTCGGAAAAAAAGCTGCGTTGGAAATAACTCGCTAATCCCGTTAACAAAAACCCTGCTCCACCAAAAAGCGTGACTAATGCCCACCAATAATTGCTTAAAGTACGACTCCCGCGAATAATATAACGACGAATAAGCGGAGATGGCGATTTTTGATCAGCGACAACCATATAAAAAAGGCAACAGGGAAGAGATTTATAAGAAGACTTCCGATTAAGCCCCAGTGCGATCCCCATCAAAAGCGATGCGCGGTCGCGACCGGGGCTTGCGGCGTCGAAAATCGGGACGAGGGTCCGTAGGATTTTTCGGGGTATGTGTTGGAATCGGTTTTTCGGGCAACTCAGCTTCGCGTAGAACGCAATAGTAAAGCTCCTCCGGCGTAACGCGATACTTCACATAACCGTCTTTGAGAATAACGATTTCAGTTGCAATCTCCATTGCTTCTTGATGATCGTGGGTTACAAAAATGGTCGTTACTGGGTTTTGCGGATCTTCGACCGGAACGTCTCTAAGCCAACTACGAAGCTCGGCCCGCAATTTGCGGTCTAAAGCCCCGAAAGGCTCATCAAGCAATAAAATGGAAGGTTTCCCAGCGATTGCGCGTGCCAAGGCGACACGCTGCTGCTGACCACCAGATAGCTGTTTTGGATAACTTGCCCCGTGCTCCTTCAAATCAATAAAGTCAAGAAGCTCTTCGACCCGTTTTATAATCGCGGTCGACGGCCACTTTTTGATTTCTAGACCGTAGGCAATGTTTTCTCGCACGTTGAGGTGCGAGAAAAGTGCATAATCTTGAAAGACAAACCCGATGTCCCGGTGTTGGATCGGGATTGCTGAGGCGTCTTGTTCGTTGATCCACACACGGCCCTCGCTCGGCGCCTCAAGCCCGGCTAAAATACGGAGTAAAGTCGACTTGCCCGAACCAGAAGCGCCAATGAGTGCCACTGTCGTCCCCTTGATAATTTCTAAATCAACGCGATTCAAAGCTTGGAAATTCCCAAACTGCTTCGAAACACCTTCAACTAGGATGAGCGTTTCCGGCGGATCGAGTTGATCGATACCAGCGTTATCTTCCACTCCGAAGGGCTCCGTAGGGCCCTGAAAAGGCGACCTAGGGTCCAAAAAAGGATCCGCAGAAAAAGGTTGTATCGCCATAAATTTATAGAAAAATAACAATCAGATCGATGGCCGATGATCGACCTAGACGTTGACCGGTACCGACTCGACGTCAGTTAACGGCACGATTTTATAGATTAAAGATTGTGCAGGCGCTGACGCGCCCTCCGAAACCGCCGTCTCTGACATGAAGACGTTTAAAAACGGAACCATCGCCTTCGTTGATGAAGATTCATAGACAGCACGCCACTGAATCGACTCGTTTCGTGCCACGGCTAGAGCTTGTTCGACAAAGGACTCTGGCGAATTAATCGCCGCCGGTTTCTCTGGCACGCCAGTTTCTGATTTGTCGTTACGTTGAACCACACCAGCAGCACCCTGCGGGGCCATTAACGCAAACATCGTTTCAAAAGATGTCAAAACTTCGCGATATAAGAAATCCGCTGAGTTGTCTTTCGCGCAAACATCTAACGCATGGGCGACATGTGTTGAAACTTCGTTTGCCGGCCATGTTGTTTGGTTTTGAAACGTTTCAAAAACACGAGCTGTTTTATCAAATTTTTTAAATTGTCGTCGAACACGCTCTTCTTGCACAAACGATAAAGGAGCTTGAATACCAAAAGGGATCGACCCTTTTTCTTTATAAGGTGCATCTTTATAGATCGTAATTGTTTCCGAAAGAGCTTGCTTTAAAAAACAGCGCGGGACAATCAAGTCTAAAAGACCGTGGTGTAGTAAATATTCAGACGTTTGGAAATCGTCTGGTAATTGCTCTTGCAGCGTTTGTTCAATAACACGACGACCCGCAAACCCAATCAGAGCTTTTGGTTCGGCAAAAATTAAATCACCTAACATTGCAAAACTTGCGGTTACACCACCCGTTGTAGGCGACGTTAAAACTGAAATATAGAGCAGGTTCGCGCACGATTGGTGAATGTGTAAAGCAGCCGAGATCTTACTCATTTGCATCAAACTAAAGATCCCTTCCTGCATACGCGCACCACCAGACGCACAAAGAATAATGAGCGTAAGGCCTTCTTGAGTTGCGTATTCAATTAATCGAGTTAACTTTTCCCCAACAACGGAACCCATACTCCCACCCATAAACTGGAAGTCCATGACACCGAGGGCCACTGGGATGCCGTCTAAAAGCCCCGTTCCTGTTTGTAAAGCATCTTGAAGACCTGTGCGTTCTTGAGCTTCTTTTAAACGGTCAAGATACGCTTTTTGGTCACGGAACTCTAAAGGGTCACAAGGCGAAACCGTTTCGTCTAGTGGACGCCACGTTCCTGCATCGATTAAATGCTGAATACGCTCATTACTATCCATTTGAAGATGATAATGACAGCCAAAACAAACACGTTGGTTCTCTTTTAAATGCTTAATGTAAAGAATGACTCCGCAATTATCACAACGTGTCCAAAGACCCTGACTTCCGTCAGCTGTTGGATGTTTATATTTTGGAGCATTCAATATTTTTAATTTTCGTTGATCTTCGATCCACGCTAAAATCGACATATTGGATATACCTCACTTCGCAATGTTCTCATAAAAGATCGTTCGTCGGAGCCCTTCGAAGATGAAAGAAAAGCTCTTTCGTTTTTTTTGAGCAACAAAAACATTAGGTTAGTGTTTTTAGTATACCAAGATTTTGTGTGGAACGAAATAGAAGCATCGTTTTAAATACGATACGAATAAAAAAAACGAGGTTGGACTTTTCAAAACTATATGTTATACTTTTAAATTGGAAAGGTGGCAGAGTGGTTTAATGCACCGGTTTTGAAAACCGGCGTAGTCGTCGAGGCTACCGCGGGTTCGACTCCCGCTCTTTCCGTTAGACCTGTGGAAAGCCTGCGTATGTGCGAAGCCCCCAAAGGGTCGCTTCGCACAGCAGACCACGTTTTAGACTAATCGAGACGACAAAAAGAGGGAGACTCAACAATGGGTAAAATTTATAACTGGTTTGATGAGCGTCTAGACATCCAATCGATCGCTGATGACGTATCAAGCAAATACGTACCACCTCATGTAAACATCTTCTACTGTATCGGTGGGATTACATTTACATGTTTCCTAGTACAAGTTGCAACTGGATTTGCAATGACGTTCTACTACCGCCCAACCGTTGCTGAAGCTTTTGCAAGCGTACAGTACATCATGACCGATGTAAACTTTGGTTGGTTAATCCGTTCTATTCACCGCTGGTCGGCGAGTATGATGGTATTAATGATGATTCTACATGTATTCCGTGTTTACCTAACTGGTGGTTTCAAAAAGCCACGTGAGCTTACTTGGGTAACTGGTGTTGTTATGGCTGTTTGTACTGTTTCATTCGGTGTAACAGGCTACTCACTTCCATGGGATCAAATTGGTTACTGGGCGGTTAAAATCGTAACGGGTGTACCTGACGCAATTCCAGTTGTTGGTGGTCCACTAGTAGAACTTCTTCGTGGTGGTGTAGGTGTAGGACAGTCAACATTAACTCGTTTTTACAGTTTACACACATTCGTACTTCCGTTAGCAACAGCCGTATTTATGCTAATGCACTTCTTAATGATTCGTAAACAAGGGATCTCAGGACCTCTATAAATCGTATCCGAAGTGTCGACTCCGTGTGGAGCCCTTCGGAGCTCTTTCTGGGCCCTTCGGACGAACAACAGTAGTCGACAACGAAGCATCAATTATTTTATTACAAAACAAAGGAGTGTACTATCATGTCTGTAACAAAGAAACCAGATTTATCAGATCCAGTATTACGCGCAAAATTAGCTAAAGGTATGGGTCACAACTATTACGGTGAACCAGCTTGGCCAAACGATTTACTTTACATCTTCCCGGTTGTAATTCTTGGAACATTCGCAGCAGTTATTGGACTAGCTGTACTTGATCCAGCTGCTATCGGTGAGCCGGCAAACCCGTTTGCAACACCTTTAGAAATTCTGCCAGAATGGTACTTCTTCCCAGTATTCCAACTATTACGTACAGTTCCAAACAAACTTTTAGGAGTTGCGTTAATGGCTGCAGTACCTGCGGGATTACTAACAGTACCTTTCATCGAAAGCATTAACAAATTCCAAAACCCATTCCGCCGTCCAGTCGCAACAGCTGTATTTATTGTTGGTACTGTGGCAGCAATTTGGCTTGGTATTGGTGCAACGCTACCAATTGATATTTCTTTGACTTTAGGTTTATTCTAAACGACTAACAAGTTGAAGTTATGATTAAGTTGCCGGGAGCCCAAGGGCTCCCGCAGCTTTTTATAAATTTGAATAAAAAGAAAAAGCTTGATACTCAAAGACGGGATCATCGTGGCTCATTGGTCGGAGCCCTTTCACAGGGCCCTTCGGAGTTGGATATGTTTAGGCGTGTTTAGTCGACATAACCAAATACTTGCTTGAACACGTCGCGTACCTTGTCTCCATCGTCAATTGTGGCCAGCGGGTCTTTACGCAGACGGTGACGAAGACACAACGGAATGATGCGGGCGATGTCGTTCGGTGTTACTTCTGTACGCCCTTCAAACGACGTTAAAGCAATACTTGCGCGGTTCGTTACAAGATCACCGCGCAGACCATCCACGTCCAATTCTGAACAGATCTGTGAAATTTTAACTCGTAAATCGTATTCAATCGTCACCCCTTTTAGGCGCTTACGAGCGTCCGAGATTTTATCCGTCAACTCCTGCTGTGAAACGTCATACGTTGTACGGAATTCGAGCGGAGCTTCGTCAAATTGCGCACGCTGCTCAACGATCTGCACACGCAAATCTGGCTCTTTTACCGTACCGATTTGTGCATGCATTCCGAAACGGTCGAGTAATTGTGGACGTAGCTCACCCTCTTCCGGGTTCCCTGAACCTACGAGAATAAAGCGCGCTGGGTGACTGATAGAGATACCTTCTCGTTCTACTGTATTCCAGCCAGAAGCCGCCGAGTCGAGTAATACGTCAACTAAATGATCATCGAGTAAGTTCACCTCATCGACATATAAAATCCCACGATTTGCTTTCGCTAGTAGACCTGGTTCAAAAGCCTTTACACCATCAGTTAACGCCTTTTCAATATCGATCGTTCCACAGACACGGTCTTCTGTCGCACCAAGTGGCAGATCTACCATTGTGATTTTACGTAATGCAACTGGGAGTTCTTCGTTCGCTTTTACACGTTCACGCACTTCCTGACTCATCATTTCTGGGTCGTTTGGGTCTGAGTTAAAAGGATCATTGGCAACGACTTGAATCTCCGGTAATAAGTCAACGAGCGCGCGGACCGTTGTCGATTTACCCGTTCCACGGTCTCCCATAATCATAACCCCCCCGATTTTAGGGTCAATCACGTTAAGAATTAAGGCCAGTTTCATCTCTTCTTGACCGACAATGGCAGTAAAAGGGAAAACGGGGCGGGCTTCAATAGATGGTTCAGTCATAAATAAGAAAAATAAAAAACGCCAATGCGCCAATGCGCCACAGTGTTTCGGTAGCAAAGCCCGTTCCGGGCCCTCCGTAGGGCCTTGAAAAGCCCTACGGAGCCCGTGCGTAGCCGGGTGCGAAGCAACCTCCGAAGGGTCTGCGAAGGGGACTCCGTAGGACCCTGAAAGGGCTTCGCAATGCAATGAATAATATACAAATTCTGGTTATATGAGCTGAGTATACACTTTTGGAGCTGTGCAAAGCAACCCGTGTGCGTGTAGGAGATCCCCTTTAGGGTTGCCCTTGTGGGGGTCTCCGCGCACCTACGTACCCTGAAAGGGCGACCTAAGGCTTCGTAGGGCCTGAAAAGGTAACACATTTCTCCCAAAGATCATACAAAAATCATAGACCAATCTCTTGCCCTCGGTCGGACTCGAACCGACACGCGCGAGCGCACGAGTTCCTAAAACTCGCATGTCTACCAATTTCATCACAAGGGCTGCGATCATTTTATACATCTCTAGACTGGATCATACAAATAAATGTGAAGGATTGTCAAGTTTACTGACCCCTCCCAAGGGCCCTTTGGGGTTGCTACGCACCCTGAAAGGGCTTCGTAGGGCCCGGCTTCGCACGGGCTTCGTAGGGCCTCCGCAGGCTTGGAAAGGGCTTCGAACCTCCGCGCGAACTACGCTCGATAAGAACGAAAAACGTTATACGTCTTAGTAACTTAAACCCATCGAACGCGTCGTTTCTGCACCGAGATAAACACGTACCGATAAAAAGTCAGTCGGGCATGCTGATTCACAGCGTTTACATCCAACACAATCTTCTGTACGTGGTGCTGAAGCGATTTGACCGGCTTTACAGCCGTCCCACGGTACCATTTCTAAAACATCGGTAGGACACGCACGTACACACTGTGTACACCCGATACAAGTACTGTAAATTTTAACTGAATGTGACATAATTTTGCTCTGACAACTTTGTGCAAATAGTAAGATTGTTAACGCACAAAAAAGTACGGAAAACGCATTATCACCACTGAAAGGGAACGCTCTCTACTTCTAGTATAGCAGCTTCTCGCCACATATATCAAAAAGGCGACCAAAAAGCTGGTGCGAAGGGCTCCGTAGGGCCCCTGAAAGACCTTAAAAAGGATTCGCACCTTCGCGCAAAGATGAAAGCGGGTGACGCGGATCGAACGCGCGACAGTCACGATGGCAACGTGAAGCTCTACCGCTGAGCTACACCCGCTAAGGTTAGCACTTTAGTGCGCCTGTTATATATTAATATAACGCACCACAAGCAAAAACACAAGAGGGACCTTCAGAGTCGCCTGCGGAGGCCTTTTCGGGCTCTAAGGAGGTGCGAAACTCTTTCAGGCCTTCGAAGGGCAACCCCAAAGGGGCCTTCGGAACCGCTTCTTAGCTTCCCACCTTAAAAGCGTCGACGAAAAAACCAAACAAGCAACCGAGCTTCGCTAAATTCAAAGCTCGGCATGTTAATGAACGCCAACTCTTTTGCTCCGTAAGCCTACGGAGAGGTTGCACGGGGAGTTTATAAGCTTGCGCTGAAATGTACTCAAAAAGCAGGCAAAGCACGAAAATAATGACGATATCGGATGAGATATACTGACGAAGGGCTGCTAAGAAAGTACCAAATAAATTTCCTAGAAAAAATCCAAGAACGAGACAAAACAAGTGAAAAGATAGATTAATTTCCGTAGTTTGAATACGTGAACTGATCCCATTTAACCACCGATTAACATTGGTCATAGAAAAATTAAAAAAGGAAAGAAGTTTTAAATTTGCCTGCTACGAGATTCGCATCGCCCTAGGGGCCTCTGGGGCTGCTCTTCGGGGTTGCTACGCACCCTGAAAGGGCTTCGTAGGGCCCTGAAAGGGCTTCGTAGGGCCCTGAAAGGGCTTCGCATCTTCGCAGTGATTAATTATGTAATGGTTTATTTGGTGCGAAGCCCTTCGGAGCGGTATTCTAGTGTTTGCCGGATGTCAGATTTGAACTGACGACATTCCGCGTATGAGACGGACGCTCTAAACCACTGAGCTAAACCGGCACGAGACATCAAGTTGATCCAGAAGGGCCTTCGAGGGCCTTCGCAGGCGACGCCACAGGGCTTTTGCACGGGCAGGGAAGAAAGACACACTGTGCCCGGCCGAAGCCGGGCACATAGCGCGTATCTAGGAGTGTTGCGACTTCTTTCTTTTAAGCACATCTTAAAAAGAGCGCTTAAAAGAGGGAAATAAGTGAAGAATTATAGAGTATCGATAGTGTCGAATTCAAATTTAATTTCTTTCCAAACTTCACAAGCAGCAGCAAGTTCAGGACTCCATTTGCAAGCTGCACGGATGATGTCACCACCTTCACGAGCAAGGTCACGACCTTCGTTACGAGCTTGAGTACATGCTTCAAGAGCTACACGGTTTGCAGCAGCACCAGGTGCGTTACCCCATGGGTGACCTAGAGTACCACCACCGAATTGAAGACAAGCGTCATCACCGAAGATTTCAACTAGAGCTGGCATGTGCCATACGTGAATACCACCAGAAGCTACTGGCATTACACCTGGAAGAGAAGCCCAGTCTTGAGTGAAGTAAATACCACGAGAACGGTCTTTCTCAACGTAAGAGTCACGCATTAAGTCTACGAAACCTAAAGTAACTTCACGTTCACCTTCCAGTTTACCTACAACAGTACCTGAGTGAAGGTGGTCACCACCAGACATACGTAGAGCTTTAGCTAGTACACGGAAGTGCATACCGTGGTTACGTTGACGGTCAATAACCGCGTGCATCGCACGGTGAATGTGAAGAAGTAGTCCGTTATCACGACAGTAGTGAGCTAGTGAAGTGTTAGCAGTGAAACCACCAGTGATGTAGTCATGCATGATGATCGGTACACCGAAGTCACGAGCAGCTTCTGCACGTTTAAGCATTTCTTCTGAAGTACCAGCAGTTGCGTTTAGGTAGTGACCTTTAATTTCACCAGTTTCAGCTTGTGATTTGTAGATTGCTTCAGCTACGAATAGGAAACGGTCTCTCCAACGCATGAATGGTTGTGAGTTAACGTTTTCGTCATCTTTACTAAAGTCAAGACCACCACGAAGACACTCGTAACAAGCACGACCGTAGTTTTTAGCTGATAGACCTAATTTAGGTTTGATTGTACAACCTAATAGACCACGACCATATTTGTTTAGTTTGTCACGTTCAACTTGAATACCGTGAGGGGCACCTTGGAAAGTTTTACAGTAAGCTGGTGGAATACGAAGATCTTCAAGACGAAGAGCACGTAGAGCTTTGAAACCGAATACGTTACCAACGATTGATGTGAATAGGTTAGTTACTGAACCTTCTTCAAATAGATCAAGCGGGTATGCAACATATGCGATGAATTGGTTGTCTTCACCTGCTACAGGCTCAATGTCGTAACAACGGCCTTTGTAACGGTCAAGAGTTGTTAGACCATCAGTCCATACAGTTGTCCAAGTACCAGTTGATGATTCAGCTGCTACAGCCGCACCACACTCTTCTGGCGGTACACCTGGTTG
>Ga0315278_10000135_pt1 | contig 65331 bp, 48 predicted proteins | sample YL17G06_0_MG_FD_203880 | JGI IMG/M metagenome (GOLD analysis project Ga0315278, IMG submission 203880) | Sediment microbial communities from Yellowstone Lake, YNP, Wyoming, USA - YL17G06_0 | ecosystem: Environmental > Aquatic > Freshwater > Lake > Sediment | place: USA: Wyoming | collected... | reverse complement strand
CACTCCCGCTTTCATTCCCGTTTTCATTCCCGCTTTCATTCCCGTTTTTTTCCCTTTTTGCATTCCCACTGCGATCCATTCTTTCTTACCTTCATCTTTCCATCTTTGGGCTAAAGTTGGCATGATATCACCTCCATCAATTTTGGTTTCTTTTAATAGTTTGTTTAAAGTATCCGGGTTTGCATCCTTTGTTTTTGCCAAAGAACTTGTCATGCACATTGTTTATCTTATCCATGGTCTTACTATTATATTTTAGAACCCATTTTTTTTCAAGTGGGACAGGCGGTTTTCATGTTTTTTTCTCCTGTTTGGCAAGAGTTATCCGGAAAGGTATTGCGCAGGGGGCATAAATTGGTAGAGTGTCGCGAACTGGCACCGCCTGTTCCTTCAAATGTCTCAAATACTTCGTAGGAACGTAGGAACAGGCAATGCCAGTTCCCTACCCCCGCTTGCGGGCATGGAGGAAATAAAAATGGGATTACATGAGATGACGCTGAATAAAATCAAAACAAGGCTGGAGATAATACCAGGTGATAAATTAGAAGAGATCAACGATTTTGTCGAATTTATTTTGATCACGGACCATTCGATTGAAAACTCAGGTATCATTGAAGTTATCTGGAAATAAGAAAAAAGAAACGGGCGACCACGGGGGGACGCACCTACAGAAACCGAACCCCTAATCCCTGAATCCTGGCTCCTGATTCTTTTTCATCATTCATCATTCTATCTTTTTTCTCACCTTCCTACCTTCTTAACCTCTTACCTTCTGCTTTTCTGTCCGTGAGTCGTCCGTGTCCGCCGCGTAACTGTGGCTCTTCTTTTCTTAATGGAAAAGGTTGAAGTGATTGTAAAAAGTCACCTCCTGATCCATATGAACCAAAAAAATCTTTATCCGCTGCGAGGTAAACCGGTGCAGTACAAAGATCCTTTTGACAGTGTTGCCGAAGATGATTGGGAAGTGATTTGAATGGTTGTCCAGTGATTACTTCAGATTGGAAAATCCTGAAATACCCGTTTGTAAATTCGATAAAATAGAGATTCAGAGAAGGAAGACGAAGATATGGTTAATATTTTTGAGACAGACTGGTATAAAAAAATAAGTTCCACAACAACCCCCCGGGGGATATTTGGGGGCAGGTGAATTTCTCTCTTTGCTTGGAACTAGGGAGCAGAAACAGCAAAAAGGAGTGACGGTTTTATAGCCAGGCTTAGCTGGGACATGATGTCTGAATTCCCGGAAATTAAGGGATTTTCGTTGAGCAATCTCTAGTATATCAGGCAGTGGTATCAGTTCTATAACAGGGATAATGTAAGTAGCCAACCAGTTGTTGGCCAATTAAAAGCAAAGATAAACAGGTTATCGAATATGCATTGAGTGACATTCACAAGCCAGTTGGTGTTTCGGGATATCAACTTAGCCGTTATTTACCTGAGAACTTAAAAAGAAGGCACCTTTCAAGAATTTGTGCAAAGGAGAATATAAAAAATGGTCAGAAAGTGTTGTCAACAAAATGTATTGAGGATATTGAATTTGGGAATGAATCAATAGTCGATTCAATTCTCCTTATACCGGGGCTAAACTGGAAAAGATTTCGGGTTCATCAACCTGTCAAGCGCATCTATTGACAGGTTGATGAACCCGAAATATCATTGTAATGCTCACGGTATACTTTTTTTCTTGCACAGATTCTTACGAGGAGCCTAATTTTTACTTTCCCCGTCCAAACAATTGATCGTAAGCGTATCGTTTTTTTTATAATTTAATAATAAAATCGCCTTGCTTAATATGTTGGGAAAGATATTTTTTTCTTCTATTTCTATAATCCGTCATGATAGTGCTCTTCATGATTTTCCCAAACCCTTTAGAATGAGTGATATTTTCGGCTATTAATTTTTCATACTCTTTATCTGTATTTTTATCTTTAGATTGTAAAAAATAATAATTTAAAATTTTTATTAAAGAGTTATCATATATATATTGTTTTTTGGTCCCCTTAATAAATTTCCTGATATATTTTAAGTTATCTTTACCGTTTATATCAGCATACAAAAAAACGGAAATGAATTTTTCAAAATCTGAAATTTCTTTATTCACTAAATCTTTATCTAATTTTTCTCTAATCACAACACTTAATTTTCCTGTTCCCATCAAATAGTGAAGCATACTTTGCACTAGCAAAGGTAGATATTTCCGAAAATCGAGCAATATTTTGATTAATTTAGTTTCATCATCAGTCTCTAAATCCTGTTTCGACAATTCTTCTATATAGACGAATGTTATACATGCTAAAACCATAGAGCAAACTAAAACTCTTTTGTAGGAGTAATCTTTAAGATCTTGCTCTTCACACTCCTCTGTATTTTTCAATACTTTAGCAGCTAAAATTAATATAGCTTCCAATTTTGGAATTTGGTCTAAAATTTCTTCCTTTTTCTCAATTCCTCTATTTGGTCTATACGAATCGATCATTTCATCAATAATTTTTTCAAAATCAGCTTCTTTAGGCTTTTCAATTCCTTTCAACTCATTAATAATTTTTTCATTTGATAAATCACTTGAAAGAGATTTTTTTATGTCGCAAATATTGTCAAAGTCTTTACTAAATAAACTTATAGCCTCATTATATTCTAATTCCATTTTTTCAATTAACAATTTTAAAATATCAGATTGATCTCTCTTTAAACCTGTAAAATAATCAATTTCATATATGAATTTAAACATATTTTCTTCACTCAAAACGAAATTCTTAAAATCAGCATCAAAAACCATTTTCTTAGTCAAAAAAAATTGGAAAAAGCAATTAAATCTAAATCTTATATATATATCCGTTTCACTAATTTCTTTTATTAAAATCCCTTTTGACAAGAAATGCTGTAATAAGTCATCTCCCGAAAAATCAAATTTTTTTCTTTTTAAATAATTTATTATAAAATCAAGCAATTCGCTATATGACATGCTATAGTTTAAAGAATTTTTCTTAAACATAGTATAGGCAATGTCTGAAAGTAATCTTTCTTTATTTCTATAGTCAAAACTTTCGGAATAAATTTCATTTTTAGACCATTTTTTAAATAACCTCTCAATGAAATTTTCTAACATTGTTGCATTATTTATGGGTTTGTAATCTTCCTGCTGCTCAATTATCCAAAGAAATATCGAAATTGCCATTGGAGTCCATGGTAATTCAAGTGAGTAAAAAATTCCAACCAATTTATTTATTTTTTCTTGAAAATTAAAAATTTTATTTTTTGAAAACCATTTTTGCATTAATTCTCTAGTATGTTTAGTTTGAAAGTATTTTATAAAAACCATGTTAAAATTTAAATTGGAATTATACTTATAGGCGTCTAAAGGAATTTCCCCTTCAATTAATTGATTGCAGGTTGCAATAATTCGTGTTTTTTTGTTTATTTTTATAAATTCTTCCAAACGATTTAAATTTCGTAATTTCAATTTGTTAAAATCAAAATTATCAATTAGTAAAACAATTGTATGCTCATCTAAAACTCTTTGTATATTCCTTATACCTATGCCAATAAAATTATTAATAATTGTCTCAAATCTCCTATTTTCAATATCATTAAAGTCAAAATATACAGCTAGTTTATGATATTTTCTTATGTTATTTGTTAATTCAATTAGTACTTTATCAAGTAATATAGTTTTCCCCGATTCCTTTGAACCAAAAATCAGAATATTTTCATTTGCTGTACATAATTCTTCTAAATCGAAAATATTTTTCTCCTCTAGTTTCTCTATATCATATTCTATTTTTCTAACAAGATGTGGAAACACAAATATCTCATCCAAATCTTTAGGCGCTTTTGTATCGGTATTATAACTCAATAAATGTTCATTTACTTTTTCAAAATGCATATTCCTTATTATTTCTGTTACCTGTATTTCTTTGTTGTATCTTCCTAAATCTTCTGTATCAGGCAATGAAGAAATTATACACCCATCCTGATCTCCCAGATCAGTATTTGGATCGAAGCATTCTTTTTTATGTGAATACCTTCTACTATAACCAATAACCTTGCTATTTTTCTCATAATCAATAATTGTATAGCCATTGGCATTGTTTCTATCAGTACTTCTTAAGTTGTAAGTCCAATTTGAGGGTCCAACAGAGATAAATAATTTCCCATACAATCCCGTTTTAGACCATAAGTTTCCCTCATGATTGTGACCACAAAATATCATATCATAATCCCTTTCTATAAAACTTGTGATACAATTGCTATCGAAATCAGATAAATAATCCAATGGATGATGTATAATGGCTATTTTTATATCACAATCTTTTATAACTTCTCTAGCATTGATGACTTGACGTTCTCCTAAAAGTAGCCGCCCTTTATCATTTTTACTATCATAACATCTCCATGCAGAATTAAAGCAGGTAATTCCGATATCTAATCCATCGGTTTTTATCTTAAAGCAAGAATGATAATTTGTTAATTTGTGTTCTTCCTTAAAGTCTTTATAAATATATTTTTCAAATTTCTTAAAAAATAAAATTCTTCTTATTCCATTTTGTTTCTCCGAATCAATGAATGAGTTTACCTTTTCCGTTGAATTCAACTTACTTAGAAGTCCAATTTCTTCAATATCTTCGTCGGCATTTCTTTTTATATCATGATTCCCAGGGACAATGAAAAAACGTTCCTTTGGCAAGCCTATCTCTTTCATAATTGGTTCTATCACCTTTTCTTCAAAAGTTCGAAAAGCTAGTTCAATACTATTATCAAAACTTTCTCCTCCTTTGTCTATTAAATCTCCAGAAAAAACAATAAGATCAATTTTTTTTTGATCGTTGAATATTTTTAAATCCCTTTTTAAAGCCTCCATAACAAATTTGTCCATATCAAAAAGTTGATTATTATCTAAATGAAAATCTGACAGATGCGCAATTCTGATCATTTATTTCTCCTTTTAGTAAGCGATCCATTGGGCGAACAAAGACGTTAACCCACTTACTAACTGGGTTATTTTTACTCATCCCTTTTGCATTGCTTACTTTTATATCATCTACATTGTTCATGGCCAATTTCACTTAAACTCAATGCTATCACATTTAAAAACAAATGTCAACTTCTATAGAAAATAAAAAAAATGCTGAAACTCATCTTTAACAGTCAAACAATAAAAAACATTTTATAGAGCCAGTTTAGAGTAAAATCCGAAGCACGAAAATCGAAATCGCGTTGTTTCAAACAAATCCCAAACAAAAAAAAGAGCCACAAGTAGGCGACGAACACAGACGGACACGGAAAAAACGGGAAGCGGGGAAGAGCGGAAGCGGGGGAAAAACAAAAAAAAGCCACGGACGAACACGGACTGAAACGGAAAAAACGGGAAGAGCCGAAGAGCGGAAAAAGCATTTCTTTTTCTTCGCGGTCCTTCGCGCTCTTCGCGGCTAAAAAAAGGCCCAGCTAAAGCCCTCTCCTGGCAATTTTATTTTCGATAAATTTCCGAAGATCTTCCTTCTTGGGCAAAATCAGACATTTGCAATTGGGCAGACACTGTCTGCCCAATTTGCAGGTATTTGGTATAAAATTGCCTGCAAAGTTTTAAATTTCGTAAAGATAGACCTCTTATATTTATGGTACTTTCAGCGATTTGTTCTAAAAGTCTATCTCCATATTTTGCCCTATCCTCTCCATTTTGCTCGAATTCAGCGATATAAAATCCGATGAGCCAGTTACGTATGGTTAAACCCTGATTAACAGCCGAAGCCGCTTTTTGCTGCAAAGTAGAATGCGTTTCGTTTATAATATCGATTAATTGATTGAATCGCATTATATACCCAAAATTATCTTCCCGTCAAATAAGCTTCCGCCATTGGAGTGCTACGCTATCTAATACCACCCTCTCCACTTTTTTTACGAAAATGTCAGGGTTCATCTTCATCAAGAAGTTCCACATTTTAAGAATATTAAATACCACATAGGAATCAGGAAATCAAGAGGAAAGAAAAAAAAGGAAGCGCGGAAGCGAGGAAGCGGGGAAGAGAAGAAGAGAAGAAAAAACTCCCGGGAATCTGTGTAAATTCGTGTAATCTGTGGAAAAAAAACTTGGCGCCTTGGTGTGCCGTCTTTTGGTGGCAAAGTTTTTGAAGAGCAGAAGGTGAGAGTGAATGAAATGATGAACTATTTAATAACACGTGAAATCCAGACATTTTCTGGCAAAAAAAAAATTACAAATTACAAATCACAAACCACAAAGAAATAACAAAGGGACAATAAACAAAAAACAAACAAAAAAAAGACAAAAGATCAAATAAATTCGAAGCCGCTGCCCTTGGCAGCGAGGCAGCCTGTTTTTGTTTTGAATTTTGAACATTTGGATTTTGAATTTGTTTGTAATTTGTGGTTTGTAATTTGTGATTTCCCGGCGAGCCGGGCCTTTTTGGTTTTGGCTCGACCGGGCTAAGAATGATGAAAGAAAAGAAAACAAGGCTCCTAATTCGGAAGGTTCCCTTTCAAGTTCTTCAATACTCGGTAGACTTTTAAACGGATATGCCCCCATGGAATTTGTGCAACAGCCTGCTGCACAATTAAAATCTCCGGGTAGATAGCCGCCAATTTTTTCATTTCGATATATTCGTATTTAGATCATCACCTTTTCCAATCGTTCGGCAAGCCAAACTTTGATAATGGACTGCCTGGGAACACCAAGACGTTTTGCCTCTTTATCCAATAACCGGATCATCCAGACAGGAAAATCCAAATTGATTCTTTTCTGTTGTTGATTCAATCTTGTAGCTTTTGAGATATCAAGGCAGAAAGATATATCTTCGCCAGAATCAAATTTTCTATCTAAGTCCTTAGCTTTCATATATTTGAACCTCCTCTTTTCTAGACGGCCTTACCGATCAGGATCATCCCATAGAGCTTGAGCCTCGACAAAATCAATGCCGTGTTTTCTCTTGTTACTCTCACTCTTATGGAGATCGAATTCAAACCTCATTTTATTCATGGTATACATATTATACCGGTGGAATACAAGATGTCAATCCTTAAGTTTTCTCAAAATAAATTTTGGTTCTTCGGTGGGGGAAAACCGGGATAGGCGAATTTATATCTTTTTTCCGGGCCGGATCCAAAGTTGAAACGAAATGATTGACTTTTTCCCGCTAACCTGCTAATTTATATCCCGGTACAAATAATTTATTAAATAGGAACAACCGTATGAAACCTAAGGAAGAGTCAGGTTTAAAACGCGCCGACGCCAGGATCATCTTACCCACCCTGCTGGCCGTGGGCCTGTTTATCATTTCGATTTTTGCCGTCATTATTCCTGCTTTCCGGTCCAATATCATGGACCGCAAACGGGACATGACCCGCGAATTAACCAATTCGGCATGGAGCGTCCTTCTTGAATACGCCGAAACCGAAAAAAAAGGCCTGCTGTCCAGGCCGGAAGCCCAAAAAAGGGCCATCTCCGATATCCGCTATTTACGCTACGGCGAAGAACGAAAAGACTATTTCTGGATCACGGATATGCTTCCCCGCATGGTAATGCACCCTTATAAACCGGAACTGGACGGTCAAGACCTCTCGGGCAACCTCGGCGAAGACCCCACCGGGAAAAATTTGTTCGTGGAAATGGTGGCCGTCTGCCGAAAAAGCGGCGGCGGTTTCGTGGAATATATGTGGCAGTGGAAAGACGACCCCACCCGCATCGTACCTAAATTATCCTATGTCAAACTTTTCGAACCCTGGGGCTGGATTATCGGCACGGGTATCTATGTCGAAGATGTAAAACAAGAAATCGCGGGCATGACCAGCCGCTTGATTACGATTTCTACGGTGATTATTTTTATTATTGCGCTGCTGCTTTTTTATATTACCCGGGAAAGCCTGAAGATCGAAACACAACGCCTTTCAGCGGAAAAAGGTCTGAGGGAATCGGAAAAAAAATACCGCGTCCTGGTGGAAGCGTCTACCGAAGGCGCCATAATGGCCCTGGAAGGTAGGTTTATTTACGCCAACCAACCGATCCTGGATATGCTGGGCTACTCCCCGGAAGAATTTAAAAACCTGGACCTTTACGGCATCATGGCCCCGGGCGCCGGGGAAAACGACCCGGGATACCTTTATTTTAAAGCCATCATGGAGGGAGAGGGCGAACCCGCGCCCACGCCATTCGAGGCCAAACTTAAGAAAAAAAACAACGAACCTATCCAGGTGGAATTAACTATTTCAAAGATTTCCCTGGGGGATGAAAACGGATTCATTATTATCGCCAGGGATATCGGGCGCCGGAAACGCATCGAAGAAGAACTGGGGCAAAGCAAAGAGAAATACAAGGTCCTTACCGATAACCTGGATATCGGCGTCTTCCGAACCGCCTTCGGCCGCAAAGGAAAATTTATCGAAGCCAATCCCGCCGCGGTTAAAATCCTGGGCTTCGACAGCGAAGTTGAACTGCTGGAAATGACTATTTTCGACTTTTTCCATGATAAAGACGATCGCGTAAAGATTACCAAAGAACTGCTGCGGGATGGTTTTGTCAAAGACCGGCTGCTGGAATTGAAGAAAAAGGACGGCGCACGCGCCGCTATCGCCATTTCGGCGGTGCTGGTGAAAGACGAAGATGGGGAAGAACGGTATTGCGACGGCGTCCTGGAAGATATCACGGAACGGAAAAAAATCGAAGAAAACAGGGAAAATTTAATCGTGGAACTCCAGGCCGCCCAGCTCTTTTTTAATCACCCCATCCGCTATTTTTTAAAAGATATCGTTTATTGTTCCATGAACACGCCTATCCGCAAAGCCGCCGCCATCATGAATAAAAAAAATTGCAGCGCGCTATTGGTCTCGACGGGAGCCGATGACAACGATACGGCAAGCGGGAACGGGAACGTGAACGGAAACGGGAACGAGAGCGGAAACGAGCAAAAAGGGAACGGGCGCTTCATCGGTATTATAACGGACCGGGACCTCCGGGGCCGCGTGCTGGCTGAAGGGATCGATCCCAACCGTCCCGTTTACGAGGTGATGAGCGCACCCCTGGCGGCTATCCCGGACAGCGCATTGGTTTTCGAAGCCATGCAAATGATGCAAGAAAAAAATATCCGCCACCTGGCGGTTAAGGATCACGGCGATAACGTAATCAGCCTGGTAAGCAGCCAGCAACTGGCGGATATGCAGCGCAGTTCTTCGGCTTATTTGCTGAACGAAATCCACGAAGCGGGATTGGTGGAAGACATCGTAACCACCCTTACCCGGCTGCCCCAACTGGTCAAAGCCCTGATCGACGGCGGCGCCAATTCGAAAAATATTTGCCGTGTGATTACGTCTATTTCCGACGCCGTGGTGGAACGGTTGATCGGGTTTGCGCTGGCGGAAATGGGTCCGCCCCCGGCCGCTTTCGCCTGGATGGCCCTGGGCAGCGAAGGAAGAGAAGAACAAACCCTTATCACCGACCAGGATAATGCGATTATCTATGAAAATATCGACGACCCCCGACGGAAAATAGAAGCGGCCCAGTACTTCTTAAAACTGGGCGAAAAAGTGTGCCGGTGGCTGGATATGTGCGGGTATAAACTCTGCAAAGGGGATATCATGGCCAAAAATCCCAAATGGCGTCAACCCCTTCAGGGTTGGGAAAATTATTTTACCGGGTGGATCAACGCGGCCAACCCCCAGGACTTGCTGGAGGTGAATATCTTTTTCGATTTTCGCTGCGTCTACGGGAATAAAGAATTGACCTCCCGGTTACGCGCCTTTATCGATGAGTTATTAATAGAAACGCCGGCGTTTTTCCAGTATATGGCCAGGAATGCGCTGTTGTACAAACCGCCCATCGGGTTTTTCGGCAACATCGTGGTGGAATCTTCGGGCGAGAACCCCAGTACGTTTGATATCAAAGAGTCTATTAAACCGCTTGTTAATTTTGCCCGGTTGTATGCCTTAAAAAACGATATCGAAGAGACCAATACCCAGGACCGTCTCTATCGATTGTTTATTAAGAATATATTAACCAGGGCCGGTTACGAAGAGATCGTTAAAGTCTATGATTATTTAATGCAAATGCGGTTTAAACACCAGGCCCTGGCTTTAAACGAGAACCGGAAACCGGGTAATTTTATTAACCCGAAACTGCTGACCGATATCGAGCACATGCTTTTGAAAAATACCTTTTCACAGATCAACAATTTCCAGAAACGGCTCAGCTACGATTTCACCGGGACAGCATAGCAGACGAGCCTATTTACCATCCGGGCTCCCTAACCATCTTTCGTCTTCGCTGCAGGCGATACCTTTTTCTTTGCAGTATTCTTCCGCTTCCTGGATAAACCCGCTGCGGGAAAAAATAAAACCCACCGCCCGGTCTATTCCTTCTATTTTTTTAACTTCCGCAAATTTCCTTTCGAATTCGATGACCTCATCTTTAGAAAATTTTTTTAAGTCCCTGCTCTTCACTTCACCGATAATTGAATAACCTCCCGGCGATTGAGCGCGGGCAAATATATCCACATTGAATTTCCTGGCATATTCCGGTGAACTGTCGTACCGCCATACCCGGGAATATTCGCAAAATTCAAAATCCCCCGGCAAATAACGGGTTATCGACTTGAACAAGGTATTGTTTTTCCGCGCCCGGTATTTTAATTGGTCCAGGATCGCATACTCCGCGAAATAACCTTTCTGGTAATTGAATTTACCCAACAGGCTGTAATAATCCTTTTTCAGCTTTCCCAACGCTTCATTGTACTCTTCCCTGATAACCTTCACATCAAATGCGCGAATCTCTTTTTCATACACACCGCGAAATACTTTATCGAAAATATTATCACCGACGCCGCGGTAATCGAAATTGGTTTGGCCCTGGCTGATAATATCAGCCTTTACCAGGGCTTTGAGTTTTTTCTCCAACTGACCGTCGGTCATTTTCAGATCTAATTTCTCCAGTAACTCTTGCCTTGTCCATTCCCGGTCTCTATGTTTGCTGAGATGCAGGACGATATTTTTGGCATTTCGCTCGTTGATCTGGGGAAAAGCGCTGGAAATATATTCCATCCAGGTGGATTTGATGATACCTTCGTCATCCAGGGTCTCAAATTCCAGGGTGCGGCTTAAGCCATCGCTGGAGGTAAGGTCTTTAGCCGGGTAATTGGAGCGTATAACCGCGCTGATATAAAAGGGGCTGCCTTCGGTAAGGCTTATAAGTAAGTATGCCGTTTCCTCGGTGACCGGGACCTCGAAAAACCGGGAGTAATTATATAACATCTCGGCCGCTTCATTTTCCGGCATAGTTCTAAGGTACTTGTACCAGAACCGGGAGGGAAGCATACTATTGAGTTCCTTCATCAGCCAGCCCACCCAACTACCGGAGACCAGCAGCGGAGCGATTTTGCTCTCGGCAGTGCTTAAATACCCGCCCGCCATGTCATTTTGAAGTTTATCCAGGTTTTTGTCACGGTAGATCATGGCATTTAAGAACTGGAACTCATCGATCATCTGGACGATAAATTCATTCTGCCTGGAAGCGATGTTTTTGGGCGCCTGGCGTACTGTTTCCCACAGGATATCGATTTGATCATTGCGGATTGAGTATTGGACTCCTTCGATTAACTCGTTTAAGTAATTCAACCCTTCCTTTTCAGCGGCTTGTTTCGCCCTGTCCAGGTTGCCTTGCTCAAACTGTTCAAGGTACTCACGTTTCCGGGACTTAAAGGCGATGTACTGGTATATGAAGGTCAGGCAAAAATCAACACAAAAATCTACCACCCACATTTCTTTTTCTTTAATTTCATAGTAAAAAGGGATAACCCCATCGTTTTTGTAGTAGGTAATATTGAACAACCGTTCCATGATAGCGGTTTTTCCCATTTTACGGCGGGCCAGGATGGCGGTACTATGGGATTTTCTCTCTTTAATATCGTTTATCCACTTAAGGAAAAAGGCCAGTTCTTTTTGTCTCCCGGTGAACAACTCCGGGTTGCCGATTCGTTCTTCTAATACGTATTCCATGCCCCATTATATACCATAAAAGGAAAAAAATAGCAAACCGTAGTGGTGAATTTGGGGTGTCAGGGTAAGTATGCTTTTAATTGCTCGATTGCCGCATGGGGTTGAGACTTAAAACATTCGGAGATATAAGGCCCATGAAAGTTGATTTTTTCCAGCGCCGCCAGCAGGGCTTTCCAGGGAACCGACCCTTTGCCTACATCCTGGTGCTCGTCGTACCGCCCCCCATTATCATGCACATGAACGCAGGCGATTTTATCTCCCAGCTTCTCCACATATTCCAATGGCCCTTCGTTGGTATTGGCATGGCCGGTATCCAGGCAAAGCTTCAAATACCGGGACTCAAAACGGGAAAATATATATTGGAAATCGTTAATATTATCCCCCAGGAACGAAAACCCGGCTTCATGCCGGGTCGGAACTACGTTTTCCAGCGCCAGGACGACCCCGAGGGTTTCACAACCCGGGAGGATTTGACCCAGTACTTTGCACAAACGTTCCAGGGCAAGCGGCCGCGGATCGGCCCAGTTGTTGGACCTGTGAAAATTACCCAGGTGCAGCGTGATGTGGGTGGCCCCTAACCGGTGGGCCAGGCGGATGCATTTTTTTAAATATGATTTATAGTAAAACCGCACCGGCAGGATCGACGAACAAAGATTGATGTTGAACGGGGGATGCAAACTAAGGGAAATTCCCTTGACCGCCGACAGTTCCCGGACGCACTCGATCCGCTCCGGCGTAAAGGCCTCTAACCGCGAATGCTTCCTTCTCAAATCGAATTCCAGGTGACGGATACCATGACTTAACGCATAATCGAAATAATCTTCCAGCGGCTTTTCCGAAACCATGAATCCATAGACGTTTTTATCTTTCATATTTTACACATGCGCAGGAGCAAATTGGTAGGGAACAGGCAATGCCTGTTCCCTACAAATATTGAAACTAAAAATATAGAATCCAGGAATGCTGGAATCTCAAAGTTTTTTGCCGCGCCCGGTTCAAATAATCCGTGATCCAATCGGATACTTCGAACCCGACTTTTACGGAAGAAGAAAGCGTGACCAGGAAATTCCCGAAGATGGACGTATTTTTAGAACGACTGCCCGTAGTAAGGGTCGCATCGTCCGGGTCATCCATGCTGTAACCCAGGCCCAGTTGAAGCTTCTTCGACGGGTTGGCCACCGCATTGATATAAAAACCTTTGGCCTTGATTTCTTTGCCGAAAGCGGTGTTCACGCTTTGAATGACGCCGCCCATGTAAGTACCGAGATTTTTCCCCGTAAAGAATTCGGCGATAATTTTGAATTTCGGTGAAAATACCAGCAGCATATCGGCGTTCAACGAATCCGACGTGTAGTCCCAAAGACCTTTGGATTTTCCATAGTGACCGGAAACACCCAGTTGCAGGGACCCGGCTTTGCCGAACCCGAATTTACCCCCGATACGGCCCTGGAAAGTGGGGAAACCCGCGGCTGAACCGTCTTCGATCCCGTCCGTATCATAGTCGGAAGCAATGGTACGGAAAATACCCGCCTGCAGAGTGAAAACGTTTTTGCCGGTTTTAATATCCTTACGGACGCTTAACTGCGGCCTGCGGTACCCGATATTGCCCACGCCCCAGAGAACGGAATAATTAAGGGTCACCGGGTTCAAGGGCGAGATAATGTCCCAGGTCTGACCGGCGGTGATTGTCAATGAGCCGTTGGAAATCTCCAGGTAAGCATGCCTCATGAAGTTATAAGGTTTATTTTCCTCGGTTCCGGCGCTGTGGAAATCCACTTCCATTTTGCCGGTTACTTTGAATTTCCCGAAACTGAAGCCCGAAACCGCGACTCCCACCCGGGTTTCCCTGGCGGTAACGTAGAACAAACCGCTGCTGTTCCCCGGGTCTTTGGCCCATATGATATAGTTGCCGTGGGAAGAATTCCCGGTTTCATAAAGGGCGTCCAGTTTGATAAAACCGTAAACTTTCAGATCGGGTTTTTCTTCCGTGTCGCCGGCAAAGACCATAAAGCTTACGGACAGCAAAACAAAACATAACACAAACAAAGTTAATTTTTTCATTTTTAATTCCTCCGGATAAACATTTTTACTTTTTAACCGCGTTGGCGGTTTCTTTTTTTTTAGTTAGCAGGGAGACCACGATCAGCGTCAGGAAACTAAGGGGGATGGAAATGATGCCCGGGTTCGACAGGGGGATGGGTGCAGTGGCCGGATCGACGCCGTATTTTTCGTACATCTCCGGGGATAACAGGATGATGGTAAGCGAGGAGACAATGCCCACCAGGATGGAATAAGCGATGCCCTTGGCCGTGGTTTTCTTCCAGAAGAGCAGCATGAGGATCGCGGGTAAGTTGGCGGAAGCGGCCACGGAAAACGCCCAGCCCACCAGGAACGATACGTTCATGCCTTTGAAGAGAATACCCAGCACGATAGCCACGGCGCCAACAAAAACAGCGGCGATTTTACCTGCTTTTACTTTTCCTTTATCCGTCAGTTTAAGATTGAAAAAGCGGTCCATCAGGTCATGGGCCACGGCGCCGGAAGAAGCCACGATCAACCCGCTGACCGTACCCAGCACCGTCGCGAAGGCAATGGCCGAAATAATGGAGAATAAACCGACGCCGAAGTATTTAGCCAACAGCGGCGCCGACATGTTACTGCTCTCCACATCCAGGACGCCGTTGGTCATGGCGCCCAGTCCCATGTAAAGGGTCAGGATGTAGAAAAAACCGATAGCGGCAATCGCCACGATGGTTGATTTCCGGGCATCCCTGGCGCTGGGAACCGTATAATATCGGATCAGGATATGGGGCAGCGCGGCCGTACCGAAAAACAACGCCAGCATCAGGGAAATAAAATTCAGTTTCGACCAGGGTGTTGCGCCGGTATCCACTTTGAATTTCAATCCCGGGCGCATAATCGCATTACCGGGTGTGGTTTTTTGATACCAGACAGTGACAAGGTCGCCCCCGTCTTCGATAGGTACGGGCAGTTGGACAAACGATACGATTTCGCTCTTTTCGATAGTGGAAATATAAGAAAAAGGATCCAGCCCCTCTACTTTATCCACTTCCTGGCCGTCTTTTACCAGCTTGGCGATATGGCCCACCTGGTAGAATTTCCCGGCTTTTTGCGGTTCGCCGTTGTACAGGGTTGCTCCGTCCGCGGCGACTGTTTTGGAAAGAACTTCTTCCAGGGTAAAAGCATCGTCTTTGCCGTTCAGTTTCCACCAGCTATTAATTCCCGCTTTTTCCAGTTTAACAAAGCGCAGCCCTTTCTTTTCGAATTCACCGGCCAACTTATAATCGGGGCTATCGATGGCAGTAACAGACCCCCCGGAAACGACCGCGGGAATGGATTTAAACTCATGATAGTTCGGGGACGGTTTTTTGGCCAGTCCGTTGCCGATCAGGTAGAACGTAAGAATAGTCGAAAAAATGATCAGGAGTCCGCCCTTGATAAACTGCACGTAAGTCGTGGAGGTCATGCCGGCGGTGGCGACGATAAAAATAACAATGCCGCCCACCAGGATAACGCCGACCCAGTGGGGCATGCCCAGCAAAGGGGTAACCAGGTCCCCGGCGCCCACCATCTGCGGGATCAGGTAGCAGATGGACACGATCAGGGTGCTGACGGCGGCCGCCAATTGGATACCTTTGCTGTTAAACGTCGAATCCAGGGCGTCGGCAAAAGTGTATTTTCCCATTCGTTTCAGCGGTTCCGCCACCACGAAAAGGGCCACAACCCAGCCGGCCAGGTAGCCGATGGAATAAAGGAACCCGTCGTACCCGCTGAAAGCGATCATACCGCAAATCCCCAGGAATGATGCAGCGGATAGATAATCGCCGGCAAAGGCGACGCCGTTGACGGCCCAGTGAATCGTTCCCCCGGCGGCATAGTACCCGGCGGACGATTTGGTCTTGTTGGCGAAATAAAATGAAATCCCAAGCACAAAAAGCACAAAGATTACAAACAATATGATGGCCAGAGGTGATACCGAATAAATCATTTACCCACCTCCGTTTTATTGCTTTCTTTGTCTCCAGGTGCGGAAGGTTTGTTCATTTTATCTTCCAGTTTGGTGCATACGTGGTTGTAGACCACGCCCATGATAATGGCCAGGAAAATCAACCCGAAGCCGTAAACCACGGCCAGGTTCAGGCCCAGGAATACCTGGGCGCCCATTGCCCTGGGAGTTAGAGTGTTGATAACGATGAAACCCGTGTAAATCAGTGAGTAAACCCCGAAGAGAATCAAACCGATTTTTGTTTTTAAAGCGATGGCTTCATCTTTTTCCAATTTTGCGGCTTCGCCGTGAAGCATTGTTTCCTCCTTTTTGCCAGTGTTGTCCCCTCGTTGTGTGGGATAACGTTGAGAGTAGACCTGGTTTTTTAGTCGATATGTTTAAATTTAACTTTTAAGATATATAGATACCATTTTTTCAAAAAAAAATCAATACACCGGGGCCGTAAAAAATGACCGGCATGAAAATAGCCACGAAGGCGCAAAGGCACAAAGGCACAAAGGCACAGAGGTGTCGGAACCCTTTTATAAAAGGGTTCCAACAAAACAGCCTGCTTCAACTCCTCGTTTTATCAAAATTCAGGCGTAATATTTACTTTTATGTCTTTTCGATTTACCATCCCGGTATTTTCTTCCTCTATGAATACAAGGTTATATTCGCCAATAAACCCCGGTCCCGGCTGCCAATAAAAAATTCCTTTCCCGGTATCTAAAGTAGAACCTATGGGAAGCGGAGAAAGGTTGTTCACCGGCGAAGCCGGGAAATGAATTTCAAGCCGTTCCAGTTCTTTGATTTCGACGGCGATTATTCCATTCTCATCGGGATAGACCGCCTGTGGAATGGCGGCGGCATCTTCTCGATATCCTTTTATAATATCCACCGCGCCGAACCGGTCGTTGACGGGCGAACACGGGGAAAATGCAGCGGAGCCCCTACCGGGCTCATATTTTTCCGCTCTTCCGCTCTTCCTCGCTTCCGCGCTTCCTTTTTTCTCTATATCGATCCCGGTATTCTGGACGGAAAAAAATCGGCTGCCGATCCCGTCGCTATTTCCCGCGTTGTCCGTGGCAGACCAACTGATGGTATGGATACCGTTTGCATAAGCAGTGGTATCTAAATAAAAATATCCCCCGGCGCCGTTACTATTGTTATAACCAGGAAATAAAGAGAGAATATCCGGCCTTTTAATATCATAAGTGGGATGCCCTTTATTCTTGCCGTCCACCCACACATCGATGGTGGAACCGTTGGAGGGGATGTAATTGGGCAGCGGAGTCAGCACCCAGCCCCAGTTGACAAACTTTTTGCCGGAAGCGGTCCCGCCCTGGGCGGGTGTATCGATGGCCCCGAAAGGTTTCACTGCATGGGCATTGTCGCAGGTAATGGTTTTAGCGCCTAAAATAACTTGGTTTCCTTCGGCGTCGGTGGCCCTGGCATAAAGAGTATATGTGCCGTTGCCAGCGTTGGGTAAAAAGTTGGTGAGCAGCATATATCCCCAACCGGCCCTGTTATTTTTCGGATACGTGGGGTAGGCGGCTTCTATATCCGGCCGTGCTCCTTCCACGAATAGGGCATCCCCAATATCAGTATCACCGTTAAAGATTTCTACTTTCGAAACTTCGATATTGTCCAGGGCCCAGCCGGTCACGGGTACACTGCCGCTGACGGTTGAACCGTCGATGGGGGTAGAAAATTCACCAAAGGGGACGAGGTTAGAGTAAGAAATGGTAAATGATGCATTACTGGTATCCGAAGGCGTACCGCCGGCATAATGATCGCTTATCCTGATCAAGCAGTTGGCTGCCGCAATATTGGGTACAATCCAGGGATAAAACCAATCATTGTGATAATCGGAAGCGATTTCATTCCAGGAAGCGCCATTGTCCGTGGAATATTCGATTTTCACGTTATGCACGGCCCCTGCCGATGTCCAGGTAATGTTGTTAACCGAACCTCCAGCCCAATTTTCCCCCCCGTTGGGAGAAGTGACAATGATAGAAGACGTTGTTGCACCACATTTCGTTTGTGTGTATCCCCAACTGTAGTTTTTGTCATTTAACCATGCTCTTACCGTTGGATTGGTGCAATAAAGACAATTGCCGGCGAGGTCCAGGTAGGTTAATCGGGTCAAATTCATTATACCGGCTGGTATCTCCCCGGTCAATCGGTTGAAATCGAGGTCGAGAGTTGTCAATCGGGTAAGATTTCCCAATTCCGGGGGAATTGAACCGGTTAATTCATTGGAAATAATGGAAAGTACTTCTAATTTGGTGAGATTTCCCAATTCCGTGGGTATCGGACCGCTAAACTCGTTGTTGTCCAGGTTAAGGCTTTCTAAATTAACGAGGTTTCCCAGTTGGGCGGGTATGCTTCCGCTAACGTCATTGTCGCGGAGGGAAAGGGATTGCAATTTGGTTAAATTCCCGAATTCCGGGGGTAAAGGACCTTCTAAATCGTTGTCATGGATGTTAAGGTATGTCAGGTTGACCAGGTTTCCCAATTCCGGCGGTATGAGGCCGTATAATTTATCGTTATCCCCGGTATCAAAATATTGGAGTTTGGTCAGGTTTCCCAATTGTGGGGGTATCGTCCCGGTTAAATCCATGTCATGGAGGTTAAGATATGTCAGGTTGACCAGGTTTCCCATTTCCGGCGGTATGGGGCCGGTTAAACTTTCGTTATCCCCGATATTCATATATCCGATGTAGAAAAGGTTTCCCAATTCCGCGGGAAGACTCCCGGTCAACTTGTTGTTATATAGGGAAATATTGGTAACATGGCCCCCGTCCAGGTATATCCCGCGCCAATTGCCTTCGGTGCCCGGCATGGCGAATCCATCGGTATGCAGCGGCGCGGTCTTCCAACCGCTATTATTTGCCCAACTGCCGCCGTTGGTGGAATTATATAGCGCGATCAGGGCCGCCCTTTCCGACGCCGGGATTGCGCCATACCCAAACCCTGAAAAAAACACCAAAACAATAAATATTGAAAATATTTTCTGTATCATGCTTACCTCCTGGTTATTAAGGATAGTACAAATCCCATTTTTTTTATTCCAGTTGGATAATACCATAAGCTTTTTTTGGAAATATCGGTATATAGAGGATATCCAGGTTTATGGATTTATAAATCAATAATGTTTCCCGGCAATTTCCCTGATGTTCAGGAAGGCTATTTCTTTCGCCCGTGCAGGTGTTTGAGCAATTCAAACCATAAAATACTACTGGACCCGACAATTAGACAGATGGTTAAATCGATGGGGTGGAGTAAGGCGAATCGGAATAAAGTGCGCAAGACGGGAATATACAAGGCAAAACCAAGGAATAAAAAGGCCCCGCCCAATACCCACCATAATGCGGCATTGGGGTTTTTCAAGGTGGCCAGGATCGTTCGCGACCAGGAGCGGTTCGTCAGGATCAAACTCAAGTTGGCAATGATTAACGTGGTAAACGTCATGGCGCGGGCTTCCATTTCCCCAAGTCCGCGATAATAGGCAATAGCAAACACCGCCAGGCAAAGAATCAAGACATTGGCGCCCTGTAAGAGACTCATTCCCACCATGCGCTTACTAAACAAGGGTTCTTTGGGGCTCCGCGGCGGACGATCCATGACATTCTTTTCTTCCGGTTCGGCTTCAAAAACAGTGGAACAAGCGGGATCGATAATCAATTCCAGGAACATGATATGGACCGGCATCAACACCAGGGGCCATTTTAAAAGTACCGGGATGAGCGATATCCCGGCAATGGGTACATGGATCGCAAAAATGTAAGCGATGGCTTTCTGAATATTATCGAAGATCCTGCGCCCCAGCCTTACGGCTTGTACAATGGAAGAGAAATCGTCATCCAACAAAACCAATGCCGCGGATTCACGGGCCACATCCGTGCCGCGTTCCCCCATGGCAATCCCGATATGGGCCGATTTCAACGCCGGTGCGTCGTTGACGCCGTCGCCGGTCATGGCGACGATTTCATTATCGGCTTTGAGGGCGTTGACGATTCGTAGTTTTTGTTCCGGCACCACCCGGGCAAAGATGCTGATATCCTTGATGCGGCGCAGCAGCTCGTCGTCATCGATATTATCCAACTCCGGGCCGGTGATGAATTTATCGCAGGATTTCAAACCGATCTGTCGCCCGATATTCCGGGCCGTGCCGGGGTAGTCGCCGGTAATCATCATCACCCGGATGCCCGCATTATAACATTCCTTGATCGCTTCAGGGACGGCCGGCCGTACCGGGTCGGCCAACCCGATTAAACCCAGGAACCGGAACTCGAAATCATGTTGCTGTCCCGGTAAATCCGTACGGGCGAAATCCGCCCTGGCCACACCCAATACCCGCAGCCCATTATCCGCCATGACGCCGACGGATACCAGTAACTCTTGCACCTGGACGTCGCTAAAGTGACACAGGTCGGCGATCGCTTCCGGCGCGCCTTTGGCGGCAATCACATAATCTTTACTCTCCGTGGCTTCCCAGACGCGCGAAAGGGACAGGAGTTTCCGCGAAAGCGGGTATTCATGCACCAATGACCAATTCTCATGTAAATGTTCGGTCTGGGCAAGGTAGCGCTCGCCAAGTTGTTTGATGGCTTTTTCCATGGGGTCGAAGGGATCGATCTGGCTGGCCAGGATACTGAACTCCACCAGTTGGTGAAAGGTTTCCGGCAAAGGGGTCTGCGCTGCCGGATCGATATCGTAAAACTCGCCGCCGGTAAATATTTTGCTCACCGACATGCGATTCATGGTGAGGGTGCCGGTCTTGTCCACACACAGCACCGTGGCGGAACCCAATGTTTCGATGGCCGGCATACGGCGGGTGAGCACATGTTTTTGAGAAATACGCCAGGCACCCAGGGCCAGGAAAATAGTCAGCACCACGGGTAATTCTTCCGGCAGCGTGGCCATGGCCAGGGCAATACCGGCCAGGAACCCATGCAGCCAGTCGCCCCGGGTAAGTCCATAAATAATGATTACCAATGCGCATAACGATAGACCGACGATAGAGAGGTTGCGCACCATTCGTGAGGTGCCTTTTTGCAGCAGGGTCTCTTCGGTTTCGACCATTTGCAGCGCCTTGCCGATTTTACCGATTTCCGTATCGATACCGGCGGCTAAAACCCGGGCCACGCCCTGTCCCTGCACCACCAGGGTACTGGAAAAAATAAAAGGTATATCATCGCCGCCCGGGCGATCCATTTTCTCGATGTAACCGCCGGCGGCGGTTTTGCGCACCGGCACGGATTCGCCGGTTAAAAGGGATTCGTCCGTGGAGAGGTTGACGCAGGCGAGGACCACGGCGTCGGCCGGGACGCGGTCGCCTTCCGACACCACCAGGATATCGCCGCGGACCACTTCGCGGCCGGCAATACGTCTCTCTTTACCGTCACGGATAACCAACGCCCGTGGACTGGAAAGATCGCGCAGCGCTTCCAGGGCGCGTTCTGTTTTACGTTCCTGGTAAAGCGTGATGCCCATCACGATGAAAACAAAACCCATCAGCATCATGGCTTCTTTGATGTCGCCCAATATTAGGTACAGTATCCCGCAGGCCACCAGCATTAGGAACATGGGTTCTTTTATGATTTCGAAGGCAATGGCCAGGATGCTGCGCTGTCTCTCCGAGGGCAGCTCGTTATATCCTTCATTTTTCAACCTTTCGGCTGCTTCCGCTTCAGACAGTCCCGGTAAATTTTGCATATCGATAGGATTACTCATTTTATTCGACTTCCTCCAAAGTAGGACAGGGGTTGTTCATGAGAATTATTTTTTGCCAGGTTGTATTTTAAAAGATACAAGGCCGAAAGTCAATAATGAATCAAAAGGGTAACTCCCCATTTTTTAACAAGCAAGGTTTTAACAATATTTGATAAAGCAGGTTTACAGTGAATTATCAATCGTTTTTTTAGCCGCTAATTTTTCCTCAACCCAACAGCGCGTTGCCAATTGCATCATTTGAACTGCTTTCCGCACGCCTTCTGCGATTTGTCTCAGGGGTTACGGGTTTCTTGTCAGCGGCATTTAAGGCGGGGAGAAGGATTTTTTCAATGCGATTAGGCGGCATTCAAATAATTGTCCCCCAATTATGTACCTTTATTTTTTATTGACTTTTTTTGGGGGAAATGCTATCGTCTCTCTTCAAATCATCAAAAAGGTGATTTGCATTGAATAAAATTGTCTCAGAGATAAGGAGGAATTAATGAAGAAGAAACTTTTTGCGGCATGTGTAATTTTTAGTATGGTGGCTACAATAGGGATATTGTCTCTTGGAATCATTGGAACTTTCACCCCCACGGCATCGGCCTTTACCGGCATACAGGCATGTATCATCAATTGTGCGATGGTAGCGGCTTTCAGTAGTACGGATCCCGATGTAAGGATAATTCTTTTTGACATGTGTCTCACAGCAGAATGCTGGTAACACAGGAGATTGGTGATATAATTGAAAAAATTTGTTTTAGCGCTGTCCATTTTCTGGCTGTTGCAACAGGTTACTTTCGGGATCGACAATAATTTCAAACTGATCCGGACCATCGATGGCGAAGATGACTATGTCTATTCGGAGATATCAGGGGCTTTCCTTTCCCAGTGCCGGGAAATCTTTATCCTGGATTTTAAAGATAATACGATTTCCAAATATGACTGGGAAGGGCGATTGATTAAAAGAGTTGGCCGCAAAGGCCAAGGGCCCATGGATTTTTTGGGTCCCAAATGCTTATGTGCCTCGAATGATAAGCTCTTTCTACTGGACCAAATGAATACCAGGATTGCTGAATTTGACTTGAACCTGGAAAATTTTCATTATATAAAACTATCTTCATCCGTCGGATACCCCGATGCTTTCCATGTGCTCGACAATAATCGTTTTTTAGTTCAAACTCTCTTCACTATCTCTAATTCGGTTAATGATAATGAACACAACTTTAAAATCGCCATTATAGACAATGATTCAAAAGTTCAAAAGTCATTTTTTGATCTCCTACCTATCAAGCCCAATAACAGAGGGAGGGGGGATAAAAAAATGGAGATTGGGTTGGGGTTTCTGACTTCAATCAAGTTCGGGTTTAATGATAAAGGGGACGAGATGTTGATTGCCTTTGGAATGCCTGATAATCCCATTGTATTCTATATTTTCGATACACAAGGCAAGATGCTGAAAACATTTAAACACTCCGTAGATAAGAGTTATACCTTTCCTTTTGCGCTTATTTCCGGGGAAAAATTGACATTTGAATCTTTAAAAGGAGTTCGAAACATCCATACAAAATCCGTTTGTTATTATCAAAAATGCTGGTATGTATTCATGGAATTGAGGAGTTACCGGACATACAAGGATTACGACAGCCGGTTTTTTTACTTGAAGTATGATGAGAATGGACAATTCCTGGGAGAGTTTCCCACGGAGAAAGGGTTCCAGTGTTTTTTCGTATCAACGGATGGCTATTTTTTGGGGAAACACTCGAACGCTGATTACGAACAATTAATGGTTTACAAAATTCTCAATAATTAACGAGTGTAAGGAATAAGGGGAAAAAACTTGCGTGCCCCATTTTCCGCCTCCAGGTAAAAATCTGTCGGCGCATATTGCATTATTTGCCGATTTCCCTTAAAATGTTCGGATGAGGAATAATGATTTTCCCATATATGAGGATGTACTAAGGCAAATAGGAAAAAAACGTTGGCTGACAACCCAAAGCCCATTGAGCAATATGAGCACAAAGACAAGGAAAGGCTAAACAATCCGCCATCCGCCGGTGGGTTTGGTGGATGCGCATACCGATAATGGGGGATTGAAAAAGAAGATATACGAATATGACCCGCACCTGGACCCGCAGTTGCAATGGGCGGGGGAATTTTCCCTTTATTCCGTGTCTTGCTGTATGTTCAGTGTGTCCCGTGCGCCGAAAATATCCGCGAAAATCTTTTTGTAAATGATCCCGGGCGGGTTCTTATCCTGGGCCAACATCTCCCGGATACGGGCAAACTCAACCGACATCTTTTCCCTTACCCCCGGGTTGGTAAGGATATGGCGCATTTCCTTGACGATGTTTTCCGCCGTGAAATCATGCTGGATCAATTCCTTTACTACTTCTTTCCGCGCCAGGATATTGACGATGGAATATCGATCGATCTTCACAAATCGTTTGCCCAGCAAATAGGAAAGCCGGTTGACCCGGTAAACGGCCACAAAAGGGGTGTCCAGCATGGCAATCTCCAGGTTGGAGGTGCCGCAGGTGGTCAACACGATATCCGAGGCATGGATCAGATCATACCCCTGCTCCTGCGGGATAACCGTCACATCCACGGGACTCTCTTTAAGAAAACCGGCGATGGTTTTCTGCTCGATGCCCCCGGCTTTTAACAGGAACAATTTGATATTGAATTCCTTCTTTAATAATTCCATGGCCTTCAACATTTCAGGCAGCAAGAAATGAACTTCGGAGCGCCGGCTGCCGGGAAGGAGCGTCACCATTATCACAGGTTCATTCTTTTCATTTTTAGCGCCGGTCATCATCATCCTGGCCCTGGAACTTTCTCGCGGTTCATTTACCTTTATCATGGGCAGCAGGGGGTGGCCGGTATAGGTAAAAGGAATGCCTTCTTTTTCGAAGATAGGAATTTCAAAGGGGAAGATAATAAACATGTGGGAGACATATTTTTTCAACAGTTTCACCCGCGAGTAGCGCCAGGCCCATACTGTCGGGCTGATGTAATAATAAACGGGAATCCCGGCCCGTTTGAATTTTTTGGCAATGCGGATATTAAAATCCGGGTAATCGATGAGGATGACGGCGTCTGTGTTTCGTTTTAGGGCTGTTTTGACCAGTATGGACATGCAGCGTTTCAGTTTTGCGATGCTGGAGATCACTTCGATAATGCCCACTACCGCCAGTTCTTTATTATGAATAATAACATCCACGCCCCTGGCCAGGAATTTATCGCCGCCTACGCCGAAGAAGTTAACCGGGGCATTGTTTTTTTGAAATTCGTCGATAATTTGGGCGCCGTAATTCTCCGCGGAATTTTCCGCGGCAATAATAAGAATATTCTTCATTCCCCTTTCGATTTACTGCGTTCAGGCGATTCCTCCCGTTCCCGATCCCCTACATCGGACGTCTCCCGGGCCCCTTTTTCTCTTGAGCCGGTCGATTCTTTTGATTCGCTTGATTCACTGGATTCTTTCGCTTCGCTTGATTCGCCTTCTTCGCCTTTACTATCCGTTTTACCGACATATTTGAGTTTCGGCATCTCTTTATCCAATTGCTCCCCCACATAGACGGCCCATTCGCAGTATTTCTTTTTTCCCCGGTATATCTTAAAGCTCTCTTGTTCGGAGGTGGAACAGACGCCCATGATACGGGCGGTGTTCAGGTATTCTCCCAGCATGGCTTCCGGCACCACCAGCAAATCGCTAGCGCCCCCCAATGCCCCTGCCATCACGATATCCCACTTGCCGGGCGGCTCGCCCATGGGGTCTTTATAGAGTTTTCTTAAAAATTTCTTTTCGTACAAATCATCGAAGTTCAGGGGAAATAAATTATTGTTTTTCTTTATATATAATTCGATAGCGCTTTTGTATTGATGGGCCCGGAATAGTAACTCCTCTTCAAGATCGCGCTGGATTTCGGTTTCCCACATGGAGCGGGCCATCAACGCCATTATGGCGAAAATATTGATCGCCGCGATAGCCAGTAATAATGCGTAACCTTTTCGACGCATGTCTTTTTACCTCTTTGTTCTTTCGCCTATCACCTTACCACTCGCTGTACTTGGAGCCGTCAAGGGCGTCATTCTGGTTAAGGCTTCTTATGTCGATGATTCCTTCCGAAATTTCCGGGTCAAAGTCTTCCATGTCTTCGGGTTCAAAATGTTTCAGGTGCCACTCGTTTGTCTTAAGAAAGGGGTCTTCGGGGACTTTCCTGAGATATTTACTGGTTACCAGGTCTTCCAATGAGGCGGGATATTTTTTCTTATCATAATAATACTTGTTAATGGCGTCCCTGACCTGGAATAAATTTTCCTTCAGTACGGCCTCTTTGGCCCTTATAACCACCGTCTTATGGCTGGGAAGCACCATGACTACCAGGATGCCGATGATGGTCACAACGATTAAAACTTCAACCAATGTAAATCCTTTTTTCATAGTACATATTATAGCAGAAGTTGATTGAACGTCAAGGGGGTGCTCTTTACATTCTTAAAAGATATGAAAGTTTGAGAAATACCGACCAATCCTTTGGAGGTTTGCCCGCTTCCCTGGTGGATTCGGAGGTTGCCCCGAGATAAAAGACGGTGCCCGGGTTTAGTTCGCAGCTCAGCAGCAGCGATAAATAATGGGAGGTATAAAAGTCATTGAATTCATAAATAATCCTGGAAGAAAGCTCCCGTGTGAACAACGCCGTATTCTTTACCCGGAAGATATTCATTTTCATCTCAAGGTCGCCGCCGGTTTGATGGTAAAAATAGTAACCCGTGTAAGTGAACTGGGTATTTACACGGTTAAACAGCGTCAAATTACTGTATAAACTCCCCGCATAACTGTAGCCCAGGAAGGGGTTTGTCACGTCGTAGTTGATGCTGTCGCCGAACCCGAATTCAGCGCCGATGCTGAAATTCCTGGTAAGGTTTATTTCATAATGGAGTTCCAAATTCAATTTATCGAAAAGAATCCCGGCGTATTTTTCCTGGGCGGGATGTATCTCCACGTTGAACCAGGAATTTTTAAACGAGTTCCCTTCGAGAGTAAACATTAACTCATTGTCTACCATTTCCCCGGTTTTCCAATCGAAGTTCTGGGTATACATGACGCGGGCGCCGATGTTTCGTAAATATTCCTTTTCAGGGTAAAAGGTATAACCGCCCATGACCCAGTAAGTCCAGTAATCGATGCGCCTCAGGAACCCCACCTGGGCGTCGAAATCCGACGTATAATGTTTATAGGCCGCGGTAAGGAATAATTTCCGGTTGCTGTAGCTGAACTCGGCCTGGACGGCATTGCCGTCTTGCGGCCCGGTTTTGAAATAAGCGCCCTGGAACATGAAGGCAAAATTTTTATATTTCAAGAAAGAATCCGTAGAAAGCACCAGGTTGTTTTTGTCTTTCCAGTGTTTATGGGAAGCATAGACGCCGATGTAACTGGCCCCTTTGAGCCGGTACATGTACCTGAGCACATTAATGGCGGCTTTATCCGAGCCGCCTTCGGTGATATCCCCGAGGTCTTCGAAGGATGAATCATCCCTGGTGGAGATAAACCCGATGTTTGATTTTTCCGTTCTGCCGGTGAGTTTTATTCCCCACTGTGGGGCCGCGATCCTCCTGGAATAGAAGAGAATCAAGGGCATATCGAAGATGGTATTGGATTCCAGGAAAAAGGGCCGTTTTTCCGGGTACTCGATGGCAAACCGCTGGTTGATGTCGATCATCCCGGCGTCCGCTTCGATCTGGGAAAAGTCCGGGTTATAGGCCAGGTCAAGGGTGAGATTGGAGTTGACGCCGTACTTGAAGGAGGCGCCGAATTCGGTTTTGAATTTATCTTCTTTGGTTACCGAGGAGACCGAGGTGGGAATCAGTTCGAAATATTTCTTCGATTTTATTTCCCGGTCGATCTCCAGGGCGGCGGCCTGGGACAAAAAGCCCCGGATATCCCGGCTCATGGGAACAGATACGACGGTTTCCCCTTTCCTGGCGATTGTTCTTTCCGCTGCCATGCCCCATTCCTGTTTGTTTGCGCCCGAAGGGAAACGGATGGATTTAAAGGGTATTTTTATTTCAACGAAATAGCCCCAGTCGTAAATTTTTCCTTCCGAATACCACAGGGAGTCCCAGGAGAGGTCCACGTCTTCGTGTTCGTTTTCATCGTCCCTGGTCCCGTCGAATTGGATGCCGTAGGGGTTGGCGCCGAAAATGAAAGCCCGCTGCCGGGTATTAAAGGTGTCCAGGTAGAGGGTCACGGTATCGGAGTTTTCAATATCCTCTCTTTTGACCAGTTTGGCCCTGATTTTATTGGGTTCTTTATCCAGGCATTTAAAAGCCACATAGAGGTTTTGATCGTCATAACCGAAGTAGGCAATGGTTTCTTCCGTGCCCGGTTGGCCCCATTGGGGTTCGGATTGGTAGAACCGGTCGACTCTTTCAAAAGTTTCGTAGACATCGTCGATATTCCCATCGATCCGGGGCGGGTTGGGGATGTATTTTGCCTTTACCCGTGGGTCCGAGTTATCGGCGTTTCCGGCCGACAGCCACAGGGGCAAAATAAGCAATACCATTAATATATATACTTTTTTCATTAGAAAATCCTTTTTGATTTTGAATAAAAACGTGGGTTACGTTTTAGATTCAGTAAACCGGTAAAGTTTAACATGTTTTGGCGGATAATGCAACTTTTTTTTGAAGCCGAAATTTCCCTTTGACTATTACCCGTATGTTTGCTAAACTAAGACCTGTTGAGTTTTTAATATACTTTAATCCCGATAGGAGGAACAAGCATGTACGATATCTTATTCATCGGCGGCGGCCCTGCCGGATACGAAGGCGCCATTGCCGCCGGGAAAAAAGGTTTAAAAACAGCGGTGGTGGAAATGGAAAAACTGGGCGGAACCTGCCTCCAATGGGGCTGCGTCCCCACCAAAACCCTGCTGCATAACGTGAAACTGATCAAACAAATCAAAAACGCTGCCAAAGCAGGCATTAACGTAGAATACGTCGGCATCGATATCGACGCCCTGGCCAAAAACAAAGAACGCGTGGTTTCCAAGCTGACCAAAGGCATCGAAACCCTGTTTAAACAGTACAACGTGGAATGGATCCAGGGCCGCGGCAAAATAACCGCCCCCGGCGCGGTTTCGGTAACCGGGCCGCACGGTCAACAAGAACTAAACGCCCGAAACATCGTGATTGCCACGGGTTCCAAAGGGACTGAATTGCCCTTTTTAAAAGTAGACGGCCAATTTGTCATGGATTCCAACATTGCCCTGGAATTGAAAGACGTCCCGGAAAAATTATTGGTGATTGGCGCCGGCGCGGTGGGCCTCGAACTGGGCCTGGTATACAGTTACCTGGGTTCGCAAGTCGCCGTGGTGGAAATCATGGAGCAAATCCTGCCCGGCATGGATACGGAATTGTCGGAAATACTCAAGAATGAATTAAAGAAACAAAAGATGAAGATTCACACCGCCACTGCCGCCTCAAACCCGGTCATTAACCCGGAAACCAAGACCATCCGTCTCGATTTCAAACCGGTTACACCCGGCGGCAAAGAGTGGCAAGAGGAATTTTCGCGGGTGCTGCCGGCAGTGGGCAGGACTCCCAATACCGCTGGGGTTTTAGACCCGGCCGCGCAACTGGGTATCGAGATCGATAAGCGGGGCTTTATCATCGTAAACGAAAACCTCCAAACCGCTGTCCCAACCATTTTCGCCTGCGGGGATGTGGTGGGCAACCCGTTGCTGGCCCACAAAGCGTCGCACCAGGCCATGGGCATCGTGGATTTTATCGTTGAAGGGAAACCCATCGCGCATCATCCCGTACCCGGGGCCGTGTTTACTTTCCCGGAATTTGCATCCATCGGTTTAACCGAAGAAGAAGCCAAAAAACAGGGGCTGAATATCAAGATCGGCCGGTTCCCATATTCCGCCGGTTCCCGTTCCAATGCCATCGATGAGAAGGTCGGGCTGGTTAAGATCATTGCCGATGAAAACCACCGGCTGCTGGGGGCGCATATCGTGGGCGCGGAAGCCGGCGAATTAATGCCCATCCTCAATTACGCCGTCAGCAAAGGAATGAAAGCCGAGGAATTCAAGGAAATGACCTTCATCCATCCCACACTTTGCGAGAACATCTGGGAAGCGGTAGGCGAAATTTCCGGCGCTTCGATTCATATTTAAAACCAGGTATTTAAATTTCTCCATCTTGAGATGTAACGGGATTCGTGATAAAATCAATTCCTGTTAATAATTCGAAATAGAACATATTCCCAATGAGGGTAAAATGAACAAGTTTCAGGATGAGGCAGTGTTTGTCCGGCACTGGTTAGTAAAAAATGAGCATTATCATATAGAAGCCGATGACATAGTAAAAGGAAGCACCGGCGTGGAGAATTATGAATGATTACAAAATTGAAATTTGAAAATTTTACTGCCTTTGAAAAATTAGATATCGATTTTTCACCGGGGATCAACCTGTTCATTGGGGAAAATGGAACAGGGAAAACTCATATTCTGAAAGCGTTATATGCCGCATGCGATATCACTAAAAGTAAGAAAGGTTTTGCTGAAAAAATAAATGATGTGTTCTATCCGTCCGGTAAACAAATAGGCCGTCTCGTCAAACGTTCAAAGGCAAGCTGCAGCGGGTATGTTGAAGTGAAACGCAACTTTTTTTTCTTTGAACCGGATATAATAGCTCTCCGATTGACAGTAACCAATCATACCATGACTCCTGACAAAGCAAAGATCACGGGATCGCCAAAACAATGGATGGACAATTCGGTCGAATCCGTGTTCATCCCAGTCAAAGACATGATGGCCAACGCACCGGGTTTTCGTTCGCTTTATGCCACCAGGAACATCCATTTCGAGGAAGTATATTCCGATATCATAGACCGTGCGTTTTTGCCAGCCCTTAGAGGACCGATCGATAGGGATAGGGGAAAATTGCTCGATATCCTTCAAAAATCCATGGATGGCAAAGTGATATCTAAAAACGAGGAATTTTTTCTAAAGAATAAACAAGGTGAACTTGAGTTTACCTTACTGGCGGAAGGGGTTCGCAAATTAGGACTTTTGTGGCTATTAATTCAGAACGGTACGCTTTTAAGCGGAAGCGTATTGTTCTGGGATGAGCCGGAAGCCAATCTGAATCCCCGTTTAATGCAAACCGTCGTCGGTATTTTAATGGAATTACAACGGTTGGGTGTTCAAGTTTTTGTCTCTACACATGATTATGTTTTGCTGAAGGAATTCGATCTTGCCGTCCGGGAGGGAGATCGGATTCGCTATCACAGTCTATATAGAAGCAAAGAAACTCAAGAGATCATGCATTCAGCCAGCGATAAATTCCAGGATTTAGCTCCGAACGCCATCGATGATACCTTTGGTTCTCTTATAGACCGTCAGATTTCAAATGATATGGGAGGGTTGGGTAAATGATAGTAGAAACGGACGGATACCGGTTCGATTTTCAGGATGCTATCGATGCGTTTAAGTTTGATGAAACCGATAATACGAAATCGACCTTTCATGGAGCGCCGATGAAGGCGGTTGATGTCATCGCAATGCTGCCGGACGCCTATCTCTTTATTGAAATTAAAGATTATGATAGCCCGGAAGAATTTGATGAATTATCCGGGGCGGATGAAATCGACCGTAAGGCAAAGCGGGATAATTTCAAATGGCTGAAAAACTACCTGAAATACAAATACAGGGATTCTTATTTATACCGACACGCCGAGGGAAAGGCCGATAAACCCATACATTACCTGTGCCTTATAAATTTCGATAACGCCTTGAATTTAGCCCTAAGGAAAAGTCTCAAAAGCGAACTCCCGGTCGGGAAAGCATCGAGGCGATGGGTCCATGAACTATCGAAAAGCTGTCAGGTTCTCAATTTAGATGCATGGAACAGGAATTTTCCAAAATGGCCTGTTCAAAAGCTGGTTCGAAACATTGAAAAAGTGAGGTAATTATGGCGGAAGATTATTATAAGCTGCTGGGTTTAGATAAAAAAGCCACTAAAGAGGAATTGAAAAAAGCGTTCCGAAAATTGGCAATGAAATACCACCCGGATAAAAACAAAGACGATAAACAAGCTGAAGAAAAATTCAAAAAAATAAACGAAGCCTACGCCGTCCTCAGCAACGACGACAAACGAAAACAATACGACGCCTTCGGCGCCGAAGGTTTCTCGCAGCGGTACTCCAGGGACGATATTTTCAGGGGTTTCGACTTTAGCAGTATTTTCAAAGAGTTCGGTATGGGTAATACATCCGGTCGAACGAGTTTTTCAGATATTTTCAGCGGCGGGCCAAGCCGCGGCGATGGTCCTTTCGGCGGGTTCAGCGGATTCGGTAACCAGGGCGGATCCCCCCGGGGCGGCCGTTCCCATTCGGGTCAACATCAGCATCAACATCAACCCCAGGCGGCTGAGACTGAATTAACCGTCAACCTGGCGGATGTGGTTGCGGGCGCTAAAAAACGGATATCCCTGGATACCGGCCGGGGTGTGGAAACCCTGGACGTGGCCATTCCCATCGGCATCGAAGAAGGTCAAAAACTGCGGCTCAAAGGCAAGGGCCCCCTGGACCCGAGGACGGGCCAACGAAGCGATCTTCATGTGAAAATTACCATTGCCCCCCACCCGCTGTTCCAACGCAAGGGAAACGACCTTATCATGGAAAAAGAAGTCAAATTAACGGAGATGGTGTTGGGCGCCAAAGTCAGGGTCTCTACCATCGATAATCAACAAATCGAATTGAAAATCCCAGCCCACTCCAGGACCAACTGCATGATGAGGATCAAAGGCAAAGGCATCCCCGGTACAAAGGACAAACCGGATGGAAACCTGCTGGTTCGCCTGCTGCCTCAATTGCCATCCGATGTGAACGAACACCAGGAACAATTATTTGAAGAACTGGCCAAAACAGGACTATAAGCGGGCGGCGCCCGCACCCTATTGTAGAACAATTGCAGGAGGTTGAAATTCGTTGCATCATCCGGCTCGAAACCTACAAAGATTACTGCCGAGGTACGACCCCCTCCCAAAACTTTTGTTTAAAAGTTTTTTTCTTTTTCTTCGCGTGTCTTCGCGTTCTTCGCGGCTAAAAGACAAACTTCTTGACATTTACTTCACATTATGATATATCTGTATGATGAACAAGAGAAGCGATGAATCATTACACCTATCCTATTTAATGGAATTATCCGGCTTTTTCCACCGGTTAATCCGACTTGTTTCCGGCCCGACCCGGGAAGGCAAGATCAATGGACTCCGGTATTATATATTAAAAATGCTGGAACAAAAAGGCAAGCTAAACCTGACCGAAATATCCGACGCCCTCATCTTCAAGAAAAATACCCTGTCCCAGTTGTTGGACCGCATGGTTAACGACCAATTGATCGATCGCTATGCCGATACCGGCGACCGCAGGAAAATAATCCTGTTCCTTACCCCCAAAGGAGAAGAAGCAATTAAGGAGTTTGAGAAAATATGCATTGCCAATTATAAGAAATATGCTCTAAATATGCCTGGAAACGATAAAAAGGAGTTTATAGACGCCGTCGAAGTCCTGGTTCGGATTTTAAATAAGAACCGCGAAGAGATCGACAGCTACTTTGCTAAACACCCCTTGAACCCGGAGGATATGTAACATGCACCCCAAAATAAAATATCTCGTTTTAACAATTTTCCTGGTGGCCGCTTTGACCTTCAATTACCTGCCGGCCCAGGAAAAACTCACCTTGAAACAGTTCGTGGAAAACGCGCTGCAAAACAACGAAGGAATTCAAATCGCCCTGGAAGCGGTAAACAACGCCGAGGCGAAAATCAGCGAAAGCAAGAGCCTCTATTACCCCCAGGCCACACTTTCGGCCAGTTATACCCGCTTAAGCCTGACCCCCGAACTGACCATGCCTTTCAACGGCCAGATGATGACTTTCAAATTCGCCTCCCCAAACAATTACAGCATGAAACTGGGGGTCACGGAACAGGTATTCAACTGGGGCAGAACCGGGAAACTGGTCAGAATGAGTGAAATCGGGATGGCCCTGGCCCGCGAAAATGTGGCCCAGGTCAAACACGTGGTATCTTATCAACTGGTTCCTATTTTTTACGGCATCCTCTTTACCGGGAACGCCGTTAAAGTCCTGGACGACACCGCCCGCCTCTTCCGGGAGAAACTGGATATCGCCCGGGAACGCTATAAAGCCGGGCTGGCTTCCGATTTCGACATCTCCCTACTCCAGGTGCAGATCAGTTCCATCGAAGGTCAAAAACTCGATTTGTTGAACAATATCCGTAAATGGAAGTTGACCTATAACAAAATTGCCGGCCGCGCCCCGTACGCCGGGTTCGAGCCCGACGACAGCCTGGATTTCCAGCCTTTTACCCCGGATAAAAACCAACTACTGCAGGAAGCCCTGGCCAACCGCGAAGAAATAAAAATCCTGGCGCATCAACAAAACCTGGCCAGAACCCAGGCGACCCTGGCCGCAACCGGGAATAAACCCACGGTGGTCGCCATACTTAACTACGAATTCCGCAACGGCTTCATGCCGGAAATCGATAAAATCAAGGGCAACTGGAGCGCTGTTCTTTCCGCGGCCTGCCCTGTTTTCGACGGTTTTAAAACCAAAGCCCAGGCAGCCCAGGCGCAGAGTTCGCTTAAAACCGTGGAAAAACAAATAACCGAACTCCGGGACGGCATCGAACTGGAAATCAACCAGGGCATCGAAGATATTAAAACCTTTGAACAGAAAATCGCAATCGAAAAAATAAAAACCGGCCACGCCGAAAACGCCTTGAAAATCGCCGAAACACGTTACCGCAGCGGTTTCATCAGCACCACCGATCTCATTGACGCCCAGAATGCTGTAGGGGCCGCACAATTAAATTATTTGCAACTGGTTTTCAATCATACGCTGACAAAATATAACCTGCTCCGGGCCGTGGGCAGGAAACTATTTCAAGAAACCCAGCAAGGAGAAGTGACACCATGAAAAAAATCATCGTAATTTTAATTGCAGTCGCAATGTTGATTTTCGTAGGATATAGGGCCTTAAGGAATTACCAGGCCAAACAAGCCGCCATGATCCGGAAAGTACCTGAAAAAGTTGTGCCCGTTCGGACCGGTAAACCCATATGGCAGGAAATTGTAGATAAAATAAAAACCCAGGGCAATATCCAGGCCGACGCCGACATCATCCTTTATTCCAGGGTGGGTGGCAAGATCGAACGCAACCTGGTGCGCCTCGGGACCTGGGTCAAGCCGGGCATGGTGGTGGCCGTGGTCAACCGCGATGAAATCGGTTACCAGTACAACCCCTTTGAAGTGAAAAGCGATGTTAAAGGCGTCGTGTCCCGCGTATTGCAAAACCCCGGGACCATGATAACCCCCAGCACCCCGTTGTTCAGCCTGGTGGATATCGATGACGTTAAAGCCGTGGTCAACGTGGACGAAAGAAAAATTCGTTTTGTCAAACCCGGTCTGGGGGCCGTTGTCACTGTCCAGGCCTACCCGGGGGAAGTTTTTAACGCCCGCGTTGCCAATATCAGCCCGGTATGCAATCCCCAGAACCGCACCATCGAAGTGGAATTGACGCTGCAAAACAGCCAGCATCGCCTGAAACCCGGCATGTATGCCGAAGCCGAAATGACCGAATCCAGCCGCAAATCCCTGGCGCTCCCCATGGCCGCGGTGGTGGAACGGTTGGGGATTAAGTACGTGTTTACCGTTCGTGACGGTAGGGCGCACCTGCTGCCTGTAACGGTAGGGGAAATCATCGGCGACGCCGTCGAAATCCTCTCCGGGGTTAGCGGAGACCAGCCCGTCGTGATTTCAGGGGCGGATAAGCTGGAAGAGAATGACAGGGTGACAGTGGCAGCGGAAGCGACCCAGGGAGAGAAACCCTTATGAAAATTGCAGACATTTCAATAAAACAACCGGTTTTCATAACCATGGTCATTATCTTAATCGTGGTGCTGGGAATCATTTCCTATACCCGGTTGGGCGTGGACCTGCTCCCGGATATCAATTTGCCCATCGTTGCCGTAACCACAGTCAACCCCGGGGTAGGTCCCGAAGAGATCGAATCGCAGATTACCAAGCCCATCGAGGATGCCATCAGCGCCATCAATGGGATTAAGAAGGTCAGTTCTACCTCTGCCGAAGGGGTATCCGTGGTTATCGCCGAATTTGTCCTGGAAAAAGACGTCCAGGCGTCTTCGACTGAAGTGCGGGAAAAAATCGCTACCATCCGCAGTACCCTGCCGCGGGAAATTTTAGAACCGGTGATCGATAAATTCGACCCGTCGGCTGCGCCGATACTCTCTTATACGATTACCGGCAAAGGCAATAAAATACCGCTCCTGGAACTGCGCACCCTGATCGACGACAAAATCAAAACCCTGGTGCAGCAGGTGGACGGCGTGGGAGGTGTGACCATCATCGGCGGACTTGAAAGAGAAATCCATGTGGATGTGGACCCCAATAAATTGAATGCCTTGAATTTGTCCATTGCCCAGGTGTCCCAGGCCATCCGGGCCGAGAATCTGAACCTTCCCGCCGGCCTGGTGACCCGGAAAGATTTCGATTTCCTGGTGCGGACCAAAGCGGAATTTATAAAAGTCGAAGAAATGAAAAATATCATTATTGCCAATCCAGGCGGCAGCCCGGTTTATTTGGGGGATGTGGCTTCGGTTAGCGATGAATTCAAAACCAGGCGGGCCATTTCGCGGGTCAACCGCCGGGAGTGTATTTCCCTGGTTATCCGCAGGCAATCCGGGACCAACACCGTGAAAGTGGCCGACAGCGTCAAAGAGTTAATGAAAAAAGTCCAGCGGGAATTTGCCGATCTGGATATCGCCATAGCCATCAACGAATCCGTATTCATCGAGGAATCCCGCGACGATGTGCTTAAAAGTTTGATCGAAGGCGCCATCCTGGCCGGGTTTGTGGTTTTTCTTTCCTTCGGCGATTTACGCAATACCATTATCACCATTGCCGGGCTGCCGGTGTGCATTATCGGGACTTTTGCCGTCATATATTATTACGGGTTTACCGTCAACGTCATTACCCTGATGGCCCTCAGCCTTTCGGTGGGGCTTTTGATCGATGACGCCATCGTGGTCCGGGAAAATATATTCCGTCATATGGAAAAGCTGGGTAAAGAACCCAAAGTGGCCGCCTATGACGGCACAGCCGAAGTAAGTTTAGCCGTTATGGCCACCACTTTCACCATGGTGGCGGTTTTCTTGCCGGTGGCTTTTGCCACAGGCATCGCCGGGAAATTCATTAAACAATTCGGTATTTCCGTAACTGCCGCCGTGCTTATTTCATTATTTGAAGCCTTTACCTTTGCCCCCATGCTGTCCGCTTATTTTTTCAAAAAAGTAGAAAAAAAACCCGCTTCCTCCTTCGGGCAGAAATTTCAACAGCGGGCAAACGGTTTTTATGAAGACCTGGGGCGCAATTATCGTCCGATGCTGCGCTGGGCGCTTACCCACCGCAAAACCATGTTTGCCGTGACCACGGCTATATTTCTCCTGAGCGCATATTTATTTACCTTGCTGGGGACCGGCGGCAACCCGCGGGGCGACCGGCCGGAATTCAACCTGGTCATCCAGTGTCAATCCGGCAGTTCCCTGGAGAGTTCCGACCGGGTAGTCACTGCCATCGAAAATATCCTGCTGGGGCAGAAAGAAGTCCGCAGTATTTATTCCATAATCGGGACCAATGATGGGGCGTCCGATGAAGCAACTATTAATGTCCGGCTCAATATTCCCGGGTCTCAGTCCAAAGCCTACCAGGATAAAATGCGTCCGCTGCTGGCCAATATTCCCGGGGTTACCATTACTTTCCAGGATTCGTTTGCCGTCAGTGGGGCGGCGGCCACCACCATGCAGCAACTGCCCATCCAGGTCAATTTCAAGAGCAGCGGCAACAACCTGGAAAGTCTTACCCGGGCGGCCGAGAATGCGAAAATCGCTTTTGCCGATATCCCGTCGTTTGTGGATGTCAACTGGAATTACCGCACCCCTAAACCGGAAATCCAGATTATTATCGACCGCGACAGGGCGTCACGATTGGGGGTTAACACCTACCAGATCGCTTCCGTGATGCGGACATTTATCGACGGCGATATCGCTTCCAGGTTCCGGGCCGGCGATAGGCAGATCGATATCCGGGTGCGAAGTTCCCAGGATGTCCGCACCGACCTGGACCGGTTGGCCAAAGTTTATATTCCAACCTTACGGGGAGGGGCGATAACCCTCGATCAAGTGGCCCATTTCGGGGTGGTGAACGGGCCTTCCCAGATCAAACGCAGCGAGCGAACCCGCCAGATCATTGTCGGGGGAAATCTCTTGAAAGGAACCGCCATGAGCGATATTCGTTTAAAGGTTGAAGAGAAACTGAAAACCATCGGTTTGCCCAAGGATGTGAATTATACTTTTGGCGGGCAGATCGAGCAGCAGGGAGAGCAGTTCCAATCCTTGTTTATCTCGTTGATGTTGGCGGTGGTTTTCGTTTACATGATCCTGGCTTCGCAGTTTGGATCGTTTATCCAGCCTTTTGCTTTAATGTTGGCGCTGCCGCTTTCCATTATCGGGGCGGTGTTGGCGTTGTTGGTGGGAAATAAGTTATTCGATATGGTAGCGTTTATAGGGCTTATCATGTTAATGGGGTTGGTCACCAAGAATTCCATTTTGTTGATCGATTTTACCAATGTATTGCGTCGTCGGGGAATAAATCGACTTGAGGCCATAATCGAAGCCGGTTCAATCCGGCTGCGGCCCATTTTAATGACCACATTGGCCATGATATTGGGAATGATTCCAGTGGCGTTTAGTATCGGGTCCAGTACGGAGTTCCGGGCGTCGATCGGGTATGTTATTATTGGAGGGTTGATTAGCTCGACGTTACTGACTTTATTGGTGGTGCCGGTGGTTTATACGGTGCTGGATGATATTGCCTTAAAGTTCAAGAAAAAAACATAATAAAAGTTTTTCGGGGTCCAGGAACATCGCCCTCCGTGAGGGCCTTTTCAAAAGGGTTCCTGGTCTCCGAAGGCAAATCTAAAATTGCTTATTCACTGATTTTCATTCAAAAAGACCCAATCAAAAAAAACTTGATGTCCTGCGCTCATTTTTATGGATAAAAAATTTGGCTGTCCCTTAATCTTTATTGCATTGTGATTAACTTATCAATGCAATCTTCAATTATTTTTCATATATTCATATAATATTGTATTTTTTTTGAGCATTCCTGCTATCCCTCTATCTCAATCAAGAATTTTGCAACTTGAAAAAATTGAATTTATCTTGAACTTTTCTTGAACCAATTTCGCCAGATTTGAGAATTTTTCAAAATCTATAAATCGCCTTTAATTCCCTTTTAAATGTGATTTTAATAAGGATTAAAGGGAGCAGTTGGCTGTTGGGCATTACCGCACAGGCAAGGATAATATCCCTTACCAATTTGCGATCCCCAGGTTCTCTTTCTCTTCTTTGGTTAGTTGCGGTATAGCGGCGATTTTCAACCATTCCATAATGGCTTCCGGCGTGTACCAGCGTTTGACTGCACCGTCTTTGGATACCGTGAGTATGCGTTTTCCATTGTCGATAAAGGCCGCTGCCACAACAATCTACACGCTCCAACACATAAAAAGGATATTTCACAATCACAGTTTGGACTAATATTTGAAAAATTTATTTTGAATAGGTGGTTGACAAAAGAATCGGATTGTATTATTTTAAGAGTCTGAGAGGAATAAATGTTAGATAGACAGGATTGCAAGAGAAGAAATGACAATGCAGAAGAGTGGTGGATATTAGCAGTAGGATATTTGAGAATGATCCAAGATCATCTGGAGGTAGATATTTTATGAGGTATAAACTGGATGATGAGATGATTTTGCCTTTCTCTCTTTTACCCCCAATTGGGTTCAACAAAATGGAGGATATTAAAGATTATGTTAAAAAAGAAAAGGGAAGTCCCACCAAAACCAAAGCAGAGTAATAAGGAGAAGCCAAAAAAGAAGAGTTTTTGGAGGCGTAAAGGTTTTATTACCCTTGTGACGGGTGTCGTAGCATCATTAATAGCAGCAATAATAGTTGCATTAGTTTCAACATCGCTTCAACATTCATGTAACACATCCAGACCAGTACCAGGGATAGAAGATTCTCCCCAAATAGTATCGGATAAAACAAATAATCAAAAAAAAAAAATTTTACAGGCTCAGTTTTCTCTCTATTTATCCGAAAGGATTAAAATTGAATCTGACCTCACATTCCTCTTACCCCCCCACTCGTTTTGTGTTACTGAAGATAATGTTTTTTTAATTCCTAATAGTCAAATTGGAACAATAATGGTTTTTGAAAAAGATGTTAATAATTTATACTTCAGAAAATTATTGAGATTGAATATTTCCAATTTAGAGAAAAAAGATCGCCTAACGTGCTGCTCATATAGTCAAAATGAACAGAATGAAGAGAGATTTGGGGTTATATATGAAGGGACAAAAAAAATATTCATATTTAATAAAACAGGGAAATTGGATTTTTCTCTGAGTAATGAAATTGCTTGCGAAAAGTTCGGCTACGATATTAAATTTGCTAATGATGGTGAGCGACTAATCGTTTCAGGATTACTGAACGAGGATAAATCTAAAAAAGATTGTGATCTGTACAGTATAAATATCCAAACCGGACAGACTGAAGATTGCCTGTTACCCTCAAACGAAAAATACGGGTTTAAGACCTATGAGAAGTATGAAGCGGAGTATTTTAATATACAAAAGTTACCGGCGATTGGTATTAAAGGGTTCTTCGATATCCAGGGAGATGACCTTTTTTACGTGTGGGAAGGGGCGTTACGGATAATCAACCTTGGCCTACGATCCAAAGAGATAAAAAGGATTTTTGGGCAAGAAACCGATTATTACATAAAACCCGATGGTTCCCAACTCAATGATTTTTATATAATAAAGGAATACCTCTTCACCTGGAAAGATCAGGATATGTTTGCATATGTAAGAAATATTTTTGTAACTTTCAGACATGTTTTCCTTGTTTATGAAGCAGACAAAACTCACATCATCAACGGTTCAAGGTTCAGATTGCAAATATATACTCAAAACGGCCAATTCTTGGGCGATGTTTCAATCCCAGAAAATCCCAGCCTGCCAATGTGGCTCGATAAGGAGAATTACGAACTTTATGCATTTTCACAGAAGCCAAAAAATGATAATACGTCATTCTCAATATTAAAATATAAAATCAAAATTTGAGCCCAAAGAAGTGGGACCTGAGAACTGGGTGCTACTGCATGTTGACATCCACGATTCCCAGGTTCTCTTTATCTTCTTTGGTCAGTTGTGGTATAGCGGAAGTTTTTAACGCTTCCATAATGGCTTCCGGCGTGTACCAGCATTTGATTGTACCATCTTTGGATACCGTGAGTATGCGTTTTCCATTGTCGATAAAAGCTGCGGTCACAACAGGAGCAGTATGCATATTCAAATCTGCTAAAAGATTGCCTTGCAAATTCCACAGCTTCGCTGTATTATCGTCCGAAGTGGTAATTATCCCGTCGCCTTCTGGGGAAAGGAAAGCCCCGGTAAGCGGCGCAGCCTGCTTTTTTAAACCGGCCAATATATTTCCTCTCAAATCCCACAGCTTTACGGTATCATCCCTGGCAATGGTCATTATTTTGCCGCCGTCTACGGAAAAGGCGGCGCTGAAAACAGTATCTGTATGATTCAAAACGGCTAAAAGATTGCCCTTCATATCCCATAATTGGGCAATATTACCTGAGCCGGACCAGGTAAGCAATTTGCTGCCGTTAGGGGACAGGATGGCTTTTTCTACACGGTCCATATTTATATTCAATTTAGCCAGGAGATTTCCCTGTAAATCCCAAATCGCCACGGTGTTATACTGCGTCACTGTGAGTATCCTGTCGCCGCCGGGCATAAAGGCAACGCTGCTAACCTGGGCCGGATGTTTAGTGAAATCGGCCAGGAGGTTGCCCTTCAAATCCCAGAGTTTCGCGGTGTTATCCCAGGAACCGGTTAATATCTTACTGCCGTCGGGAGAAAAGGTGGCGCTCAAAATCGGGGCTGTATGCTGTTTCAATTCTGCTAAAAGATTACCTTTCAAGTCCCACAATTTAGCATTGTTGCCTGACCAGGTGATTATTTTGGTCCGGTCTGGGGAAAAGACGGCGTTCCTTACCGTTCCCATAGATTTATTTAAGTCAACGACAAATCTTTTTTCCAGGTCCCATAATTTTACTGTATTCCCGGAACAGGTTAATATCCCTGCGTCATCAGTATAAAACATCGCTCTTGAAACATAATCCGTATGCTTACCCAGGTCGGCTATATGGTTGCCTTTCACATCCCAGAGGTCCGCTGTATTCCCGGAGCAGGTTAATATTTTGTCGCCCGTCTTAGAGAAAAAAGTATCGCTTACATCAGCCGTATGTCTTTTCAGATCGGCTATTATATTACCCTCCAGGTCACACAGTTTCGCTGTATCACCTACCCTGGCTAGAATCGTTTTGCCGTCGCTGGAAAAGGCAGCGCTCCAGACTCTATCAGAAAACTTCAAATCGTGTAATCGTTTTCCCTTAAAATCCCACACTTTCGCGGTATTATCACTGGAAGCGGTGATTATCATGGCCCCGTCCGATGAAAAGGCGGCGCTCCAGACATAATCCGTGTGTCCTTTCAAATCGGCCAAAAGCTTACCACTCAAATCATATAATTTGGCGGTGTTATCCCTGTAAGTGGTGGCGATTCTGGTTCCGTCCGGGGAAAAGGCAACGCTGGAAATGCCGGAGGTATGTTTATTTAAATCAGCCAAAAGGCGTCCGCTTAAATCCCACAGCCTGGCGGTTTTATCATCTGAGAAAGTAGCTATTTTGGAACTGTCCGGGGAAAAGACAGCGCCCCAGACTTTACCGGTATGGTTAAGGTCTGCCAAAAGGTTGCCGTTCAAATCCCAGAGCCTGGCGGTATTATCCATAGATAATGTGATGAGGTGGTTTCCGTCCGGGGAAAAAACAGCGGTATTTATTTTAATTGAATGTTGACTGAAATCGATTAACAATTTTCCTTCCCTATCCCAAAGTTTCGCAATGCCCGACAGGGAAAGGGTGAGTATTTTGGTGTCCCCGGGTGAATAGGCCACTGCCGCTACATGATCTTCATATTGCCTGATGGCGGTATAAAAAGGGCGATCAGATGTGGAATAAGCAGCCGTGGTCAAAACTTGCTGCACAGAAGGGGAAGGTTGGGACAGCCCTATTTTATAGGCCATTTCCGCCATACGGATGGCTTTTATATTATCTGCCGGCAATTCAAGAGACGATTGCACTGCCAGTCCATTAATTAGTGCTTTTTTATATTGCATGTCCGCTTTATTTTTCTGGATAAAGGCGTATATTCCCAGGATGATAAAGAAGAGGCCAACTATTGCGGCGTATCGAAAAATAAATTGTCTTCGCCGTAATTTTGTTTCTATTGCTGCTAATCGCAGACTCCGTTGCTCAGCAATGATCGGGGCTAATACATCGTGGATAATTTCCACATACTCCCTCTGCCCATAATATACTTTCCTGAGAATTCTCCGGTTGATAGCCTCATCGATCGATTCACGCAATGGGTGATTGCTATCAAGGTAGAAAGGGGTACGAAAGGCGCCCTCGGTCAGTAAGTGTGTCTCGATAAATTCCGCCATCTCTTCGGAGCGGGACAATTTTCTCAATTCTTCATCGTAAAAATCCGAGAGAATAGCATCTTTTTCTTGTTTGGAAAGGGATATCGCACCCATTTCAAACATTTGATAACACAAAAGACTAAGTAGAAACGGTTCCACTTCCAGCTTATTGCTGGGTGTAACTACATTGTGCGGTGTTCCTTCCGGGTAAAAATTTCGCAATATATCTTCATGGGTCTTTGCATCCCAAAGATTTCCGGCTTTTTCCATGACCTCCCGGGCCTGTTCCCCATTCAAATGGCTTACCCGAAAAATTACCTGGGAGAGGGATGGAATTTGCTCTGTCAACCAGTCCATGTGGGGCAGATAATCTTCGCGCAGTCCCAGCACAACCCTTATCTTATCATTCTTAACCTGGGTCTCAACCAGGTAATACAACTCCTGGGCCAGCGCCTCGCGTTCCGGATGATTTTTGCCAATAGTAAATATTTCCTCGAGCTGGTCCAATACCAAAACTATCGTCCAGCTTTTATCAAGATCGTCTAGATGCTCTACCCGTTGAAAATATTTCCCCAAACTCTCCTCATCAAGAAAAGATTCCGTTGGTATCTTTGTGCCCATATACACTTCCCGGATGTAGTGTTTTTTCAATTCTTCTTGTAGCCTTTGAATAATTTGACTCTTCAGCGACCTCGATGGTGAATAATTGAGCCGAATGGAGACCGGAAGAAAATAATTCCCCCGGAGCAGGGGAAATAATCCGGCATGCAGCAATGATGTTTTACCAATGCCTGATCGGCCATAGACCATTGTATTGACGTTGGCTGTTACCAGGTTATAAAGCTTCTGGGCATCCAGGCAGCGACCTGAAAACGCCTCCTGATCTTTTTCCTCATAAGAATAAAGGCCTTTAAAAGGATTTTGCTTTTGTTGATTGCTCATGGTCACCTCAGTATTATAATTTAATAGTATCCCTCGGGTGGGAGTCCTTTAATTTGTTATTTTACCATTATTTCAAAGAAAAGCAAGCATCGGAATGAAAAAAATGTGGATTACCAGTTTTTAAAGAGATAAAAGGGAGAAATTGTGCAACTTATGAGTATTGATTTCAATACCCCTAAACGATTTTGTATCAAGTGAAAGCAGTACCGAACAAGGACCAGTCAATAATTGTCTAAATTTTTTTTTGGAAAAAAATTATGATCAAAAGCATTGATAGAAGATTGTTTCCGAAAAAGTGGCAGCATTTGCACAATTTTGATGATTGACAATGGGCATTTAATGTGTTACCATTTATTTTAAACGAATCTGTTTCCATAAAATGGAACATCAGGATTCTTGATGTCGTGAATGGAAAGCAATTCAAAGATTTTCTGTAAAAGTTTGCCGACAATAATGGCGGAAGCTTGCCCTCAGCCTGGGTGATAACGCCGAGCAAGAGAGGAGTGGTTTAGAACGTGAAACCCTTTATTGAAGCCAAGATATAATAAAAAAAATTTTTTTGAGATTAGGTATTGACAAAGGAGCAAAGGATGTGGTATCCTTTATTATAGAGGTTTTTAAGACAAGGAATGATTATTACGACGAGTGAGGACATTATGTGAGTAAGGATGCTGAATGAGAAGAGTGGTTGACTATTTTTATGTGGTACATTTGGAACTTGCCGGGACGAAGGGCAGGACTATATGTAAAATGTCTACACCAGGAACAAATATAGGTTGTACGTTTCCGGGGCTTCAAAATGCACCTTTCAGAAATTTCCTTCTCATACAGTTATTCCATGGTAGCCCGTGCTTGGCTAGCACAAGGGGCAAAAAAAAAATCACACCAGGAGAGGAAAATGCGCAAGACACGCAAGACATTAGTTTCATTAGTTTTTTTGGTCTTTGGATTCACCGCGGCGTATGGCCAGGGTATTCAGTGGATCGAAGCAATTAAAGTTCCGCCAGAGGCAAAGTTACTCGGCCCCCCTACATCTTTCTGTGTTTCCGAGGGAGATACCTTTTTAATACCCATTGCTGGGAAAATAAAGGTTCTCGAGAAAAATGGGAACCTTTTAAAATGTTTGAAAGAATTTGATGGCGGCAATGGGGCATTTGTTGAGCCGCGATATTGCTTTTATAGTAAAGATGGAAAGGTTGGGGTTCTCGATTACGGGGCAAGAAAGGGATTTATCTTTAACAGGAATGGAGTTGATGATTTCAAACCGATTAAAACCTTTAACTGCAGATACTTCGGTTACGATATCAAATTTGCCGGCGATGGTATCCAGGCAATTGTTTCCGGGTATATTACCGATAGTGACGGCAATCCCTTTGACCTGTACAGTATAAACATAAACAGCGAATCAGGAGAAATCAATGAGTACCTGTTACCCTCACACTTGAAATACGGTCTGAAAACTCATGAGGAATATGTCGAGGAGTATTTCAAAAAACAAACGTTGCCGGCCATTGGCATTAAAGGTTTCTTTGATGTCCAGGGGGATGACCTGTTTTACGTTTGGGAAGGAGGGTTGCGGGTCATCAAGGTTAGCCTATGTAACAAATCTATAACCAAGGTTTTCGGGCATGAGACGTCTCATTACACCAAACCGGATGGCTCCAGGCTCAGTGAACCCTATATAAAAGGAGAGTTCCCAACCACCTGGAAATTACAGGAATCATTTTCCTATGTTAGAAACATATTTGCAACCTCCCAGAATGTATTTGTAGTCTATGAAACCGGTAAGAAGACTGATAGCGATGTTTCAACTTTCAGGCTGCAAATGTATACACTGGACGGCGAATTTCTCAAGGACTTATTGATCCCCGGTAATCCAGGTAGACAAATGTGTTTTGATAAAGAAAATAATGAGTTATTTGCCTTTACGAAGAGTACTGTCGACGGTAAAGATGAATTGGCGATCTCAAGGTATCGAATACCCAGGTAACCCATCTGGCAGGTATAATTGGAACAAGGGGCCAACCTGGAAGGTTGCAATATACTTATGTAGGGAAAACTATCACCCTCTTTTGAGAAAGTGTTTCAATAGAGGGTGACGGAAAAAAATAAAATGAGAGGGAAACAATTATGAAACGAATTTTTAAGCTACTTTTGTTAGTGTTGATGGTAATGTTTGTTATATTCTCGATTATCAACTTTATTTCTGTCGATAGCATGGCTTTGAGGAGCCTGGGCGGTACGGTACAAAGTGACGGCTGTTACGGCGCTGATCTTAATTGTTAGCTGATTCCCAGGATTTCAGAGCCGATTGATTTGTGTTTTATGTGTTTGGCATTGGGCGTTAAAGCGTCCAATGCTCGATTTTAATACTCAAAGGGAGTAACATGTCGGTCGTCCAGGTTGGATTCGGGGAACAATTCCCAGGTGGAAATTTTTCTGTTGCTGGTAATTAATATTCGTAAGTAACCGCTAATCCTGTCTTTATTGCTTATGGCTTTTCTTAATGACCGTAAGATATCTTTCTCTTTTTCACTGTAACGGTCATGGAAACAATGGAAGACCAATAAAGTTTTCGTATCCAGGGTTTCACTCCACCTTGACAGGGCTGTGGCCAGGGAGTACGCTTGCCTGTGGACAGGCTCAAGACCCTTTGCGGTTAATTTCCGGTTGATCAACTCTAGAAGCGCCTTTACATCTTCTTCTTCGGTTTCGTAATCTTCAAAAGCCCTGATATCGATTTCCACGTATATATTTTTATTGTACTCATTCTTTAAATCTGAAAGTAACCGTTCAAGCTCTTCTGGGCTTTCCGGGGAAAATTGCCTGGAGTAACAGTTTAAAAATTGTTTACTCACGATTTCATTTTTAAGTTTCTTAAGAGTTTCTTTTGCCATATTAATGTCTCCTGAGCCATTCTTTCCAGGCCCCTTTTTCTACCAGCTTTTTCCGTTCCTCTTCACACTGCTTAAGCCCTCCGAAATGGGCCACCAATAGTTTCGGGAAAATTTTCACCCCAAACTCAAAGGTAAACCTGGGGAAAGCGGCTTCGCTGCCTGCATAAACATCGGGCCGGTGAATTGTCAGTTTTTCCTTAGCGATTTCGATTTGGTCGGCTTGTTGTTGTATCTTTGTCTCATCTTTTGCAATTACGGTGGACATATCCTGTAACCGGAAATTACCGCTGAGACATAATTGATCCAGAATGTTACGCATCATATTAGGGGAAACCTCTATCCCATAGCCTCTAAGCTCAGATTGAATGTCCGTGATGAAAAAACTTTCTTTTTTATCCTCGAAGAGCAGGCGGACAGCGGCCAGGATAGTGATGCGGTGAATATCATTTAAAAATCCTTTTCCTTTAGCATGTGATTCAGCATTATCAATGAATTTAGAATCTCTACTGCTTGTTCGTGTTAATCGTGCTATTATTCCTTCGTTTTTTTTCTCTTCTCCATGGTCATGGTAGAATCGCATACAGAGTTCTCGAAGTTCAGGTGAAGTCAGCACCCTGTCCACATCAGTTCGTTCGATCATGTCCCTTTTGTCCTTCTTATCGTCCAGGTTGGTCAGTAACGCATGGCAGGCGGCTTGCAGCAGCCGTGGGTGCCTGGAACAATTATCCACTAAGTAGGCAGCATCTTCCTTTTTATCCCAGCGAACTCGTATTTTTTCTATCGGCCTGGTAACCAGGTTCATGGCACCGTCCCTATCCAGGGCCTGTAAAGGTAAAAAGACCATGAAATTGTACAGGCGGGATACGGGATTTTTCATTTGCTCGAACATTTGCTGGAACCCGAACAATATAAATCGAGCGGCAGTTTCGTTGTTGCTCATAGTTTCATTGGTCAGTCGGTTAAAGGTTTTGAATATTTTTTCTTCATGCCGAGTGTCATACTCCACCAGTCGGTCGACTTCGTCCAGCAAGAATAGATAGCGATGATTGTCCTTTACAGCTTCCTGTGTGACATATTTCCTGAATTTCTCCAGGTCCGATATTTCCGCATATGAAATGTCCATTTTTTCCGAAAGGCTTTTCAACAGCGCTTCTTCACTACCAATCCTGGAGCAATCCATATCATAAACTTTCCATCCTTTTTGGGTCTTAAAGGCTGTGTGAAGTCTTCTCAAAAGAGATGTTTTCCCAATGGTACGTGTGCCGAAAACACCGATGTTCTCCGGTAGCCCTCGGATCAGGGCTATTTCCATTTGTCGGCCAAAAAACAAATCATCCGGGACTGCCCCGACAGTAGTATAGGGAGACCTTTCTTTAATGCTCAATTGTTCGAAAATATAGGCGGAGGCTTTTTCCTGGGGAGAATCGGCCATAATAATATGTTTCATCATCCCGGCATCGATGATGGAAATCCTTTCCAATCCTTCCAGTTCCTTTTTGATCTCTTCCCTGGGGGCGCCGTGGAGTTCGAAAAGTAACGTATAAAATATTTTTAGTTCACCGGCCTTTCGATTAATCTCCTGGAAATCAAAACACAAGTCTCGAAACGCGTCAAGGTGGGTTTCTTTGCGCCAGCGAGTAAGTGGGACGACAATAAATGTCGCTAACGGCATTTTAAGAGCTTGCATCCCCTGCTCGTTCAGTTTGGCGATATGGAACTTATCTTTATACTTTTTTGTTCTTTGCACCAGGTCTTCATTGGTTTCAAGGGCACCTTGCGTAATTTTGGTAAACATTTGCGTTACTTTGTGCGCTTTTTCGAGGCCAGAAGCGGAAGTGAACTGGTATAAGGTTTTAAAATCATTTATCCAGGAAATATGTTTCAAAGCCCTATTAAACAACTGGGCATTATCGCTGAGGGTGACCTGGAACCAATCCTTTTCTGCGCCGGCAACTAAGCCGCTGCCGTAATGATTGATTTCTTCAATGGCCTTCATTAATTGGTCTTTGGGCAGACTGCTTTTTAAAAAGGGAAATTTATCGTAGAATGTTTCATAGCCAGTCTTTTCTCCTGCCAGTTTTTCATCCAGGCAGGTGGCAATGACGAGTCGGGCGTTTAAACTCAACTCCCTGAAATACTCGAAGATTTTATCAGAGTAGTGCCTGGAGATTATGTCTGATTGTTCTTCAAGGGAAAGCCGGTCGGGTTCCCACCGGTCATAGAGATGAATCAAGTGCGGAAATCTCCCGGTATATTGATATACCTCATTTACCACCTTCTGGCGGAAAGAAATTTTTGCTCTTAAGGCATTTTTTGCTTCCATTTCGGAGAAAATGGGAATGTCTCGGTATGTTACCTTTCGTTTTTCGAATATATCTTTAAAATCATCGAAAAAATTTTTAATATCGCTTTTGTGAATAGGACCGTAAGTGAGGATAAACCGGGCTTCCGGTATGAGTAACATCGAGCGAAGAAAGATCCTGAAGGTTTCGAGGTTATTACGGTCAAAGTGGTGGGGTATGAAAAAATTATCCAGGCCAAACATACAAAAGTCCCTAGTCCCCCTGATTTTACTTATCATGGAGCACAGGCCCTGGTAGTCGCAACCATCACTTCCAGGTATTTCGGGGAGCTTCATAAAATGTTGTTCCAGGCATATTTCCATGAATTTTAATTGGAATTTTTTGTAGGAATTAGCATCCTTTAACAATTGTGTCATATCGATCACACAGCACCTGGCTTTCTCTGACAATACATCCCGGAGAACATTTAGAAGGGATGTCTTACCTACCCGCGGTTCTCCATACAAGAAAAAATGGGTGTTGGACATCTCTTTGATTTCATCGAGTATATTATGTCTACCGATAAAGTCGGCAATATTCCGGATAGGGACGGTCGGTTCTATATCAGAAGATATTTTTTCGACATGGATATCTTTACTTTCAAGTTCTTTTGCCATGGCAGGAAATTCAGGGACCTCAAACGCCATTGTTTCGCCGTCACTTTTTCCGCAAAAGACAAATTGTTTGAAATTAAAAAGCATCTCATAGCTTTTTCCCAGGTTCATTTGCCAACAGATATTTCCCTGGCCTAATTCCCTGGCGGTCAGTATACCATTGGCAGCCAGAATAAGAAAAAAATCGTCCTTTAAGATTGCAAGTGCCATGATCTCGCATTGGCTTTCGAAGGGATCTAAAACTTGTTTAGCGGAATGATCGGAGATCCGCAAGCATTTTTTACTGGAAATCAGCACATATCGTTCGGCCCCCCGGATACTTGTCACCGTTTCTGAAAACCCCTTGAAAATAGCCCGGTTGCCCACGAATTCCAGTTTTTTCAATATAATTACGTTCCCATTGGAATGACCTACCCAAAATCCTATACGGGTAGATTCGAATGCGGTAATCTCATTTAGGGTTGTATACCACTCTTTCCATTTCCCCTTTTCCTGGCAATAATATATTGTTTTTTTTGAGATTAACAGGGGGTGCTCCTGAAAAAAGGACAGGCGCTCCACATCGGACAGTGTTGGCTCAAGGTATTCAATTGGCTGCCCCAGGTTATGAAGCGCTGATTTTATGGACTCGATATTTTTTATGTTGATTGAAGTAAAGGCTTTTTGACCTTCTTTTCCCTTCAACAATATAAACATTAACCGGTTTGTATCTGTTACCTTAACTTTTTCCTTCCCTTTGTATTCCGCCGTTTGTTGAGCAATGGGGGCATGTATATGGATAACTGACAGAGGTTCCGGTAGGGATATCTTCTCCAATTGCTCCAATTTCAGGTTGTAAAGTGTGATTTCCTTTTCATTATAGTGCATGAGCATAGAGATTTCTTCAATATCAAGCGGGATGATCTCGCCTGCATTGGTTTGAAATGTCCCAACATAATCGAGTCCCTGCCTGACCAGTTTTTTGTAACACACCGCCGCTTCCTTACAATTTCCTTCTTGAAATGCAGCCCTGAATTTTTCCTGGAGTCCTTTCACCGGTAGGTTTTGATTCCAAATGGTTTGTAATGAGACCAGGACTTCATATATGGAATTCCGCTTATTATAATCCGCTGTTTCCTGGGCCAATTGCAGTAGTTGAATTTCAAATTTTTTTCTATTAGATATCTCGATATAACGAGCTTTTTCCTTCAATTCAATGAGCAACGATTCGGGATCCTTTTCAAGAAACTGCGTCATCTCGACATATGTTTTTTCTTCCTCAGTCATTTTTTCCATTTCTCCCTTTGGGTAATGTGATCTTGAATACGGTATTGAGGGCTGGGGTATTGTGAACCAATTCTATGCCCCCTTCATGCATCTCAATGATCGCTTTTGCCAGGTAGAGGCCGAGACCTGAACCTTTTCCACCCTCCGGCGCATAAGTACCTCTGAAATCTCTTTCGAAGATATTCCCTCTTTCCGATTTCGGTATCTCTATCCCATAACTGCTAATAGTGATAATGACGGAATTTTCATTCCCTTTGGCGGATATCAATACATTCTCTTTATCTTCCATTGTAGTTGGTTTGGCCTGGAGGCCGTGCTTAAATCTTTCTTCCGGGTCAAAGGAATATTTGACGGCGTTTTCGATTAAGTTGGCAATAACCACCTCGAATAGATCGATATCCACCACAAGGGAAATATCGCTGGGGGTCTGTTGGGTCACATTGATATGGATGAATTTTTTTCGGCTCAGCGGCAAGTAGAGCCTGGAAATATCGATCAGGTATTTCCTTAAATCAGGAATCCTTTCCCACCTGGGTTCAATTTGATGGGTATCGATGTCCAGAAGTGTTTCAAAATTGTTTAGATATTGATTGGCCACGATGGACAGGGAATTAATATAATATAAAGTTTCAGAAATCTTCTCCGGGGTGATAGTTCCCCCCGGGTTTGCTTTCCCTCCATCTTGCCTTGTTGAGCTAATCAGCGCACTGATGGGACTGATTACCTGGGCGATCATGTTCCGGGTATCTCTCATCCGTTTTTGAACGGCGTCATAAGCGATCAAGACATAAAAAATATCCTGTTGAACCCGTTTTAACAGATGTGTCTCAAACACGGAAAACGGGCGCATTTCATAGGAATATCTTTTTTCAGGCGGCGGTTCCGGGTCATGGTTGTTTTTAGCACGAAATAGGGTAATGATTCCCGGTTTTCGGTTCCCAAACGCGATAGGGAAAAACAGTGCATGCTCGAACAATACATAGGGGGTTAAATAATGCTTGCCGCGTTTGCTGTTCTTCTGTTTTTTCTCTTTCCTGATGGCCTTCTCAAAGGGTTTCATTATTTCAGGTTTAACGGTCTTTTCAAGGTTTTTCCGTCCCAAAAACCGGTAGTTTTTATTCCGTTTGAAGCTATCGACAATGGTATCGTTAAGAAGGTTTAATGGAACACCGGACGGAAGGTTCCTCCCCATATTGGCTGCTTCCAGCTTCAGCATATTGTACTGTTCGTTTTCCAGGAAAACCCCACACCAATCCACCTGGAGTTGCCTGGCCAGGACCCTGGTAATTATTCTTAATTGATCAATACCGGAATCGCTTTCGGTTTTTTTGCCCCAGGCCAGCCGATAGTTGATTTGTTCCAATAATTTTGTGGCCACATTCTCCTGGAATTTATCCCAGGCCATACCGATTTCATGGGATAATTGCTCCATGAAGGGGAAAAAATCTTCGCCGCCGACTGCGTCCATATCTTCTTCCCTGTAAACCATGGTCAATATCCACCGCGGCATGGTTTCATCTTCGGCAAAAACTGGTAAATTGAAATAAGTATAACCGGGCTTTACCGGGATTTCAAATACCTTGCCAGGGGTTCCGTTTTCAAAATAGTTTACGAATTTTTCACTGAATTCCTTGTGGGAAAGGGGAACCCGGAGATACTTATCCCGGCCATAATTGAAAAAATCGGTCCCTGCTAAAAGGGCCTGCCGGTATTCTTTTGGTGTGACATCGAGCAAAACAAAATCGTCATCTACCGGGATATTTTCAGGCGCTTCCTGGGTAATACATTCCCAGATCATGTGATAAGCGGAAATCTCCAGTTTAACGAGGAGTTGAGAGATGTGTTCCACGAAATCATCGAGGTATTGCAAACATGTCCGGTCTTTGTTCTGGGTAATCCGGGAAATATCGCGGTGCATTTGCCGGATATCTGCCATTCGCCTCTTCATTTCCAGGCGTCGATCGTTTTCTATAACCTTGATATTCCCTTGCCCCATATCTGAAATTTCCTTTTAAATGAAATGTATAGCATAACCGGGAAGAAAAAACAAGCCCCCGCAAAAACTTTTATTTCATTTCAATTTCTTAAACCCAGGCGGCATAAATCTCTTTTCCTTTTTTTTCTATCTTTTTCCATTCCCCCGAGCCGGGCAAACCGGAACCAAAAAGAGCACGAAACACGAAGCTCGAAACAAAAATGATTCTTCCCCCGCGTTTGCTTCCGGGGCCTTGCGCTACCTGTCGGTGATAACCGGAAACCTTTCGGAGTTATCTCGGGATGCGTCAAAGGGTCCCCTTTCTGCCGGTGCATCGATGCCCCTGGAGCCTATACCAATCTCCAGGGCTATTAATTAAACCCTTTAGGCCCCTGGATCACCCCTTTTTACTATTATCACAAACCTTTAAGAGGTGATACCAGTCCCTGAAGCTCTGATATCAAACCCTAAAGGTCTGATATCACCCCTCCAGGGGTTCGAATCTAATCCCCTTAGGGATCGATATCACCCCTAAAAGGCTTGAACTTAATGCCTAAAGGTTTGATATCACCCCTTTGAGGTTTGATATCATCCCCCCAGCGGGGTGATATCGATCCCTTTAAGGGATGATACCACCCCCCATAAGCATTGAGATAATAGCAAAAAGGGGTGATACTGGAGCTCGAAGGGGTGAGTTAATAGTAAAAAGGATTGATCTCAACCCCCAAAGGATCGATATAAGTTCAATCGGGCATAAAATATAGGCAGGCAGGAGTTAGGAAAAAAGGAAGAGAGGAAAAAGATAGAAGAAGAAGCGAAGAAGAGAAGACAAACAGATGAATGTTGGATGATAGGATGCCCAGGATGTCTGTTTAGAATGCCATCACCCTCAAACATCCTTTTCATCCTTTCATCCTGTAAATCCCGGTTCAGACAATGGTAGGGAACTGGCACCGCCTGTTCCTTCAAAATTGAAAAAATTAGCCTGTCCCGTAATCCATCCGATTATCGGCCAGGCCCCCTGGCCCTCCTTTATTAGTCAGTGTTAATCCGTGTAATCGCCCATACGTGGACACACCTTTAAATAGAATGATGAATGATGAATGATGAAGAAAATACAGAAGGTGAGAAGGTGAGAAGGTAAGAGGGTAAGAAAAAACAATCTGTGTAAATGCCTTATCCTTCCCGGCTGGATTTCCGGGCGATGACTTTCAGAGCTTCTCTCTTGCTCAAATTAGATAGGGGATGGCTTTCAACGAAATTCATCACCGCCGCGGGATTCGTCTTGGAATATTCCCGCAGCGCCCAGCCGATGGCTTTGCGAATAAAGAATTCTTTCGATTCCGCCAATTGCCTGATGATTTGAAACATCAATTCCACGTCGGTCCCGGTCTTGTATTTTAATTGGAAAAGCAGCGCCGTCCGCTGGAGCCACATATTGCCGGATGCCAACCATTTGGGGATTTGAGACACTGCCCTCAAAGAAGGAAAACCCTGGGCCGTGCAAGGAGGGTTGGGGCGCCGCCCCATTTTGAAAAACCGCCCCGTCGGTACGGACCCCCGTAAAACTTTTAATAATAAAAGCTTTAGGAAGTCCAGAAACCTTTTCTCGAAAAGGTTTCCGGTCGCCGAAGGCAATATTGATTAAGGATTTAGGATATCAAACATTATTGACAAGGAACGGGATTTATAATAAGATTCGTCTATGGCACACCAGAAAAAAAAGAAAATAAAAGACCCGGTCATAACGAATAACAAAGAAAAAGACACCCGGGAACCGGCGAAAAAACCTTTCCCATGGACAGCGGCAGCCGTTAAAAGATATCTTCCTTTCATGGGCGCCGGCCTGGGAATACTCATCGTACTTTATGCCCTGTTGGGCCCGGGAATAATCGCTTCCCACCACCGGAAACAGTTGAAACAACTGAATGTTATCCTGTTCACCCTGGATACGCTGCGGGCCGATTTTGTCGGCGCTTATGGCAAAGGAAAAGCGGAAACCCCCAATATGGACCGCATCGCGGCCGAAGGGGCGCTGTTTGAAAACTGCATTGCCCAGACCCCACTTACCCTTCCCTCCCACACCTCCATTCTCTCGGGCACATACCCGCTTTATCACCAGGTCCGGGACAACGGCGGGTTCCTGGTGCCGGAAAGCCTGGAATTCATCAGCGAAGTTCTTCAAAAACAGGGCTTTACCACCGCCGCCTTTATCGCCTCTTATGTGCTGCATTCGAAGTGGGGCGTCAACCAGGGTTTCAATACCTATTCCGATGATTTCGATCTGACGAAATATAAAAAAATCTCCCTGGGAAACGTCCAGAAACGCGCCGATGAAGTCCTGGGCGACGCCAGGAAATGGCTGGGCGAAAACAAGCATAAAAAATTCTTCACCTGGATACACCTCTATGACCCCCACACCCCCTATGACCCCCCTTCCCCCTTCAAAGAAAAATATCCCAACAAACCTTACCGGGGAGAAGTGGAATACCTGGACTATGAATTGGGCCTGTTTTTCGAGTGGCTGAAAAAAGAGGACATCTATGATAACAGTTTAATTATCATGATGGCAGACCACGGCGAAAGCCTGGGAGAGCACGATGAAGACCTCCATGGTTTTTTTATTTACAAGCCCACTGTCTGGATACCCCTGATCATCCACGCACCCTTCAAATTCCCCCGGCAAAAAATAGATAACATCGTCGAATCCGTCGATGTGGCCCCCACTATCCTGGAAGCCCTGGGAATCACCACCCCGGGTTCTTTCCAGGGGCAATCCTTGTTGAACCTTATGTTCGGGGATACGGAAGGGCGGAAAGATGTGGCTTATACCGAGACCTATTACCCCCGGATGCACTATGGTTGGTCCGAGTTAAAAGCCCTGTATTACAACAAAAACTGGAAGTACATCCTGGCGCCCAAACAAGAACTGTATGACCTGCGGGAAGACGCCGATGAAAAAGAAAACCTGGCGCTAAAGGAGTCTGTACAAGCCCGAAGGGCCAGGACCAGGCTCCAGGAATTTATCGCTGAAAAATCGCAAAACGCCAGGAAAGTGGGCGAAGCCCTCAAACTGGATAAAGAGGATTTGCAGAAATTGGCCGCCCTGGGATACTTCACCAACACGGTGGATACCTCCGGTAAAACCGACCTACCCGACCCCAAAGGCAAAGTCCAAGTATTTAACGACCTGGCGGAATCCCGGAACTTGATGCAGGAAAAAAAATACGACCAGGCCATCAAACTCCTGGATGGGATTATTAAAGAAAACCCCCAGATCGTGGACGGCATCCTTCAACTGGGAAACGCTTACTCGGATAACAATATGCCGAAAGAAGCTTTAGCATGTTTTTACCGGGTATTGGAGCAAAAACCCGATTACCAGGCCGCCATGATCAATGTGGTCAATTCCCTTATTCGCCTGGGCCAGCTTGACAAAGCCGGCGAAGAAATCCAGCGGTTTTTCAAAACCTTTCCCCGGGATCACGCCCTCTACAATGAGTTGGGCACTGTCTATATCCTGAAAAAAGATTATGATAAAGCCGCCGCCGCCTTAAATAAATCCCTGGAAATCGAACAGATCAACCCCAGCGCCTGCAACAGGTTAGGCGAGATTTATGTTATAAAAAAGGATTATCAAACCGCCGAGACTTTTTTAAACAAAGCAAAGGCCATAAATCCTACCCTCCAGAAACTTTATTATAACCTGGCCCAGGTGGAAGAAGCCAGGGGAAATCTCGATAAAGCCACCGAATACTATAAGATCGAAGTGGAGAATTCTCCCGATGCTTTCAAAGCCGCTTATAACGCCGCGGAAAACCTGAGAAAAGCCGGCCGCTATGATGAAGCGGTGGAATATTACCGGAAATCCATCGAGGGCAACCCGGAATTTAATATTCCCTACTTCATGATGGCCAAATATTACCTGGACCGGCGCACCGACATCGATGAGGCAATCCGGCTCTGTGAAAAAGGCATCGCTTTAAAACCCGTAAATAAATACACTGCTTTCGGTTATTATATCCTGTCCGATATCTATTCCTTTAAAGGCGACCGGGCTAAGTCCGGCGCCTATTTTTCCAAAGGCGAAGAAATAAAGAGAACTTTAATTAAAGAGAACCGCTGGGATTGAGGATTTAGAATCGTTTTTCTTTCTACGCTTTACTGCTGTTGTTTCAGTTCAACCACCAGGCTTTTAAGAGTGGGAGTTTGCGGATCATCGGGCGCCAGTTTGATGAATTTTTCAAAATTTTCAATCGCCGGCTTAAAGTCTCCTTTATTTAGATAAGCGTAGCCTAATTTCGAATAGTAAACGGCCATATCGGGTTTTAGCGAAGCAGCCAGGCTGTAGTATTCGATGGCTTCGTCGGTCATCCCGCCGACAAATAGGATTTCGGCGACGTTATAGGCCACTGCCGCATCTTTGGGGGGATAGAGGGCCATGGATTCTTTATAGAATTTAGCCGCTTCCTCCAGGTTATTCAAGGCGCTGTATGCCTCGCCGATACTGGCATAAATCGTGGCCGCCTTTTCATTACCCTTTAAGTTCGGGTTTTCATTTTTAAACCCCCCGATTACTTTTTTAAAAGCATTAATCGCAGCTTCGTACTGTTTGAGCTGCATATAACAATTTCCCAGGTTAATCCCGCTTTGAAATTGTTTGGGGTTATTTTCCAGGAACCCCTGGAAATAAGGCAGGGCTTCGGCGTATTTTTCCTCTTTATAAAGGGCGTTGCCTTTTTTAATTTGTTCCCCTGAGACTTTATCCACTTCAGGCTCTTTGGCTTTAACTTCCTTTACCAGTACGATATCCAGTTGGGGGTTCTTGTTAATGCCGGATAAAGCCTGGATATATTCGATTGGCTTAAAACCGTCTTTCATTGCCGTTATCTTGAATTGACCTACTCCGAAACCGAAAATCGCCCATATTCCGTCAGCATCCGATTGGGCTTCCGATTTAAAGTCGAAATTGAGCGCTTTAAGGGTAATAGCGACGCCCTTGAGGGGCTGGCCGGATTCATCTTTTACTGTCCCCATCAACCGCCCGGTTCCGCGGCCTTCCTGGGCCAAAAGGGCCGGGGGAAATGTGAAGGCTAAAACCAACGCTAACGCCAACATTACCATCATGAATCTGGTTACCGGTTGTTTTTTCATTTGCTGTTCCTCCTGCATCATTTGTTATATATTATAATACATTCATGGTGTTGTTTATCTCATCCGGGATTTTAAATATTAAACGTAAAAACATTCCGGTGACCGGCGTCTCCCAGGAGGTCGGAAATAAAAACATCCACGGTTATACGCCCCTGTTTGAGTTTTAACGGGATATCCAGTTGCAGGGGTGAAGCGGAAGGAGTTTGATCCTCCCGGGCCAGAAGTTCTTCTTTTTTAACATCGATGGTTTTGACTTCCGTGTATTTGAAAAAATTCTCATTTCCCTCATAAATCACCATGTCGATTTTGAACTTTGCCGTCATCATCCCGGTACCGGCTTTTTCATCGAAGATGACATTCCTGGGTTGGATCACGATGTGGAAGCTCTTTTTATTTTCGTCATAGGTTAATTGGTAGGCCAGGTTATTTTTTTCAAATAGTTCACCCTTCTTTTTAATATGTTTATATTTCATTTCTTCGGCTTCATCCAGCAGGCGCAAGTTGGTGCCGCCGATGTACTTGTACTCGCCGCCTATATTTACGGCGATGTCTTCCATGGTGATGTAGTAACGGCCGTGGCCGTCGTTGTCCACGAAAAGGATGTAAAGCCCGTCATTCCTGATATCGGTTTCGAAAAAGGCTTGTTGACCGTAGGCCCAGAACATATACCCGTGCACATTGGGATCGTTAAACACAGTCTGGGCGTCGACGAAATCCGGCGGCCCCAGCAGCATGTAAATCCGGCCCCGGTCGGTTTTCCACCCCGGTACATTACCTTCCTTCAGGTACGAACCGACGTAGGCAAATCGCTCGTCCATCACCAGCTTGAATTCGTTTTCACCCGCATAAGGATTGGGATTGCGGATATCCCAGAAATACTGGATAAAACGTTTCCTGGCTTCCGGGGAGACCAGGCCGTCGAAGACCTTTTTCTCGTGCCGGGTAAACAGGAAATGGGCTTCTTGATAAAACGCTTCGCTTTCCGGGTCCATCTTGGGCCCGGCGTTCCTGGCCGCACAATTGGCGTTCGTTAAAACCATCGCCAGCGATATCGCCGTCAACAGCGCCAGGCCCGGGGCCTGGGTCCATCGTTTTATATTACCTTTACTTGTTTTTCTTTTTTTCATCTTTTTTGAACCTCTCAAGTATCTCGATAATATCTTGTTGATCCCGGTTCACCACCAGGGAAGCAGACAGCGCCCGCCTGGCCTCTTCGATATCCCCGAGACGGATAAAGCAGAACCCGAGAGTATTCAGTACAACCACATCGCTGTCATAGATTTTATTGGCTTCCAGCAGTTCGCGGGCAGCTTCCCGGTATTTTTCCCGGTAATAGAGCGCCTTGCCTTTCAGTGCGTGATAATCGAAAGCTTCTTTTTCCAGGTCCTTTATAGTTTCAACAATGGCCAGCAGGCGGTCGTAATTTCCCCGGGTCAATAAAAAGGCGGCGTATGCTTTTACCAGGGGCGGGTATGATGCATTTAAGGCCAGCGCCTTTTCATAATACCCCACCGCTTTTTCGGGATTTTTCACATTCTCATATTGGTTTGCCAGCATCATATAGAAGAGGAAATGATTTTCACTTTTTAAGAGTTTGGAGGCCGCCGGTGGGTGGGGAATATTGGACAAAGGCGATACCATGAAATCTTTCTCCCGGGAATCCAGGAGAGTATTGCCCTCGCCAAGGGCCCTTATCTTTACCAGGTAATTGCCGTACTTTAGTTTCTCCAGGTTTTGGGTAAAGGTGTAATACTTTTCTCCCGGCGGTAATTCGAATGAGTATATTTTAGAATATGGCCGGGTTTCGTCCTGGCACGTCACTTCCATTTCGGCGCGCGCTTTTTTCTCAGCGGTTCCCAGGTCCACATAAAAGGTGGCATAAAGGGGTTCGGTCAGGCCGAAGGTCCGTTGGGGATCGATTTTGATGGAAGCGCCCATTACGGTAAAAGCAGCGAACCCCGCTTTTTTATCGGTGTTTGGCGCTTGATAGGATATCAATGGACCGAAAATCCGGGTGGATGATGCCGTTGGCGCTTTCGTCGCGATATTTTCTTCAAAGTAACTGATTTCCTTGTTTACCGAATTCTGGAGTACTGTCACCAATTTATAATCCCCCTCGATGACGGGGAAATAATCGCTGATAATGATGCCATTGGAAATTTTTTCATCCAATTCGTCCTGGGTGTAGTAAAAAGGAAAGTTTTTATTGTATTCCATGACAACGTCTTCGCCTTTTTTCAACACCACTATTAAATTGTAGTTGAAATAGTATTTATCCGTATCGGCCGCATAATCTACGGATATGCGATCGGGCCGCAGGGCAAAATGAACGAAATTCATATCCAGCGTCGGTTCCCTTAATATATACAGATCGGTTTTAAGGTTAATATAATCGGTCATGACAGTGGTTTCCACGATCCCTTTGTAATTCAAGAAATTCCTGGCATAGGAGGGGTTGAGATTTTTTTTGGGGAGTTCGTAAATCTGGGAGATAAGGAGATTGGACTGGAGGGAGGGGGAGAAACCGGACATCTCTTCACCGGGGATAAGGGACAGGCATATATTGGCAACGGCGGGTTCGCTTTTATTGATTTTATCATAGAGTGTGGCGTAATCGTTGGGGTCCACCTGCGCGATATTCGATATCAGCAGTGCGGCGGGGCCGTCGATGGTGGGGACATAAAGAACATAATCGCCGGCGCCGGAGCGTTTGTAAAAAACAATATTAAAGGCCGTGGGGAGTCCTTTTTCCGGGCCCCCGTAGTAATCCCAGATCAACACGGGGTAGAGATCGCTTTTACTAGCTATCTCATTTACATCAACGGGCGGACCCAGCAGGATATATATTTTGCCCCTATCGGTTTTCCACCCGGGCAGGGGGGTCCCGTATTTAAAATAGCGATTTGCGTATTGGAACCGTTTTATATGCTCGACCCTGAACTCATTTTCCGGGGTTCCCCCGGTGGGGTCCCTTAGTTTCCAGAAGAGGTTTATAAATGAATCACGGTCCCGGTTGTTGGTGAGCTTAAGAAATGTCTCTTTTTCGATGGGGGTGATAATATAATAAACCAGGTCCAGCCAGTCCCGGTATTGCGGGTCCAGGTTCTTGACATCGACCGGTTTGGCTGTTACGGTTATGTCCTTTATCTCCCGGGTGTTTTTTTCCTGCGCCGGCGTAAAATTCCCGGGGTTTAAACTGACGGTTAGAAACACTGTAAGTATTGGTATAATAATCTTCTTCATCATTTTTCCAGTATACTATATTTCTTATTTTTAGTCAATCGATCACTTTTTAGGGGGTGTGCTCCATTTTTTCAAGACGGCTTCGGGTTTCGAGGTGGCTTCGACAAAACCCCCGGTGGCCGTTGCCAATTTGGAGAGGACATTGTAAACGTCGCCGGAAAATTCTTTGACTTCGATCCCCTCTCTCCGTTTATCATCTTTATCGAGGTACAGGAAATTGAGGGTCACGGCAGCATCTTTTAACGCCATACCCACCTTTTCCACGTCTAAAAATTCTTCGCTGTTTTCTGCTTCGAAAAGTTCGACGGCGTCTGCTTTATACAGGTAGCTTTGCTTGAGGTTTTGCAGGGCGTTACGGTTCGGGATTACCCGTAACTCTTCCTGGTAGAAAATAAAAAGGTAATTTTTACCTGTTTCTTTTTTGAATAAGCCGGCAAGCTGCATAAACAGGTTTTCATTAAGTTTGCGCAGGCTGCGCATATTGTCCAGCAGTTGGCGGTACTGGATCAGGTTGGATTTTATATCGGAGCCGATGGTAATACCGGATGCGGGGTCCGTGCCGCCGGAAATCTCTCGCACCAGTTGTCGCATGCCGTCGAGGATTTGCTGGTAGTTTGCCACGCCGACGTTGATGTCCCGCTTTAATACTTCCTGGGTACGAGTGACCAGTTTTTCGGCGGGATAGGCCTGCCGTGTTTGCGGGGAAAAATTATAAGGATTCCCGGGTGTGATTATGGATAGATGGTCTTCAGGCTTGAGAATTTTTTTAAAGAAGAAATCCACGGCGTCGCCCATTTTGGAATCGTATTCGGCGGCCTGGAAGATCAATATGTAATTACAGCGTCCAGCGGTTTCTTCACCGGCCGCGGCATAACCGCCCACGGTGAAAACCGGTAAAAACATCGCTATCAACAGCCCTAATAAAAAGTATTTTTTCATTTTATCCTCCAATGAATATTCGTTTCAAATTGTTTTAAGGATATTACTATACAATATATAAAACCTGTAGTCAAGAAAAAGGCCCGGCTTGCCAAGGGTGCGTCATTTTCTCTTTCTTTTTCTATGCTTAGATAAGGATGTTTTTTTATATTTCAGGGTCATCATTTTTTCCCCTTACCACCGGAGTGATTGTTGCAGGGTGATATTGAAATCGTTGTTTCATCTTATCTTCCACTGGTACTGTTACTCCATATTCAGTACTGCAGTACTGCCCTTCTTTAATAAACGATTTAATCAAGTGCCCGCATGATTATAGTTTTTTTTCTAATACTACAAAAAGTTAAGGCTCTATTGGCATCGGGGATATATCGAAATCCCATCATCCTGGCAATACCAATAGCTAAATTTCTGATTGTTGCCATCACACGAGGTCCATTGTCAGTACGAATACGACAACGATCTTCATCATATGTGACATCTCTAACCCAATGAACTCTATTCTCAATTTCCCAATGTCCTCGATTCAGTTCCAGTAACCGCTGAGCGGAGGCTTTTTCTTGATTTAGGCTGGTTACTCCATAGGCAATTTCTGTAGATGATGTCTCATCGCCACGGTGGTAACGTTTTATTTCCCGCTCCACAATAAAAAATTGCTTGGCGCTGGGGAAATCGCAACAATCGTATACTTCTGGCTCATTACTTACCCAGATACGACGGATTTCTATACGCCCATGCCCTTTATCGGTGGTTTGGTAATCCGGCTTGGATTTGGAGTTTTTTTTAAATCAAGGTATTTGATATCTCCCAATAGAGTCGGCTGATTATTTTTTACCGTCAGTAAATAATGGGCTTTTTTTTCTTCCACCAGGTATTTGGCTGTTTCTGTTTGAGTGTGTAAAGCATCCGCCGTCACTATTGCTCCAGTCACCAATGGCTCGATACCTCCTGCAACCAGAAAGCACCGCGCACACTGCTATCGACAGCACTGTCGCCAATGGGTGCCGTCTCCCCTGTCTTCTCCTCGGGTCGGTAAATTCTTCAATCCGTTTTAATAATTTATCTATTGGAAACTTAATCATTGTGTCCAACCTCCTTCTATCCTTTAATAATGAAACATCGTAGGGAATTAAATCCCCAGATAATATCTCATTGGCTCTCTTACAAAGATTGTAAATGTATACCGCTTTCACCTGTCCATGGTGATAATAGTGCTGGTTACTCCTGGAATATCCCTCGGTATATCCCACATGTTTCCAATTGGCGGCTTTATAACAGGTCCCTTTAAATCGTGATTCATCGACAATCGTCTCGGCTAAATAGATCGGATGGCCATAAACCATCTCAAAATCTGAGCATAATCTTTTCAAGTTTAGAGATAGAATTTTACTGGCAAGATTCTTTTGCGATACCCAGGGCAATATTAAAAATCTCGAATTATTGGCAATAAAACGCAATCTACGGTATTTCTTCTCTCCGCTCCAGCCAAGATAACGTTCCCTAACTCCACAATTCTTCGCTGCAGAACTCCAACCTATCAGGGCGACCCACTCCCCTTCTAATTGAGCAATGTAACGAAGGGATTTACCTCCAAGCCATTTTAATCCAAGGTAATGTTATTGCTGCATGAAAGCATTCCATCGGCTTAACTCTTCATGCCGTACGGGTCTTACCACTAAACGGTCAAGTACATTTTTATGGTTCATCAACAAAAGTATATCAGAAAAGTGAGAAAAAAGCCATAGGGGCCACCAAAATTATCAAGCATTCAAATAGAAAAAAAAGAATGACGTAGCCCTGTTGGTGGATTGGTGAGTAGTGGAGTGGGGAATGATGAATGATGAATGATGAAAAAAGAAGAAGCGAAGAAAAAACAAGGAATTGCTGAAAAAACATCTGTGTAAATCTGTGCAATCTGTGGACAAATCTTTAATACAATGATGAATAACGAAAAGAGAGGAAGCGAGGAAGGGATAGGGCTAAATGGGTTCTTCTTTTTTGTGATATAAGGTGTAGATCAACTCCTCATAAAAACAAGAGAATTCATTCATAGCAAAATCCACAAGAAGATCAGGAAAAGCATAGGGGTTCTGGGTTATTAACTTCAAATTATTTTCCACTTGATAGGCAACCATCGGCGGATCATCAAACATTCCTTCTTTCTTCCTGGCATCGCTGTAAATGGTATTAATATCCAGTGATTTCATCTTGTTGATAAAATAGAAATCGATGAAATCTTTCGGCTCTTGACGACCGATAAGCGTGCAAAATTTGTTTGAAGCGATGTTTTTCAAGCTATCGACAACCACAGAGTGATTCTCCAAAAACTTCCCCCATTCGTTTCCATTTTTTGACGGCATATTCCGGCAACTGTAATTTATCAAGGTTTTCAATGATTTCCTTTATGTTGAAAAGTTTTAAGGTATCCACCACCCTGCCGTATTTTAGAAACCGCGTCATCGCCCAATAATACGGGACCTTATTTTTTTGTTCCCGGAGAAATTCCAGTAAATAG
>Ga0315278_10000132_pt1 | contig 65915 bp, 53 predicted proteins | sample YL17G06_0_MG_FD_203880 | JGI IMG/M metagenome (GOLD analysis project Ga0315278, IMG submission 203880) | Sediment microbial communities from Yellowstone Lake, YNP, Wyoming, USA - YL17G06_0 | ecosystem: Environmental > Aquatic > Freshwater > Lake > Sediment | place: USA: Wyoming | collected... | reverse complement strand
TTCGACGTCAACCGGAGAAGCGACCGTCGCGGTGGGCGAAAGCGCTACCGCGGCGTCGAGCGACGCTGGCCGACCCGTCAGTCAGTCACCGACCGGCCCTTATTGCTTGTTGAACACGATGACGTTGCTGACCGGCTGTCCCTGCGCGTTGGTACCTTTAGTGCGGGTGGTGTATGTCTTCCCATCCTTCGAGATGGTAGTTGTCATGGTTGTGGCGGAGACCTTGCCGTCCACCTTGGCGGTGGCTTCAAACGTGTTGGCATCAACCCGCTTGCAGGCGCTGGCGCTTCTGCGGTCCCGGGCTCTCATCGTTCTCTCATCCACGGTCGCATACTGTTGGCGGCAGATCGACCATACTTCTCGCGACCGGGGCGGACGGTCGACACTGCCATCTCACAACCCGGGCTCCCGCCAGGAGGCTGACATGAAGCGGCCATCGTTGGTTCGCACCGTCGGACTCGCAATCCTGATAGCGGCATCCGCCGCCATTCTTGCCGCCGAGGCGCCTCAGAAGGCGGACTTCCGCACCACCTTCTCCGTGGACAAGGCGAAGCTGTCCAACACGGGGCGGGGCGCCTACTGCATCCTCGAGCCTGGCTACAGGCTGCACTTGCAGTCCGGGAAGGACACCCTCATCGTCTCCGTGCTGGAGGAGACCAAGCTCGTCGACGGCGTGACGACGCGTGTCGTCGAAGAGCGCGAGACCGGGGGCGGACAACTCGCGGAGGTGTCACGCAACTACTTCGCGATCGACAACGCCACCGGGGACGTCTACTACTTCGGCGAAGACGTCGACGAGTACAAGAACGGCAAGGTGACCGGCCATGAGGGCGCCTGGCTGTCCGGGGTGAACGGGGCGACGTTCGGGCTGATTGTCCCCGGCGCGCCCAGGGCCGGCGATCGCTACTACCAGGAGTCCGCCCCGAAGGTCGCGATGGACCGGGCGGAAGTCGTGGCCATCAACGAGGAGATCAAGGTCCCCGCGGGCACGTTCAAGAACTGCCTGCACACGAAGGAGTCCAGCGCCCTCGAGAGCGGCTCCGAGGACAAGTACTACGCGCCGGGCGTCGGCCTCATCAAGGACGCCGAGTTCGTGCTGGTCAAGATCGAGAAGGGGAAGTCGTAGTGCGCGTGCTGGTGGTCGAGGACAACGTCCCCATCCAGAAGTCCCTGGCCAAGGGCCTTCGGGAGGCCGGGTTCGCCGTCGACGTGTCCGGCGACGGCGAGGAGGGCCTGTGGTACGCCACCAGCAACGACTACGACGTCGTGGTGCTCGACCTGATGCTGCCGCGGGTGGACGGGTTGACCATCCTGAGGCGTCTCCGCGCCGACGGGCGCTCGACGCACGTGCTCATCCTCACGGCACGGGACACGGTGCAGGACCGTGTCCTCGGGCTCGACACCGGCGCCGACGACTATCTCGTCAAGCCGTTCGCGTTCGAGGAGCTTCTGGCCCGGGTGCGGGCGCTGGCGCGCCGCGCCTACTCGGCGAAGAACCCACAGCTCACCGTGGACGACCTTCGACTGGAAACGAGCGCGCGGCGGGTCTGGCGCGGTGATGACGAGGTCGTCCTGACGTCGCGCGAGTACGCGCTGCTCGAGTATCTCGCGATGCGCGCCGGCGAGGCGGTGAGCCGGACGGACATCTGGGAGCACGTGTACGAGTTCAACTCTGAGGCCGATTCGAACGTCGTCGACGTCTACATCGGGTACCTGCGGAAGAAGGTGGAGCGGCCCGATGGACCGGCGCTGATTCACACCATCCGTGGCGTTGGTTACTCTCTCCGGGGGATGAGGTGAGAGGCTCGATTCGAACCCGTCTGCTGTTGTGGATGGTCGGCGGGATGGCGACCCTGCTGGGCCTGTTTGCGGCAACCCTCTACGTCGCCATCTCGCAGGCGCTCGTGGCGAGCTTCGACACGGTGCTCGTGTCGACGGCCCGCGCCATCTCCGTGTCGGTCGAGCGGACGGACAACGGCCTGAGAACCGACATCGACGAGACGGAGATGCCGGAGTTCCGGCGCGCGGACAAGCCCGAGTACTTCGAGGTCTGGCGCGAGGACGGCCCGATCCTCGCGCGATCGTCGTCGTTGAAGCAGGCCGACCTCGACCGATTCGAGGGCGGGCCAGGGGCGTTCGTGTTCCGGAGCCTCCGTCTGCCTGACGGGCGGGCGGGGCGCGCCGCCGGCCTGCGCTTCACGCCGATGGCGGATGACGAGGCGGTGCGGCCTGCCTCCACGCCGGACACGGTGCTGGTCGTCGCCCGCGAAACGGCCGCCCTCGACAGCGAAATTGCAGAACTCGGCTGGCTCCTCCTGGCCGGCACCGGCGGCACGCTCGTCCTCGCGCTCCTGGTCGGGGCGGTGGTGGTCCGCCAGGGGCTGAGACCGCTCGACGCCCTCGCAGCGCAGATCGCCGCGATCGGGCACGGCGAACCGGCGGCCCGGGTGTCGATGGGCCGGATGCCCCGGGAGCTGGCGCCCGTGGTCCAGAGGCTCAACGACCTGCTGCAGCGGCTCGCGGAGGCGTTCCAGCGCGAGCGGACGTTCACGGCGGACGCCGCGCACGAGCTGCGCACGCCGCTCGCGGGGTTGCGGTCGACGCTCGAAGTGGCGCTGTCACGGCCTCGCGACAGCGCGGAGTACCGCCAGGCGATCGCCGAGTGCCTCGAGATCGTGCGGCGCACCGACGCGCTCGTGACCAGCCTGCTGACGCTCGCGCGGCTCGAGGGAGGGCAGGGACCCGTTTACGCCGAGTCGATTGCGCTCGCCGAGGCGGTCCGCGACGCCCTGCAGCCCCTCGAGGATCGGGCCGCCGCACGCCGCCTGGCCGTCAACGCGCAGGTGGCGGCGGACCTCCACGCGGCCGCCGACAGGGCCACCCTCGGCATGGTCCTGACCGCGCTCGTCGAGAACGCCGTGGAGTATGCGAACGAGGGCGGGCGCATCGACATCGGTGCCGAACCGACGGACGGGTTCGTGACGCTCGCGATCGCGAACACCGGCTGTCGCCTGTCGGATGACGACGTCAGCCACGCGTTCGAGCGGTTCTGGCGCGCGGACACGTCGCGCACCGACACGGGCGTCCATTGCGGCCTGGGTCTGGCCATCGTCCGGCGCGCCGTGCAGTCGCTCGGAGGCACCGCCACAGCAAGCGCTGCGGGGGACGTGTTCACCATCCGGATCGCGCTGCCGCCGCCGCCGGAGAAAACGCCATGAACCTGAGAGTCGCCGTGCTGGCTCTGGGGCTGCTCATCTTCCCGGGCATCGCAACGCCCGGCCACGGCCAGCCCGCGCCCGTCCAGCCCGCGCCCGCCCGATTCCCGGTCATCGGAACGGTCCAGGATCAGACGGGCGGCGTCCTCGCCGGCGCCGTCGTGACGCTCGTCGGACCTGCATCCACCCCGGACCGCGTGGTCAAAGCCGACGCCGTCGGGCACTTCAGGATCGACGATGTCGCCGCAGGCAACTACCAGCTGCGCGCCGAATACGAGGGGTTCAAGCCGGCGCTGGCGCGTCTCAAAGTGGGTCCGCGGGCACCTGGCCAGCAGAAACTGGTACTGCAGCTGGCCGGCCTCACTCAGGAAATCACGGTCGGCGACAACCCCGTCTCCATCGACGCCGCGCAGAACCGCAACACGATCACGGTCGACAAGAAGCTGATCGCCGCTCTGCCGATCTTCGACCAGGATCCCGTCGCCGCGCTCTCGCGCTTCCTCGACCCCGCCGCGGGCGGGACGACGCTCGTTGTCGACGGCATGGAGGCCAGGAAGATCGGTGTCTCGGCTTCTGCCATCAAGCAGATCAAGATCAACCAGGACCCGTACGCCGCGGAGTTCGGGCGGCCCGGGCAAGGCCGCATCGAGGTGACAACGGAGGCCGGTAGCGAGGCGTACCACGGCGAGTTCAACGTGACGTTCCGCGACGGCCGGCTGAACGCCCGCAACGCGTTCGAGACGACCACGTCGCCCGAGCAGCGCCGGATCTTCGAGGGCAGCCTGAGCGGGCCGATCGGCGGCGGCAAGTCGACGTCGTTCCTCGTGTCGGCGGACCGGGAAGCGGAGGATCTCTGGGCGATCGTGTACGCGGCCACGCCGGCCGGCACGTTCCAGACGATCGTCCCGGCGCCGGTCCGGACGTTCTCCGTGTCGGGGACCGTCAGCCACCAGGTCGGGAAGAAGCACACGCTGTCGCTGCGCCTGACGTACCAGTCGGAGACCGTGCAGAACGAGGGCGTCGGGGGCACCACGCTCCCCGAGGCCGGGGCGTCCGCATCCGACCACGAGGCCGAGATTATCTACACGCAGCGGACAATCCTGTCGCCGAAGCTCGTCAACCAGGTCCGCTTCCTCTACGGACAGGCTCGATCGTCGTCTTTTAGCGCCACCCTCGCGCCGAGGATCGTTGTCCAGGACGCGTTCACGGGAGGTGGCGCGCAGGTCGACAGCGTGGACACGGAGCGCCACTTCACCCTGAACGAATCGCTGACGTGGTCGGCCGGCAAGCACCTCGTGAAAGGCGGCGTGATCATCCCGGACTGGAGCTGGCGCGGGTACACGGACCGCAGCAACTACGGCGGCACGTTCTCGTTCGCGAGCCTCGACGACTACACGGCCGGCAAGCCCTACATGTTCGCGCAGCAGCAGGGCGACCCTGCGCTCGACCTGGTGCAGAAGATCGTGTCGCTCTACGTGCAGAACGAGATCTCGGTGCGCAAGAACCTGGCCGTCACGATGGGCCTCCGCTACGACTGGCAGAATTTCTACGGGGACAACAACAACCTGGCTCCGCGGCTTTCCTTCGCGTGGGCCCCGGGGAAGAAGGGCACGACGGTGGTGCGCGGCGGCGTCGGCCTCTTCAACGACCGTCTGAACGAAGGGCCGATGGCCGACGTCATGCGATCGAGCGAGGGCCGGACGTTCAAGTACGTCCTGCTGGACCCCGGGTACCCAGACCCGATCGGCCCCGGCTCATCACTCCAGGATGAGCCCACGAGCCTCGTGCAGCTCCAGTCGGGGCTGGTCATCCCGCACTCGATTCAGTACAGCGTCGGCATCGACCGGCAGGTGTGGAAGGGCACGACCCTGTCGGTCAACTACATCGAGTCGCACGGGTTCCACCTGATGCGCTCGCGCGACGTCAACGCGCCGCCACCGCCGCTGTACGCCGAACGGCCGGATCTGGAACACGGCGTCATCCGGCAGATCGAGTCGACGGCCGGCCAGCAGGGCCGCTCCCTGCAGGTGGTCTTTCGGGGGAAGTTCGCGCGGCTCTTCAACGGGTCGGTGCAGTACGTCTTCGGGCGCGCGTTCAACGACACGAACGGCATCGGGTCGTACCCGGCCAACAACTACGACCTGACCGGGGAATGGAGCCGCGCGAGCTCCGACGAACGGCACCGCTTCGACCTGGTCGGGGCGGTCAACGCCGGCCGATGGTTCACCGTCGGCATCGCCCTCTCGGCGCGGTCGGCTCGGCCCTACACGATGCGGATCGGCCGCGACGTCTACAACAACGGCACCACCAGCGCGCGGCTGCCCGGCGTGCCTCGCAACAGCCTGCAGGCCACCGGCTCGGCCAACCTGGACCTGAAGTGGTCGCACACGTTCGCCCTGGGCGAGTCGAAGGATGAAGACGAAGGCGCGAAGATCACGGTCGGCGTTGACGCCTTCAACGTCCTGAACCATGTGAACTACACCGGGTACGTGGGGAACCTCAGCTCGACGTTCTACGGCGAGCCCACATCCGCCCAGGCGGCGCGCCGCATGCAGCTCACCGCGCGGTTCGAGTTCTGAACGGGATCGGCCTGGAGCCGCAGGTTGATACGGGCCGCCGCGGCCAAGGGCGGCGCCACCTTGACAGTCCGGCCCGGGAGCGGCTTCCGGCGTACACCCCTGAATCACCCCCGGCGGCAAGCGCCCCAGGAGTGGAGATGTGAAGATAGCCGTCATCTTTTGATTGCGTTGAGGTAAGTGGTGCGCCCGACCCTTCGGCTCGCTCCGCTCGCTCACCCGTTTGACGGCAAGAGCCTCGTGGTCAGACCCGAGAATGCTGTGGACCTGCCGAACCCACGCTCTCTCCGGTGGCACAACGACCACGCGTTTTTGTCGTAGCGCGGAGGGAAGCGCAAGATGCCGCGTGACCTTGACTCTCGCGTTCGCACAGCGGCGTTCCACTTCCTCGATGCGGAGACGCGCCCTGTTGCCGACAAAGTCCTGCCGCATGCGCTGCTCGCAAAGGGCTTCATGTTCGACGGCCAGCGTGTCCCTCTCGTGAGTCCTCAGGGGATCTTCAAGCCTGCCATCCTTCCGGAGATGCCGCTCACTATCCGGACGAAGTACGTCGAGGACGGGGAAGCGGCTCCATACCGTGACGTGATTGGAACAGACGGCCTGTTGCGCTACTGCTACCGAGGAACTGACCCTGGTCACCGTGACAACGTCGGCCTGCGCTTGGCGATGCAACGTCAGGTGCCGCTGATCTACTGCCATGGCGTGCTGGCGGGCCGCTACCTCGTCGAGTGGCCAGTGTTCATCGTCGGGGACTCGCCGGGCGAGCTTACCTTCACGGTCAACATGGACGAACATCGATTTGCGTTGCTCGAAGATGTGGAGGCGAACGACTCTGAGACCGATGGCCGTCGGCGCTATATCACTCGACAGGTCCAACAACGCCTGCATCAGGAAGGATTTCGACAGCGCGTCATGGCCGCCTATCTGGCACATTGCGCGGTGTGCCGCCTACGCCACGAAGAGCTTCTCGAAGCCGCGCACATCCTGCCAGACGGCCACCCGCAGGGACATCCCGTCATTCCCAATGGGTTGTCTCTGTGCAAGCTTCACCACGCGGCCTTCGACGCGAACATTCTCGGAATCCGGCCTGACTATGAGATCGAGATCAGGCTGGACGTGCTTAAGGAGATAGATGGCCCGATGTTGAAACACGGCCTTCAGGAGTTTCACCGCGAGCGCCTGTGGACGCCGCACCGACCGCTTCACAAGCCCAAGCCAGAATTTCTGGAAGAACGGTACGCGCTGTTTCGGGAAGCGACCTAGCTGGGAGCGGAGTCAGTGGAGCGGGCCGAAAGCCTACCAATCAACCAGCGCGGCCAGGATTCGAGTGCGCTCATTCGGACCGAACACGGACGGACCGGACCACAGTCGAGCAGTGGCCGGCAGGCCCGAGTAGATTGCCGTCGCGACGGATCGCGTGCGATCGCCATCCCGAGGCCAGGAAATCGTCGTCGCAAGCACCTTACCCAACGCCTTGCTCGATGCCCTCGACCGGATCCACGACCGATTTGATGCCCTCGTCATCGATGAGGGACAGGACTTCCTGGACACGTGGTGGGAGCCCCTCCAGCCCTGCCTGGCCGACCAGGACCGCGGCGTGCTGTACGTGTTTCACGACGACAACCAGCAGCTCTATCGCCGGGTGCCCACCTTCCCGCGTGGCCTGGTCGAGATCGTCCTGCACGACAACTTGCGCAACACCCAGCGCATCCACGCCGCCATCTCGAAGTTCTACCGGGGTGAGCCGCTGCGAGCCGCCGGACCGGAAGGGCGGGACGTCGAGTGGATCGCCGCGGGATCGACGCTCGAGATCGAGCAGGCCGTGAGCCGCGTGCTGCACCGGCTGGTTCGAGAAGAATCTGTCGCGCCCGCCGACATCGTCGTCCTCGTCAGCTCCTCCCGAACAGGCCCCCTGAAGAAGGATTCTGTCGTCGGGGCGTTCGAACTCACCGGCGACCAGACCGCCGAGCCCGGGAAGGTCCTGCTCGAATCGATCAGAAGGTTCAAAGGACTTGAACGCCAGGTTGTCATCGTCGCCGGAATCGACGACCTCGCGCCCGAGGACGAGAACGGAATGCTCTACGTGGCCCTGAGCCGGGCCCGTGCCCACCTGGTCGTGATCGCGACTGCGCGCACAATCGCGCGGTGTCAGGGGCCGACTTGCCTATGACCACTCGTCGTTAGTCACCGGCAAGGCGTCGACGACGGATCATCGACTCCGCGAAGGCCGACTCGGCGGCCCTGAGAGACGGCGCGGACAACGTCCACTTGCTTAAATGAGCATTTAATAGCAATGATTTGCCGTATATGAACACATTTAGGCAAGTATCGCTTGCTTTGATGAGCCATCATCAGTAATATTCATACTGATGTATACGCAACACGGCAAGTGGACGGGTCCAGCGGCATTCTTCGCCGCTCACCCGGTGTTTAGCCACGCCGAATTCGTCGAAGCGCACACCGCGCGGGGGCGGAGCGAACGCACGAGCAACAGCCTTCTCCGGTGGTATCTGGGCACCGGACGCCTGTTGCGCATCCGTCGCGGGCTGTATGCAACAGTGTCGGTCGGCATGGACGCTGCGGCATTCTCCGCCGACCCTTACCTGATTGCTGCGAAGTCGAGGGATGATGCCGTGATCTCGTACCACACGGCCCTGTCGTTCCACGGAAAGGCCTACTCCGTCTGGCGACGCTACCAGTGCCTGACGGCGGAACGCGCCCGTCCCTTCACGTACGGAGCGCAGGAGTTTGTGTCGCTCCAGGCTCCGTCGCAGATCCGAGCGCTGCCAGATTTCGGAGGCGGCGTCATCCGATGTGCTCACGCCGGAGACGAGGTCCGGGTGACCACACTCGAGCGAACCCTCGCCGATGTGTTTCACGCGCCCGAGCACGGTGGTGGCTGGGAGGAAATCTGGCGGTCGCTGGAGATGGTTGAGTTTTTCGACCTGCGGGCCGTGGTGGATTGCACGTTGCGTTTGCGTTCGGATGTGACGGCCGCCAGGGTCGGGTTCTTTCTCGAGCAGCACCGTGAGCAGTTGATGGTCGAGGACGCACACCTCGAACCTCTGCTGCAACACGCTCCCCGTCAACCCCGGTATCTGGGTCCGCAGCGGACATCCGGAAGACTCATCTCTCGCTGGAACCTCGTCGTGCCCGAATCGGTGCTGCAGCGGCGATGGGAGGATCCGCAATGACCGTGTCGCGACTTCAGCTTGAACGACTCGCTGCGGATACCGGATTCCAGATCGACCCGCTTGAGAAAGTGCTCCATCTGTTCGATCTGCTCGAATCGCTGCGGAGTCACCCGTTCCTTACGGACCGGCTCGTACTCAAGGGCGGGACGGCTCTGAATCTCTTCGCGCTCGACCTTCCACGGTTGTCCGTGGATATCGATCTGAACTACGTCGGCGCGGTCGACCGAGCCACGATGATCGCGGAGCGACCCAAGGTGGAGCAGGCGATCCAGGCCGTGTGCGCGAGGCAGCGATTGCAGGTCAAGCGGGTCCCCGGAGAACACGCCGGCGGCAAATGGCGCATGACTCACGACCGCGCCGGCGGTGGAACCGGAACGCTGGAGCTCGACATCAATTTCCTCGCGCGGTTGCCGCTCTGGCCTCCAGTGGCGTGTGACTCGCGGGTCTTGGGTTCGGCGATGGCGCGGGACATTCCGGTGCTCGATCTCCACGAATTGACGGCGGGGAAGCTGGCAGCGCTGTTCAGCCGTGATGCCAGCCGGGACCTCTTCGACGTCCACGCCCTGCTCACGAGGGGAGGCTTCGACCGCCAGCGGCTACGGCTCGCGTTCGTGCTCTACGGAGCCATGAGCCGGCGGGATTGTCGCACGGTTTCGGTGGCCGACATTCGCATGGACCCCATCGACGCAGATCGTCGGCTGGTGCCGCTGCTGCGCGCGGGTTTCGCTCCGGCCAGACGCGATATTGAGGCATGGAGCAAACGCCTCGTGACGGAATGCCGTGACGGATTGTCCCTGCTGCTCCCACTCGAATCCCAGGAAATCGAGTTCCTCGATCTGATCAACGATCGCGGCGAGATTGCAGCCGACCGGCTCACGTCCGATTCCGCCATGCAGGATCGCATCCGATCACATCCGGCGCTCCTCTGGAAAGCGCTCAACGCCCGGAAGCGGGCCGGGCTTGCCATCCCCGCGGAGGAGGGTGCGCCGGCCTGAGCGACGAACCGGACGTTCAGGAACGCATCCGACGCCAGCCAATGATCAAGCGGAAAGCTCAACACGTTCGCGAACGTCGCGGGATCTCTTGATATGGCCCGGGGTTGACGGGGCAGGCGTCGGAGAACGCGACGGCGTAGTCGTTGGCGGCCAGAACGTCGGGGCGTTCGAGCTCACCGGCGACCAGACCGCCGAGCCAGGGAAAGTCCTGATCGAACGGCATGCTCTACGTCGCCCTCAGCAGGGCCCGCGCTCACCTGGTCGTGATCGCAACTGCCCGCACGATCGCACGCTGTCAGGTGCCAGACGTCGACCGCTCTGGTGCGGAACTGGGTCGCCAAGGGGCGGGTGAAGTACCAACCCGTGAGTCCCGTACGGCCGAAGCACGGTCAACTCGACGCGCCACGCACCTACCGGCGCTCGAGCGGTTTCAGCCGGCAGGGCGGCAAGAGAATCCTCTTGAATCTGATCACGATCCCGTTAATATGATCATTCTCGGATCGATGATCATGTTCTTTGTTGGCTGATGCACTATGAAGTCCTTTGCTTCGGGCGTCTTCGATCGCCAGCCAATTGGGCAATCCCTGCTCCAGACGATCCGTCTGCTCGGCGAATACAAGGGGCGACAGGATCTTTTCACCCGGCAGTCACCTCAGGTGCTGCGGACGCTTCGGCAGGCCGCGATCGTCGAAAGCACGGAAGCGTCGAATCGCATCGAGGGGGTGGTGGCGCCGCGCGAGCGGGTGAAGGCCCTGGTCGCCGGCCGCACGCAACCGAGGAATCGCTCGGAGCAGGAAATCGCCGGCTACCGCGATGCGTTGAACACCATTCACGCGCATCACGAGGCCATGGACCTGACGCCCAACCTCGTGCTTCAACTTCATCGCGACCTGTTCCAGTTTGTGCCGGGCGGCGGTGGACGCTGGAAGCCATCCGATAACCAGATCACCGAGACGCGTGCTGACGGGACCACGGTCATCCGTTTTACGCCGGTACAGGCCTACGCCGTGCCGGACGCCATGGCGCAGCTGCACGAGCGATTCACAGCAACGCTGGAAGGCGGAGCAGTGGAGCCGCTCCTGCTCATTCCTGCCTATGTGCTCGACTTCCTCTGCATTCATCCCTTTTCCGACGGCAACGGGCGCATGTCGCGTTTGTTGACGCTGCTGGCGCTCTACCGCGCAGGCTACGCGGTTGGGCGGTACGTCTCCCTCGAGGCACTGGTCGAAGACACGAAGGAGAGCTACTACGATACGCTCGGCACCTCGTCGCTGGGGTGGCACGATGCTGGTCATTCGCTCGTTCCGTGGTGGGAGTACTTCCTTGGCGTCGTCCTGCTCACCTCGTACCGCGAGTTCGAGCGCCGCGTCGGTACGCTGTCGGAGAAGCCGGGCGCCAAGCGAGACATGATTGTGGACGCTGTCGATCGAATGGGCTCTCAGTTCAAGTTCGCCGATCTTGAACGCTTGCTGCCATCGGTGAGCCGGCCCACCATCAACCGCATCCTGCGGGAACTGCGCATTCGCGGCGATATCCGCTGCGCGAAAGCCGGGCGCGACGCGACGTGGGAAAAGACCCCACACTAGACTGACCCCCTGGCGTCGGGACAGACTGCGTGCGCCACGCCATCCGATCACGCTGATCGCCGGTGTGACCCCGCCTGTCACAGCCTAGACATATCCTTCTCACCAACGGGCGGGACCCGTCCTGCCACGGCCGGGTGTTGATCGACTCGGACGGATTGTGACCGCGAGAAGAGAATCGCCGGCGTAATCTGCTGACCCACCAGTGGTGCAGAGCATTGTTGCGCGCCAGTTCTCACCACCGGTGGCGAAATACTGGTGCGTATGGCCGAAGCGGCGCTACCTGACGGGTAGAGCACGGCGGCTGGTCGAGTGTTCCCAAGATGTCTCAATACTCAAGCGCGGGAATCGACAGGTTCGATCCAAGTCACTACACTCTCCCGGATGGCCATGAGGAGCTCGCTGTCACCACGTCGGGCACGCCATTGGCTGTGGGTGGCCGCCGCGCTCTCCCTCGGCCTCAGTCTCACACCCTGGGGTCAGCTGCCGCTCTACCCCTTCAGACTCTTCACGACCTGGGTCCACGAGTGCGGCCATGCCATCGTCACCGTGTTACTGGGCGGCAGCGTCAACTCCATCACGATCGCGACGGACGCCAGCGGAGTCACGCAGAGTGTGGTTCCCGCAAGCCGCATCGTCCAGGGCCTGGTGGCCTCCTCCGGGTATCTCGGCGCCAGCGTGGCGGGATGCCTCCTCCTGGCGGCCGCGCGCAGGGAGAAATTGGCGGGCACGATCATCTGGGCCGTGGGCGCGTTCATGTTGTTGACGCTCGTTATCTGGATCAGGAACCTGTTTGGATTTGTGGTCGTGCTGACCTGGGGATTGGCTCTGGTGGCACTGGCGCGCAAGGGAAGCGGAAACGCCTCGCGGTTTGTGCTGAGCCTGCTGGCCATCCAGGTGGCGCTCGACTCGGTCTATGACATTCGCGTCCTGTTGCTGAGAGATGGCGGGCACTCGGACGCCGAGGCGATGGCACGACTGTTTCTGTTGCCGTCCTGGGTGTGGGCCGGCGCGTGGATGCTGATGAGCGTGGGTATGCTGGGTTGGACACTCCGGAAGACGCGTGGTCGGACGGCCAGCGCAAGCGGGTCAGGACAGACACCATGACGAATCTACCTCCACTCCTTTTCACGGTCCTGAACCCGAGGACGCAGACGTTTGCGCCGGTTCCGTCCTCGATGTCACGCGCCAAGGTTCCCGGCGGGTGGCTCGTCTACGGCACGGCGTCCAATGATGTTTCGTTGCTCGTCTTTGTCCCTGACCCTGAGCACCAATGGGACGGCGGGTCGCTCGCCTGATTGACCTGCACTTCCACGACCCGCGGCATCAAGCAGGCTCCCGGCTCGTGGAAACGGGCTGGCCAATCAACGCAAGGAAGCGCAAGAAAGACCATCGGCCTCCTCGCAAGCACGAGGCGCCTTCAGCCACCAATCTGATTGTTCGTTGAAGGTTGGAGTGGTGCGCCCGACAGGATTCGAACCTGTGGCCTTCGGCTCCGGAGGCCGACGCTCTATCCAGCTGAGCTACGGGCGCACGAACCCTCATACTACCACACTGGAATTGGCCGCCGGGGCGCGTCTGAACGCCGGCGTCAGCCGCCGCCTGGTTCCGGATCTGCCGCGTGCGAGCGATCCGTTATAGACTCCAACTCGTGGCCAGCCCCGAGTTTCAGAAGAGCCTTCCCGAGGCGCACGGCACGGTTCCCGTCCCGCTCGGCGCCGGTTTCTGGCGCAAGCTCTTCGCCTTCGCGGGCCCCGGCTACCTCGTCGCGGTCGGCTACATGGATCCCGGCAACTGGGCCACCGACCTGGCCGGCGGCGCCCAGTTTGGCTACGCCCTCGTCAGCGTCATCATGCTGTCGAACCTGATGGCGATCCTGCTGCAGTCGCTGGCCGCGCGCCTCGGCATCGCCACCAGCCTCGACCTTGCCCAGGCCTGCCGCGCCTACTATTCGAAGCCGGCCTCCATCGGGCTCTGGCTCCTGGCGGAAATCGCCATCGCGGCCTGCGACCTGGCCGAAGTGATCGGGGCCGCCATCGCCCTCAACCTCCTTTTCGGACTGCCGATGGTGATCGGTGTCGTGCTCACCTCGTTTGACGTGCTGTTCCTGCTCGTGGTGCAGCAACATCGGTTCCGCGTCCTCGAAGCCGTGGTCGTGACGCTCATCCTCGGCATGGCTGGCGCCTTCGCGATCGAGCTCTGGCTGTCGAAGCCGGACTTCGCGGCGGCGCTGGCGGGCGTCGTCCCGACGCCGGAGATCCTCCGCAACCCCGGCATGCTCTACATCGCGATTGGCATCCTCGGGGCGACGGTGATGCCGCACAATCTCTACCTGCACTCGTCGATCGTGCAGACGCGCAAGTACGGCGATACGCGGGAGGCCAGATCCGAAGCGATCCGCTTCGCCACTATCGATTCGACGGTGGCGCTGACGGTGGCGCTGTTCATCAACGCGGCGATCCTGGTGGTGGCGGCCGCGACGTTCCATGGCACCGCGTACGAGTCGGTGGCCGATATCGGGGACGCCTACAAGCTGCTCGCGCCGCTTCTCGGCACCTCGCTCGCCAGCACGCTGTTCGCGCTCGCGCTGCTGTTCTCGGGCCAGAATTCCACGCTCACCGGCACGCTCGCCGGCCAGATCGTGATGGAGGGCTTCCTCAACATCCGCCTGCGGCCGTGGCTGCGGCGCCTCATCACCCGGCTCATCGCGATTGTCCCGGCGCTGGTCGCGGTGCTGATGTGGGGCGATCGCGGCGCGGGCGCGCTGCTCATCCTCAGCCAGGTGGTCCTGAGCCTCCAGCTGCCGTTTGCGGTCTTCCCCCTCGTGGCGTTCACGAGCAACCGGAAGACGATGGGGCCGCATGTCGCGCCGCGCTGGATACGCGTGATGGCGTGGCCGGTGGCCGTGTTGATCGCCGTGCTCAATGCCTGGCTGCTCGTGCAGGTGGCCAGCGGGTGGATGAGGTAGCGGGGCACGCGACGCGGTCGCGCCTCATCGGGCCAGAAACAGTCAGCCACGGCGGTCGATTGTCGAGGAAATCGGGGATGTTTCTGAGGAGCGGGGCATGTACAAGCGCATCCTGATCGCGGTGGAGCACTCGGCGGCGGATCGCACGATCCTGGACCACATCCAGCCGCTCGCCCGCCTGTGTGGCGCGAGCCTGCTGCTCGTGCACGTGGCCGACGGGTGGGTGGCCCGCGCGTACGACGATTTGAAACTGCGCGAGTCCAAGGAAATCCTCGAGGACCGGGCCTACCTCGAGTCGGTGCGTGCCGAACTGGCGGCCGCCGGATTTGCGGTTGAAGTGATGCTCGCGATGGGCGACCCCGCCACTGAAATCGTCCGCATCGCCGAGTCGGCGTCTGTCGATCTGGTGGCGATGGCCACACATGGACACCGGTTCCTCAAGGACGTCATCCTGGGAGCCACCGCCGACAAGGTCCGCCACACGCTCAAAGTGCCCGTTCTGTTGCTGCAAGCGCCGCCGCTCGGAGAGCGCTAGCGCCGTCCGCGCGGGGAACCTTTGCGGTTGTTTCGCCGTCTGCTACCTGTAGACAGCGAGGTCATTGCATGGCACGTGTGACAAGGTCCCGCCTGATTATCGGCGCCATCATCATCGGCATCACCGTCGTCTCGGGAGGCGCATGGATGGCGCTTCGCGGCGCCTCTGTCACGATCGACCCGGGGCGCATCGTCGCCGTCGAGCGGGGCGATCTCGCGAAATCGGTCGTGGCGACCGGTCGGATCGAACCGATCGCCAAAGTCGAGATCAAGTCGAAGGCCAACGGCATCGTCAAGGAGCTGAAGGTCGATGTCGGGGCCCAGGTGAAGGTCGGGCAGGTGCTCGTCGAACTCGACCGGGACAACCTGGCCGCGAGGCTGCGCGAGGCACGGGCGGCACTCGGCGGTGCCGAGGCCAGCCTGACGGCCGCCGGCGCCGAACTCGAAAAGAACAAGGTCGAGGCCGAAGGGCCCGACGTGCCGTTTGCGCGCCGCAACGTCGAGCGCGCCGATCGCCTGTTCAAGGACGCGCTGATTTCCCTCCAGCAGGTTGAAGATGCGCGAAGCCTGCTCGATCAGACAGTCAACCGCCAACTGGCGGCGCGGACGCAGCTGGGCGTCGCGCAGGCGCGCGTCGCCCAGGCTCGCGCGGCCGTGGCCGCCGCGCAGGCCGCGCTCGACCGTGCCGAAGAGGAGTTCAACAACGCGACCATCCGGTCGCCGATTGACGGCATGGTGCTCGCGCGGCCAGTCGAAATCGGCAGCCCGGTGTCGTCGATTCTGAATCTCGGCGCCAACGGCACCCTGGTCATGGTGCTGGGCGACATCAGCCGCGTGTACGTCAAGGGCAACGTCGACGAGGCGGACATCGGCACGGTGCGCATGGGCCAGCCGGCGCGCATCAAGGTGGAGACGTTCCGCGACAAGCAGTTCGAAGGCAGGATCACGCAAATCTCGCCGATGGGCACCGACAAGGACAACGTGATCTCGTTCGAGGTGAAGGTGTCGATCGACAACTCCGCCGGCGAACTGCTGGCCAACATGACGGCCAACGCGGAGATCATCCTCGAGCAGCACAAGAACACGCTCATCGTGCCCGAGGCCGCCGTCATCTACGACAGCAAGCGCAATGCGTCGGTGGATGTGGTCGCGCCCGGGTCGAAGACGGGCAAGGACCGGATCCCGATCAAGGTCGGCGTCAGCAACGGCACGAAGACACAGGTGCTGAGCGGACTTACGGAGGGGCAGAAGGTCGTTCTGCAGTAGGGGCCGACCCCCGTGTCGGCCCGGACACATCGGGCGAACACAGGGGTTCGCCCCTGCACAGATGACGCTGACGCTGCAGGGGCGCAGCACGCTGCGCCCGAGACAAGGCCATCCATGCCCACATTCCCGGACCTTCTCGCACAGACACTCGCGAACCTGCGGGCCAACAAGCTCCGCAGCTTCCTGACGATGTTCGGCATCGTCTGGGGCGTGATCTCGATCCTCATCCTCTCGGCCGTCGGCGAGGGTTTCGCCCGCGGGAACCAGCACGTGCTCGAGGAACTCGGCAAGAACATTGTCATCATCAGGAACGGCCGCACGAGCCTGCAGGCCGGCGGTGAACGCTCGGGCCAGCTGGTGCGCCTGACGCTCGACGACGTGTATGCGCTGCAGCGCGAATCGAAGCTGCTCGATTCGATGAGTCCGGAACTGATGCGCGGCGGCCTCAGGGCCAAGAGCGCGTTCAATTCCAGTTCGGTGCAGATCAGCGGCGTGTGGCCGGTGTTCCAGTACTTGCGGACGCTCGAAATGGACCGCGGCCGGCCGATTAGCGACGAAGACTGCCGCGCGGCCAGGCGGGTGGCCGTGCTCGGCTACGACGCGGCCAGGCAGCTGTTCGCGGATCGCGATCCGGTCGGCAGCGAGATCACGCTCGGCGGCGTGCCGTACACAGTCGTCGGCCGCGTGCGGAAGAAGCAACAGGATTCCAACTACACGGGCTCGGACGACCAGCGGCTGTTCCTGCCGTACGAGACCACGCGGAAGGACTTCCCGCTTCCCGGGCGGCTGAACACGCCGGACCATCTGTCGGCCATCATCGCGGGGCCGAAGCCCGAGGTTACGCGGATGATCCGGGACATCATGGAGCGCGAGAAGGACATGCGCGGGTTCTTGGGTCTCAATTCGCGGGGGCCGGTAGAGCAGGAGATCCGCGACATTCTCTCGAAGCGGCACGGCTTCGACCCGCAGGATCCGGAGGCCATCAGCTTCTGGAACACGGCAGTCGAATCGGTGATGTTCGCCAAGATGATCGAGGGCATGGACCGCTTCTTTCTCGCCGTGAGCATCGTCACGCTGCTGCTCGGCGGCATTGGCGTGATGAACATCATGCTGGTCGCCGTGCGCGAACGTACGCAGGAGATTGGCGTCCGGAAAGCGCTTGGCGCGACCTCGCGGAGCATCCAGTTCCAGTTCTTCGCCGAGGGGATCCTGCTGACGGGCCTGAGCGGCCTCATCGGTTACGTCGTGGGGGCGGGCCTGTGCGGCCTGGTGAACCTCGCGCCGATGCCGGAGCGGTTCAGCGGGATGATCATCACCTGGCAGATCAACGTGTTTGCCGTGGGCATGCTGATGCTGATCGGCGTGGCGGCGTCGACGTATCCCGCGCGCCGTGCCGCGCTGCTGCCGCCGATCGAAGCGCTGAGATATGAAGCGTAGAGGGAACGAAGGCGGGAGGGAGGCTTCCGAAGCGGCCCCTCGAACCAAGGCTCGGGCCGGCTGGGGATGAGGTGTCGTGGCGATTCGCGAAGCGGCCCCTCGAACCAAGCCGACAGCCAGCCCTGAGCGAAGTCGAAGGGCGCCAGTCTGCGGAACGTGCCGAGAGGGCCGAAACGGGATGCGCGAATAGCGCAAACGTAAGACCGGCGACCCGTCCCGGTAAGGCATGTTTTGCCGGCTTGCGTGAGCGGGGACGAGGAGCGAACCGCCACGGCACCCGGGTCCACGTAAGGCATGTTTTGCCGGCTTGCGTGAGCGGGGACGCGGAGGAACCGCCCTCCCGCCGAGTCGGCGCAACGTTCAGGTAGCGACAACTCCGATGCTGCTGAAAGAAATCCTCTCCCAGGCGTGGCATTCGCTGGTGGCTCACCGGTTCCGGGCGGGCTTGACGATGCTCGGCATCGCCTGGGGGATTGTCACCGTGACGTCGCTCATGGCGTACGGCAATGGCTTTCACAACGCTCTCATCTATGGATTCAGCAACGCGTTCACCACCGGCGTGGCTGTTATCTACGGCGGGCAGACCAGCATGCAGGCTGGCGGCGAACGGGCCGGCAAGCGCGTGTTCTTGAAACTCGAAGATGTCGAGCCCATCCGGCAGTTGGGCCTCGTCAAGTCGGTCAGCCCAGAGATTTTCGAATCACTGCCGCTGACCTACCGCAATCTGCAGACCACGGCCGGAGTCCGCGGCATCGCTCCGGAGTATGGCGAGATGCGTCACGAGGTTCCGTCCGATGGCCGTTTCATCAACGCCGAAGATGTGGATCGGCGGCGCCGCGTGGCGTTCCTGGGAACCGACGTCGCGCAGAAGTTGTTCGGCAACAGCCCGGCGGTTGGTGAGACGATCCGGATTCGGGGCGTGTCATTCGAAGTCGTCGGCGTGCTCGCCGACAAAGCGCAGCTCTCGAACTACTTCTATCCAGACAAGCGCAGCGTCTTCATTCCGTATTCGTCGACCGAGCAGATCTTCCACCAGGACTATCTCGACACGCTGGTCGTGCAGACGATGGCGCCGGCGTTTCACGAGGCAGGAATGCGGCAGGTGCGCGGCGTGCTGGCGGAGCGGCATCGCTTCGACGCCCGCGACGAGCGCGCGTTGATGATCAACGACAGCGCAGAAGCGCGGGAGATGGTTGGCGCGATGGCGACCGGCCTCAAGGTGATCCTCGTCTTCATCGGCACGCTCACGCTGATGATTGGCGGCGTCGGCGTGATGAACATCATGCTGGTATCGGTCACCGAGCGAACGCGCGAGATCGGCGTGCGCAAAGCGCTCGGCGCCCGCCGCCGGCACATCTTGCTGCAGTTTCTGGCCGAGGCACTCGTGATCACCGGGTGTGGCGGCGTGGCGGGCGTTGTCCTCACTGCAATCCTGGTCAATGTCGCCGGCGTGCAGCCATTCCTCGCTGACCTGATCGGCGACCCGTCGCGCGGAACCGATATCCAACTCGTGCTGACGCCCGACGTGCTGATCACCACCACCCTCATTCTCATGATCACCGGCATCCTGAGCGGGCTGTGGCCCGCGCTCCGCGCCTCCCGCCTCGATCCCATCGAAGCGCTGCGATACGAATAGCGGGGTCGGACCCCTTTTCATCTGCGGGCATCGCCCAGATCGATGTATCCGAGAATGAAAGTAGGTCCGACCCCATTTCGAGGCGTACAGGCCGGGCCGGCGTTTTGGCGCCGGTCGGCTTGGGCAGGAGGTTTGAGGAGGGTGAGGAGGTTGGAGAGGCGAGTGGGTCAGACCCGCCTCTCCTGTGTGCCAGCGTGTGGAGGCCACCACATCACAGGCGAGCGAGCTAGAACACTGTCAGCCGACTACAGTGCAATCGGACGGCCAGTTGCTCCGCCTGTTTTGTGCGGCGCGTAAGTATCGACGAGTCAATTGGTTGTGGTCTGACCGTCGGTCGACAACCGACGGAGTGCTTACGGCCGGCGCCAGAATGTGTCAGCGCAGTGACACTTATTGGCGGGTAGCGCGCACCGCCTGTGCGGAAACCGCGCACCTCTCGCGCAGGGCCAGTCTTTTTTCCGCGCGCCCGAGCTTCGCGCCAGATAGTTCTGGGACGGATCGCGGCTGCTCTCCCCACCCCAAGTTTGTACTGGCTCCCCCTCCCCGACCCGCTGCGCGACCTTCGGCGGGTGAGCAACGCCGCATGCCCGGCCGGGGTTTTCTCCCGCTGGCAGCTCGACGAGAGGACCTCATCGGTCTTGTGATAGGGAGTCCGGTGTAGCAAGATCGGCAATCGCCCGGTTGCGACCCCGCTATCGGAGGCGGGGCGGTGGATGTCGGCGGGAGATGTCGGCGGCAGGCTGGGCGTGCGCGACGAGGGCCAAGCCTCGGACGGGCGTGAACCGCAGGCTCGGCAGGGAAGCCACGTCATGATGAGACCAGAAGTCCGTTCGCGCATCATTGCCGCCGCGACGCCGATCGCGGTCGGCGTCGTGGTGGCCGCGTTGCCCGTGCCGGCCGGCCTGACGCCAGGCGCGTGGCACTACTTCGCGCTGTTCGCGGCGGTGGTCGCCGGCCTGATGGCCGAACCTCTGCCCGCGGCGGCGATCGGGTTCATCGGGGTCGGGCTGGCGGCGCTCTCTCGGCTGGTCGTCGCCGATCCCGGCGACTCGCTCAAGTGGGCACTTAGCGGATTCTCCAACGGAACGGTCTGGCTCGTGTTCGCGGCCTTCATGATCGCCCTCGGATACGAGAAGACCGGTCTGGGCCGACGTCTCGCCCTGTCACTGGTCCGCCGGCTCGGCGGACGCACCATCGGGCTTGGCTACGCGATCGCCCTGGCCGATCTGGCCATGGGGCCATTCATGCCGTCGAACACCGCCCGCAGCGCCGGCACGATCTTCCCGATTGCGCGCAGCATTCCGGCGCTCTATGGCTCTGAACCGGGCCCGACCGCCAGGCGCATCGGCAGCTACCTGCTGTGGACGGCGTTTGCTTCAACCGCCATCACCTGTTCGCTCTTTGCCACGGCGCTCGCGCCCAACTTGCTTGCCATCGACCTGGTCGCCAGGACGACGGGCATTCGGCTGTCGATCGGCGAATGGTTCGCGGGCGCCTGGCCGGTCGGCCTGATCCTGATTGCCACGCTGCCGCTGCTGGTCTATCTCGTCTATCCGCCCGAGGTGAAGAGCAGTCCGGATGTGCCGGTCTGGGCGGGCCGTGAACTCGACAAGATGGGCCCGGTGTCGCGCGATGAGTGGTTGATGGCCGCGCTGGCGATCGTCGCGGTCATCGTCTGGACGACGGCGGCCGACGCCATTGATCCCTCAACGACCGCACTGCTCGTGGTCAGCCTGATGCTCGTCACCGGGCTGATCTCATGGCAGGACATCGTGTCGAACTGGCGGGCCTGGAACGTGTTCGTGCTGCTCGCCACGCTGGTCGCGCTGTCGGATGGTCTGACGAAAGTCGGGTTCATTCCGTGGTTTGCCCAGGGCATCGCCGGGTATCTCGGGCAGTTCAGTCCGACGGTGGCGACCGTCGGGCTGGTGGTCGCGTTCTTCCTGAGCCACTACATGTTCGCGAGCCTCACCGCGCACACGGTGGCGGTGCTGCCGGTTGTGCTGGCCGCGGGCGCCGCGGTGCCGGGCGTGTCGGTGCGGACGCTTGCGCTGCTGCTGTGCTACAGCCTGGGCCTGATGGGCGTGATCACGCCGTACGCGACCGGACCCGCGCCGGTCTACTACGGGAGCGGATTCCTGCCGCGTCTCGATTTCTGGAAGCTCGGCTTTATCTTCGGGATGCTGTTTCTCGCCGTCCTGCTCCTGGTCGGCTATCCGCTGTTATAGGAACGCCTGGCTCGATTCCGGCCTTCGCCGGAATGACGAACCCATGTGCAAGAGGCGGTCGGGTCACCCTTCGCCGGAATGACGGTCCTCCTACTTTTTCTGAGGCGGCGGGGGAGCCGCCAGCGTCTCCACTCGAGCGATCCAGGCGCGCGGCCCGAGCGCAGCCAGTTGGCCCAGTTCGGCTGCCGCAACGATGAGCTTGCGCATCGGGAGGATGATCGCCAGCTCGACATCAGCCCGTGGTGTGGCGGCCTGGTCGATCCGGGACAGGGCGACGCCGCGCCACTCGGAGGTTGGAGCGATGCCGGACGCGAGATACGAGAGCGCCTCGATCCCGAGCGTGCCCAATCCCGCCAGATCCGCCGCCAGCGGGGCCGCCTCCTCCAGCACCGGGGCCTCGTCAATCAGTCGATCGATCGCGGGGCGGATGTCGCGGAATTCCTGGAACGCGCCCGCCAGCTCCGGCTTTCGAATCCGGAACCGCGGCGCATCTCCCAGCAACTCGTCCACGCCGAAGCGCAGCATCAGCGCCACCATGCTGTCGGGCCGCGCCGCATCCGCCAGCCGCGTGAGCGGCGTCAGCTGCGTGGCCGGCTTCACACGCCCGCGCTGATAGCCCTTGACCGGCTCCACCACCGACGCCAGCACCGAGAGCGGCAGGATCGAATGCGTGCCCGCGAGGCGCCGGAGCATCACGGGCGCCATGCTCTCGTGGCGCAGGCCGAGGTCCTCCAGTTGGAGCGACACGGTCGCCAGCCGCCGGTACATGTCGTTCACATCGCGCACGTCCCCCGGCGACCAGAAGCGCTCGGCGATCGCCGCCGTGCGCGGCCAGATGCGCGAGTCGATCGTCTCAGGCGTAATCCACTCCGCCCACATGCACGCCTCGCCGCCGAGCACCCGTTTCGCTTCTTCGGGCGTCAGCGTGACCGTCGGCGGCAGCGGGTCCACCAGGTAGTGGTCGCTGGTCTTGTAGCTCAGGTCGATGTAGTAGCCGTTCGACAGGATCCCCGTGTAACCCTTGCGCGCGCCCTCGGCAAGCGAGGCCTGGCCCCGCCACGACTGCACGACCGCGTCTTTCGGCAAGTCGGGATGCAGGATTTCGTCCCAGCCCACCATCCGCTTGCCGTACTTTTTCAGGATCTTGGTGAGGCGCTGATTGAAGTACGCCTGAAGCGCGTGCGCATCCGCCAGCGTGTTCTTCGCCATGAAGGCCGTGATGGCGGCATTCGCGTTCCAGTGCTTGCCGTTGTTCTCGTCGCCGCCGATGTGCATGAAGGCGTCGGGGAACAGGCTCGCCATCTCGCCGTAGAACACGTCGAGGAATTTGTAGACCTCTTCGCGCGTCGGGTCGAGCGCGGCGTCGTACACGCCCCATGTCCGCCCGATTTCATACGGCCCGGGCGCGCTGGCCAGTTCGGGATGCCCGACCAGCCAGCTGGTGACGTGGCCCGGCATGTCGAACTCGGGCACCACCCGGATGCCGCGCTCCGCGGCGTACGCGACGATCTCGCGAATCTGATCCTGGGTGAAGAAGTGGCCGTCGGATCCCATCTGATGCAGCTTCGGGAACTTCCGGCTCTCGATGCGGAAGCCCTGGTCTTCGGTCAGGTGGAGATGCAGGACGTTGAGCTTGACCGCCGCCATGCCGTCGAGATTGCGCTTGATGACCTCGATCGGGATCCAGTGGCGCGCCACGTCTATCAGAAGTCCGCGCCACACAAAGCGCGGCGCATCATCCACGATGACCGCCGGCAGGAAGTAGCCGGCACGATCGCCGTCCACCAGCTGCAGCAACGTCTCGAAGCCGCGCAGCGCGCCCACGGCGGTCGCCGCCTTCAGCACGGCCTGCGTCGCATCGATGGTGAGCACGTACGACTCGTTCTCGTCGACCGATGGCACCTTGCTGCCCGGGCCCTCGCATTCGATGACGAGCGTTGCCGCGGTCGCATCCTTGGCGAGGCCTCGAGTGAACTCGAGGCCGGTCCGGCGTTCGAGCCTCCGGAGCGCCCGGTCGAGTCCCGCCAGCAGGCGCGCGTCAGACTGCCTTGTCACCGCCACGGTGAAGCTGGACTGCACAGCCAGCCGTCCCGCCCGAAACGCGAGTGACTTCGGCACGGGCATCAGCGTGTGACGGGCGGGCGGGGTTGGCGCGTCCTGCGCCGCGGCGACACCGATCGTGGCGAGCGGTAACAGAAGCGCGAATGCGAGTGGGCGAATCATGGAGGAGCTCCCAGAAACGAATGTCGCCTATTTGGGGATTGGGGGTTGGGGAATCAAATCCCTAATCCCTAACCCCGTCTGCCACGCTGGAGCGTGGCGATCCCAGGCTCGCAACGGATCGGACAGTTGATCAGCGTGACACGCCTGGGATCGCCGGGCTCCAGCCCGGCCTTCAGTCCTCGCGCGCCCGTGGGTTCCCCCGAATCCCGACCCACGAATCCCGACCTCCGAATCCCGAACCCCGAATCCCTGTCCCTACGTTCCGGCGCGCCGGTGACGCAGCCGGTCGAGCGCCACCGCGACGATGATGATGACGCCGGTGATGATCTCCTGCACCCAGTTGGAGAGCCCCAGGTGCGTGCCGCCGGTCTTGATTTCCGTCATCAGCATCGCACCGACGATGGCGCCGAGGATCGAGCCCTCGCCACCGGCCAGCGTGCCGCCGCCGATGACCACGGCCGCAATCACATCCAGCTCCAGGCCGCTCGCCACCGTCGGGTCGCCCACCGTCAACCGCGAGAACTGCATGATACCGGCCAGGCCGGCCAGCGCCGAAGAAATCACGTACACCGCGATCTTGACGCCCGGCACGTTGATGCCGCACAGCCGCGCGGTCTGCTCGTTGGATCCAACGGCGAAGATATGGCGGCCGAACCGCGTGTAGTGCAGCAGGGCCGAGACGGCCAGCGCGAGGATGATGAGCAGCCAGACGCCGGCAGGCAGGATCTGCCACTTCGATCCCGGCGGCAGTTCCGCGATGAGGTTGTTGAGCCACGTGACGGGCGCGTCGATCTTCTGTTCGTGCGCGAGCCCCTTGGCCGCGCCGCGGATGATACCCATCGCGCCCAGCGTGACGATGAATGGCATCACGCGGAGGCTGGTGATGAGGACGCCGTTGAACAGCCCGCACAACGCCGCGATGAGCACGCCGCCGAGCGCAGCCGCCAGCGGTCCGGCGCCAGCCTGCAGGAGGTAGGCGATGACGACGGTCGCGAGCGCGACGGTGGAGCCAACGGAGAGATCGATGCCCCCGAGGATCACCACCAGCGTCATGCCCAGCGCCGCAATGCCCACCACGGTGGTCTGCCGCACCATGGTCCGCACGTTGCCTGCCGTGGGAAACGTGTCGGGGACCATCACGGCGAAGAGCGCGTAGAGCACGAGCAGCGCGACAAGCGGGCCCACCCAGCTGTTGCGGGAAAGCCACCGAGCGATCGCGTGTTTCGCGTCCGTACTCATGCCTGTCCTGTCGCCTCCATCAGAACCGCGTGCTCCGTCAACTCGCAGGCCGGGCGCGCTGGCCCGAGCCGTCCGCGATGCATCACGCTGATGCGGTCGCAGATACCCAGCAGCTCGGGCAGGTAGCTCGAGACCAGCAGCACCGCCTTGCCAGCGAGCGCCAGCTTGTCAATCAGCCCGTAGAGTTCCGTCTTGCTGCCGACGTCGATGCCACGGGTGGGCTCGTCCAGCAGGTACACGTCCACGTCGTGGTGCAGGAGCCGCGCAATCGCGACCTTCTGCTGGTTGCCGCCCGAGAGTTCGCGCACCTTCTGCGAGGTGTCGTGGCAGCGGACGCGGAGCCGGTCGGACCATCGTGCGGCGGCGGCGCGCTGGCGCGCGGGCACGACGAAAGGACCCGGGCCGAGACCCGCGAGCTTCGAGAGCGTAATGTTGTCGGCGACCGACATGGCGAGCGCCAGTCCTTCGGCCTTGCGGTCTTCACTCGCGAACCCGACGCCCTGGCTGAGACGGCGCCGGGGCGCGGCCCATCCCGTCCACGACGCCACGCGCACCGAACCTTTCCTCACGGGATCGAGGCCAAAAATGACGCGCAGCAGTTCCGTCCGGCCGGCGCCCACCAGCCCGCCGATCCCGACCACCTCGCCGCGGCGGATGGTGAGCGAGGCCGCGTCGGGCTTCACGATCCCCGCCACATCGGCAAACTCCAGGATCGTCTCGCCGGGTGTGTGTGGCGATCGCGGAAACAGCTCGTCCAACTGGCGGCCAGACATCTGTCGCACGATGTCCGAGGACGACGTGCCCTCAACCGCGCCGGTGCCGACCGTCGCGCCGTCGCGCAGCACGGTGAAGCGATCGGCGATGGCCTGTACCTCTTCGAGCACGTGCGAGATGTAGATGATGCTCAGGCCGCGGTCGCGCAGCCGCCGAATCGCCGCGAACAGCCGCCGCACATCGTGGTCGGACAGGCTGCTGGTGGGCTCGTCGAGGATGAGCACGCGCGTGTCCGATTGCGCGAGTGACCGCGCGATCTCGACCACCTGCTGCACCGCGATCGGCAGATCGCCCGCCCGCGCGTCGAGCGGAATATCGGTGCGGTCGAGCTCGGCGAGTGCGTGCCTGGCCCGGGCGTCGCGCTCCTTGCGGCGCACCACGCCGGCGCGAGTCGGCTCGGCGCCGAGCAGGATGTTCTCGGCCACCGACAGATGGGGCGCGAGCGACAGCTCCTGGTACACCATCGCTACGCCGTGCCGCCGCGCATCGAGCGGATCACGCGGGCGGAACAGTGCGCCGTCGAGCCGCACCTCGCCCTGATCGGGTGCCAGCGCGCCCGACAGGATCTTCATCAGCGTGCTCTTGCCCGCGCCGTTTTCGCCTACCAGCGCGTGCACCTCACCCGCTGCGATCGCCAGGTGCACGCCGTCCAGCGCCACGGTCGGACCGAAGCGCTTGCTGACGTGGGTGAGGTGAAGCCGGGACCCGCTCATGCCGCCACCCTTCGACTACGTTGAGCTGCGCACCACGTGGCTGTCTCCAACGCCGTGAAACCAGCGACGAGCCGCGACTCTGTTCCCCGACCTGCGCGCGCTCAGGGCTGGCTATTTCAGGTATTGATCGAGATTCGGTTGCAGGCGTTCTTTGATGTCGGGCTGAGTCATGTTCTCGCGGGTGACGATGGTCGCGCCGGTGTCAATGAACGTCGCCACCTTCTCGCCCCGCATGTGCTGCACCAGCGTCTTCACGCCGACATAGCCCATGGCAAACGGATCCTGCAGCAGCAGCGCGTCGATCTGGCCGTCGCGCATTGCCTGGACGAGTTTGTCGCTGCTGTCGAAGCCGACGTACTTGATCTTGCCCGCCAGTCCCGCGTTCTGCAGCGCGCGCAACATGCCGAACGTCGTCGACTCGTTCGGACAGAAGATGCCCTGCACCGCGCCCTCGGCGGCCCTGGTGGACGCCAGCAGATTCTCGCCCGTGCGATACGCGCCCTCGGCCAGGGCGCCGGCATACTGATTGGAGCTGACGACCTTGATGCCGGGGAACGTGGCCATGGCGTCGAGGAAGCCCTGCTCGCGCGCCGTCGTGCTGGCCGCGCCTTCGTGCAGCCGCATCACGATCACATTGCCCTTGCCGCCGAGAATCTTCCCCATGTGCGTGCCAGCCAGCCGTCCCGCATCAAGATTGCTCGTGGCCACCAGGCTCGCCGGGTCGTCGCTCTCGAGCCTGGAGTCGAATGTCACCACCGGCACGCCCGCGCGCACGGCGTTGGCCACCGGCTGGCGCAGCGCCTTGTCGTCGAGGGGTGCCAGCAGCAATCCCTGGATGCCACGCGACACCAGCGTATCGACCACTCTGATCTGATCCTCGCGATCGTCTTCCTTGAGCGGCCCCTGCCAGAGGATCGTCACTCCCAGCTCGCGGCCCGCCTTGATGGCGCCCGCATGGACCGATTTCCAGAATTCGTGTGTCGTGCCCTTGGGAACGACCGCGATCGTGATGGTGCTGCTGGACTTGTTGCCGCACGCGCTGACGCCGGCGGCCACGGCCACGGCGAGGATGACGAGAAGCAATGTGATTCGGCGCATAGCGGCCTGATCCTATCGCATCTTCCGCCAAACTGCTTTCCGGGCGGGCACAGGGGCCCGCCCCTACGCCGTCCGCCAGAATCCCGAATCCCGATTGCTTCTCCGAGCGTCGGGCACGGCATGCCGTGCCCCTGCGGGACCGCTGGGATCGCCACGCTCCAGCGTGGCCTGGACGCGTGCCGGGCTGTCGTCCACCTTTTCCCGTCCACCTCTTCCCTCCACCTCTTCCCTTGCGTCCAGCGGCCGTCGCCCACATAATGCGCTGAGGCACAATCTCATCCCCACCCCATCCCGCGGACGAGACAGTTGCTGCGTCCATCGAACGTACGGGGGACAGGAGAAGCGACGTCATGACCCCTCCATCTGGCCAGCTCACCGATCGTTGGGCGAGCAATCCGTATGGCGGGTCGCTCGGAGAGCGGGATGCCGTGGCCGCGCTTGGCGATACGCCCGCGCGCTACCGCGCGCTGGCGAAGCGGATGACACCGGGGCAATTCGCCCGCGCGTACGCGCCAGGCAAGTGGACGGCTACGCAGCTCCTTCTGCATCTGGCACAGACGGAACTGGCGTTCAGTGTGCGGCTGCGCATGGCGCTCACCAGCGACCACTACATCGTCCAGCCATTCGAGCAGGACGACTGGATGCGCCGCGAGCCGCTGGTTGACGGTCGCGACGCGTTCAACGCGTACTTCTCGCTCCGGCAATTCAACCTGCCACTCTACCGGAGCCTCACGGCGGAGGAGCGGGGGCGGGTGTTCGAGCATCCTGAACGTGGCGAAATGCGCGTCGGGTGGATCCTGGAGCTGCTCGCGGGCCATGAACTGCATCATCTGGCGCACATCGAGGCCATCGCGAAGGAGTAGACACGAGTGCGGCAGTTGCGTGTACGCTATGGAATCGACGCATCTATGAGAGTCTTCGAATGACACCCTCACCTGTTGGAGAACGCACATGAAAGGATCGCATACCACTCGCCGAGTGCTTCTGGCGCTGTTGGTCGCCGTTCTGGTTGCCGTCGCGGGCGGGTTCGCGCAGGCGCAGCAGCAGCAGCAGCAGCCACCCGGCCAGTTTCAACCCACGCCAGGGCAGGCTGGCAAGGACGTGATCTGGCTGCCGACGGCGCAGGCGCTGGTTGACAAGATGCTCGACCTTGGCAAGGTGACGGCGCAGGATGTCGTCATCGATCTCGGATCGGGTGATGGACGCACGGTGATCACGGCGGCCAAGCGCGGGGCGCGGGCGTTCGGTATCGAATACAACCCCGACATGGTGGAGTTGTCGAAACGCGCCGCGGCGGAGGCGGGCGTGAGCGAGAAGGCCACCTTCGAGAAGGCCGACCTGTTCGAGAGCGACTTCTCGAAGGCCACCGTCATCACGATGTTCCTGTTGCCCGACATCAACGTCAGGCTGCGGCCGAAGATCCTGGACCTGAAGCCGGGCACGCGTATCGTGTCGAATTCGTTCACGATGGGCGAGTGGACCGCTGATGACACCGTGACCGTGAGCGAGGATTGCACGACGTACTGCACGGCGTATCTCTGGATCGTGCCCGCGAAGGCGGCGGGCACGTGGCAGTCCGTGCAGGGTGAGTTGACGGTGACTCAGGAATTCCAGATGGCGACCGGATCGGTCAAGAACGGCGCGGCCTCGACGCCGATTGCCAATGGCAAACTGCTCGGCGATCAGATCAGCTTTACCGTCGGCGGCGCGCAGTACAAGGGCCGCGTCAACGGCAACACGATCGACGGGACCGTCGAGTCAAACGGCAAGACCGAGAAGTGGAGCGCCTCGCGCGCTGCGAAGCAGGGCCCGGCCCCCGGGCCGTCCACCCGTCCCGTCGAGGCGCGATGCATCGCGCCCGGGTGAGGCGGTCGTCGGCGAGCGCACTCGGCGGTGTGTGGCGAAGCTTCGCGAGATGCCTCGCCTGGCGATCCAGCAGGCCGGGGCTTCCCTCCGACGGCGCTCCCTTCGACCGGGCTCAGGGCAGGCAGACCCGGCATCACTCTGCCATACTGGGGCTCTGGAGGCTGCATGTCTGATGCCCTCAACGTAACCGGGCTGGCCCAGGTGGCCTTCTCGGTGAAGGACCTCGAGCGCGCGGTCGCGTTCTACCGCGATGTGATGGGCCTGACGTTTCTGTTCTCCGCGCCGCCCCAGATGGCGTTTCTGCAGTGCGGGCCGACTCGGCTGATGCTCAGCGCGCAGCCGGATGGCGAGGCCGAGAGCCATCCGATTCTCTACTACCTCGTGCCGGATATTCAGGCCGCGTTTGCCGCGCTCGCGGAGAACGGCGCGCCGATCAAGCAGCCACCCCACATCATCGCACGGTTGGGCGCCAACGATCTCTGGCTGGGCTTCACCGAAGATCCAGACGGACATCATGTAGGGGTGATGAGCGAAGTTCCGGCGGCGTCCGCGTGAGTCCTTGCCCGGAATCCGACGGTGCCGCAGGATTCCTGACACCCATGGCGTCAGACAGACTCGCCAGTCTCCCTGCCCGGTTCGACGCGTTTGTGCTCGAGCGACATCCGTTCGCGTCCGCCGCCGCTCGGGCGGCATTCGACGCCGCGCTTGCGGTTGGACCTGTCCGCGGCCCGGCCGATGTCGAGTCGCTCCGGTTGCCGCTCCGTCGGGAGCTGGCCGAACACGTATTCGGCATCGCGTGCGATCCCGCTGCCGAATTGACACCTGGCGTCTGCGCCGCGACGCGCCTCGAACGGGCGGTGGCTGAGCTTCAGGACGCGTGTGATGGCTTCCTGCGGCGCGAGGCTCTGGCGCTGTCGCTCACCGCTGACGAGCGCTGCGAAATCCTGCGCGGCATGATCCTGACGCGCGCCATCGACAACCGGCTCAAGACATTCTTCGCCAGGGGCGAGGTCAAGTACGGGACGGCCTCATTCCAGGGAAAGGGATTCCGGTCGCTCGGCCAGGAGGCGATCTACGCCTCGGCCATCAGGCTGCGGCGGGGCGCGAGCTTTCGATCGGCCGACGGCGCGTGGGCGGGGGACGTTATCTCGCCGATGATCCGTGATCTCGGCGCGGTCGTCGCCATGCGCCCGGGGCCCGAGACGGTGCGGATGGTGCTGTCGGCGCAGATGGGCAAGGCGGGTCCGCCGATGGACGGCCGCGATCTGCACGTCGGCGACTTCGCCTGGGGCATCTATCCGCCGGCTGCGCCCCTCACGGTGCCGACGCTGTCGATGGCTGGCATGGGTCTGGCGTTTGCGCAGACCCGAAGTGAGCGTGTCGCGGTGTCGTACATCGGCGATGGCGCGACCTCGCTTGGCGAATGGCACGAAGCGATCAACCTCTGCGCCGTGCGCCGGCTCCCCGTGATCTTCTGCGTTCAGAACAACCAGACGGCACTCTCGACGCCGCTGTCGGATCAGACGGCGGCGCGCGTGTTCGCCGACAAGGCCGTCGGATACGGCATTCCTGGCATCACGATTGATGGCACGGACCCCGACGAGATTGCCGCGGCGTTTGCCTGGGCCGCCGAGCGCGCCCGTGGTGGCTTCGGTCCAACGCTCATCGAACTGGTCTGTATGCGGATGTGCGGTCACGCACATCACGATGACATGCTGTACCACGGACGCGAGGTGCCGCCGTCCTGGGAGTACCCCGCGCTGACCGGCACCGGCTACGCGGACGCCGAGCGGTACGGTTTCTGGGCCGACCGCGACCCTCTCAGGCGATATGCCGAGCGGCTGGTCGGTGACGGCGTGATCGACGCCGATGCCGTCGCGCAGTTCAGACGGGATGCCGAAGCGATGGTCGAGACGGAGGCGCAGGCCGTCATCGGCGCGCCCTGGCCGGATGCCGCCGGCGTGGGCGCGGGAGTTGTGGGCGGCGGCTGCGCCCGACCACGCGTGGAAGCGCTCACCGCCGAGGCGCGCGGATCGGTTCGGGCCGGATGCGGGTTGCCGCCGCTCGAACCCGGGCCGCCCTTCGATCCGAAAGGCCAGACGCTGCTCGAAGCCGTGATGCGCGGCATCGAGGACATGCTGCGCGCCGACCCGCGCGTGTTCGTGTTTGGCGAGGACGTCGGCGGCAAGTACGGGAACGCGTTTCTGATGCTCCGTCCGCTGCTGAAGGCGTATGGCGACCGGATCATCAACGCTCCGATTGCGGAAAGCGCCATCATCGGCGCGGCGGTCGGCGCCGCGCTGGCCGGCCTGCGGCCGATCGCCGAGATGCAGTTCAACGATTTCGTGGCGACCGGCTTCAATCAACTGGTGAACAACGCCGCGAAGAACCGGTATCGCTTCGGTGCGGCCGTGCCGATGGTGCTGAGGATGCCATGGGGCGGCCTTCGCCACGCAGGGCCGTACCATAGCCAGAACACCGAAGCCTGGTTCTATCGCACGCCGGGGCTGAAGATCGTGGTGCCGTCGACTCCGCACGATGCCCGCGCGCTGATGGCGACTGCGGTCGCTGATCCGGATCCGGTCCTCTACTACGAACACATCGCGCTCTATCGCGATCCGTCGATCAAACAGGTGCTGGGCGAGGCGGCGCCGGTCCCGATCCCGCTTGGCACAGCCGCCATTCGTCGCGCCGGAAGCGACCTCGCCATCATTTCCTATGGCGCCTACGTGCACGTGGCAATGCGGGTGGCGGGGATGCTGGCCAAGGAGGGGATCGAGGCGACGGTGGTCGACTTGCGCAGCCTCGCGCCGCTCGATCGCGAGACGGTCATCGCAGTGGCGTGCCATTGCGGCCGCGTGCTCATCGTCCACGAAGACACCAGAACGGGCGGCATCGGCGAAAGTCTGGCCGCCATCATTCAGGAGGAAGCGTTCGAGGCGCTCGATGCGCCGATTCGCGTGATCGGGGCGCTCGACACGCCCGTCCCGTATTCGCCGCCGCTCGAAGCGGCGTTCCTGCCAGGCGAAGCGGAGATCGCACGCGCCGCGCGCCTGCTGGTGAACTACTGACGGGCGTGACCGTAACTTTCGCAGGGCGGGCCCCCTTTGGCACGCCGTAGCCACAGGCGAAGGCGGCCGTGCCCGCCTGCCATGCGAAGGCTCTGGGTCGGTCGAAGGGAGTTCCAATGACGCGTCGATCGATATGGTGTGTAGTCGGGACGCTCGTGTTGGGCCTCGGTGGTCGAGCCGGCGTCTCGTCGCAGACGGCCCCCGCTTCGGTTGCCCGGCCGGCGTCACTTGCCGAGCGCGTGCCGGCGTCAGCCGTCAAGTCGCTTGGCGTTCTTGCGCAGGGCTTCGACGAGCGCGCGGCGATGGACCTCGTGCTCTTCATGGACCAGTACTGGCGCAACGCCGGCAACGCGGGCTACAACGCGACGATTGATCGCATTCGAACGCGGCTGCGGCGGTCGGGGCTCACGGACCGCGAGGACAGCACGGCGCCGGCGGGCGGCCCGCGAACCTGGATCGAGGAGTACGGTCGCGCGCAGGGATGGGACTACACCGTGGGCACGCTCACGTTACTCGGCGGCGGCTCGGGGAAAGACGAAGTGCTGCTGTCGCGCGAACAACAGCGCGTGGCCCTTTGCATCAATTCGTTCTCAACACCTGCCGGCGGCGTCGAGGCGCCCATTGTCGATGTCGGCCAGGGAGCTGAGGCCGACTTCGCCAACGTCGATGTGAAGGGCGCGGTTGTGATTGGAGACGGCAGCACCGGCCGCCTCTGGCAGGCGGCCGTCGTCAGGCGCGGCGCGATTGGCGTGATCTCGCCCAGCATGGCGGCGTATGTGCGCCCGGGTTCGACGGCGGCGGATGCCGCGAAGCCCCGGAGCGAATGGAATGTCCTGCAGTGGGGCAGCATTCCGTATGACGAGGAGCGGAAGGCCTTCGGATTCAAGGCCACGCCAAAGGTCGCAGCCCGCATCAGAGAACGGTTGAAGGCGGGACCATGGCGCGTGAGGGCCGAGGTCGCTTCCACCTTCTCGCCGGGACCCGTTCGAACGCTGGTCGCAGAGATCCCTGGGACGGTGAAGCCCGAGGAGCGCATCCTCCTGGTGGCCCACATCCAGGAACCGGGGGCCAATGACAACTCGAGCGGGTGCGCCACATTGGTCGAACTGGTTCGCGCCATCGGCGAGGCCGTTCGCGTCGGAACGCTGCCGAAGCCAGATCGTACGCTCACCTTCTTGTGGGGAGACGAGATGGGGGCGAGCCGGCAGTGGATGACCGACCATCCCGCCGAGGCCAAACTGGTTCGCTACATGTTCTCGCTCGACATGACGGGCGAGGATCCCACCAAGACCGGCGGGCCCTTCCTCATCGAGAAGATGCCGGATCCGTCAGCGGTGTGGAGCCGGCCCTCCGACCCGCACACCGAGTGGGGCGGCGGTCAGTACCGGGCCGAGGCATTGAAAGGCTCACTGCTGAACGACGTGTTTCTGGCCATCTGCCAGCGGCATGCGCGGGGCACGAACTGGGTGGTGCGAACCAATCCGTACGAAGGCGGCAGCGATCACTCGATCTTCCTGCGGCAGGGCATTCCTGCCGTGCTGGCGTGGCATTTCCCGGATTGGTTCTATCACACCAGCCTCGACCGGCCCGACAAGACGAGCCCGGCCGAGATGAAGCACAGCGGCGTCAGTGTCGCGGCGACGGCCTTGCTGCTGGCGAGTGCGACCGACGCCGACGCTCGCGCCGTGGTCGCGCTGATCGAGTCGGCAGCGGCCGGGAGGCTGGCCCTCGAACAGAAGCAAGGCGCGCAGATCGTCGCGAGCGCCCCCGATCGCGCAGCGGCCGAAGCGCGCGAAGCGCAAGTCAAGGCGGCGTGGATCAAGTGGTTCGGCGAGGCGCTCAAGGAAACGCTGTCGTTGTCCGCGGCCGGACCCTCAGATCAATTGAAGAGCCTTGTGGAACACGCGGTCGCCACGCTGCAGGGCCGGTAGCCGACCCAGACCCTGAGGTCGCTTCAGTTGATGACGCCCGTGAGTCTGTGTTGATGCCCGGGGTCTTCCTTCGACTCGCGATCAGGGGAGACCGCGCTCGCTCAGGAGGGGGTGAGACCCCGGCTTGCCCGTCGAGACAAGTGCGCTCCGGTGCTGGAGCGCCCGCGGTACGGCGCGGACCGCAGGATGATGAAACGCCAGCCCACACTTCGCCAGCGCCTTACGTTCGGGACCGTCGTCTCGTGCTGGCTCCTGCTCTTTCTGGTTCCAGCCTCTGGTGTGGTTCCTCAACTCAATCCGGTTGTCGTTCCGGATCTGCAGCCCTACCTGGACCTGATCGAGCAGTACCGCCGGGGCGACGTGGCACCCGCAGTCGAGACACTGCGTTCGTGGCCGGACACAAAGATCCGGAGAATCGTCATCGCCTTGATGACCCGGCGAACGCCCGCCCTGCAGATCCCCGACGTTCCCGCGATGTTCGCAGCCGCCATGTTGCATACCGACGCCGCGTTCACCGCGGTTGAGACCCAGGGGAGTTCCGAGGCGAGTGTTCACCTTCGGGCTGCGGCCGACCTGCTGATGTGGACGGTGTTAGAGGTACCCGACGAGCGTCGCTGGCTGTTCTCTCGCCGAGACTGGCGGCTGATGGTCACGCGGGTCCTGAACCACTACATCGAGTGGAATGTCTACGAGTCGTTGAACCCGCCGCCCCCGGCTCGGCTTGGGCCTCCGCCGCCCGGCGGTTGGGCCCCGACGGAGATGTCGGAAGCGCGCGCGAATGAGATCATCGAAGACGACGCCGACATGGAACTGGCCGTCGGTTCGCTCGTCGAGGGAGTCGCCTTCATGAATGCCCAGGAGTTCAAGATCGATCGAGACAGGAAACAACGGGCACTGGTCCTTCAGCTCCGGCACCGCGCCGAGCGGCACTTCCGGCGGGCGCTGAGCCTGAGGCCGGCCCTCGTCGAAGCGCGCCTTCGCCTGGGACGCGTGCTCCTGGACCAGGATCGGGCCGCCGAGGCCGAAGTGGAGCTTGGCGCCGTCCTCAAGGCGGGGGCCGATCCGCGGACCGTCCACCTGGCGCTGCTGTTCCTGGGCGGGGCGGCGGAGCAGGACCGGCGTTTCGAGGAGGCGACCGAACTCTATCGAAGAGCGGTAGACATCAAACCGAACGGCCAGGCGGCGCGCGTCGCGTTCGCGTATGCGAGCGAGCGCATGGGGGAGATGGACCGAGCCCGATCGGTCGTCGCGTGGTTTCTTGGGCGAAACGAGGCGCAGGGCCTTCCGATGGATGACTGGACCACCTATCCGGGTGGTCAGTACCTGGAAGGATTCGAGACGCTCGACAGGATGCGAGCCAGCGTGGTGCGAAAGTGAGCAGCGCACGTCTCGTCGCCGCGCCGTTGCTGATCGCGCTGGCGTCAATCGTCGTCTCGGGCCAGCAGCGTCCCACGTACCGCACGGGAGTCAACCTGGTGACGGTCGATGTCTCTGTGAGTCGAGGCGGACACCCTGTCTCCGGCCTCGGGCTCGAGAATTTCGTCGTCTTCGACAACGGCGTCAAGCAGAAGCCGGACGGAATATCGGTTGAGCAGGTGCCGATCGACGCGTCGCTGGTCCTGGACACGAGTGGTAGCCTGGCGGGGAACCGGCTGTCGCAATTGAAGGGCGCGGCCGACTCGCTCCTCGACGGTCTGACGGCCGACGACCGAGCGTCGCTCATCGCGTTCTCCCACGTCGTACTCGTGCGGTGTCCGCTGACGGCGGATCTCCGCGCCGTTCGGAGTGCGCTCGTGCTCGCGGAGAGCAGTGGCAGGACGGCGCTGTACGATGCCATGTACGTTGCGCTGAGACTCAGGGAACCCAGAGACAACCGGGCAGTGGCCGTGGTGTTCACGGACGGGTTCGACAACGCCAGCTGGCTATCAGAGGACCGCCTTCTCGACGCCGCAGCTCGGTCTGACGTGATCATCTACGGGGTGACGTTGGGTGACCCCTTCAGGGTGGCCAACGTGGTCAGCGGCGAGAAACCGCCGTCATACAAGTTTCTGGAATCAGCCACCAACGCGACCGGCGGACGCCTGTTTCATGCCGCGACGGGCGACAAACTGAAGGGAGCCTTCGCCCGGGTGCTCGAGGACGTGCGGGCCCGATACGTCCTTCGGTACTCTCCCGACACCGTCACGCCTGGCTGGCACACGCTCGAGGTGCGGCTGCAACAGGCACGAGGCGACATCACGGCGCGGCGCGGCTACTTCGCGGCGCGATAGGGAGGTCGCCGATGCGCCCATGGCGCTAGCTCTTGGGATCCTCGAGGTAGGTGTAGCCCTGCAGGCCTTCTTCGTAGAACTTCAGCAACCGGCCCGACTCTTCGTAGGAAAGCCTGCCCTCGCGCACGGCGGTTTCGGTATCCGACCGCAGCTTGCTGACCAGGCTGTCGGGGTTGTAGTTGACGTACTGCAGCACCTCGCGGACCGTGTCGCCCTTGATGAGCGAGTCGAGCACCACGCCGCCCTCCTCATCCTGCGTCACGTGGACGGTGTGCGTGTCCCCGAACAGATTGTGCATGTCGCCCAGGATTTCCTGGTAGGCGCCAATCAGAAACACAGCCAGGAAGTACGGCTCTCCGTTGACCACGTGCAGCGGAAGCGTGCGCTTGACGTCGCGCCGATCGATAAACTGATCGATCTTGCCATCCGAGTCGCAGGTGATATCGCCAATCACCGCGTGGCTGGTCGGCGGCTTCTGCAGCATGTGAATCGGCATCACCGGGAACAACTGCTTGATGGCCCAGCTGTCCGGCATCGACTGGAAGAGCGAGAAGTTGCAGAAGTACGTGTCCGCGAGCTGCTCGTCCAGGCCCTGCAGATCCTCTGGCACCTCGTCCATCTGCTGAATGAGCCGCTGAATCTTCGAACAGATGGCCCAGTAGAGCGATTCGGCATGGGAGCGCTGTTCGAGCGGCAGATACCCGCCGGTAAACAGATTCAGCGCCATCTCGAGCGCCTGCTGGGCGTCGTTGTAGCTCTCGAGCACGTTCCGGCCCGAGACGTTCTGCAGCGTCTCCCGCAGATCGATGATGGGCTGCTCCAGTTCCTCGTTCGGCCCGACCGGCGGAATCTCCTGCTCGCGGAATCCGGTGACGCCCAGCACGTTGAACACCAGCACGCTGTGATACGCCGCGATGGCCCGGCCGCTCTCCGAGATAATCGTTGGATGCTTCACGCCGGCATCGTCGCACACCGTCTGGACGTGGTACACCACGTCGGCCGCGTACTCTTCGAGCGTGTAGTTGACGCTCGACTCGAAGTTCGTGCGGGATCCGTCGTAGTCGACCCCCAGGCCGCCGCCGATGTCCAGGTACTCGAGACCCGCTCCGTTCTTGGCCAGCTCGACGTAGACGCGCGCCGCCTCGTTGAGCGCCGCCTTGACGATGCGGATGTTGGGAATCTGGCTGCCGAGGTGGAAGTGGAGCAGCTTGAGGCAGTCCTGCATCCCGAGGCTACGCAGTTCCTCGAGCCCCTTGAGGATTTCCCCGACCGTCAGTCCGAATTTCGATCGGTAGCCGCCCGACGACTGCCACTTGCCGCTGCCGCGGGAGGCGAGCTTCACGCGCATCCCGATGTTGGGCCGCACGCCGACCTTGGCGGCGTATTCGAGCACCATCCCGAGTTCGCTGTACTTTTCGACGACAGGGATGATCGTGCGGCCGATTTTCTGGGCCAGCATGGCCATCTCGATGAACTCGGCGTCCTTGAAGCCGTTGCAGATGATCGGGATATCGTTGGAGGCCAGCGCCGCCACCGCGAGCAGTTCGGGTTTCGACCCGGCTTCCAGGCCGAATCCAAACGGCCGGCCGTACTTGACGACTTCCTCAACCACTCGTCGTTGCTGGTTGACCTTGACGGGGTAGACGCACGCGTACCGGCCCTGGTAGCCATGCTGCGCAATGGCCGCGTGGAAGGCATCGTGGATGTCCTGCAGCCGGTGCTTGAGGATGTCGGTAAACCGGATCAGGATGGGCAGGTCGATGCCGCGAAGCATCAAGTCATCGGTCAGGCTCTTGAGATCGATGGAGTTCTGCGGCTCCTTGGCCGGATGCACGTGGACGTGGCCATCGTCGCCTATCGAAAAGTATCCCTGGCCCCACCGGCCAATCTCGTACAATTCAGTGGCGTCGGCGATGCTCCAGGGGTCCCCGAAGCGCCAGGATCGATTCAGGCGGCTGGCTGGGATGCTCACGGTTTCATGATACAGATTTTTTCGCGCGTGTCACCGACGATCTGACGACGATCTGAGGGCCACGGCGATCTGACGGTGAACTGACTGGTTCGATTCGGAGGCAGACCATGGCCAGGCAACAACAGCGGTCGGCGGACGGGCGAACGGCGGGCGCGTGGCGGAAACTCAGGGTCCTGGTCGCCGGCTGCACCTTCGACGACTTCCTCCTGACGCCGCAGTACAGCGTGCTCGAACGCCGGGATCCGGCAGCGATCGATCTGTCGTGCCGCTTCTCACGGCACATCACGCTGCGGCGGCCGATCGTGTCGGCCAACATGGACACGGTGACCCGGGCGCCGATGGCGATGGTGCTCGCGGAAGAGGGCGGATTGGGCGTGATCGACCGCGGCTTCAGGCCTGGAGACATCGAGCCGCAGGTCCGCGAGGTGCAACTGGTCAAGCGGACGCAGCATCTCGTGATTGCCGACCCGTGGACCATCGGCCGGGACGACTCGCTCAGTGCGGCCCTCGCCGTCATGGAGCGGCGTGGCGTGGGCACGCTGGTGGTGGTCGATGGCAGCAGGCACCTGCTGGGATTGCTGACGCAGCGCGACGTCCGGTTCGTCGACGGCCGGGCCGATGCCGCGCGACTGACCGTCGCGGACCGCATGACGCCGCGCGAGCGCCTGATCGTGCACGTGGGCCGGCTCTCGATGTCCGCGGCCGAACGCCTGATGATCGAGCGCAAGGTGAAGAAGCTGCCGGTGGTTGACCGGGCGGGCGCGCTCATCGGCCTGATCACCGCCAGAGACCTCCTGCACCAGAAGCGCCTGCCATGCGCGTCCCGGGACGAGAGCGGCCGGCTGCTGGTCGGGGCCGCGATCGGCGCCAAGGGCGACTACCTGGAGCGCGCGGCGGAGCTCATCAAGGCCGGAGTTGACGTGATCGTGATCGACATCGCACACGGTCATTCCGTCGTGATGCGGCAGGCGATGAAGGCGTTCCGGAGGCGTTTCGGCGATTTCGAAGTCGTGGCCGGCAATGTCGCGACCGCAGACGGCGCGCGTGCGCTCGCCGATCTCGGCGCCGACGGGATCAAGGTGGGCATCGGTCCGGGCGGTGGATGCAGCACGCGACTGACCACCTCGTTCGGTGTGCCGCAGCTGCAGGCGCTCGTCGAGTGCCGCGCCGCCGTCAGCGACGAGATTCCCATCATCGCCGATGGCGGGATTCGCCGGGACGGCGCGATTGTCGAGGCGCTGCTGTTTGGCGCCGACACGGTGATGCTGGGAAGCGCGTTCGCCGGCACAATCGAAACGCCCGGCGACGTCGTGCAGAAGTCGGTGCTGCTGCCGGAATCGCAGAAGGTCGTGCAGGTCCCGTTCAAGGTGTTGCGCGGGATGGCGTCGATCCAGGCCATCAAGGACCGGCTCGACGTCGAAGACGACGACGAGGTCGATCTCGAAGCGCTGGGCGCCGAAGGGATCGAGGTGAGCGTGCCGGCGCGCGGATCGGTGCGCCCCGTGCTCGGCGACATGATGAGGCACCTGGCGTCGGCCGTCAGCTACGGCGGCGCAGCGAGTCTGGCCGAGTTCAAGACGCGCTTCCGCCGCGATCCGCTACGGTACGTGGTCCGGCTGACCGAAGCCAGCCGCCGCGAATCGTACGAGCGATAGTGTCTACTGCTTCCCGCGGTAGCCGGGCCCGCGCAGCGGCCGACCCGGCCGCTCCTCCGTGAGCGTTCCGCTGGCGACGACCGCCCGGCCGTTGACGAATACGTACTTCACCCCGACCGAGTAGTGCGTCGGGTCCTCAAACGTCGAGACGTCGCGGATCGTGGCGGGATCGAACACCGTGATGTCGGCTGCCATGCCCGGCCGCAGTATTCCGCGATCCAGCAGGCCCACACGGCTGGCCGGCCGTGACGTCATCTTGCGGACAGCTTCTTCGAGTGTGAGAAGCTTCTCGTCGCGCACATACTTGCCGAGAATGCGGGCGAAGGTGCCCCAGGCGCGCGGATGCGATTTCGATTCCGCGAGCGGGCCGTCTTCGGCCTTGGCAGCAGAGTCAGTGTCGATGGAGACCAGCGGGTGTGTGAGGGCGGTCCGCACGTCCTCCTCGGTCATGATCGCGATGATGCAGGCCGTCTCGCCGTGGTCGGCGATGACCAGGTCCATCAGGGCGTCGCGGGGGTCCTTGCCCATCGCCTTGCCGATGTGCGTCAGCGTCATCCCCTCGTACTTGCGCAGGTCCTTGTTCAACACCGACGACACCATGACGCCGTCGCCGCCGCCAGACCCGAACCACTGGTTCTCCCACGCGGTCACCGTCGGGTCATCCATCTCCTTCTTGATGCGATCGCGCAACGACAGATCCTTGAGCCGCGCCACCATCGCGTCGACCGTCCCTTCGCGCACCCACAGGGGGAGGCACGACGCCAGATCGTTTGACGCACGCGTGTAGGGATACTGATTGGCTGTGACGTCGAGCCCGCGCGCGCGGGCGGCTTCGATGCGGCGCAACACCTCGGGCATCTTGCCCCAGTTCGCCTTGTAGGCGGTCTTCAAGTGCCAGATCTCGGTTGGGATGTGGGCTCTCTCCGCCACCGCGAAGGCCTCGTCCATCGATTCGAAGATCTGGCCTGCTTCCGAGCGCTGATGCGTCAGATAGACGCCACCGTACTGGCGTGCCACCTTGGCCAGTTCGACAATCTCATCGGTGGTCGCGAACCGATCCGGCACGTACTGGAGCGACGAACTCAGGCCCAGCGCGCCTTCGCGCATCGCCTGCGCGACCAGTGCCTTCATCTGTTCCATGTCGGCCGCCGTCGCCGGCTTGTTCTCCCGGCCAATCACGTAGTCGCGCACCCCGCCGACGCCGACAAACGTGCCCACGTTGATGGCGGCTTTCGACCGGGTCTCGATGCGGGTGAAGTACTCCGCCAGCGTGTGGAAGTCCTGCGCGACTTTGAAGTAGTCCCAGCTGGCCTTCGCGGCCTGGAGCATCCGGTCGTTGACCGGCGCAATCGCCGTCCCCTCGCCGGTAATCTCGGTCGTCACGCCCTGCATGATCTTCGACGCCGCACGGCCGTCGACCAGGATGTTGAACTCCGACTGGCCGAGCATGTCGATAAAGCCGGGCGCCACCACCAGTGAGGTCGCATCGACGCGCGTTCTGGCGGGGCGGTCCCGCAGGTCGCCGATGGCCGCAATGCCATCGCCGTTGATAGCCACGTCGGCTTTGAACCACGGCGCGCCGGTACCGTCGACGACGCGTCCACCAGCGATGATGAGGTCATAGCCTGGAGAGGAAGCCTGTGCGGCGAGGAACACCAGGCTGCCGACAAGCGCCGTCAGGACCAGTGCCGGAACCAGACGCGGGCGGGCGAATGAGTGTGTGCGCATGCGGGGAATGCTACCAGAAACGCGTCGCATGATATCGTTCCGGCAACGCCATCTGGGGACCAGCATACCTATGCGAATCGAAGCGGGGCACACGCTCGGGGCCGAGGAAGTCCGACGAAGACTCGACGATCTGATCAAGGGACTGGCGGGCCGGCAATGGCCCGCCGGAGTCGAGGTGCACGACATCGAGACCCGGTGGGTCGATGAGAACCTCGACTTCAAGTTCCTGGCGTCGCGCGGCTACTTCGACGCCGCCGTGTCCGGCCACCTCGCGGTGTCCGGGACGTCGCTCGTGCTTGACGTTGAGATTCCCCGGGTCGTCGTGATGTTCCTCGGCGAGGATCGCATCCGCGAAGGCCTCGAAGGCGAGCTCCGGAGGCTCCTCCAGGAGTAGCCGCCCCGATTCCGATGACCGGCACCGGCAGTCCGGAGCGCGGTGGCCTCCACTCGCGCTGGGACACCGCCCACCACTCGCGGAGATTCTGGCGTCATATCATCTGGGGGCACATCCTTGTGCCGAAAGGGGTTCTCCCAACGTGTTCGGCTCCCTGACCAGCAATTGGCGCCAGCGCCAATTGCCCGGTCACCCGTGGATAGAAGGAAGGCGCCGATGCGAGGAGTGACGCTCACGACGGCCTGCGAACGGTCGACCTGAATGGACACGGAGGAACTCGGGCCCCCACGATACAATAGCCAACCGGGACCTCCGGCCGGGTCCCGTTTGTGGAGTCGTTTGACATGCCACTCATCGATCTGCGCAGCGACACGCTCACCCAGCCGACCCCCGAGATGCTCCAGAGCATGGTGACGGCGAAGCTGGGCGACGATTCGCGCGACGGCGATCCCACGGTTCGCGAACTTGAAGCCGAATCGGCCCGGCTGATGGGCAAGGAGGCGGCCGTCTTCACCATCAGCGGCACGATGTCGAATACGCTCGCGCTGCGCACGCACGCCGAACCGGGGGCGGCGGCGATCGTCGAGGAGAGCGCGCACGTGTACGGCATGGAATTCAGCGGCGTGGCCGCGGCGTGCGGGCTTCTGGTGATTCCTGTCGGCGGGCACTATGGGGCGCCTGATCCGGATCGCGTGCGGTGGGCCGGGAAGAAGGCGGCAACGATGTACCCGGCGCGCGGCATCCTGTGCCTGGAGAACACGCACAATGCCGCCGGTGGCACCGTGATGACGGCGGCGCAGATCGACACACTGGCCTCAATCGGCCACGAGTGCGGCTTGTCGGTGCACCTCGACGGCGCGCGCATCTTCAACGCGGCGGTCGCACTCGGCGTCGAGGCGCGCGAATTCACCCGTTCGGTCGACTCGGTCAGTTTTTGCCTGTCGAAGGGCCTGTCGGCGCCCGTGGGATCGGTGCTCGCCGGGTCGAGGACATTTATCGAGCGCGCGGGCAAGGTGCGCCGGTCGTTTGGCGCGGCGATGCGCCAGGCAGGGGTGATTGCCGCGCCCGGGCTAGTCGCCCTGCGGAGCATGATCGGCCGGCTCGCCGAGGATCACGACAATGCCCGCCTGTTCGCCGAAGGCGTGGCGTCAATCCCGGGCCTGCACGTCGATCTGCACGCCGTGCAGAGCAACATCATCAATCTGGATGTCAAGGCACTCGGCATCGATGCCGCCACCTTCGCGACCCACTTGCGCGAGCAGGGCGTGCGCGGCCTTCCTGGTATGGGGTCCGTGGTCCGTTTCGTGACCTACCGCGGGATTGCGCGAGCGGATATTGAGCAGGCGATCGCGGCGGTTCGTGCGACGGTGGCGGCCCAACCCTGGGCCGCCACGTCGTGACCATCCGCGCTGTCCTCTTCGATCTCGACGACACGCTGTTTGATCATTGGCACTGCACCAACCAGGCGCTCGAGGCGCTGCAGGGCGTCCATCCTCAGTTCCGCCGCTGGTCGCTTTGCGAATTCGGAGAACGTCACGCTCTCCTGCTCGAGCGGTTTCACCTCGAAGTGCTGGCCGGGAGCCTTACGGTTGATGACGCTCGCATCCGGCGATTCAGCCGATTGATGGAGGAGGCCGGCGCGACAGTCACTCCAGACGCGGCGGCCACGATGGCGGCCGGCTACCGGCGCGCGTACGTCGCCGCGTGGCGGATGGTGCCGGGCGCGTTCGAACTGCTCGATGCGCTGCATCCTCACGCCCCTATCGGCATCATCAGCAACAACGTGGTTGGCGAACAGATCGAAAAGATTCGCTATTGCGGGCTCGCGCCGTTTCTCGACACCGTCGTCATCTCTGAGGAGGCGGGCGTCGCGAAACCCGATCCGAGGATCTTCGAGATCGCGCTGGCCCGGCTGGGATGCGCTGCCGACGAGACGGTGATGGTCGGCGATTCGTGGGCCGCCGACATCGCCGGTGCACGAGCGGCGGGAATCCGTGCGGTGTGGTTCAATCGTTTCGGCATCGCGGCTCCCGAGCGCGCCGACGTGGCGGAGATTCGATCGTTCGAGCCGACGAGCGAAGTCGTGGAACAACTGCTCGGTTCTTGCGCTGGGAGTCTTGCGCTGTAGGCCGTGGCTTAAGCCCCGGTGACGGAGACAACATGCGTATCTATCTGGCCTGTACGGTTCGAGGCGATCGCGGCACGGTGGCGGCGGCTCGTCACATTCACGATCGGCTCGTGCAACTTGGACACGAGGTCCTGACGTCGCATCTGCTGCGAGATGACGTCGACGAACTGGAGAGCCACGTGACCGCCGCGCATGTGTTCGCGCGCGACGTCGAGTGGCTCGACACCGCCGATGTGTTGGTGGCCGAGGCGTCCGGCTCGAGCTTCGGCGTGGGATTCGAGGTCGGCTATGTCCTCGGCCGTGCGGCGCAGTCGGGCCAGCGCGCCTACGTGCTCTATCACGCCGATCGGCAGGGCGCGATCTCACGCATGATCAGCGGATTGTCCCACGAGCATGCGAGGGCACTGGCCTACCACACGCTGGCCGACATCGACGCGTTCCTCGACGCGCACGTCGCGCCGACGCGGAAGTAGCTGGGAATCACTCCGGGAGTGGTTTCCGCCTGGGATCCTGATGCTTGCGGTCGTTCGGCAGTGGGGGAGTCGGGTCGGCAGACGCCAGCGCGGCGGCGGCGGCGGCTGGCGTCATCACTGGAACCGGCGACTTGCGGAACCCTGACAGGTCCCGCGTTACAAGGAGGTCGCAGCCTGACGAAGCGGCACAGGCGGCGCACACCGCGTCTTCGAAGTCCGCAAACGAAAGGGCGAGAGCCTCCCGCACAAGCGATTCGCCAACCGGCACAACGTCGAACACTCCGAGGAGGGTCTCGACCACGCGCCGGGCTTCGCGTGGCCCCTTTTCGCGAGACACCAGATAGTGAATGGTCGTAAGAGCGTGGGCTGGAATCAAGCCGATAACTTGCTTGGTCTCGACGGCCGCCCAGACCCTGGACGCGGCGTCCGCGTGAGGCGCCCGATCGAGGAGGACATCCAGGATGACGTTGATGTCGATCAGGAGCCGTCTCACAGGTACTTCTCTCGCAAATGGCGACGATGGGCCTCCCGGTCGCCGCGCGTCAGCAAACCTCTCAGCGAACGAAGTGCTCGCGGCGTCTGTTGGGCGTCAGCGCCAGCCGGCACCAGTGCGAGAAACCGCGAGACCAGGCCGGAGAGCGATGTGCCGTGTTCCCTTGCGTGACGCTTGGCCCGTCGCACGATCGCGTCGTCGATGCTCAGCGTGAGCTTTGTGGTCATACGTATACCTCAACATAACTAATACGTATTCTAGCCGGGTGTCCCGTGTGGGCGCAAGTGCGACGCGTGGGCCACTTGGCGTTCCGACTGGAATGCAGCCCTGGTTGTCGACGCCGGGCTCGGTGTGTCAGTACACCAGGTCGCCGCTCAGGAAGCCTTTTGTGCGCGGGTCGGATGGCGAGTCGAACACCGTCGCGGTTGGGCCCACTTCGATCATCCGGCCATCGAGCAGGACCAGCACGCGCGACGCCAGACGGCGGGCCTCGTGCGTGTTGTGCGTCACGAGCACGAGCGTTGTGCCGCGCGCCTGAAGCTCCTTGATCATCGCTTCGACGATCGCGACGTTGCGCGGGTCGAGGTTTGCCGCCGGTTCGTCGAGCAGCAGGACATCGGTTCGGGTCGCCATCGCTCGGGCGAAGGCCACACGCTGCATCTCGCCGCCCGAAAGCGACCTGGCGGGCGCCTTCGCGAGGTGCTTCAGCGCCAGGCGCTCGAGCAGGGCGTCGACATCTGCGAATTCCCGCCTGCCGCGGAGACGACTCCCGAACGCGACATTGTTGCGGACCGATCGGTCCAGCATGAGCGACCGCTGAAAGACCGTGGTGACCGTCCTTCTGATCTCGATCGGCATCGGAACGACCACCGGCATTCCTGCGTACTCGATTCGACCTTCCGTCGGGCGTTCGAGAAACTGCAGCAGGCGCAGCAGCGTCGTCTTGCCAGCGCCGCTCGGGCCGATGACGGCCAGCGTCTCGCCGCGGGCGATGTCGAGCGCCGGCACATCCAGCACGACGCGACCGCCGTAGCGATGGCGGAGGCCGGTGATGCGGTAGGCGAGGCCGGCACCGCTCATCGCGACCGCCCCTGGAGTTGGAGGAGGACCGCGTTGGCGGCCAGCGCGAGCGCGATGAGGATCAGGCCGAGCGCCATGGCGAGAGCGAAGTCGCCCTGCCGGGCATACAGCATGATGGCGGTAGTCAGCACCCGCGTCTGGCCTTCGATGTTTCCGCCGACCAGCATCACGGCGCCCACTTCCGAGATGATGCCGCCGAACGCGGCGACAATGGCAGCCGTCACGCCGATGCGAGCCTCGCGGAGCACGGTCCACGCCAGCTGCCACCGGGTCGCGCCGAGCGCGAGCACCTGCAGGCGCAGCTCCCGATCGACGCCGTCCACCGCGCTCATCGTGAGCGCCGCGACCAGCGGAAACGCGATGATGGTCTGCGCCGCGATCATGGCGGCGGGCGTGAACAGCCACCCGAGATCGCCAAGCGGGCCGCTTCTCGAGAACACCACGTAGACGAACAATCCGACGACCACTGGTGGCAGGCCCATTCCGGTGTAGAGCACGAGAGTCACGAGGCGGCGGCCCGGAAAGCGCGCGAGGCCGAGGGCCGCCCCGATGGGCACGCCGATGATGGCCGCCAGCAGCAGCGCGATGCCGGTCACGCGGAAGGTGAGGGCCACCACCGCGATCAACGCCGGCTCTCCGAGTGCCCGCAGGATGCTATCGATTGTTCACCAGCCTCGTGAGCGCGTCAGCGGACGGTGATTGACGCGACCCAGTGCGCGTAGCGCGATGCGAACTCGTCGCTGGCCGCCACCAGCTGAACAAGGCCGTCGCGCCCGGTCATCGGCCGGCCGTCGCGCTCGTACGCCAGCACGACCACCCGGGACGCCGGGGTGCTGGCCGACGTCGCCCGCTGCGGCGAGGCGGCGGCCGGATTGTTCAACCATTCGATCATGGCCGCCACGTCAGGATCCGCGAAGGCCGCGGCCGTGTAATAGCGAATCCCCGCGTGCCGGGCCGGGTCGCGGATGATCGCCGCTAACGTCGCGGCATCAAAGGCCTGGCGAGCCAACGCCGGCGCCGGACGCTTGCCGGCCGGGGCAGTGCCTTCGCCATCGGCGCCGTGGCACTCGTTGCAGCCCTTCGCGAGGTAGACCTGCTCGCCTTTTGACACCTGCCCGAACAGTTCGGTCCACTTCACCATCGCCGTGTAGCCGTCGCTGCTGGTCAGCACGATGCGTGCGGCGCTGCGCTTCGGATCCGCCACCGTGCGATCGACCGCGCGGAGCAGATCCGCAAGCGAGGCGCCAGCCCAGGAGAAGCGGCCGAGTCTGCCGCGCTTCACGCCAACCACTTCGTGATTCGGCAGCATCACTCTCGGCAACGCTTTCAGTTCGCCAATCGTGAATGTGCGCGATGAGGCGCCCACCCGGACCCGAATGGTGCTGGTCGCCTTCAACTCGTCGGAGTTCGGGTAGAACAACGGCTGGCCTGCCCGATCCACGCCAAACACGCCAATCCGGTCCTGGGTCCGCTTCGAGAGTATCCACTCGACGAAGCGCGCTGCCAGCGACGCCTGCACCGATGGATGATTCGCAGGACTGACGGCGATGACGCCGTAGTCGTTGCGCAGATCGCGGTCGGGATTGGCCGCAAGCGTCTCGCCGCCAAACAACAATCGCAGCCCGTTGAGCCTGCCGCGCATCGCGAGCCACGTGGCACGGTCACTGAGCGCGTATGTCTGACGCTCGGCGGCGAACGTCAGCGTCTCGCCCATGCCCTGGCCGACCGAGAGGTACCAGGTCATCCGACTGGTGAGCGCGAGGCCCGCCGACGTCCAGATCGCGAGTTCCTTCGCATGCGTGCCCGACTTGTCGCCCCGGCTCGCGAATGGCGCGTTCGACTTGCCGATCGCCTTGAACGCCTCGATCGCCAGCTTCGTGTTTCCGACCCCAGCCGGGTCGGCCGCCGGTCCGACGATGACGAAGTCGTTGTACATCACGTCATCCCGGCGTGCAGCGTGGCCTTCGGCGATAAACGCGTCTTCGGCCTCGCGCGCGTGCACCAGCAAGACGTCCACGTCGCCTCGCCGTCCGAGCTCGAGTGCCTGGCCCGTGCCCACGGCCACCACGTCAACACGGCAGGCGCACTGGCGCTCGAAATCAGGCAGCAGCGCGCTCAGCAGGCCGGTGTCCGCAGTGCTGGTCGTGGTGGCCAGGCGCAACACGGGTTTCGAGGTCCCGCCCTGCAACCCGGCGCCGTCCACAACTGGTGCCGTGGTCACGGCGAGCAGGAGTCCGACCGCTGCTGACGCACGATGGTGACGGTTCATTCGCATCAGTGCCCCGATCGCGTGTCCTCGACAGCCCCAGAGACGGGTTTCAGTTCTCACAGGAACGCCCCTAGGATCGCCACGCTTCCGCGTGGCGTATTCGGCAGCCGGGCTGGAGCCCGGCGATCCCAGGCGTGTCATGCTGCCAACGGGGCACGCGGCCAACGGGGCACGCGGCCAACGGGGCACGCGGCCAACGGGGCACGCGGCCAACGGGTCACGCCGCCAGGGGTCCGATCGGACTCGAGCCTGGGATCGCCACGCTCCAGCGTGGCCTTCCCTTGTGCCGGGCTCGATCTCGGCGGTCCGAGGCGCAGCCCCGGGATGTGATTCTATCCGATTCGAGATTCGTGCTCGATGATCGCTTCGACGCGGGCGATCTCCGCTTCCGTCGTGTGTTGCTCCGCAAGCGCATAGAAGAGCCATCGATCGAACGCGAGTCCAACCGCGACCGCGACGAAGGCGAGGCGCGCCGCGTTCATGTCGAGGAGCACGAGCGGAATGACATCGAAGATGAGCAGACGCGCGGCTGGGAGATTGCGCAGCCGGTCGGCGTCAACGCGGCGCGGCGTGCCGGCGGAAGCCGTGCGGGTCAACGTCCGCCATCGGCATGCGAACACCAGGGCGTCGATGGAGACAAGCCACAGCGCCAAGCCGAATTCTCTGATCGGCGCGTTGCCAATCGCCTGCAGGAACACTTCTCCGCACACCAATCCCGCTGTAAGCGGCATGAGGACGGCTGCGCCGCGCCAGGTTCGCTGTCCTCCCAGGTGATAGACGCGTCCAATCGAGAGGAGAAAGAGCGTCGCCGTCGCGGCCGCAGCGATCCTGGCCCACACATAAGGATAGGCCTGCCAGTTCATCACCAGCAGCGTCAGTCCCGCCGCGACGGTCGCCGCCGCGAGCACGATCTCGTGACTGAGGGCGCTGCGGCCCACGCCGCGTAAGGCGAGCGGGGCGCGGGACTTGCGGCCGAGATGGAGCGTCGAGACCAGCAGGCCGGCGCCCAGGGCGAGGATGCCCACCGCCAACGCAACCGCCGGCGCCGCAGGTTCAGTCCGCATTCGCAGCGCTGCCGCGGCGATCATGCCCGCACCGCCGATCGCCAGGCTGGTGAACCACACGAGCGGTGTGTGCTCTTGCATCTTCCAGAGCCAGGCTCGTGACCAACGAGGCAAGTGTCTGCCGTGCGCTGCCAGGGGCGCCACGGACGAATCCTCGGCGGTTTGAGGCGGAGCTTCGCTACGCGACGGACTCATCGCCGCATCGCCTCCTCGAGCGCCGCGAACAACGCGGCGCGTCTCGCGCCTCTGGGCGGCGTGAAGCGGATGTTCGGCCGACAACCGGCCGGGTCCACGAAGCCAGGCACGTCTGTCCGCGTGACCGCGCTCGGTGTCGCATCCGACGCAACGTGCGGCAGCGTCTCAGTCGTCGGCGTGGCGGTGTTCGGCGTCGCATCAGGCATGAGGCACCGCAGCGCCTCGGTCGGACACGCGGCGACACACGCCGGCGCGAGTCTTTGGTCGAGCCGCTGCGCGCACAGGTGGCACTTGGAGACGATGCCACGCTCGTCGTCGTACTTCGGTGTGCCGAACGGGCAGGTCATCTCGCAGTACCGGCAGCCCAGGCAGCGATCCTCGTGGTGCACCACGACGCCATCCGCGCGTTGCTCGTACGCCCGGGACGGGCAACCCCGAAGGCACGCGGGCTCATCGCAGTGGTGACACGCGACCGACAGGAAATACGTGGGTCCTCCCGGGTGCCGCCGCAGATTGAGCGGCAGCACGCGCCGCCATGCCTGCTCCTCGGTTCGACCGTTCTCGATCCGGCACGCCAGCACGCACGATCCGCACCCGACACACCGGTGCAGGCCGACGAGGAATCCTGCCCCGCTCATACGGGCTCCACCTCGACGAGGCACTCATAGAACGTCGCGCCGTGGTTCATGTCGGTGACGCCCTCGGCGGTGAGGGCGTTCACGTCGGGATCGCCCTCGTGGCACCAGCCTTCGAGGATGTGCACGACGCCTGGCCTGATGCCCGGTGTCACGCGCGCCGCGAGCTCGATCCGGCCGCGATCGTTCCACACGGCGACGCGCGCGCCGTCGATAATGCCGCGCGCTGACGCGTCCTGCTGACTGATGTCGATCACGTGTGGACGCTCGACCTCGCGCACCCAGTCCAGATTGCCGAACTGCGAGTGAATCCGGTCGCGCGTCTTGCAGGAGAGGAGTTGCAGCGGAAGGCGATCGGCCAGCGCCGAGGCGTGGCCTTCATCAAGATGTGCATATTCCGGCACCGCCCCGACGCCCCAGCGCTGGGCGGCCTCCTCGGAGGCGAACTGCACTCTTCCCGATGGCGTCGGAAAGCGCCGATCGGCAAACGCGACGTCGCCATGTTCCGACAGATCCAGAGGACGGTCCATCAGGGCCTCGAGCGCTGACTCGCGGCCTGCCGGGAGCAACTGGCGCAGGTAGGCGATCCGGTCAGCCGGAAACCACGTGGTGTCGTACCGGAATCGCTCACACATCAGCCGCCAGATCTCGGTCTCGGGTTTGACGTGGCCGGGAGGCTCGAGGATCTTCGCGCGCCACTGCAGATACGGATGCCAATAGGCGGTGACCAGATCCTCTTCTTCGAACAGGGTCTTGGCCGGCAACACGACATTGGCGCACGCGGCCGTCGGCGTCATGAACTGGTCGACCACCACCACCAGGTCGAGCGACGAGAGGGCAGCCCGCAGCCGCGGGGCGGCCGGATTCTGGCTGCCCGGATTACCGCGTTCGATCCAGGCGGCCCGGATGGGGGGATCGGCCAGCGTGTCCAGATGGCGCGCCACCTGAGACACCGGAATGGCCCGCATCCCGGCCGGCTCTGGCGGCAGTGGCAACGGGCGCAGGCAGTGGCTCGCCAGATTCGCATACTGCCAGCCGCCGCCCGCCACCCCCACATTGCCCGTGACGGCCGGCAACAACGCGACGGCTCTTATCGTCTGGCCGGCGCGATGGTGGCGCTGCAATCCGAAGCCGGCGATGAGCAACGCTGGACGGGTCCGCGCATAGGCCAGCGCAAGGCCGCGAATCGCTGCCGGGTCGAGCCCGGTGATGTCGGCCACCCGCTCTACCGGATAGTCGGCCAGGCGTGCGCGGTACTGCTCAACGCCTGCAGCGTGCTCGCCGAGAAACGCCGTATCGTGGAGGCCGGCATCCATGATGATGCGGGCGAGCCCCAGGGCCAGCGCCGCGTCGGTTCCCGGGTACGGCTGCACGTGGATGTCGGCGGCGTCGGTCGTGTCGGTGCTGCGCGGATCAACGACGGCGACGATCGCGCCGCGCTCCTGCGCGTCCAGGATCAGCCGCCATTGGTGGATGTTGGTCTCCGCCGGGTTGTGGCCCCAGATCAGAATGAAACGGCTGTCGCGCGTGAGACGAGGGTGATTGTGGAGGTTGGCGCCGTAGGTCAACCGCGTGGCTTCGAGACCGGCTGGCCAGCACAGGTCTCCGTACGTCGTCGTGCACCCGCCAAACTGCCGCCAGAACGCCATCGACAGCCCGCCAAGCGCGCCATGGGATCCGGAGCCTTCGTAGTAGAGGACGCTCGACGGCCCGTGGGTCGCGCGGATACGCGTCAATCGTTCGGCGATCTCGCCGAGCGCATCATCCCAGCTGATTGGATCGAAATCCCGTCCCGCCTGGCGCCGGCGCATCGGCGTGAGCAATCGGTCGTGGTAGCCGACTCGCCGGGCGTAGCTCAACCCCTTGAGGCAGACATGACCGCCGGTGGCCGGGTTGGCAGGGTCGCCCTCGATCCGCACAATCCGGTCATGCCCGTCGAGCGTGACGAGCATCCCGCACGTGCAATAGCAGTTGCGCGGGCACACCGTGCGGATCGTCCGCGGCGCGGCCATGGGCCCGAAGTGTAGCGGAATCTCAAACTGAAAGGCGAGCGGGCGCCGGGTTATTCGATCGCCGGCGCCCGATTTGGCAGGGGGGGGCCTTGATGCAGCCTATTGGCGGCGGAGCAGCGGGCTTGGCGAATAGCCTCCCGACCTGCACCATATCCGATACCACTTATCACCGGACAGAAACGCTTGCGCGTCCTCCCGAATTCCCTCGGGTGTCGTCGGGTCGAGTGCATCCACAAGCGCCTGCTTGATGACGGCGCAAGCGAGTGTTCGAGTCGGCAATCCCGGAACATGCGCGAGGTTGGTTGAGATGGCGTTCATGTGACGCTCCGTGTGCCTGCGATGCCCGCGTCAGGTAATCGGCGAGATGTTGAATTGCTTGAATACCGGACTGGGAATGCAGAGAGCAAGGCACGTGCCAGGGCTGGAGCGTGCAATCCCGCGTCAAAGTGCGATGGCGTGCGCAGGCCCGCGTCACGCGGCTGACGGCCCGGATTCCCACACGTCAATACGCTGTCGCGCAATGTCGCGCCGGGGCGCGGGTCAGCAGATGGTGTCGGTCAGTAGACGCTCGCGGGGCGTGCTGGTCGGATTCACGACGCAGCGCCGCGGCGGACCCCGGAGTTTGCAGCGGCGCGATCGATCGCTCCCGGGCCCGACGCTACTCCCTGACGAACAGATCGTGAGACTGCGGGCTGATGAACACCACTGCGTCCCGGGCCAGTTTCAGCTGGTCGCAGCGCTCCGGAGAGATCTCGACAAACACCGGGTCGCCCCATTCGGCCAGCAACTCGATCTTGACCGAGGGCCCGGCCCTGTTGACGTGGACGACGGTGGCCTTGAACGCACCGCTCGTGGGCTCGGCGTGCGACTGGTTGATGGTCACGCGCGTACCGGTTTTCGCCTGCCACGCCTGCGCGAAGGCCGTGTTCAGTTCCTGGTAGAACTCGCGCGTGGGATCGTACGAGACATTGAGCAGTACGACTTGCGCGTTGGCCGCGTTCGGGACGATGAACGCGACCAGAGCTGCCGAGACGATCAGCCGGACGATCAGGTGGTGACGGCGCATCGACGCGTCGCGACGGGCCTACTCGAAGACCTTCTCAAGCTTCTGGTACTCGGCGTGCATCAGCTCGATGGCTCCCGTGATCTTTGACTCGTCCTTGCTGCCCAGCGTGTCGGAGAGCGCGGCGAGCGCCTTCGACAGACGGTCGCGCTGAGCGGTGAAGGCGTCCGCCTTGGCCTGTAGCCGGTCGGGCAGCGTCGCCTTGTTGAGGGCGGCCATCTTCACCTTGAGCGTTTCGACCGACGCGGTCACCTTCGCCACGACGAGAGGATTGATCTGGGTGTGATACAGCACGTAGAGGGTGGCGTGGAAATCATCGAGCTCCGGCAGCGCGGGCTTGATGACGCGCACCAGTTTCTCGTACTGCATGTGCAGCGCTTCGGCGGCCTTGAGCAGATCCTCGTTTTTGCCGCTCGCGACGGCCGCCTTGTAGTCGGCGCCGGCCTTCTTCAGATCGGCGAGGCCAGCCGCCCACAGAGGAGCCTTGTCGCGCAGGATGCCCGGCAGATCAGCCTTGCCGACCGCGGCGAGGTGCTTCTCGAGCCCCGGCAGCATGGCGGCCAGCGCCTTGTAGTCCTTGTTGGGCCAGGCGTCGTGCCACATCGGCATGATGATGTCGTGCATGGCGTCGAGCGCCGGCACTGCGGGCGTGGCGTCGGCTGGTCGCACAGGCTGCGTAGCCTGCACGGCGGGCTTGGATCCGGGCGCCGCGGGCTTGGCGGTCTGCGCTGCCGCGAACGACGCGGACAAGAGGCAGAGGCCTGTCAGGGCGATACCGGTCAAACGGAGAGAACGTGACATGGACATGAATCCTCCGGGGACTGTTGGTCAGCCGATCGTAGCACGGTGAAGCGGGGTCCGGCTGGGGTGTCGCCCTGAGATTTGACCTTGTGATGCCGGCCGGATTGCGCTAAAACTGGCTCGGCGCCATCCGCCGCAAGGAGGTTTTGTCGTGCCGATCGGTATTCGCGATTCCATTCGCGCATTCGCGCTCCTCGTCCTGTGCTCCGCTCTGACGCTGGCCGCCGGGCCGGTGGCCCAGGGGCCGGCGCGGGTGGCCCCGGCCACACTCGTGATTCACAACGGGAAGATCGTCACCGTTGATGACGCCAGGCCCGAGGCGGAAGCGCTCGCCGTTCGGGGAGACAGAATCGTGGCGGTCGGCACAGAAGCCGACATCAAGCCATACGTCGCGGCGTCGACCCGGGTCATCGATCTCAAGGGCGCGCTCGCCGTGCCGGGCATCATCGAGAGCCACGGTCACTTTACCGGCGTAGGGCAAGCCAAGCTGCAGATCGACCTGATGAAGACCACGAGCTGGGAGCAGATTGTGGCGATGGTGGCCGACGCGGTGAAGAAGGCCAAACCCGGCGAGTGGATCTCGGGACGTGGCTGGCACCAGGAGAAGTGGACGAGGCGGCCGGAACCGAACGTCGAAGGGTTCCCAATTCACGCATCGTTGAGCAAGGTGTCACCCGACAACCCCGTCGTGCTCGAGCACGCGAGCGGCCACGCGGCGTTCGCCAACGCCAAGGCGATGGAGCTGGCGGGCATCACGAAGGCCACGCCGAATCCGGCCGGTGGCGAGATTCTGAAAGACGCGGCGGGGAACCCGATCGGTGTGTTCCGCGAGACGGCCTCCGGTCTGCTCGGCCGCGCCGAGCGTGGCGCGCGCGACAAGATGACCCCGCAGGAACGGGACGCCGAAGCCCGCCGCATCGTTCAGTTGGCTGCGGAGGAATGTCTCTCGAAGGGCGTGACGACGTTCCATGATGCCGGTGAACCATTCTCGACGATCGACCTGTTCAAGCAGGTGGCCCAGGAGGGCAAGCTCGGGCTGCGGCTCTACGTGATGGTGCGCGCGAGCAATGCCAGCCTCGCGGAGAACCTCGCCAAGTACAAGACCATCGGGTTTGCGGACAACCACGTGACGCTGCGCACCATCAAAGTCACTCTCGATGGCGCTCTCGGATCGCGCGGCGCGTGGTTCCTGGAGCCCTACACCGATCTGGCCGGACACACCGGGTTGAACACGATGCCGGTCGACTCGGTCCGCGAGACGGCCAGGCTCGCCATCGGGAACGGATATCAGCTGGCCATTCATGCGATTGGCGACCGCGCGAATCGCGAAGTGCTGAACATCTACGAGGAGGCGTTCAAGGCCAACCCCGACAAGAAGGATCTGCGGTGGCGCGACGAGCACAGCCAGCACCTCAATCCGGCCGATATCGAGCGGTTCGGCAAACTGGGCGTGATCGCGGCCATGCAGGGCATCCACTGCACCTCTGACGCGCCGTACGTGCTGGCGCGTCTCGGCCCGAAGCGAGCTGAGGAAGGGGCCTACGTCTGGCAGAAGCTGATGAAGTCGGGGGCCGTGATTGCCAACGGCACCGACGCGCCCGTCGAAGATGTCGATCCGATTGCCAATTACTACGCGACGGTCAGCCGGCGGCTCAAGGACGGGTCGGTGTTTTTCGGCGATCAGCGGATGACGCGGATGGAGGCGCTGAAGTCGTACACGATCAACGGCGCCTTTGCCGCGTTCGAGGAAAAGATCAAGGGGTCGCTCACGGTCGGGAAACTCGGCGACGTGACGATCCTGTCCAAAGACATCCTCACCATACCCGAGGATCAGATTCTCACCGCGAAAGTCCTGTATACCGTCGTCGGCGGGAAGGTCATGTACCAAGCCAAGTAGGGGCACGGCATGCCGTGCCCGGACGGAAGGCACCAGGCGGGATTCGGGGTTTGGGATTCGGTAGGAACCCGCGGGCGGGCCCCTGTGCCCGCCCTGAGCCCCGGCTTCCGCTCACTCCAGGTTTGGCGCGAGCCACGCCTCGGCTTCCTTCACTGTCATCTTCCTGCGCGCCGCGTAGGACACGAGCTGATCGCGGCCGATGTGCCCGAGGGTGAAGTACTTCGCGTGCGGGCTCGCGAAGTAGAGTCCGCTGACGCTCGCGGCCGGCAGCATCGCACAGGTTTCCGTGAGCGTGATGCCGACTGCCGGCGCGTCGAGCAGGTCGAAGAGCGCCTGCTTCGAGCTGTGATCGGGGCATGCCGGATAACCGAATGCGGGCCGGATGCCGCGATAGCGCTCGGCGGCCAGGTCGGCGGCCGACCATCGTTCGCCGGCCCCGTAGCCCCACTCGCGGCGAACCCTGGCGTGCAGATACTCCGCGAAGGCCTCGGCCAGCCGGTCAGCCAGGGCCTTCACCATGATGGCGTGATAGTCGTCGTGCTTCGCGGCGGCGCCAGCGGCGAGCGCCTCGGCACCGATGCCGGCGGTGACGGCAAACGCCCCGAGATAATCGGCGCGGCCGCCGCCGCGCGGGGCGACGAAGTCGGCCAGCGACAGCTGGGCACGGCCCTCTTCGACCACTTCCTGCTGGCGCAGCATGGGAAACCGCGCGATCTCGCGCTGGCGTGTCTCGTCGCGAAAGACGGCGATATCGTCGCCATCGCTCGCTGCAGCCCAGAGCCCATAGACGCCGCGAGCCTGCAACACGCCGTCGGCGGCAAGCGCCTCCAGCGTGGATTGCGCCTGGGCGTACAGGTCGCGGGCGGCCGCGCCGTGTTCCGCGTGATCGAGGATGGCGGGGAAGCGGCCCTTCAGCCCCCAGGCCGAGAAGAAGAACGTCCAGTCGATAAACGGCATCAGCGCGCCGAGATCGATCTCCACCACGGTGCGTTGTCCTGACACCCCCGGGATCGCGATCGGTTCGGTCGCCCAATCGATCGCCAGCCGCCGGCCCCGCGCATGGTCGTACGACAGCAACACGCGCGCCTGGCGGTTCTTGTGCCGCTCTCGCAACTGCTCCTGCGCCCGCCGGTTCTCCGCGTCAAACTCCGCGCGCCGCGTGTCGCTCAGCAGACTCGACACGACGTCGGTGACCCTGGACGCGTCGGGCACGTAGACGGCCGTGCCGCGGTATTCCGGAGCGATCTTGACCGCCGTGTGCTGGCGGCTGGTGGTCGCGCCCCCAATCAGGAGAGGCAGCGTCAGATGGCGCCGCTCCATCTCACGCGCCACCTGCACCATCTCGTCGAGCGACGGAGTGATAAGACCGCTCAGACCGATCATGTCGGCCCGCTCCTCGACAGCCGCGCGCAGGATGCGATCGGTGGGCACCATGACGCCGAGGTCGACGACCCTGTAGTTGTTGCATCCCAGGACCACTCCCACGATGTTCTTGCCGATGTCGTGGACGTCGCCCTTGACGGTCGCGAGCACGATCGTGCCGCGGTGGCGCTGCTCGGTGCCGCTCTGCCGCTTCTCTTCCTCCATGAACGGTTCGAGGTGGGCGACGGCGCGCTTCATCGCGCGGGCGCTCTTGACGACCTGGGGAAGAAACATCTTGCCCGCGCCGAACAGTCCGCCGACCACCTTCATCCCGTCCATGAGCGGCCCCTCGATGACGGCGATCGGCCGCTCGTACTTTTGCCGAGCCTCCTCGACATCCAGATCGATGAAGTCCAGGACCCCATGCACGAGCGCGTGCGAGAGGCGGGCCTCCACCGTGCCCTCCCGCCACGACAGGTCGGCACCACGGGGCTGCGCGGCGCCGGTGACGGTGGTGGCCAGCTGCACAAGGCGTTCGGTGGCGTCGGGCCGCCGGTTGAAGATCAGATCCTCGACGTGCTCCCGGAGATCGGCATCGACATCCTCGTAGACGGCGAGCTGTCCCGCGTTGACGATTCCCATGTCGAGGCCAGCGCGAATCGCGTGGTACAGAAACACCGCATGAATGGCCTCGCGGACACGATCGTTGCCGCGGAACGCGAACGACAGGTTCGAAATGCCGCCGCTCACCTTGGCGCCGGGGCACGTGGCCTTGAGCATCCTGGTGGCTTCGATGAAGTTGACGGCGTAGTCGGCGTGCTCCTCGAGGCCGGTGCCGATGGCGAGGACGTTCGGATCGAAGACGATGTCGAGCGGATCGAAGCCGGCCTCGAGGGTGAGCAGGGCGTAGGCGCGTTGCAGAATCTGCACGCGGCGCTCCACGGTATCGGCCTGTCCAGCTTCGTCAAACGCCATCACGACGACCGCGGCGCCGTAGCGGCGGATGAGGCGCGCCTTGCGAAGAAAATCCTCCTCGCCCTCCTTCAGGCTGATCGAATTGACGATGGGCTTGCCCTGGATGGCCTGGAGACCGGCTTCGATGACCGACCACTTTGAGCTGTCGATCATGATGGGGAGCCGGGCGATCTCCGGTTCGGTCGCAATCAGGTGCAGAAACTCCGTCATCGACCATTCGGAGTCGAGCAGCCCTTCGTCCATGTTGACGTCGAGCAGGTTGGCTCCTCCGCGCACCTGGTCGAGCGCCACCTCGGCGGCCTCGGCGAACTTCCGCTCCTTGATAAGGCGGCGGAAGCGTGAGGACCCGGCCACGTTGGTCCGCTCGCCGATCATGATGAAGTTGCTGTCCGGACGGATAGTCAGCGGCTCGAGGCCGGCGTATTGCGTGTAGAACGCGGTTCGGGAGCCGGAATCCGCGATTCGCGCAGAGCGAGGCCGGATGCCCGCGACGGCCTCGGCAATCGCCCGAATGTGATCCGGCGTGGTGCCGCAACAGCCCCCGACAATGTCGACCAGGCCCGCGTCGGCGAACTCGCCGACGATCTGCGCAGTCTCGGCCGGTGTCTCGTCGTACTGCCCGAAGGCATTGGGCAACCCGGCATTGGGATAGCAACTGACGTGGCAGGTGGCCACCTGCTCGAGCTCGACCAGGTGGGGCCGCATCTCCCTGGCGCCGAGCGCGCAGTTGAGGCCGGCGCTGAAGGGACGCGCGTGGGCCACCGACAGCCAGAAGGCTTCGATTGTCTGGCCGGAGAGCGTACGGCCGCTGCGATCGGAAATCGTCACCGAGATCATGACCGGCACGCGGGACTGGCGCGCGTCGAAGACCCCTTCGATGGCCACAAGCGCCGCCCTGGCGTTGAGCGTGTCGAAAATCGTCTCGACCAGCAGGCAGTCGCATCCGCCATCGAGCAAGCCGCGCACCTGTTCGGCGTAGGCGTCGCGGAGCTGGCCGAAGGTGACTGCCCGGAATGACGGGTTGTTCACGTCCGGCGAGATCGACAGCGTCTTGCTGGTCGGGCCGATCGCGCCCGCAACGAATCGCGGCTTACCGGGCGTGCGGGCCGACCAGTGGGCGGCGGCGGATCTGGCCAGCCTCGCGGCCTCGACGTTGATTTCGTAGACGTACGCTTCGAGCCCGTAGTCCGCCTGCGCGATCGACGTGCTGTTGAACGTGTCGGTTTCGACCAGATCCGCGCCGGCCTCGAGATACGCGTGGTGGATGCCCGCGATGACGTCTGGACGCGTCAGCACGAGCACGTCGTTGTTGCCCTTGAGATCGCTCGGGTGGGCGGCGAACCGGGCGCCGCGAAAATCCGCCTCGGTCAGGCCGTGGCGCTGCACCATCGTGCCCATCGCGCCGTCGAGGACGAGGATGCGCGTCTGGAGGATCCCGGTGAGGATGGATGCGGTGTCGGTCGTCATCATGAAGCCTCCGACGCGTAACAACTCGCCATCACGGCAGCGCATGGTCGCGAGGGGATCCGCTCACACATGATCGCTCAGCCCTTCGTCCTGAGGGAAGGCGTTGGTCGCCGAAGGTGCGAATCGAAGGACGACCTGCGCGTGGCCCCGGCGCGCCGCTGGCGCCGGGGACGCTCATGCTTGCGGCCGCTGGCGGTGGTGACGGCAAAGGGCCCTCCGGCTCGGCGCGCCCCCAACTGAACGCTGACATCAACGAGCCCGGCGGCCCGCAGCATGCGTGCAATGGCGTCATCGGCGAAGCCGAGCCACTGATCGCCGAGCCGCTCCTTGACCCACGTCTGGTCGTGAGGCCGCAGCTCGAGCACGAGCAGCCGGCCGCCCGGCCGGAGAATCCGAACAGCCTCGGCCACCGCCCGGGCCGGATCCACGGCCTGGTGCAGGGCTTGTGACAGCAGCGCGACGTCGACGCTCGCCGCCTCGATCGGCAGATGTTCGATGTCACCCCGCTTCCAGGTGACATTCGTGATGCCGCGTTTGCGGGCGAGGGAGCGGGCCCTCCGCAGCACCTCCGGGTCCCGATCGATCGCGATGACGCGGCGCGCCCACCTGGCGGCTTCGAGCGTCAGGTAGCCCTCGCCGCACGCGAGATCGGCGAGCTCAACCGGCGGCAGCAGGTGGCCGAGCGCGCGGGCCCAGGCGGCCCAGCTCCGGCCGGGCACCAGCCGTCCGGCGTCCGAGGCGTGCGGGTCGAAATTCTCGCGCCTCACGCGCAGCACTTCCTGGAGGCGCGCCTCGTCTCCGCGGACCAGCGGGCTGCCGGTGATCCCGCTGGCGGCGCTAACGATATGCCCCCACAGGCCGGAGAGCCGCCCGGTGGCGAGAGCCTGGCTCAGCCGGTAGTACGTGAATCCGCCGGCCGGCTCCTCGTCGACCAGGCCCGCGTCCTTGAGCAGCCCCAGATGGCGCGACACGCCCGATTGCGCCAGGCCGAGCACGGCGGTGAGTTCCGTCACGTTCAGACGCTCGTGCGACACGACGCGCAGGAGGCGCAGCCGGACCTCTTCGCCGAGCAGCCGGAAGATCGCAGCCGCCTCAACCATATCTATAAATCTACATGATGTGATGTGATTCGTGCAACTTCCCGAACCCCGAGTCCAGCCCCGGTTCGGACTACAATCGGGTCCGATGAGACGCATGCCCGGGCCTTTTGAGGAAATCATGACGAAACGACTCGCAGTAGTGCTGTCAGGGGTCCTGCTGGCCACCTCGTTCGGCGCAGGCCTGCTCGCGCAAGGCACGAAGCTCCCCGTCGCGGCGCCGCCCATCAGCGTGCCGGCGCTGCTGGAGCACGTCAAGGTGCTGTCGTCCGACCAATACGAGGGTCGGGCACCCGGCACGCATGGTGAAGATCTGACGGTGGCTTACATCGAAGACCAGTTCAAGAAGGCCGGCCTCACGCCGGGCAACCCGGACGGCACCTACATCCAGAAAGTGCCGATGGTCGGCATCACACCGGATCCCTCCACGTCGCTGACCTTCGCCCGCGGGTCGGCGAGCCAGACGCTCAAGTTCAAGGATGACGTGGTCGCCTGGACCAAGCGCGTGCAGGCGCGCGTCAGCCTCGACGCATCAGACGTGGTCTTCGTGGGCTACGGCGTCCAGGCGCCGGAGTACGGGTGGGACGACTACAAGGGCGTGGATCTCACCGGCAAGACGATGATCGTACTCGTGGGCGATCCGCCGGTGCCGGACCCGAAGGACCCGACGACGCTCGATCCGAAGGTCTTCGGCGGGCGGGCGATGACCTACTATGGGCGGTGGACCTACAAATACGAGATGGGCGCCGAGAAGAAGGCGGCCGCGGTGCTGATCGTGCACGAGACCGAGCCCGCGGCGTATCCGTTCTCGGTGGTCCAGGGCAAGGTCAAGGAACAGTTCGACCTGTTGACGCCCGACAAGGGCATGGGGCGGGCGGCCATCGAAGGCTGGATCACACTCGACCAGGCCAAGGCGCTCTGTCTGCTTGCCGGTCGGGACTACGCCGCGCTGAAGAAGCAGGCGCTCACCCGCGACTTCAGGCCGGTGCCGCTCGGCGTCACCGCGTCCATGACGATCGCCAATGCGATCCGCACGGTCGATTCGCGAAATGTGGTCGGAAGGATTGCGGGCTCCGATCCGAAGCTCAGGGATGAGTACGTCATCTTTACGTCGCACTGGGATCACTTCGGCATCGGGGCGGCCGTCGACGGCGACAAGATCTACCACGGGGCCCTCGACAACGCGACGGGCATCGGCGGGATGATCGAGATCGCGCGGGCCTACGCGAAAATGCCGGTGGCCCCAAAGCGGTCGCTGCTGTTTCTGGCGGTGACGGCCGAAGAGCAGGGTCTGCTCGGCTCCGACTACTACGCTCGCACGCCACTCTACCCCCTGCGAAACACGCTGGCCGTCATCAACATGGACGCGCTGAACATCTACGGCAAGACGCGCGACCTGTCGGTGGTGGGACTGGGGAATTCCGATCTCGACGACTACGCGCGCGACGCCGCGGCCGAGCAGGGGCGGCACCTCGTGCCCGATCCGAAGCCGGAGAACGGCGGCTACTTCCGTTCGGACCATTTCCCGTTCGCGAAACAGGGAGTGCCGGCCATCAGCGCGGGCGGTGGCGAAGAGGTGATCGGTCGGCCTGAAGGCTGGGCGCGCAAAGCCCAGGACGCCTACACCGCGCTGCATTATCACAAGCCATCAGACGTCATGCGTCCGGACTGGGACATGGCGGGAGCCGTCCAGGATCTGCAGATCTATTACGTGATGGGATACCGCGTGGCGCAGGCCGGCACGTTTCCCGAGTGGAAGCCCGGCACCGAGTTCAAGGCCCGTCGGGACATGATGATGGGGGTGAGGAAGTAGTCTGGAATTGGGGATTCGGGATTCCTGTCTTCGACTGCGACTGACGGCGCCGGCTTCGGCGTGGCAAGCGGGATTCGGGATTCGGTGGGAACTCGGGGCGGGCCCCCGTGCCCGCCCGGAATGACGAGGGGCAACCACGGGGGGTTGCCCCTACGTGCGTACTATCGCTTCTTCGCGGTCTTCTTCACCGCCGCCTTCTTGCCTGTGCCGGTTCCGCATCCTCCGCATTTCGCCATGACGTGTGTCTCCGATGATGTCGAGTTTGTGAGTACGGGGGCGTTGACGGGACGATCCTGCGCTACCGGCTCGGCCACAGGCCGCGGCCAAACGTCCACATCGGCCAGGGAATGGCGGCCAGGATGACCAGAAGCGCCATCCCGAAAAACAGCGCCGCGTGACGGTGCGCGAGGGGACCCTTCGCGCGCGTAGCCCTGGCCAGCCCGACATGCGCCAGGACCAGCGCCACAATCATCGCGATGGGGTGCTCGATCAGCCAGAACCGGTACGCCCGGCTTCCTGATGCCACGGCGAGATTGCTCATGCCCGCGGCGACCACGGGGCTGAAGACCCCGTAGAGCACGATCCCGATCAGGGCCTGCAGATCGAGGCACGCCACGAACATCCGGCCGATCCTGGTGTCTGCCGCCGTCCAAGCGCGCCCCTTTGACTTTCCCAACCACGCGCGGGCCGACACGCCCGCGCCCAGCCCGATGGCGAGCCACCGCACAATCGAATGCACCGCCAGAACCAGGCCGAAGGTGCCGTAGTCGCTGTACATCTCGCGTCTCCCACGTGAGTTCGAAGCGCCGCCGCTGGCGAGCGCGTGAGGTGTTCGCCCGTCGTCCGACGACAGGCGCGCGGCCCTCAGGCGACTCGTCGGAGTGTATCGCAGACCGGAAACGGGGTCGGACCTATTTTCACAGACTGCACACAGGCCCGGCGACCTGCTCGACATGGCCGTGATTGAGATTAGGTCCGACCCCATTTCCAGTGCTACGCTCGTCGATGGTGGACCTCCGGGCTCTCGGCTGGGACGCGTTTTTTGAGCGGCACTTTGAGGAGCATGGCCGGCGCGGCCTCACGGCGGCGCGGGTGACCCTCGAGCACCAGCACATCTACACGGTACAGACCGCCGATGCCGAGTCGCTGGCGACGGTGGCGGGGGGCTTGCGCCACCGCGCGGCCGGCCGCCACGAGTTCCCGGCGGTCGGCGATTGGGTGGCCATCACGGCGCCCGCACAAGGACGCCGCGGCGTCATCCAGACCATCCTGCCGCGCAGGAGCAAGTTCTCACGCAAGGTTGCCGGGCGCGAAACATCCGAGCAGGTGGTGGCCGCCAACATCGACACCGTTTTCCTGATGATGGGGCTCGACGGCGACTACAACCTGCGACGCATCGAGCGCTACCTGATCACGGCCCGGGACGGCGGCGCGTCGCCGGTGGTCGTGCTGAACAAAGCGGACCTCTGCGACGATATCGAGGCCCGCGTGCGCGAGGTTCAACTGGTGGCGCAGACGGCCCCGGTGCACGCGGTCAGTACGAGGCAGGATGGCATCATCGGTGTCCTGGATGCCTACCTGATTCCCGGGCGGACCATCGCGCTGCTGGGGTCGTCAGGCGTCGGCAAGTCCACATTAGTGAACCGCCTGGTGGGACACCAGATGCAGAAGACGCGTGCGGTCCGCATCAGTGACCATAAGGGTCGCCACACCACGACCCAGCGCCAGCTGATCATCGTCACCGGAGGCGCGCTGCTCATTGACACGCCGGGCCTGCGCGAACTGCAGTTGTGGGATGGGACCGGCGGGATGGACGCCACCTTCGACGATATCGAAGTGATCGGTGCCGGATGCCGCTTCCGCGATTGCCGGCACGACGCCGAGCCCGGGTGCGCGGTGAAGGCTGCCTCCGACTCTGGCCAGCTCGACAGCAGCCGCCTCGAGAGCTACCGTGAACTGCACCGGGAACGGGCGTTCCTGGCCAGTCAGCAGGACGAGCGGGCCGCGCAGGAACGCAAGCGCCAGTCACGGGCGATCTCGAAGGTCATCCGCGACTTCAAACCCCGCGAGTAATCTCCCGTGGCCGGGCTGGAGCCCGGCGATCCCAGGCGGGTCACGCGGCCAATGACTCAGGCGCGATAGCCTCAAGGACGTCACGCTGCCAATGACTCAGGCGCGACAGCCCCAAGGATGTCACGCTGCCAATGACTCAGACGCGACAGCCCCAAGGACGTGACGCCGCCACCTGTCCGATCGGTCTCGAGCCTGGGATCGCCACGCTCCAGCGTGGCCTGATCCGGAGCCGGGCTGGAGCCCGGCGATCCCAGGCGGGTCACGCGGCCAATGACTCAGGCGCGACAGCCTCAAGGACGTCACGCTGCCAATGACTCAGGCGCGATGGCCTCAAGGACGTGACGCTGCCACCTGTCCGATCGGTCTCGAGCCTGGGATCGCCACGCTCCAGCGTGGCCTGATCCGGAGCCGGGCTGGAGCCCGGCGATCCCAGGCGGGTCACGCGGCCAATG
>Ga0315278_10000130_pt1 | contig 66380 bp, 65 predicted proteins | sample YL17G06_0_MG_FD_203880 | JGI IMG/M metagenome (GOLD analysis project Ga0315278, IMG submission 203880) | Sediment microbial communities from Yellowstone Lake, YNP, Wyoming, USA - YL17G06_0 | ecosystem: Environmental > Aquatic > Freshwater > Lake > Sediment | place: USA: Wyoming | collected... | reverse complement strand
CCGGCTTAATGACGCGCACACCGCGCTGAGTGCGTTAGCCATGCCGGTGTAATTATGCGGATCTATCGGCTGGCGGAACTCCGATCTTTTTGAGTAGGCCATCTTCTTAGTCTCAACATCGATTATGGACCACTGCGCCGAAAAGAAGACCTCCTTATCGAGCTCGCTTTCAAGCTGAAGGACATCCACAATGAGCTGATATTTAAGCGGGATGTTAAAGTTGCAGGGAAACATCTGAAAGGTTGCCCCGGGAAGCATGGCAGTAAGGGACTCATTGATAAGGCGCGCCATAGCCGAATCAAGTGCCTCCCCCCAACGGTCGAACTGAGCAAAGTTAAGGGTCTTGTCCTTGTTCAGAGTGACCATCTGCGGCCGGTTCTGGTAATCCGGGATCTTTACCGGCCCGGTCTCGATTATAATATACGATGGGATATTAAATTTTTGGCTTACCTTCTCCTTGTCCACAGAAGAAAGCATATGAAAACGCGGAGATGGGCTGTTAGGGACAGAGAAGCATCCGGATGAAAATAAGAGCGCGCAAAAAACCACTGATTGAAATACAAGGCTGTTCTTTCTCATCTTAATTCTCCTTTGGATACAGGCTTTCCTTTTAAAAGGGCCTCCGGATGCTGCTCAAGGTACTCGATGAACAAGCGCAGGGAGTGCGCAGCTCCCGTTACCTCCTGAAGGGTCTTGCTTAATTCAGAGATGCCCTCGGAGTTTACGAGCCTGTTAATACCTGAGACCGCCTGCTTAAGGTCAGCGGATATCTCCTTGATCGGGATCTCATCCATTATCTCAAAGATATCCGGAGATATAGGAAGCGTTGGAAGCTCCGGATAAGTTTTTATGATACTGTAAAGCTTCTCCGGCCTCTCGGGATAAAAATCAAGGGAGATCATGAGCTGGCTGGTAATAAAGTTCTGGATCTCCAGCTTTGCCCTGAGGCCCTGCTTGACCAGGAGCGCATAATCTGGATAGCCGAACTTCTCAGGGGCCCCCTTCACCCGGGAAAGCTCAACGTCAATGATCACGGGAATAAGGACATTCTTCTCCTCTGCATCGTAAAGGAGCCCGATCTCAGCGATGCTTCCGATCTTTACTCCGCGGAATATGACCGGAGCCCCGACTGAAAGCCCCTTTACCGAGCCGTCAAAAAAGAGGACATACTTATCGGATTGCTTAAATAAAGCTCCCGAGCCAAAGATCAGGGCTCCCGCCGTCAATAACGCTACCGCCCCCACTACAAATACGCCTATCGCTGTTTTATTGGCTCTCTTACTCATCTTATCGCCCCCTGCATCTGTCCTCTTGTCAAAAATTGCATGACCCTCGGGTCCTTTGAATTCGCTAATAGCTCTTTCGGGCTGCCGGTAGCGATCATGGTCTTGGTACCCGCATCGAGGAATACCGCGTTACTGCCCACGGCAAAGATGCTCGCCAGCTCATGGGTGACCACCACGATCGTCGCCCCCAGCGCATCCCGCAGCTGAATGATCAGATCATCCAGCATACGCGCGCTCACCGGGTCAAGCCCGGCTGAAGGCTCGTCAAAAAATATGATATCGGGATCAAGCGCTATTGCCCGGGCAAGGCCGGCACGCTTACGCATCCCCCCGCTTATCTGTGAAGGAAATAGGCTCGAGTACCCTCCCAGGCCCACCAGGGAAAGCTTCAGCTCGCTCATCTCCCGGACCTGCTCATCGGACAGCCTTGAATACAATTTCAAAGGCAGCGCCACATTTTCACCCAGCGTAAGCGAGCTCCACAAGGCTCCGCCCTGATAAAGCACGCCGAACCGCCGCATGATAGCATTCCTCTTTGCATCATCCTCGCCCCAGAAACTCTTGCCTTCGTATAAAACCTCTCCTTTGACCGGCTCCAGAAGCCCGACCATGGCCTTAAGAAGGGTGCTCTTGCCGCAGCCGCTCCCCCCCATGACCACAAAGATATCCCCTTTTTGCACCGTAAAATTAAGGCCCTGCATGACGGCGTAATCGCCGTAGCTTAGATCAAGGTTGCGGACTTCGATTACCGTATCCATATCCTTAGACTCCGATGACCTGGCAGACAAATGTGATTATGGCGGTTGCGATGACGATGCCTGTGATCGCGGAGACCACTGCCTGAGTAGTCGCCTCCCCTACGCCGGATGCGCTCCTGTCACACCTGATCCCGCGCAAACATCCGGCAACAGCTATAATGATCCCGAAAACAATACTATGCGCAAGGCCCACCCAAAGGTTATTAAGCTTTACCGCCTCTTTCGTGTGGTTGAGATACTCAATGGGATTAATGCCAAGCATCCCTGAGCTGACCACTAACCCGCCCAGGATGCCCATAAGGTCTGCGTATAGAGTCAAAAGCGGCATCATAAGAACAAGCGCCATTACCCTCGGCACGACCAGGTATTCGACCGGATTCACGCCCAAGGTCCTGAAGGCGTCGATCTCCTCGTTGGTCTGCATGATGCCCAGCTCCGCCGCGAAAGACGCACCCGTGCGTCCTGACATCAAAATACCCGTCATCACCGCCCCCATCACGCGCACCATGGCGATACCGACAATATCGGCGATGTAGATCTGCGCGCCGAAGAGTTTCAGCTGTATCGCGCCCACAAAGGCAAGGATCATGCCCACCAATATGCTTATAAGAGATACCAGGGGCAATGCGTCAACGCCGCATCTTTGGCTTATGAATAAAAAATCAGAAAGCGAAAAAAAGGCCTTTCCCTTTACTAGCCGCCCGAAAGCAAAAACGATCTCTCCCAAGAAATCAAGCAGGGAAAGTGCGCCATCTTTTATCTTTATGGCCCTTCCCCCGACCCCCTCAAAGAACGACTCGGGCAAGGCAGTGCGCGGCGTATCCATCTGCCTTACCTTTAAAGCCAAAGCAAGGAGTTTCTGCGCCCCCTGAGGAAGGCCCTCCTGCATTAAACGCACGCCCTTAGCCTCGCAATCCCTCTCAAGCTTGAGCAAAAAAGAAACAAACCCGCTATCCCAATGGGATAACGCCAGAACGTCAACTTTGATCTGTTTGATATCGGGGTGAGCGGTAAGTTGTGCAGCAACTTCACTTACGGGCGGAATGCCGGCGCCTGCACGCCAGTCGCCGATAAGCTTGATTTGAAGTGTTTCAGGCGTTGGATAATCAAGGAGAAGTTTTTCCGATGACATTGTGCCGCCTTTTAACCTTCTGGTAGGGTGAAAAAGGGGGACGATTAAAACGCTCCCCCTTTTTTCTGTCCGTCATGCTTTTTAAGCCTAACTTAAGAATAATGCCTTAGATCATTTTATTAAGCGGCGGTCTCAACGCGGTTTCTCCCGGATTCCTTGGCTTTATACAGCGCCTTATCCGCTGCCCCTATCAGATCTTCTTTCGTAGCTGCATTCTTAGGGAATGAAGCTACGCCCAGGCTTAAAGTAACTTTCAACTTCCCCTCTTTGCTGGGAAATTCATGCTCTTCTATTTTTTTACGCAGCGCTTCCGCGATAGCCGCCGCCTCTTCAACGCCTGTCTCAGGGAGAATAACGGCAAACTCTTCCCCGCCGTAACGCGCCGCTATATCTACCTCCCTTACCCCAAAACGGAGGATCTTCGCGGTTTCAATCAGGATAATATCCCCCTCCTGGTGGCCGTACCTGTCGTTCACATCCTTAAAATGGTCTATATCCGACATGATCAACGACAGCGGATGGTTGAACTTAGCGGCCCTTACGATCTCCTCTTCAAGCCTTTGATGGAAATACCTGCTGATCCTCAGCTGGGTAAGGCCGTCGGTGATGGCCAAGTGATACAGCCTTGCGTTATAGATCGTGATAGCCGCCTGGTTGGCAAGCGTTGAAAGAAGCTCGGCATCCTCTTCATTGAACTTACCGCCCTTCTTTTTGTTCGTAAGGTTTATCACGCCTATCACTTCATCATTCACAATTAAAGGCATGCAAAGGATGGAATCGACGAAAGACCCGCTTGACTTCTTGAAACGCTCGTCTTCCCGGGCTTCATTTACCAGAAGACACTGCTTGGATAAAGCCACGCTTCCGGCGACCCCTTCGCCCATCTTTATTTTTGTGCACTCCATCTCGCCGCTATTGATCTTTGCCTCGACCTCAGGCGGCACGCCCCTGACTACATGCACGACAAGCTCCCGGGTCTTGGTATCAAGGAGCATAAGGGAGGCCTTCTGCGCGTCAACCGCATCCCTGGCCTTATCAAGGATAAACAAAAGTATTTTCTTAAGGTCATACGAAAAGTTAAGCGCCTTGCTGACGCTATAGAGTATGGCAAGATTCTCCATTTTCTTAGCCAGGTCCCTGGACGCCCGCTCTTTTTGCTCATCCAGTATGGCGCTTTCGAATGCGACTGCGGCCTGGTTACCAAGCTGGAGGATGAAACTTAATTCGGTCTCCTGATAAGTGCCTCCGCTCTTCTTTTTTCCTAAGGTCAGGACCCCTATCAAGGTTTCTTTCACTATTAAAGGCACCCAGACCTGGGAATCCAGCCGCTCCAAACCCCAAGCTTTCACGATCGACTCAAACCTGTAATTGCCGAATGAATCTACGATAGGAAAAGGCTCTGCGCTGTTAAGTATCTGCCAGAACAAACCCTCCTCTTTCTTGAACTTTACCTCCCCGGCTATATTCGGATCAAGCCCTATGGCAATTACGCATTTGAAAAACTGGTCCTTTTCATCATAGAGAAAGAGAGCGCAATTGGCGGCACCACTTGCCTCATAAACGCTTGAAAGAAATACCCGGCTTAGATCTTCGACCTTCTGGATGGAGATGAGCGATTTTCCCATCCGGGAAAGCAGGAAGGACTCAAACACCTGCTTCTCAAGCTTGGCGATCTCTTCAGGCCTGACCTGGGGAATCATCGAGTTCTTATCCAAGACCTCGTATGAATCCTTAGGCAGCTGCGATAAATTGTCTTTGGAGACCGATATGAAGACTCTTTCTTCCATATGTGCCCTCTAAAGCATTTTTCCTTTGCTTCGCTCGACTAAATTTCCGGCTAGTGAGAGCGGGAGATTGTTGCTCCTCTCGTCCCTCACCAGACAAAACTACAGGGACTCAGAGTAAATTCCCGATAAGAAAATAGCGGGAATTGTTTCTCCTCCTCGTCCCTCACCCGGACAAAACTACAGTTTATCCCGATTACTGAAAGCGCGGGATTGCTCCTCCTCGCCTCGCTCGGATAAATTCCCGATAAAGAAATAACGGGAAATTGTAGCTCCTCGCTTCGCTCGGACAAATTCCCGACAAGTAGGAGCGGGGAATTTAGCGCCCTTCGTTCTTGCGCTTTGAATAACAATCCTTGCAGAATATCGGACGATCTTCTCTGGGCTTAAACGGGACTTCGCACTCTTTCTTGCACTCCGAACAAACTGCCTTATGCATCTCCCGCGGCCCGCCGAACCCACCACCACCACCACCTTGATACCCCATGTTTCCTCCTTGAGCAAAAGCTCATCCCCGGTTTATCCAATAAATCGGGGGTTATGCAACGTTGACTAAACCCCAAACTATCCCATAGTATTGGGGGCGCTTCTTTATTCCAAGGCGATCTGGCCATCGGTGGCCTGCCCAGATTCAGGCGCGGCACCAATCGTTTTTTTCTCCAGCCTTCTAAGCCTCTTTACCTCTGCCTTCTTCTTCCTGGCCAATTCTTTTTGAAGCTTTTTAAATGAATAATTTTCTCTTGCCATCTCACGCTCCTTCTAAATTCATGTCATAAATCGGTAATTGGGAAGCCTCCCTTATGAGCCGAGGGGGGGGGATCCTCTCTTAATTTCTTAGCATAATTATAAACGCAATACTTTAGTATATCAAGAACATTCTGTTAAAAGAAACACTTTATAACGGATTGCCGAGGTAAAAGAGGCCGAATGACTAATTAAGGCCCTGGGAGCATGCTGAATCACTTCAATAACCGTATTTAATCTTACACCAGCAGTCATTTTGTTAAGATGCAGGAGCGAAATTTCTTTTTTCAATTTCAAAAAATTCGTCTTCATCTATGCCGTATTCATCCATTATTTCTTTACCGGCTCTATAATAATCTTCCTGCCCTGCTGATTCCGGCAAACTGCCATACTTTTCCCGCATTCTATTAGCTATTTCTTCTTCCTGTCCGCTCTTTGGCCGGTAAAACCCGCGGTTATAGATACTTCTTGATTCTTCAGCGGAAATATTGTAGGTATCGGATGCTTCACTAAAAACCCTCTCCATATCTTCCCCTGAATCGCTTTGGGCCATCAGGCGTTCTTGATGCAACATGTATTCGTAGATTTCCTTTTCCTGGTCTTCGCTTATGCTTTGACAATGCGCCAACGATACCCATAAACATATACCCAATAGCGTTCCTATAACGCTCGATAGCTTCTTCATATCACCCTTCCATTATGCGAAAATAATGATACTGCAACTTTAAAGAAGTAATTCCTCGCTGATTTCTGGAGTTATTGGCTAAAGCCAAGTTAGAACCTGTTTCTTATAACTATCTTGCTATCATCTCAATCACAATTGGCTTCCAATCAAACTGTTTTTGGTCCTTTCCCGCAACCTCTGTGCGCCGCAAGCAAGTAAGTGAAACCTTTGCGCCGGGAGCAATACCTTCGACAAGCGAACTGAAATGAGATTTATTCCTTACCTTGACGCCGTTGACCTCAGTGATCACATCCAGGGGCTGGATATTGGCCTTGTCTGCAGGCCCGTCAATTGCAACAAGCGTGACTAAAACACTGTCAATCCTTGTCTTTCCTAACGCCTCCGCCTGCTCGGGAGTAAGGTCCGCATAGGATAACCCAAGTTTGGTTAACTTCAGGATGAGGCCTTTTTGCGCAAGGACAGAAGCTGCCGCATTTGCGAATCTGCGCGCAAAATCTTCATCTTTAAAGTAAAACTGATATAAATAATTTGAACCAGCAACCATTCCTAGGTACCATGCATAATTAGCGTTCGAAACATACTGCAGGTCTATTCTCTGAATGGCATTTAAAGGCAAGGAATAGGCTGAATCACCCCCGCTCTTTGGCACGGATTCTTTTGTCCAGTAACTATCCACTATGAAAGCCAACTGCTCCGGCTTTACTGGCCCATTATCCGCCTTTTCCCCCTTCTTCGGTTTTTCAACCTCTAATTTGATATTTTTTACTGTGATATTAATACCAGGGCACCGGTAGTCAATAAGAGGTATATTAACAGCGGCCACTTCCTTAAATACGGCATCAACCTGTTCGACTGTCAGATTTGTCTCGGGCTCATACCAATACCACTGTGTTGAACTCAGCGCAGGCCAGACAGTTGTCCGCCAGGGAGGTTGCGCTGAATCTGCGGCTAAGACATACGTGCTCATAAATAAAAGACAGAAACCGATTAAAATGATGCCAAATGCACATTTCGCGTTCTTCATTGTACAGCTCCTATCAAACCAATCCCTATATCCATAAAGCGAATAAATGGGGTGGCTAACGGGGATCGAACCCGCAACCTTTAGAGCCACAGTCTAACGCTCTAACCAATTGAGCTATAGCCACCATATAGTCTAAAAAAACAAAACTATTTTAAATTACCTGCGGGCGCGGCGGCCCTTGCCGGAGCCTCGGTCTTGACCTGTTTGCTGCAGCAGCCAAGTATTAAAATTGATAGCAAAGCAACCATTACTACTTTCATATCTCCTCCTCCTATTTAACTTTTAGTTATTTACAGACTGATTACCGTCAATTTTAAAAACATCCTGAAATCCTTTTCCGATCCGCGAGCCGAATTCGGCGGCGCCGGACACAAAAGACTTTGAGCCCTCAACCGTCCAGTTAAAGGCATTGCGGAAAACCTTAACGATAGCAGATATGGCATCGCGCGTCTTGGCGCCGATCCCGTTACCGCGCGCAAGAATGATCTTATCTTCAAAGGCGTTTTTTATGGTGCTAAATCCAAATTGCGGCCTGTCCATCTTGGTCCTTATTATAAAATCAAGCACTATCTTGCCGTTGTTCATTGTTTTGAAGATACTCAAGACCGCATCCGCTATGCGGGCGGCCTTCTCCTGGTCCTCCCCCTCTGCCAGCGGCCTGCGCACGATATCCGCCAGCTCAAGATGGCACTGCGCCTTGAGATTATTGTTCTTCCCGGTCATCTGACTGGAAAAATTAAGCTTCGCCTTTTCAATGCGGGCCTTATTCAGGTCTACCCAAGTGGCATAATACGGATAAAGATATACACCGTCGATATCATTTATCTTTAAAGAAGCCTCCATATCTTTCTTTGAAAAATTTATCCAGCCGTGCAGGTCGACCTTGCCCTCCTCATTTGTCTTACTCCAGGGGATCCTTGCATCAAGAGAGAACTCGCTTGTCGACGTATTGGGATAAAAATAAATATTGGTGCACCTTGCCTCGATATTCTTTAAAATGATCTTGACGCCATCAGCGGTCACAGTCTGGTCCACAAACTCAAAAGTACCTTCCTTTATCTTGAAACGCTTAAAGCCAAAAGGTGCCTGCTGTTTGCTGGCTCCGGGCGCAGGAAACAAAGCCGGAGCTGGTTGAGGACCCTCCTGGCCCGAGGCCTGCGCGGGAGGGGATTTGACATAGAGGATCCTGGGCCTGACAAGCTTTATGCTGTTTAAGATAAGCTTGCCGGTAAGAAGGCGCGGGATGCTCGGTGTAATATATATGGCATCGACTTTAGCGAGGCCTTCTATGTCAAGGCCCTTTATGGCAAGGTGAAAAAACGGAGTGAGCCCAAAGTAGCGGACAGTCGTCTTTTTATGGGTCAGGCCCTCAAGCTGTTTTATGATCTCCGCCTTACCCTTAATAGTTATAAAAAAATAGGCTGTCAGAAAAAACAAGGCCGATATAACAAGCAGCGCAATTATTAGCCGGTTCCAGTTTTTTTTGGTCATAAGTAATAAGATCTTAGCAACTAATTCCTATCCAAGGATAAAATGACATAGACTGAACCCGCCTCGCGGGATATCTACTGATAGCCGGCCGCTGGAAGCGCGAATTGCCTGAACTTGGAGCGGGCGAAGAATGAGCCTAGCTCCTCAGCCCATAACTAAAAATAGATTGCGGGCTTCGGAGTCGTCCCCGGCATCTCTCGCGCCTGGGCCGAATCGAACGGCCAACCGCCTGCTTAGAAGGCAGGTGCTCTATCCATTTGAGCTACAGGCGCATGTATTACTTGCTGCCGCCGCGTGGCAAGCAAAGCCGAACCACGGGCGCGACTATATATTTTTTTACCGCTTATTTCTTCTCTAAGGGCTCAGGTAACTGAGCACCTTCCATTAGATAGCTCTTCGGCTTCATCTGCTCAATATGGAAGACCTTTGCCCAATACTCAAGGGCCTCAAGGCGGGTCTTGCGTTTCTCATAGATCATCCCCAGGTTCAACTGCGCAGGCTTGTAATCAGGGTCCAAAGCCAGGGCCTCCTTGAAATTCTCCTCCGCTTTCCCGAGTTCACCCTGCTTTAAATAGATGATCCCGAAGTTATTCGCAATGAACTTCTTCCACTTCAGATCCGACGGAGCCACAAGTATGCATTTCTGATAGGCTGTCTTTGCCGCGTTGTAATCCTCAGCCATCTGGGCCTTGACGCCCTCGTTAAAATAATTCATCGCCTCCTGGGCAGTCAAGCCTCCGGCGTAAACCACCCCGCTTAGACACAGCACAACAACCGCAACTACTAACAACAGCTTCCTGTGAAACATATCTCCTCCTCTGTTAAACGGTTAAAAATATGTTTTCCGTTGAACTACTGATCCGCCTTGCTTCAAACTCTTCGCTAACGAATAACCCTGCGCAAATCAGCTGAAGTTCGTCGAATAAATCTTCCGGATCAAGTACGGAAAATTTATTCGACTAGAATTACCCGAAGTAATAGCGGGTAATTCAAATCGGGGCGGACAGATTTGAACTGTCGACCTCTTGCTCCCAAAGCAAGCGCTCTAGCCAAACTGAGCCACGCCCCGCCTTAATTCTTAATTATACCAACTACTTATGCTTTTCTCAATCTATTTCCGAGCAAAACCCTTTTTGCTTTCTCAAGGGCGCGGTAGCGGTGGCTCATCTTATGCTTGATCTTAGCCCCAAGCTGGGCGAACGTCTTATTGTATTTTGGGATTATAAACAGCGGATCGTAACCGAATCCCGCTGCCCCTTTTAACTCAGTGCCGATCCTCCCCGAACACCTTCCCTCTACGACAGAAACCAAACCGCGGCTATCCGCGATGGCCACGGCGCAGGCGTAATGTGCCCCCCTTTTGGCGCGCGGCACGCCGCTTAAGAGCTTCAGCACCAACTCATTATTCTTGGCGTCGCTTTTTTCCTTTCCTGAGAAGCGCGCAGAGAAAACCCCGGGCTTTCCGCCTAGTATATTAATACAAAGCCCCGAATCCTCACCCATCGTAAGCTTACCGGTCGCCCTGGCGACCTTAACCGCTTTTTTTACCGCGTTGCCCTTGAAAGTCTTTGCGTTCTCAACTATGCGGATGCCTTGATGATGATCCGCCAGGGAACTGATGCGGAAAGGCAAACCCCTTAAGATCTCCTTTATCTCTTTGAGCTTCTTGATATTTTTAGTCGCTACAAGCAGCTCTGTTCTCATAAAATATTTTCAAGGAGCTTATGCTGCACGGTAATAAGCTCTTCGATGCCTGAGCGCGCAAGGTCCATGAGCTTATTCATCTGGTCTTTACCGAAGGTCTTTCTCTCGGCTGTGCCCTGTATCTCGATAAACTCGCCCTTGCCGGTCATCACCACATTCATATCCACATCCGCCCGCGAATCCTCGCTGTAGCAAAGGTCAAGCATAAGCTCTCCATCGATCATGCCGACGCTGACCGCGGCTACGAAATCCTTCAAGGGCACCTTATTTATCAGCTTATCTTTCTTCATCTTATTCATCGCATCCGCCAAAGCGATAAAGCTTCCGGTAATGGATGCAGTGCGAGTCCCTCCGTCTCCCTGAATGACATCGCAGTCGATCCAGATGGTGCGCTCGCCCAGCACTTTCATCTCTGTCACCGCGCGCAAAGATCTGCCGACAAGGCGTTGTATCTCAAAGGTACGCCCGGAGTCCTTTCCGCGCGGGATGCGCTTATCGCAGGAGCGCGGAAGCATGCCGTATTCGGCGGTGACCCATCCGGTGCCCGTCCCTTTTAAAAAAGGAGGCACAGACTCTTCAACCGAAGCCGTGCAGATGACCTTGGTATTGCCCATCTCGATAAGGCATGAACCCTCAGCGTATTTTAAGTAATTGCGCGTAACCTGAACCTTGCGCAGTTTATCGGGAGAACGTCCGTCAATTCTAAGCATAGATATCCTTTCCGTGGCTATCGATTCCGACAATAAGAGGAAGGTCTTTTACTTCTAACTTTATAATCGCCTCCGGGCCAAGCTCTTTATAAGCGACCGGCGCGGCATCTTTCACAAATCCCGCAATAAGCGCGCCGCATCCCGCATAAGCCAGAAAATATACCGCCCTGCATCTTTTGATCGCGGCGGTAACATCTTTGGAGCGCCTGCCCTTTCCGATCATCGCCGCAACCCCTTTATTTAAAAGTGCCGGGGTAAAGGCGTCCATGCGCGAGGCAGTGGTCGGGCCGCAGGAGCCGATGACCCTACCCTTAGGCGCTGCGGTCGGGCCGCAGTAATAGATCACCGCGTTCCTTAAATCAAATGGCGGTTTCTTTCCGGAGCTTAAAGCGCTGACAAGCCTTTTATGCGCCTGGTCGCGGGCAACATATATAGTTCCGGAAAGCAAAACCTCATCACCGCTTTTTAGGCTTTTGAGATCTTCTTTGGTTAGAGGAGTGTTTATTTTCTTCATTTATAAACTAGCGCTTGCGCTGCGCAAGGCATGGCAGCTGATATTGACCGCCACGGGTAAACCCGCGATATGAGTCGGATAAGTCTCAACTTTTACGCCAAGGCAGGTCGTCCTGCCGCCTAAGCCCATCGGCCCGATGTTCAAACTGTTGACTGCGCGCAACAGATCCCGCTCTATAGGAATTGCTCCCTTCTTAAGTAAAGCTTTCTTCGCCAACAGGCACGCGTAATCCGCAGTGCCTCCTATACCGACACCCACGACATACGGCGGACAGGCATCGGGCCCGGCCAGGCGCACCGCATCAACGATAAACTTTTTTATCTCTCCTATCCCTGCGGTTGGCAAGAACATCTTAAGCTGGGATTTATTTTCACAACCAAAACCTTTTGGCAGGACCGTGATCCCCACCCTGCAACCCCTGACGATCTCCGTGTGGATCACCGCCCCCTTGAAACTTGAGTTTCCCCGCAGAAGCGGATCGCGGATGATCGACTTGCGCAAAGAGCCTTTCCTATATCCGTCTTCAACGCCTCTTAATACCGCTTCTCTTAGCCCGCCTTTTATCCTTACGTCCTGCCCGATCTCAAGGAAGACAACCGGCATCCCGGTATCCTGGCAGATCGCCAGTTCTTTGCTTTTAGCCAGCGCCGCGTTTTTGATTATAGCCTCAAGGATATTTTTGGCTGACCTGTTCTTCTCAGACCTATACGCTGACTTTAAAGCAGCAAGGACATCTGAACGCAGCACAAGATTGGCCTTAATGCAAAGGCGCGAAACAGTATCCCTTATTTTCTTAGCTTCAACCACCCTCATCTTCCGATGTACTCCCTGCTCACGGTAGTGGTTATCCCGCCGCGCGGATTAAACACGCCGGTGATCCTCGCCCGGCGGGGCTTGGCCGCGGCAACAAAATCCTCAAGCATTTTATTTATCAGGTGCTCATGGAATATCCCGATATTACGGTAGAATATCGTGTACATCTTGAAAGACTTGAGCTCTATGCAATATTTACGCGGGGAATACTCGATTGTTATGGCCGCAAAATCCGGCAATCCCGTCTTGGGGCAGATGCAGGTAAACTCCGGCACATCCAATTTAATAGTATAAACCTTATCCGGGTACTGATTCTCCCAGACCTCGATCTTAGGGACCTTAAGCGCCCTGACATTTTTTTGCAAACCTTCGTAGCCGGATCTTTTCATCATCTTACTCCGATTATCTTATGCATCTGCGGTATAACGCAGGCAGAAACGCCCTCAAGCCTGCATACCGCCTTAAACCTCTCCAGCTTCTCCTGCAGAAGGTGCCTTTCAGAAGTGTTCGGCTGCAACACAAGAAGCGCCGCCTTATTCACATCCCTTATCACAGCCAACGCCTCCTTCAGGTCATCTTCGCTTGTCCCGACAGATATTATCGCTTTCAAGAACACCTCCTTGCGGGAGGCGATATCCAGGAACCTGCGATGTATCCCCCAGAAGTGCGGCAGGCCGGTGGAACTGGGCAGCTTCACGTCCATTGCCACGATATCCACAAGATCTATGATATGGTCAAGCTCGCCCGGAAGCGTGCCGTTAGTCTCAAGGTAATTCTTAAACCCCTCGCTGTGCGTAAACCTTAACACATCCCTCAGGAACGCCGCCTGCAGAAGCGGCTCGCCTCCTGTAAAAGAAATGGAGTGATAGTCAGCAGCCCCATAGAGCATTATCTCCTCAAACAGCTCCCTGGGCTCATACTCCCTGAAGGCGTCCAGCTTTGTATCGCAGAACCTGCAGCTTAAGTTGCATCCGAAGAAGCGCACGAAAACCTGCTTCTCCCCCAGATAGTAACCCTCCCCCTGCACACTCTCAAAAACCTCATTGATCCTTGCCTTCATTTTCTATAAAGACGGGTCCTCTAGCCCTGCTCCCTTAAAACCATTCGCGCGAAAACGGCAGCTGTCGCATCTGCCGCAGGGGGCCTTGCCCCCGCGGTAACACGACCATGTAAGCTCAAAAGGCACTTTAAGGCGGCGGCCCAATCTTATTATCTGCGCCTTATTTTTATTTATTAATGGGGTCCTTATTCCGGGGGCCTTGCCCTCTACGCCGGACCTCGTACCGGAGATGGCCGCTCTTTTGAATGCGCGGTAAAACTCCGGACGGCAATCAGGATAGCCGGAGTAATCCTGAGCGTGCGCGCCGATAAATATCTCTTTCGCCTTTATTGCTTCCGCCAAAGAAAGAGCAAGGCTCAAAAAAACAATATTGCGCGCCGGCACGTAGGTATCGGGAATCCGGCTGGCACAGCCTTTTACTTCGGCTTTCTTGTCTAAAAGCGATGAACCCTTGTGCGCAAAATCAAGTTTTATGACCTTGTATGCGCACCCGGCCAGGCGGGCGATCCTCCTGGCGGATTCGATCTCCCTCCTGTGGCGCTGGCCGTAATCAAATATGACGCAAAGGCAGTCGTATCCAAGGGATCTGGCCAGATACAAGGCCACAGCCGAATCCAAGCCGCCCGACAAAAGAACCACTGCCTTATTTTTCATCTGCAATATGTTGCGCAGGTGTTATGCGACTCCCAAACAGTGACCAGGTTTGTCCGCACGCCCTGCGCGCGCATCCTGTCATAAATATACCTGGCGATATTCTCTGAGGTGGGATTGAGCTTTTTAAAATAAGGGATGCCGTTTAAATATTTATGGTCCAGGCCGTCGAGCACATTGTCCAGTTTCGCCTTCAGGTCATTAAAATCCATGACCATCCCGATCTTGCCGGGCTTGGCCGCCGCGACAGATACCTCCACCTTCCAGTTGTGGCCGTGGAGCTCCTCGCACTTACCTTTGTAGCCCCGCAGGTTGTGCGCCGAACTGAAATATTTTTCCACCTTTATGCTATACATTATTGACCTTCTTTACGCTCTTTACGGGCCCGCCCAGAAATCTTGCCGCCAGCTCTCTGAACCATTCAGGGTTATCACTGACAAAAAAACCCTGCTTTCCCCTGCGCGGTCCGCTATTAAGTATCCCCTCTGCCGCCAATATCCTCTTTACCTCGATGGCCACCTGCTTGGCGGAATCTATGAGCACAACCGATGGACCCATGATATCCCTGATCACGGATTTAAGCAGCGGATAATGGGTGCAGCCAAGTATAAGCGTATCCACTCCGGCCTTCTTAAGAGGAGCCAGATATTCAACAGCCACCTTCCTGACTACGTCCCCGGAAAGCCACCCCTCTTCGACAAAAGGCACGAACAAGGGGCATGCGGATGCAAAAACCTTGACCCGGGGATCAAGCTGCTTGATCTGATGCTCGTAGCTTTTGCTGCGGATGGTCCCCTTGGTGCCTATTACGCCGATGCGCTTATTCCTCGTGGCGTAAACCGCTTCCCTTGCGCCGGGTGCGATGACACCTACTACCGGCACCTTAAAATGCGACCTTATCATCGGCAGGGCCACGCTGGACGCGGTATTGCAGGCGACGCAGACAAGCTTCACGTCATGCTTCAGAAGAAACAGGATATTCTCGATGGAGAACCTGATGACCGTCTCCTTTGATTTAATGCCGTAAGGAACCCTGGCGGTATCCCCGAAATAAACTATATCCTCGTAAGGAAGCTCGCGTATCAGCTCCTTGGCTACAGTAAGGCCCCCAACGCCTGAGTCAAACACGCCTATTGATTTCATCTTTGTGCCGCCTCCATTATCCTGGCCTGCCTTGCGTAATTAAAGATCCCTTCGGCTATAGCCTCCGCCATCTTCTGGCGATACCCGCTGTTTTTTAACATCTCCTCCTCCGCCGCGTTAGAAAGAAAACCGATCTCAATAAGCACGGCGGGCATGCGCGTGCCTTTCAATACCTCATAGCGGGCCTGCTTTACTCCGCGGACCGCGGTGTCCAGCTTATAATCTATAGAACTGCATATATCCTGCGAAAGCTCGACGGCTTGGGCGCGGTTTGATGTATAGATCATATCCCAGAGTATCATCTTTAATGTCGTGGATGAGCTTGCCAAAGAAGAGCCCTCCAAATTAAGCGGGGCGCTTCTGACTGCGCCAAGCGCGCGCTTATAATCATCAACCGAAGGAGAAACATAATAAACCTCAAAGCCGTTAAGCTTCTTCGAATGATTGGCGTTGGAGTGGATGCTTACAAAAATATCGGCCAGGGAATTATTCGCTATATCAGACCTTTTTGTCAAAGGTATGAACTTGTCAGTTGAGCGGGTCATGACGACCTCTATGCCTTCAGAAGCGAGGATCTCGGTAAGCCTGCGTGCTACGTCAAGATTTACAAGCTTCTCCTGCAGCCCGGTTTTTCCGATCGCCCCCGGATCATGGCCGCCATGGCCTGCGTCAATAACCACTTTCTTTATGGCAAGCACACGCGCAACCTGCTTAGACGAAGGACGCTCTTTTACAAATAAGGGGCCCATGATCTGGCTCCTGAACTGTTCAGGCACTACGATCATGCCTTCATGGAAGAGGACCGGATACTTCATCTCCGCGGCTTTCCCGTCAACCAAGAGGAGCGCCTCGCCTACTTTGATATTTATCTTATGTTTCTCCCCCGACAAAACCGCCGTCTGGGACAAGGGGTCATAATCCAGGCCCATCCCGCTTAAACTGCACACAGGCCCAAGGGGCAAATACTGGACGCCGCCAAGGTTATAGACCATGATCCCTTCGCGCACAGGCGCGCTGGCGCAGCCGGCCGCGAGGATTGCAATCAAAATAGATAACCAAATTATATTTTTCATAAAATAAACTAACATTGACTCCGTGCCCCTAATCCGCCATAGGCGGATTTACGGGGCACGTAAAATGACCTGATCTTTATACCGTGTCATTTTATGGAGGTGGCGGGAATTGAACCCGCGTCCTCAAGCAATCTGATAAAAGCCGCTCCATGCTCAGTCTGTATTTTATCTTTTACCTGCGCGCTCCAGCAGACAGGATCACGCAGGCAGCAGCCTTTCATTAGTCTCGTTCAGGCCCCAAAGGCTAACTTACCTGAACCAGCCCACTACCGGCTCTCGTTCAGGCCGCGGGCTGCCTGAGGAGAGGCCCACTTAATTAAAAAGTGGGAACGGAACGCCAGCCGGCATCAATGTTGCCATTGATGTACGGCTGAACACTGTAGTGTTTCTTGCGTTTATATTGTGCAGGGATTGTTAACGCGGCAAACCATGCGTCCGCGGCATGCTGCTCTTACCCGACATACTTAAGTCGAGCCCTTTCACCCCCGAATTATCAAATAGCGATTTTTTAAGATTTACCCTGTACACTGTAAACTTCTACACAGTAAACTTCTATTTCTTATATTTAAGCCTGAACTCCCGGCGCAACTCACGGTCCGTATCGCGCTTCTTGATGGCTTCCCTCTTGTCGTAAAGCTTTTTACCTTTGCAAAGGGCAAGCTCGATCTTGACAAAACCCCGCTCATTGAAATAGGCCTTGAGCGGTATAAGGGTAAAACCTTTCTGCGCAAGCTGGCCTATGAGCTTCTGGATCTGTTTCTTATGCAGAAGGAGTTTGCGCGGCCTAACCGCATCTACATTCAGGTAACTTGCTTGCGCATATGGAGTTATATGCGTGTTATACAAGATCACCTCGCGGCCGTCAAGGCGGGCAAAACCGTCATTAAGATTAACCTTGCCCTCGCGCAAAGATTTGACTTCTGACCCTTTAAGCTCGATCCCGCACTCTATGGTCTCGAATACTTCGTAGTCGCGCCTTGCCTTGTGGTTTGTGGCTATTGAAGCACTCATTTTACCATACGCAGGCTAAAATATAAACTTAAAAATACAGGGATAGTTATAAGGCTTAAAATATGGGTAAAGAATACCCCCTGGCTTACAAGAATATCCTCTTTATTCGAGTAGCGGATGATCACGGAGCACGATGTCGCCGAAGGCATGGCCAGCTGCATTATAACCATCAGGCCAATAAGCTCAGGGGCATTAAGCCAAAAGACAAGCGCAAGGCCGGCGGCCGGCATGATAATAAGCTTCGCCAGGCTGATAAGAACAATTGAAAGCCTATCCACCTGCTCAAGCCTTATAAGGGCGATATTGCCTCCGACGATAAACATAGCCAAAGGAAGAGTGCATCCGGCGACCATCTCAAGCGGTTTTAATACTACCCCGGGGACAAAACTGTTCAACCCTAAAGCTATCATAGAAAGGCTTGCAATATTGGCGATGACCGGCGGGCTAAAAAGGCTGCCAAAATGGAACCTGCCCGTCTTCTCGTGAGCCAGGATATATACCCCGAATGACCACATGACAAGGTCAAAACCCAGAAGCACCAGGAATAAGTATATCAGCATCGTATCCAGCTGGGGCCCGCGGAGTAGCGCCGCAACAAGCGCCAAGGGCAGATACCCGGAGTTCTGAAAGGCTACCAGGCTTAAGAATTGATTCTTGCGCTCGGCTCCGGAGACAAATGTGGATAAAGCTCCCCCCAAAAGAAAACCCGCCCCCATTATAGCGATACTTATCAAAGGATAGATCCACCAATCCGGATAAAGGCTGAAACTGAATTTCTTAATAAGCTGGGTAAATATCAGGACCGGAAAGATGACTGAAATTACCAGGCGGCTTAATGCCCTTAAGGCCTCCTCGCTAAGCAATTTAATTTTAACCAGAAAATAGCCTAAAAAACCCAAAATAGCTATCTGGGCCATGGCTTGCGCGGTTATCTTGAAAGACTCTAAAAACATACGCTTCCCTTTCTTTTAAGACTATATAGTATAACAGCAAATCACCGTCGCCGCAACGCTTTTATAATTGACACACGTTGCGCTCTGGGATATACTTGATGACATAGCGGAAGTGGCGGAATGGCAGACGCGCATGTCTCAGAAGCATGTGGAGAAATCCTTGAGGGTTCAACTCCCTCCTTCCGCACAAAAATAAACCTGGCGTAACTGCCAGGTTTATTTTTGCGTCGGCGAATACAAAGCTTCTATTTGGCCATGAGCCGACGGAATCATTCCGAACGATTAGACGGAAATCAAGAAACCCAGAAGCGTCCCCTGGTTTTTTCCTATCTACTTCCCTCTCCCCTTCTCCCACTCCCTTGCCGCCTGCTGAAACGCCTTAAAAGAAGGCTTCTTGGAGAAATCCCAGCGCAACAATCCAAAATAATCCGTGCCGTTATAAAAATGGTTCTTGCAGTCGCGGAAGAACGCCCAAAAAACCTTCTCCACGTTCTCATTGCCAAGAAGCCCGGAATAAACCTCCCTCACCCACTCCGCCTGCCTGGCCTCATCGGGATTCTCCCCTGCCCACCAATTAGGGGAACTCTTGGGATCGGTCATCCCGGGCGAGCCGATCTCGGTAACCCAGATCTTCTTGCCGGCGTCCCCGTTTTTAACCATCGCCTTATAAACAAGCTTGGGATAGGCAATAACGCTTTGTATGGCATTATCGTACAAGGGTGAAGTAAAATAGTGGATATTCATGATATCAAAATACCCTTGCGCCCCGTTCTCATAAAGATATCCGATGCTTAGCATTCCGTTGGATATGCCGCCATTCAAGACCTTGCAATCCGGATTGGCGCTCTTTAAGGCAGGGTAAGCCTCCTTGAGAAGCTCACAGTAGCCTTTAAGATGGTCCTGGGGCTGCCAATAGGTCGGAGAGTCCGGCTCGTTCCAAACCTCCCAATATGAGACCTTTCCCTTGTAATGCCCGGCCAAGGCCGCGGCATATTTGGCGAACGCCTTGAAATCATCCGGGGCATGGTTCCAGAGTCCCGCCAAAACATTGGAAGCGGAATTGTAATTAAGGACCCCTAAAATTTTAATACCGCGCTTTAACAAGATCTCCACAATCGGATCGTATTTATCAAAGGTAAATGTGCCCGCAGAAGGCTCAATATCCGCCCAAATAAAATCCATCCTTACCCATGTCGCGCCCGCATCCCTGATGAGCGCGGCAGCCCTTTCCACATCAGCGGATGACGGATATTTAAAGCTGTTCCAGGAATCATTCCAGTTGAAGAATTCGAGAACCCCGAAAGGATTATCCATAGAAATTCCCTCTTTCTGTTTAACTGCCTCTGCCCCGGCCGGAGCGCAAAAATAAAATACGCTTCCCAGCAGCAAAACAATGATTGAAAGCGCGGGCTTCTTAATGGGGCTTCTGTTCGATATTGATGTAATCTTCAAAATCCATCCCCTCCCCCAGCTCGCCCTTGACCACCCTTATCCTGTCCGGCACATATGGGTGTGTTTTAAAATAAGATTTCGGCGCCAAGGGCTTTCTGCGGTTTACCTCCTGAAGCTTCTCAAGAAAATCGATCATCCCGCGCGGATTGTAACCGGCCAGCTTTGAATAACGCGCCCCCAACTGGTCAGCCAGAAGCTCATCCTCGCGCGAATAACCTAAAAGCAGCTCCACGAACGCAGCATCAGCGGCCGAGCCGACCTTCCCTCCCCCGGGAGCCACGGTGACCAGTATCCTTAACACTGAATATGCCTGCATCCCCTGCAATTTCTTGATGCTGTGGCGGGCTACGACATGCGCCACCTCGTGCGCAAGTACCGCCGCCAGCTCGTCGTCGTTTGAAACCTTATCGACGAGGCCCTTGTTGATATAAATGATCCCGCCGGGCAAAGACACGGCGTTTACCTCATCATCCTCAAGGACTTTGAAGGTGTAATCGATCTCTTTCCTGTCGCAGACAGCGGCGATTTTCTTTCCGATATCCTGCACGCGCTTCTGGACAAGAGGGTCGCCATCCAGCTTTTCCTCCTTTTCAACCTCTTTCTCAATAGCCTTGCCCAGCGCAACCTCCCTGTCCGTGGTGTAATAAAACGACTCCTCCTGGCCGGTGGCAATATTGTACTCGGTTGAGCATCCGGACAAAAGGGTGCACCAAAACACCAGCGCGCCAGAGCACAAGACCACAGATAAAATATTAACATTAAGTTTTTTCAGCATGCGGTAGAGCTTACGCACCGGCAGCCCCACCACATTATAATAACAGCCCTCTATCCTCTTTATAAAGAACGCGCCGCGGCCCTGGATGTCAAAACTTCCCGCTTTATCCAGAGGAGAAACTTTTGAGAAATAATCGCTGATCTGGCTATCGCTTAATCTATCCATGTAAACCTTGGTCTTCTCGCAATCCGTAAGGACTTTAAGCATAGCACCCTGCTTCCTGATCACCGCTATTCCGGTGTAGAGCCACTGCGGGGCGCGGGAAAGGACTTTTAGCATCCTGCGCGCATCCTTTATATCTTTGGGCTTGCCGAAAACCTTCTTATTCTGCACGGTTATCGTATCCGCCGCGACAATGATCCCGGAACTAACCCTGCCGGCTACGCTTGAGGCCTTATCCAGCGCGTTTTTCTTGACAAGCTCAGCAAAGGTGAGTTTTCCGCGCGACTTTCTCTCCTTAACCCTGGACGGCATCACCTTGAACCTTATACCGAAGGCCCTCAACATCTCTTTTCTTGCTTTGGAATCCGAAGCCAGATAAATATTATCCATATCAGTCAAGCGCTGCGCTCTCCCCCGCTAAATAACCCGTAGAGAATGCGGCCTGCAGGTTAAAACCCCCGGTATCAGCGTCAACATCGATCATTTCGCCTGCAAAATACAGCCCCTTTACCAGGCGAGACTCCATCGTGCGCGGATTTATCTGTTTTAATGACACGCCTCCGCGGGTGACCATCGCCTCCTCCATCCCTAAGGTAGCGCTTAGCCTTAAGGGCATTGCTTTTAAAAGACTGACCAGCCTTAGGCGCTCACCTTGAGTTACGCCCGAGCTCATCCTGCCGGCCGGGATCTTGGCCATATTTAAAAAAGCATTGACCAGCCTTAACGGCAGCAAAGTTTTGAGAGTATTCTTAAGGCTCTTCTTAGAGGAGCTTTTGAGCTCCTTTAAAATCCGCTCATCCAGCTGCTCTAGCGAAAGGGCGGGCTTAAGGTCTATTTCAAGCAAGACTTTGCGCCCGGCCTTTAACCAATCCGCCACCTGGCCGCTTAAACTCAAGACCAGCGGCCCGGACACGCCGGAATCCGTAAAAATCAGCTCGCCAATATCGGAAACTATTCCCTTTGCTCCGCTCTTAAACTTTAGCCTTATGTTCTTGAGCGTAAGACCCTCCAGGTCAGCCGGATACTTTTCAACAGTTTTTAGCGGGACCAAGCCCGGAGTCAAATCAGTCACAGTATGCCCAAGTTTTTTGGCGATCTCAAGCCCCTCTCCGCTTGATCCGGTAAAACGGTATGACAGGCCGCCCGTCGCCAGGATCACCCTGTCGGCCTCAAAGCTTTCTTTCCCATTGCAAAGGATCCCGGCAACGCGGCCATCTCTAGCCAAGACAGCGCCCACATCCATACCACAGATAACCTTTACCTTGCAGGCGGAAAGTTCCTTTAAAAGAACATCGAGGATGCTTGCCGACCTGTCGCTTACGGGAAAAACGCGCAGCTGCCTTTCGGTTTTGAGTTTAAGGCCGCGGCTTTCAAAGAAATTTATGAGTTCCTGATTGAAAAATTTTTGGAATGCGTCCCTTAAGAATTGACCCCTTCCGGAGAACCTCTCTAAGAAAAGTTCAAGGTCGCAGGCATTGGTGAGATTGCAGCGGCCCTTGCCGCTTAAAAGAAGTTTTTTGCCAAGTGTAGGATTCTTCTCGAAGAGTGCTGTATCCTGGTGCAGTTGGGCGGCCCTGATCGCCGCCATCATCCCGGCAGGCCCTCCCCCGACCACGGCGATCGATTTCGTCTTCACTATAATCCAAAATCCGATATCTTGAATATCGGCTCTAATTTTAACCCGCAGCGCGCTAGATTATCGGATGCGCCTTCCTCCCGGTCGACAATTACTATCGCCGTATCAGCTTTTAAACCCTCCTTGTCCAGCGCCTCTTTGGCCTCGATTATGGCCTTGCCGGTAGTAGCGACATCATCGACGATAATGACCCTGCTGCCCTCTTTTAACGCCGGGCCTTCTATCTGGCGCTGGGTGCCGTGCTCCTTAGCCTTTTTCCTGACAATAAATGTCCTAAGAGGGATATTTTGGGTATGGCTTAAGACCGCCAACGCGCCCACGATCGGATCAGCTCCCAGCGTCGGCCCTCCCACAGCATCAACCCCCCGGCCTTTGATCATCTCTAAAATTATGCTGCCGACCAAATACGCCCCTTCAGGAGTAAGCGTGATCACTCTTCCGTCGAGGTAATAGCTGCTCTCCTTACCGCTTGAAAGGATGAACTTCCCCTTCTTGAGGGCTTCCTTCTTTAGTAACGCGAACAGCTTAGCTTTTAACTCTTTCATGTCTAGGTTTTCCATAGTGTTTTTATTTTACCCTCGACCACCCCAACTGTCAATCCTTAATAATAGCAGCAGCCAGCGGGTGGCACCGAGACGAGGCCCCCGCCGCGCGCAGCAAAGCGAGCACGGCGGGGTGTCTCGGTGACAGGACCCGCTGGCTCTAGAAAAGTTGACAAATTAAGGATTAACTGCTATTATACTTTTATGCTGCGAAAGCTTGTAAACGAGCTAGCCGATATCGTTTACCCGAAGGTCTGCCTGGCCTGCAGAAGCAAGATCGTAGATGGCTCGATCGACGGCCTTATCTGCGCGCAGTGCTGGGCTAGAATCAAAAAGACCGTGCCGCCTTTTTGTGTTGCTTGCGGAAGGCACCTTGAAAAAATCAGCGTCAACAAAAACATCTGCGTCCCGTGCCTAAAAATGAGGCTGCACTTTGACCGGGCTTACAGCCCCTGCAGCTATGAAGGCGTCATACAAAAACTGATACAGGAATTTAAATATAAAGGTAAGAGACGCCTGGGACTACCCTTAAGCAAACTAATGGTCCAATTCATAAAAGAATACAAACTTCCGATGGATATAATTGATTATGTGATCCCTGTGCCTCTGCACAATACAAGGCTGCGTGAAAGGGAGTTCAACCAGGCAGAGACCCTCTGCCGCCACATCTGCCTTGAATTCAGCAAAAGCACTCCCCCCGGCATCCTGCAGCGCATCCGCAACACAAGGACCCAGACCGAGCTTGAGCCGGGTGAGCGCCAGGAGAATGTCTCCGGCAGCTTCAGCGTAGCAAGAAGCGGCATCGTCAAAGGGAAGCACATCCTCCTGGTCGACGATGTGCTGACTACCGGGGCTACCTGCTCCGAGGCTGCGCGGGCTTTGAAGAACTCCGGCGCAGGAGTCGTCTTTGCCCTTACCCTTGCCAATTAACCCATGAAGATACTGCGCAATTACCTTCTTAGAGAGTTCGCCGGCCCGTTTTTCATGTCATTGGGGGTCTTGACCTTCACTATAGTAGTCGTAGGCAACTTAAGAAGGATAGCCGACCTTGTCATAAACAGGGGTATCGACATATTCAGCGTCATGAAACTCCTGATCCTTATGACGCCCTACATGATCACCTACGCCCTCCCCATCTCGCTTTTGATCGCAGTGCTCCTGGCCCTGGGCAGGCTTTCGGGGGACAATGAGATCATCGCCATACGCGCAAGCGGGGTGAACATACTCCGGCTGTTTTTGCCCCTCTTTATGATCGGGCTGATCTTGAGCCTCGGCCTTATGCTCTTTAACGACCGCGCCGCTAGCTACGCGCATTACGCTTACCGCAAGACGCTGATAGAAATCGGCATAAAGAACCCGACTGCCGCCCTGGAGGAAGGCGTATTCATCAACTCCTTTGAAAAATACGTACTGTTCATCTATAAGGTGGACCAGAAAAAGAACAAGCTTTACAATATCCGCGTCTACGAACCCCAGGGGGACGATAAGCCCACCCGCACCATAATCGCAAAGTCCGGAGAGTTCATCCCCGTGCCGGAGAAGGGCATAATAAAGCTCAAGCTTACCGACGGCACATCCGACGAACCTGACCCCGATAACCCGAGGAACTTCTTTAAACTTAACTTCAAGACCTATTTCATGAACCTTAACCTGGCTGAGACGCGTAAGGGCGGGAAGATCGAAAAGAAGCCCAAGGAGATGAGCTTCCGCGAGCTCAAAGAAGAGATCAAGAAACTGACAAGAGAAAAGGTGGACCCGTCGCCTTTGCTGACTGAGCTCAACGAAAAGATAACCCTGTCATTCTCCTGCTTAGTCTTTATGCTTTTAGGCGCCCCCCTTGCGATGATGACCCGGCGCAGGGAGAAATCGATCAATATCGGGATGGCGCTTCTTGTGATCGTGCTCTACTACCCGCTTGTGATCGGCTGCGAGGCATTAGGGATGCAAGGCGCGATAGACCCTGCCCTTATCATGTGGGCCCCAAATATCATATTCGGCACCGCCGGTGTAATCCTTACTTACAAGATATGCGCATCTTAGACCGCTACATATTAAGATCGGTCCTTACAATATTTATCTCCTGCCTGTTTGTATTCCTCTTCCTCTATGTGATCATAGACCTTTTATCCCAGCTTGAAGATATAATCAAACATAAGGCGGCATTCACGCTCTTAGTCAGCTATTACCTGACGTACCTGCCGCTTATGTTCGTGCAGATATCGCCTTTTGCCTGCCTCTTGAGCACGCTTTACACGTTCGGCCGCCTGAACCATAACAATGAGATCATCGCCATGCGCTCCTCAGGGATGAGCGTATTTGAGATCACCAAGACCGCTATCATATTCGGCGCAATAATAAGCCTCACCGTGTTTTGGGCTAGCGACAGGGTGGTCCCGCACTCTCTTATCTTAAACCACAGGATAAAAGAGCAAATGAAAGAAGAGAACAAGCCGAAGGCCAAAAAACAGGAGATCATCAAGAACCTGGCGGTTTACGGCTCAAAGAACAGGCTGTACTTCGTCAACAAATTCAACACTGCCACAAAAACAATGGAAGGCATCACCATCCTTGAGCAGGATGAACACCAGAACATCACCAAGAAGATCGTAGCCTACAAGGGGATCTACGAGGACAACGTCTGGAAATTTTACCAGTCCATAACCTACCACTTCGACAAGGACGGCCAGATCGTCGAGGAGCCGGAATATTACGACGAGGAGCTCATGAACATACAGGAAACCCCTGAGAACTTCGCCTCCCAACGGCAGCTTCCGGAGTTCATGTCCATATCGCAGCTGCAGGATTACACCTGGAGGCTTTCTAAGAGCGGAGCAACCTCGGTTGTCCGCACCCTCGACGTCGACCTGTACCGCAGGTTCACCTCGCCGTTCACGAGCTTTGTGATCGTATTCCTGGGGATACCCTTTGCGATGAGGATAAAAAAGCGCGCGACGGGCTTGTCTTCAATAGGGATCTCGATAACGGTGGGATTTTTATACTATATACTTGAGGCAGTGGCCCTTTCACTGGGGACAGGGGGATTTCTCCCGCCGATAGTCGCCGCATCCTCAAGCCACATCATAGTCTTCTTCGTAAGCCTGTATTTGATCAGAAAGATACCTTAAAAGACTAAAGATATACGCGAGGGATACGGCTGCCTAAACCGCAGACTATCTCGTAGGGTATGGTCTGAGAGAGCGCGGCCAGCTCCTCCGCAGTGACTTTATTTCTTCCCTGAACGCCGATAAGGACTACCTCATCACCCGCCTTTACCGGAAGGCCTCCGGCATCGACCATCATCTGATCCATGCAGATCCTCCCCACAACCTTCAGCCGTTTTCCTTTAATAAGGACAGGCGCAAGATTTGAAAGACTCCGGGGGTAGCCGTCCCCGTAACCGATGGGGAGGGTCAGGATCCGGGTAGGTTTCTTCGTAACGTAGGTATGCCCGTAGCTTACGCCGTAACCGGCCGGAAGCTTCTTGGCGAAAATAACCCTGGTCTTTAAACTTAATACGGGCTTTAGCTTTATCTTTAAATCATCTTTCGGATACAGCCCGTAGACCATAAGCCCGGGCCTGACCAGATTAAAATGGCTGTTCTTGTAGCCGATGGTGCCGATGCTGTTTGCCGCATGGACCAAAGGAATACTTATCCCGGCTTCCTTTAACTTTCTCACCAGGCGGTTGAAGAGCTCTATCTGGCAAAATGTAAAATTCTCATTTGAATCCGCCATAGGGAAATGCGTGAATATCCCCTCTATCCTGACCGACCCAAGCTTGTTGACCTTTTTAACGAATGCCTCGGCGGCATCTTGCAACACGCCGATCCTGCCCATCCCCGTATCCACCTTGATGTGCACCCTGGCAACCTTCTTAAGGGCCTTAGCTTTTTTATCCAAAGCAAAAGCGCACTCCATATCGCAGATAGTAGCGGTCAAGCCGTATTTTAATACGAGCTCCGCATCATCTTTTAAAATCAACCCCAATACCAGGATGGGCAGCTTGATCCCTGCGCCCCTCAATCTTATTCCCTCGTCAATGCAAGCCACCCCCAGATAATCCGCACCCAAAGATGCCAGTTTCCGGGAGACCGGTATAAGGCCGTGTCCGTACGCATCGGCCTTGACCGTAACCATGACCTTGGTATGCGCCGGCACGAGGCGCTTTACCACCCTGAAATTGTAAACCAGATTATCCAGATCCACTTCCGCCCATGTCGGCCTATAGAACAGCATTGGATTATTTCCTCCCTGAGCTATAAACTACCAACTTTAACTACGAACTACGGAGTACGCGCTTCTTTACCTGGCACGCATCAGGATAAAGATATATCGGCTTGAGCCCAAAAGAATCGGATATCTCTTTTACCTTTATTCCAGCCAAAGCAAGCTCGATAATATTATACGCCTTAGGATACCAATAGTCTTTATCTAATAAGACCGCATTTTTGACATGGCTTAAGAAGAATTCTTTGTATAGGCCGGCCGCGTCACCAAGGAGCACGCTGCCGGGTGAGATCTTTTTGACCAATTGCTCTTTGGCAAGAAGCATGTACGGCGAGACCCTTTTGAATGCGCCTTTTTTGCTTCTATAGATGCAGCAGTAAACAAGGCCCCTTTTGGCGTCGACAGCAGTGACGATATCGTGATCGGTATCTTTGACGTTTCTGGCTATGATATCCAGGCTTGAAATCCCGACGGCCGGCTTCTTCGCCGCCCAAGCCAGGCCTTTGATGGCGGCGATCCCTATCCGCATCCCTGTAAACGAACCCGGGCCCAGGCCGCAGGCGAAATAATCTATATCGCGTATACTGACTGAAGATGCCTCAAGGGCCTTTTGCATAAAGGGGGCCAAAAGCGCCGAAAGCCTCCTGCCGGCCTCGATATTGCATTCATAGACCGCGCCGTCATCGTATATGGCCAGCGACAAATACCCCGTAGAAGTATCAATGCCTAGTATCTTCATCTATCTTTCTTAACAATTCTTTATACCGTTTTCCAAAAGCCGTGAGCCTTATCAAGCGCTCGGTAGGCCCAAGGAATACAAGCTCGACTTTTAAGAATTCTTTCGGCATGAGCCACTTGAGCCTGTCCGCCCATTCGATCAGGGCGATCCCCTCACCGTAAAAATACTCCTCATACCCCAAAGCCAGGATCTCTCCGGCGATATTCAGACGATAAAGATCAAAGTGGTACAGGGGAGCCTTGCCCCTGTGATGCTCTCTCAAAAGCACAAAAGTCGGGCTGATCACCAAATCATGCTTTATCCCCAGGCCTTCGGCCACGCCCTTTGCCAACATGGTCTTGCCCGAACCAAGGTCGCCGAACAAACACAGGATATCGCCTTTCTGAAGCTTCCTGGCGACCGACTTGCCGATCCTTCTGGTATGCGCGGCTGACTTAGAGATTATCTGCATTAAAAGTGGCGAAAACCTTTCGGCTTAATAGCCCTCTCGCGTAATTTTTTATCCACGAGGCGCAAACCCAGCTTCTTGTCCACTATCTCTCCTATGGCCGAAATCCCTTTTAGTCCGCCTGCCATGATCCTATGCGCCTGCGCCCTTGAAGCTGTAAAAAGAAGCTCAAAATCCTCCCCCGAATAAAGCGCATCCAAAATATCCCGCGCATCCGCGCTTAACGGGATAAGATCCTCATAAACTATAGCCCCCACCCCGCTCTCATCCATGATATGGCCAAGGTCCTGGGCCAGCCCGTCTGAAATATCGATCATCGAGTTTATCTTGTAGCGCTTCACCAGCTCCCTCGCCTCCTTGAGCCGGGGGGTAAATTTAAGGTGCTTGCCGTAGATTGAGCCTCCAAGCGCGCCGGTCGTAAATATGATATCGCCGGCTTTTGCCCCGCTTCTGGTCACAAGCTCGCTCTTTTTTACTTCACCGAGCATGCTTACATCGATAATTATCTTCTCAGAGCGGCTCAGGTCCCCGCCAACGATATTGATGCTAAAGGTTTTGGCAGCATCAAGCATCCCCTTAAAAAGCTCATCAATGAAACTGACTTTTGTTTTCCCGGGGACGGCCAGAGACACGACGCAGTGGCGGGGATTCCCGGCGCAGGCGGCAATATCGCTTACTGATACAAAAACAGCTTTCCTGCCGATAAGGCCCGGCTTATCCTTAAGGGTAAAATCCACCCCCTCCACCAGCATGTCGCATGTAATCAGCTGGTAACGGTATTTATCAAGCTTAAGCACGGCGCAGTCATCGCCTGTGCCTTTTACGACCGTTCGGTCAAGCTTTATCCTTTTTTTCAGCCTTTGGATAAGCCCGAATTCACCCAGTTCAGAAAGGAGCATTTTTACCTTCCTATCATTGCGGCGATACCCTTACTGTAAGGCGGCCTTATGAGCCCCTCATCCGTGATGATCGCAGATACGAGCCCGTTGGGCGTCACATCAAAAGCCGGGTTAAACACTCTTACGCCCTTGGGCGCGATCTCTTTCCTGAATAATAGCGTGGAGACCTCCCGCGGATCGCGCTCCTCAATAAGGATATCATCGCCCGAATGAATACTCAAATCAAAAGTTGAGGCCGGTGCCGCGATATAAAACGGGATCCTGTGGTATCTGGCCAAGACCGCCAGCCCCAATGTCCCGATCTTATTGGCGGCATCCCCGTTTGCCGCTATCCTATCCGCCCCGGCAATGACCAGGTCCACCATCCCCTGCTGCATAAGGATCGCTGCCATGCTATCGCAGACAATCGTTACATCGACACCCTGCTTTTTAAGCTCCCAGGCGCTAAGCCGGGCACCCTGCAAAAGCGGCCGGGTCTCAAGGGAATAAACTTTAAGCCTCTTGCCTTTGGCCCTGGCGCTGTATATCACGCCTAAAGCCGTGCCGTAATCAATAGTAGCAAGGGCCCCGGCATTGCATATAGTAAGTATCCTGGCTTTATCTTTGATCAGCCCCTGGCCGTAATCCCCGATCCTGCGGCAGGATTGCTTATCCTCATCGATTATTTTAAGCGCCTCCCGCAGCAGGACCTTCTTGACCTTTGCCGCAGGCATACCCTTGCATCCGGCCGCCCGGGACTTCATCCTCTCCAACCCCCAGAAAAGATTCCTGGCCGTGGGACGCGATCCGGCTATGTAACGGGATACCTTATTGAGAGCGGCCATGAGCCCGGCATGATCATTGATCTTGGCGTTCCTGATTCCTAAATACACCCCCAAGGCAGCTGCCGCTCCCAGGGCCGGGGCGCCGCGCACCTTCAACTCCTTTATCGCCCTCCACAAAGACCCGATATCCCTGATATAAAGATGCTCAAGCCTTGCAGGAAGTTTTGTCTGGTCGATGATCCTGACTGAGCCGGATCTCCACTCAATTGTCCTTATAACCATGCCTTAAGATGAAAGCTCCCTTTCCAATAACTGAATTTTACCGGCGATCTCTTTTCTTATGCCCGGGCAGGAACGCGGCTTTAACAGAGATAATACCTTCTTGTATGCCATGAGCGCCCCCCGGCTGTCGCCTAGATTGTACAACGCATCCGCCAGATTATCGTAGGTGACAGGCCTCTTGGGCTCCAATTCAAGCGCCTTGCGGAAATATTCTATCGCCTCGCTGTGCCTGCCGATATTGTTCAACAACCACCCTTTATTATGATAGACAGTCGCGTAATCAGGCTCAGCGGCTATCCCTTTATCAAAATAACCAATAGCCTCGTCGATTATCCCGAGCTCAACCATGCAGAGCGCCCGGTCATTGTACGCGGCCCCATCAAGAGGGTTGCCTTTGATCGCCTTATCAAGATGCTCGATGGCGCTGGTGAATCTTTTCTTTATTATATCCTGCTGGGCCAAAAAGTATTCAGCTTCAGCCGGGAAACCTTTGCTTTGAGCCTGCCTTAGGCCGTCTTTGGCGATCGCCGCGGCAGATTTTAGCGTGCCGTAAGTTATGGCGTTATCAAGATCAACCCTTAAATCCGGGAATTCGCAGTGTTTCTTCATAGGCCCATTAATTTAGCTAAAAGGCTTTTCTTCACCCTTATCGCCGAAGCAGGGCATATCTCCTGGCAGCAGAAACAGGATATGCACTTCCTGTAATCAAATACTATGCGCTCATCTTTAAAGCTTATCGCTTTGGCAGGGCATGTCTTCAGGCAGGTAGCGCAACGCGTGCAAACCTCATGCAACACAATCGGGTAATACCGCAAGAGGCCCTTGGCAATATTTATAAGCGGACGGGGGAGGCTCCTCGTAAGCGACGCCGCGGGCAATAAGAACGGCCTGCCCGACACATCACCCACTTTTTCACCAAGGATATTTATCTCATTTATATCCGCCTGGCCCAGACCGTTTCTTGCGGCGATCCGGGTCGTGGGCACGTCAAGCGGCTTGACACCCATGATCAAAGCAAGGACGCTATCCAGCGCAACGCAATCCGCCCCGGCCGCGATTAAATTCTCGTCGCGCAACTTACCGCTGGTGCCCGGGCCGTCACCCTCCATCGCGGTGATCCCGTCTATAATGGTGAGGCTGGGTTTTGCTTCTTTAAGTATATCCGTAAGTATCCCGGCGAAATCATCGGAGTCAAAATACCTCTTGTGCAGCTCAAGCTTGTAAGTGCCCGAAACAAGGCCAAAAAGGTTCTTCACTGCGCCGGTCAAAAGCGTCAAACCGTGAGTCTTGAATTTGGGGATATTCACCAGATGGTCGCACTCATCAAGCCAGGTAGTCAGGGGGAACTTCTCCCTCATACGCCTTTTATTGAAATCAACCAGGCGCGCCCCCTCTTCATCGCAGACTTTCCTCATGCCTGAAACTTCGAAGATCTTGTCTAGATTCTGGATCTGCTCCATCCACACGCTCGGCCCGTCTCCGACGATCACTTCGCAATCGATCCCTTTTAAGAGCTTTATTACGGCGCGCACGACTTCCGGATGGGTACAGATCCCCGCCTCAGGATGGGAGATCATCAAAAGGTTCGGCTTGACCAACACCCTGCTTTTGGGCTTTATGAACTTCCTCAACCCCCCCAGAAGATCCACCGCCTTGTTGACGGCGCAAGTTACATTGGCTGGCAGGTAATCAGCGCATTTTACCAAAGATATATCAGAACTCATTTGAACTTGAAAAACTCCTTTGCGTTATCGGTGGTCGCGCGGGCGACCTGCCCAACATCAAGCCCCTTGATCGCGGCGACCTCATCGGCAAGCCGCCTGATATTAGCCGGCTCATTTCTCCTGCCGCGCAATCCTTCAGGCGATAAATAAGGGGCATCGGTCTCAAGAAGCAGCCTGTCCAATGGCGTAAGCTTCACCAGGTTCCTTAGATCGCCTGCTTTCTTGTAAGTGATATTGCAGGTAAAAGAGCTGTAAAACCCGAGGTCCAGGCAGCTTTTAAGGAAAGCCTCATCTCCGGAGAAACAGTGCACCACCGCCTTAAGAGGCATGGCGCTTTTCAACATCTTCACGGTATCACCTTGCGCCTGTCGGCTGTGGACGACCAAAGGCAACCCCTTCTCCTTGGCCAACGCGGTCAGGCAAGCAAACAGCGGGCGCTGATTAACAGGAAGAGAGTAGTTTTTATAGTAATCAAGGCCGATCTCGCCGATCGCCACGACCTTATCATTATTTGCCAGCCCCCGGATAGCTGCTTCTGTTTCCTTAGTGAAGGCATCCGCCTCATGAGGATGGATGCCGACTGCAGCAAAGATAAAATCGTATTTTTTGGAAAGCTCGACAGAGGCAAGAGATGATTGTAGGCTTGAGCCGATATTGACGATATAGCGGATCCCGCAGGTGCGGGCGCGCTTTATCACATCATCCCGGTCTGCATCAAACTCCGGAAAATCAAGATGGCAGTGGGTATCGGTCAGCATGATAGATTCACTTTCCGGGCTTTATCTCTATACGGGGGAACAGGGGCTTGCCTTTATTGATCCGGTCCTGGCCGAACTGAGCCCTTATCGCCGCCGCTGTTTCAGGCATAAAAGGCGAGATCGCCTGCTCCGTGCCTCTTATGACAGCCACAAGGACCGAAAGAAAACCTTTAAGCGCATCCATCTTATCCTCTTTGGCCAGGCTCCAGGGCTTAGTTTCTTCAACGTACTTATTAGCCATATTAATAAGCCCCCAGATCTCCTCAAGCGCTCCGCTGAAATTAAGGTCCTTCAGGCAAAGGGCGATCTCGTCACCAAGCCCTCCGAGCCTTACCTCAATATCCCTGGCCCCCGGCCCGGCATGCGCGAAAGAAACCTTGGGGATCTGGCCGTCAAAATACTTCTCGATCATGGTAAGGGTGCGGTAAACCAGGTTTCCCAGGTCATTAGCCAAGTCGCTATTGAATCTTTTTATGATCGCACTTTCCGAGAAGTTTCCGTCCAGCCCGAAAGGCACGTCGCGCAATAAAAAGTACCGGTAAACATCGATGCCGAACTTCTCCGCCATTTCGATGGGTGAGACGACATTGCCGCGGGACTTGGACATCTTATTTTCCCCGATCATCCACCAACCGTGGGCAAAGATCATCTTCGGCATCTCGATCTCGAGGGATTTTAGCATTATCGGCCAATACACCGCATGCTGCCTCAGGATATCCTTGCCGATCAAATGCAGGTCAGCCGGCCACCACTTTGAGATATATTTTCCGGTCTCGTCAAATTGCCCGACCGCGCTTATGTAATTGATAAGGGCGTCAAACCACACGTAGGTCACATGCTGCGGCGAGAACGGAAGAGGTATCCCCCAGCTCAGGCGCTCTTTGGGCCGCGAAATACAAAGATCGTTAAGCTTGTTCAGCTCCAGAAAACGCGAAACCTCTTCATAGCGGCTTGCCGGCCTTATAAAATTCGGGTTTTCCTTTATATAGGAGATCAGCCAATCCTGATATTTTGAAAGCCGGAAAAAATAATTGACCTCAGAGATCCTTTCCACCGCCCGCTTGCAATCCGGACAAGCACCCTCCACAAGCTGGGATTCGATCCAGAAGGTCTCGCAGGGCGTGCAATACCACCCCTCGTATTTACCTTCGTAGATGTCCCCCTTCTTATAAAGTATCTCAAGGGCCCTGCTGACGGTCTTTGTATGGCGCTCATCGGTAGTGCGGATAAAATCGTCATAGGAGATATCCAGCGACTCCCAGAGGCTCTGGAAGGTATGGACCATCTTGTCGGCAAACTCTTGGGGCTTAAGCTTCAGCTCATCCGCGGCCTTCTTGATCTTCTGGCCATGCTCATCGGTTCCGGTCAGAAGCCATACCTTATCATCGCCAATAGCCCTGCGCATGTAACGCGCAAGCGTATCCGCAGCAATAGTGGTATAGGAGTGGCCTATATGCGGATAGGCGTTGACGTAATACAGCGGCGTTGTTATATAAAACTTATCTGTCATGGCCTTTATCTTTTTCCTTCTGGTCCCTTGGCTCCTTATCCTTTACTTTTTCCTTTTCTTCCTTCTCTTTATAGCTTACCTCGACATAGGCTCCCTCATCCGTATGGATGGTGGCGCTGCGTTTAAAAACATTGACCCCTATGACCTTGCCTTTACCCTGCGGCGTATTCACATGCTCCCCTTCGCGGGGAAGCCCCTTGGAGAGGATCTTGTAAGTCTCATATTCAAAATACAGGCAGCACATAAGCCGACCGCAAAGCCCGGATATCTTCGGAGGGTTAAGCGGCAGGCCTTCCTCTTTGGCCATCTTGATGGTCACCGGCTCAAAATCCTTGAGGAACTTCTTGCAGCAAAGCTCCCTTCCGCAGGGGCCGAAACCGCCGAACAGCCTTGCTTCATCGCGCACCCCTATCTGGCGCAGCTCGATCCGGGCTTTGAATATCTTAGCCAGGTCCTTGACCAGTTCCCTAAAATCCACGCGCCCTTCAGCGGTAAAATAAAATACGACCTTGCTGCGGTCAAATGAATACTCCGCCCGCACAAGCTTCATGTCAAGCTTGTGCTCCTGGATCTTCTTGACGCAGGCGCCTGCCGCGTCCTTGGCCTTGGCCCTGTTATCCTCGATCTGTTTTAAGTCAGCTTCCTTTGCCACGCGTATGATCTTCTTCGGAGGTTCCTTTGAAGATTTACCATCGGCAGCCTCGCGGGACGGGATGACCTGCCCGTAATCCATACCCCGGTCATGCTCAACAATAACAAAATCCCCCTCTTTTACCTCAAGGTTCGGCGCTTGGTAAAGCTGCGGCTGGCCGGAATCCCTCAGGCGCACAAGTATCATTCCTTCCATAAATGAGCTCCTAGATTATAAAGCAACAGTTTAGTATTTATGTTCTGGTCCAGATAACGCAATGAATCCGATACACAGCTGAATATCTCTGTAAGATCGGCAAAGCTATAACGCCCTGCCGCGGCTAAAAGTTCGAGTTTGCGGTCCAGATTGATCATCTCCGATTGATTAGCGCCGATCTTGGCCAGGTATATATCCCTGAACCAGGCGGCCAGTATGTTAAGGCACAGGCGCAGATCCTCCTTCTCCTTAAATGTAAAATTCTCAAGATTTGGCCTCTGCGCCGCGTTAAACCTGTCTATAATTGCGTTCTTCTTTTTCAGCATGTCCGTGCCTTTTAGCTCAAGCGCCCGGCCCGCCCGCCCCTCTGAGAAATAAGCCAGAAAGTGCGCCTGGTCATTATCCAGTTTGTGGTCTTCGATCAAAACCCTGCGCAGGCCATCCCTTTTAAGGGGGAAAAACTTGACGGTCTTGCAGCGCGAGACCACCGTCCCGAAAAGCTTCGATGGCTTATCGGTGATAAGGACCAGGATGCTGTTCTTAGAAGGCTCCTCCAGCACCTTAAGAAGCGCATTTGAGGACGCGGCGTTAAGATTGTGGGCGTTATCAATTATAAAGAATTTAAACTTGCCCTCAAACGGCCGAAGGGACATCTCCTTCTGCAGCTGCCGGATATCCTCGATCTTGATCTCAGACTCCTGCGAATCAATAAGGTGAATATCCGGATGTATTCCGGCATCGATCTTCTTGCAAGAGAGGCAGGCATCGCATGGCTCGGAGCCTGCGGCCTCGCATAACTGCGCAGCCACGTTTACAGCCTCGCAGTTAAGCGCCTTGGCAAACTCTTTGGCGGCTGCAAGCCTTCCCACGCCTTCCGGCCCGGTAAACAGATACCCTCCCGCAGCCCGGCCCTGCCGGAGGCAGCCTTTTAAGACCGCTTTCGCCTTGTCCTGATCCCTGATGGCGCTAAACGACATACCTATCCACAAGCTCCCTTATCGAATCGCGGGTCAGCAGTTTATCAGGCTCGACCCTGACGATCTTTACCCTCTCGGGCTCTAAGCCCGCTATCTTAAGATAGCCTTTCCTTACTTTGTCGTGGTAAGCAAGGCTTCTTCTCTCAATACGATCCTTGTTTTTATGACGGTGCTTAAGCCCGCTTTTTACCGGAAGATCAAGGAATATCGTCATATCGGGATTGATACCTTTTGTCGAGAATGCCCCGACATTCTTAATAAATCCTATATCCATTCCCAAGCCATACCCCTGGTAAGCAATGGTCGAATCAAGAAACCTGTCGCAAATGACCATCAAGCCCCTGCCCAGGGCAGGTTTGATGATATCATTGACCAGCTGCGCGCGGGCAGCCATGTAAAGAAGCATCTCGCATTCCGGGCACATCCCTTTGTTACGGGCATCCAGCAGAATATCCCTAATATCTTCGCTTATCTTTATGCCCCCGGGCTCGCGCAGATACACCACCCGCCGCCCCTTCTTCCTAAGGTAGTCGGCAAGAAACTTGGACTGCGTACTCTTGCCGCACCCCTCCGACCCCTCGAATGTTATAAATTTACCTTTCATAACTTCCTTCTCCAGGTAGTCTTGCCGTCCTTGGTATCCTCAAGGATGACGCCCATCTGGTCGAGCTCTTTACGGATCTTGTCAGCCAAAGCGAAATCCCTAGCCGCGCGCGCGTTGTTCCTCGCTGCGATCTTTGCCTCGACATCCTTATCGATACCGGAATCACTCCTGGCCGCAGCCCGGACCCCAAGGCCCAGGATATCCAACAGCTCCCGAAGCGCATCCCCGGCCTGCAGCGCAAATTCCCTATTCTCGATATTCTTATTAGCCAGGTTCACCAACTCGAAACAGCATGCCAGCGCCTGAGGCGTGTTAAAATCATCATCCATGGAGGCGATGAACTCATTTCTTATATCCGAGACCTCCTTGTTTTCGCCGCGGCCAGGCGATCCTGCCCCGACACGCATACCATCAAGCTTCCCGGACAAGATCGCGATCCTGGCCAGCGCCTGCTTTGCCTCCTCTATCTTTTCATCAGTATAATCTACCGGATGAGAATAGTGCGCCGACAGAAAGAACAGCTTCAGAAGATCCATGTCCTTATAACGCGCGCCAAAATCCTTGATAGTTATAAAGTTACCCAAAGACTTGGCCATCTTCTGGGCATTGATAGTCAGAAGGCCGTGGTGGATCCAATATTTGGCAAACGGCTTGCCCGTGGCAGACTCGGCCTGGGCAGTCTCATTCTCGTGGTGGGGAAACACAAGGTCCCTTCCACCGGCATGAATATCAAGGGTTTCAGTTTTAAGGAACTTCTGCGACATGACCGAACACTCAATATGCCAGCCCGGCCGGCCTTCGCCCCAAGGGCTAGGCCATGAAGGCTCCCCCTCCTTGGAACTTTTCCACAGCGCAAAATCTAAAGGATCGCGCTTGGCTTCATTCGGCTCAATGCGCACACCTTTTTGCATCTGGTCTATGCTTTGGCCGGAAAGTTGGCCGTAAGAAGAGAACTTCCTCACGCTAAAATAGACATCCCCCGCGGACTCATAGGCATAGCCTTTTTCAATAAGCTTTCTTATGTATTCGACCATATCGGGGATATTCTCGGTCGCCCGCGGCTCGGAATCACCCTTTTCTATCCCCAGAAGTTTCAGGTCTTCGTAATAACTGTTAATGTATTTGGCGACCAGTTCCTTCCAGCCTGTCTTAAGCTCATTGGCGCGCTTGATTATCTTATCGTCAATATCGGTGATATTGCGCACGAAATTAACCTTATAGCCGCGGTATTTAAGGTACCTGCGGATAAGGTCAAAGATATACAGGCTGCGCGCATGGCCTATGTGGCTCTCATCATAGACCGTCACCCCGCAGGTATAGATATTCACGCGCGGCCCAGCTATGGGCGCAAACTCTTCCTTCTTTTTAGTAAGGGAATTATATATAAAGATTGCCATGGGGTATTTAAGACAGCGTTCTCAATCTAGCGTAACTACGCTTAATGGCCAGCGGGTCCTGCCTTCCGGTCCACCCGGCCCGGCAGTCACCCGCTAACGCTAGAGAATAAATTTATACATAATTGAGAGCACCGCTAGTGGTTACTGTTTGTTTTCCAGCTTCTCAATCCTCTTCTGGAGCTCATCCATCGACTGCATGATAGGATCTAGGATATGGACGTGGTCTAGGTTTATATCGATCTTCCTGCCGTCCTGCTTGGTTATACGGCCCGGAACCCCCACAACAGTTGAATTCGCGGGTATATCCTTTATGACTACGGCGTTGGCGCCGATATAAGAGTTATCCCCTATGGTGATATTTCCCAGAACCTTTGCCCCGGCTCCGATGACTACGTTGTTGCCGATAGTCGGGTGGCGCTTCCCCTTTTCAATCCCGGTGCCGCCAAGGGTCACGCCCTGATAAAGAAGCACATTATCGCCTACGATCGCAGTCTCCCCTATCACCACGCCCATACCGTGGTCAATAAAAAGCCTCTTGCCTATCAGGGCGCCCGGATGGATCTCGATGCCGGTTGAAAACCTGGAGAGCTGAGAGAGGGAGCGCGCAAAAAACGGCATCTGGAAACTATACAGGGCGTGGGCAAGGCGGTGGGCCGCTATCGCCCTTAAACCCTGATACAATAAAACGATCTCCAGGAATCCCTTTGCAGCGGGATCCCTTAATTTTGCCGCCCTTATCTCATCAAAAAACAAAACAGAGACCAGGGCCACCTTTAAAATAAGTACGGCGATAAGGATAAGGACGATATTCAATAAAGACATCATAGCCTAATCTCCTTTGCTAAGAATAGCCACGGCATAAGAAGCGATGGATTCCTCCCTGCCCACCGAATCCTGCCCCTCGTTAGTTTTGGCCTTTATATTTATACGGTCTGCCTCGATCCCAAGCGCACCGGCGATCGCCTCCTTGATCTGTTTCTTAAAAGGAGAAAGCACGGGTTTCTGGGCGATGATCACGGTATCGATATTAACAATTTTGTAGCCCCTGGAATTGACAAGGTCCTGCACAATTTTCAGCAGTTTAACGCTTGAGATGCCGCTGTACCTGGCGTCAGAATCCGGAAAATGCTCCCCGATATCGCTTCCCGCGGCAGCTCCCAGGAGCGCGTCACTTATCGCATGCAGCAGCACGTCACCGTCAGAGTGCCCCAAGAGCCCCTTTATATAGGGGATCTCCACTCCGCCGATAAAAAGAGACCTGCCCTCTACCAGAAGATGTATATCATAACCTATGCCGGCCCTATGCTCCATACCTACCTTTTGTCCGCGATCGCCCGGGCCAAAACCATGTCCTCGGGCGTAGTGATCTTGATATTAGAGTAACTCCCCGTTACTACCGAAACTTCCTTCCTCATCTTTTCAACAAGCGCAGCGTCATCAGTCACATTGCTTCTGCCAAACCTCTTATAAGCTTCGAGGATCAAGCTTTTCCTGAACACCTGCGGCGTTTGTATCTCGCAAATGACACCCCTGTCCAGGGTCCTTTGCACGCGACGTTTTGCATCGACCACCTTGACCGTCGGCTTAAGCGCCACGCCGGGGATAGCCGCGCCGCGCCTTGCAGCCGTATTTATAAGCGCTGATATTAACTCCCTGCCGATAAACGGCCTGGCCGCATCATGTATCAAAACCAGCTCCGATCGTGGATCCAATACCCTTAAGGCGGCCCCCACCGAATCCTGCCTGCGCCTCCCGCCGTAGACAACGCATGAAACTTTGCCTATGCGGTACTTTTTAATGACAGCCTCTATCGCTTTCTTATTCCCGGGGTTGCAGACCACCACGATATCGCCGATGCCCCCATGGGCGTTCAGGGCCGCAAGCGAATAAGCGATGATGGGTTTTCCAGCTAACTTTACCATGGGCTTCGGGACCTTTGAACAAAGCCTCACCCCTTTGCCCGCGGCAAGAAGCACAGCTGTAGCGCGGATCATCTCTCGATCTTGGTAAAGATCATCCTGCCGGCCTGAGTCTGGAGCACAGATGTAACCGCAACCCTTACCTCCTGCCCGATCATCCTCCTGGCATCCTCAACAACCACCATCGTGCCGTCTTCAAGGTAGCCGACCGCCTGATTATGCTCCTTGCCCTCCTTGATAAGCTTGATGCGCATCTCCTCGCCCGGAAAGACCACCGGTTTTATGGCATTGGCCAGCTCATTTATATTTAAGACCTTAACCCCTTCAATGCCGGCTACGCGGTTTAAGTTAAAGTCAACGGTGAGTATCTTGGCGTCTATAAGCTTCGCGAGCTTTACCAGTTTTGCATCGACTTCTTTGACCTCGGCAAAATCCTCCTCGCGGATAGAGATATTAAGGCCGGCCTCCTTCTGGATGCTATGGAGCACCTCAAGGCCGCGCCTGCCCCTCTGGCGCTTCAGCGGATCCGTGGAATCCGCGATCTGCTGCAGCTCCTTTAAGACAAACCGCGGAATAGCAATCTTGCCTCCTAAAAACCTTGTCTTTAAGATATCCTGAATACGGCCGTCGATGATAACGCTTGTATCCAGGATGGCCAGATCCTCCGACTGGTCCTGCCGGCGCAGGCGCACATACGGAATAATGATATTGAATTCGTCTTTTCCGCGAAGCGCCATGACCGCCCCCAAATAACAGAATACCAGCGTCAGCACTACCCTGACCACTGCCAGCGTTGATACAGAGACACCCGCAAGGCTGAAGGCATCGCCGATAAGCTTGGCCATAATAAGGCCCAATATAAGGCCAAAGACAGTGCTTGATAGCCCGCTCACCGATACCCGGCGCAGGCCTATCTCAAGGAGTATCATCACAAGGCTTGCTACCGCACCAACCAAAATACCGGTATACCCCAGCCCATGCGGATCAGCTACCTGATACCCGACGAGCATGCTGCCCACGATAAACAGAATACGCAATAACATTAGATTCATGTCTTACCTCCTTAAATGAACACTAAACTTACGGAACGAGCGCAAGCGAGTGAACGTAAGTTTATGTGTGAATTAAATGAGTGCTTAATTTACGGAGCAACAGCGAACGTAAATTAATGCACGAATTTATGCACGCTTTTTTGACAGAACATCTCTTTCTTCTGGAATACAGAAGCATCAATCCAAAAAAGCGGGCAGATCAATACAGTATTTATTTCAAAAGGACATCTAATGCCTCTTTAAGCGTCGAAACCGGCACCAGCTCCATCGCGCCCTTCTTAACATTTAAAGCGCTCATATTATTCTTCGGCAATACGCAGTGCTTAAACCCCAGCTTCTGGGCCTCATTGATGCGTAAGGGCGCATTGGATATGCTCCTTATCTCACCGGCCAGGCCGACCTCGCCTACAACCATGGTGTCGGAGGCAACCGGCTTCTCCCTTAAGCCCGATGCCAGGGCCACAGCCACAGCCAGGTCCACTGCCGGATCCTCAACCTTTATACCCCCTGCGACATTGACAAAGACATCCTCCGCTTCAAGGTGCAGCCCTATGCGCTTCTCAAGCACGGCGACAAGCAGGCTCAGCCGGTTAGAATCAAACCCCTGCGCCCTGCGCCGGGCATAGCCGAAATTGGAGCGCGAAACAAGCGCCTGGATCTCGACCAATAGCGGCCGCGTACCTTCAAGCGCGCTTGTGACTACCGACCCGGCCACATCCTTGGGCTTCTCCGAAAGAAATATCTCCGACGGATTTTTTATCTCTTTCAGGCCCTCTGAGCACATCTCAAACACGCCGATCTCATTAGTCGAGCCAAACCTGTTCTTAACCGCACGCAAAATCCTGCACGCGCTAAAACGGTCCCCCTCAAAATAAAGCACGGTATCCACGATATGCTCTAAGACCCTGGGCCCGGCGATCGTGCCCTCCTTGGTCACATGGCCTATGATAAAGATCGATACGCCCCTTGACTTGGCCAGCTGCGTCAGCATCCCGGCGCACTCCCTGACCTGGCTGACACTGCCCGGAGAAGAACTGATGCCGGGATCAAATATAACCTGGATCGAATCAATGATAACGACTTGCGGCTTTAATTTATCGATATACTCGGCGATAAGAGACAGGTCGGTCTGGCTTACTATATACAGGCTGTCAAGCCGCGAGCTGTCCCCCAGCCTTTTCGCCCGCAGTTTTGTCTGGGAAACAGATTCCTCTCCGCTTACATAAAGTACGGTCACGCCCTGTTTGGCGAGCTGGTCGGAAACCTGCAGCGATATGGTGGATTTCCCTATCCCCGGGTCACCCCCGATAAGGATGACCGAACCCGGAACGATCCCGCCTCCCAAGACGCGGTCCAGCTCCTGGATATCGGTCTTTAGGCGGAACTGCTCCTCTATCTCGACATCCTTGAGCAGGACCGGCTGATCCCGGTGCATTGACACCCTCTCCCTGCCCTTGCCTGAAGGCGCGGCATAATCCTCCTCGGCAAAAGAGTTCCAGCTGTTGCAGTCCGGGCACCTTCCCAGCCACCGGGGAGACTGGTAACCGCAGCTTTGGCAGCTAAAGACCGTCTTTGTCTTCGTCACTTCTTCTCTTTCGTCTTGATAAAAAGCTTCCAGGGGTTCTTCTTTATATCGGCGCTTAACTCCTCGAAATTATTATAAAGCGCCTGGTCGTAAACAAGCTTCCCGAGGGTCCCTTCGGCCTTGTTTATTGCTATGAGGATGCTGTTTATATTGCTGCCTATAGATTTTGCCATATCCGTCACCTCGACCATCGGGACCGGGTCCACCCCGAGAACTACCTCCCCACCCTGCAGGAGCTTGCTGTAATCAGACCCGGGCAGGATCTCGATGTACTTCTCGCCCAATAACCCTAAAGTATTTACAAGGACCTTGGAATCCCCGGGGATCCGGACCGCGTTCTTTAAGGCGCACTTGACCATCACCTTTGTCTCATTGCCCTGCGCCCCGGTTACAAACTCGAGACTCTTGACCTCGCCGACATCGACTCCGGCAAAACGCACGGGGGAGCCGAGCTTGACGCCGTTGACGAAATTAAAGACGAAATTCAGGCGATAGTCGGAGTGCCACGTCCTGAAACTGCCTATCGAGAACACAAAGACCATCAGGATAATAAACCCGATAAAAACAAAGATACCGACCTTCAGCTCTAACTTTGATTTTCCGAAAACCATCTCAAACCTCCGTATTAAATTAAAAACAATATCAATTTTCTGTTATCGGGCCGCGGCTTAAGCCGTTTATAAACTGGCGCACATAGGGATCGGTTGCCGCCTGTATCTCGGCGGGTGTTCCCTGCGCAATGATCTTTCCGTTATAAAGCATAGCTATCCTGTCAGCAACCTTGTAAGCGCTCTTCATGTCGTGTGTGACGACCACAGAGGTAACATTCAATTTATCATTAAGGCTGCGTATAAGTTCGTTTATGACATCCGCGGTGATCGGGTCAACGCCTGTCGTCGGCTCGTCATATAGTATGATCTCAGGGCGTATGCAGATCGCGCGCGCCAGGGCTACGCGCTTCTTCATCCCGCCGCTTAACTGCGACGGCGGCAAGCCGGTAATGCCGCTTAAGCCCACCAGGCGCAACGATTCCTCGACCCTGGAGTCAAGCTCCTTTGGCGAGATACGGGTATGCTCGGTAAGCCCGAACCCCACGTTTTCCCCGACAGTCAAAGAATCGAAAAGCGCGCCTCCCTGGAAAACCATCCCTATCTTCAAGCGCAGGTCATTGAGGCCCCGCGAGGAAAGCGCTGCAATGTCCATACCATCGACAGATACACTTCCCGCATCGGCTTTTAGGATTCCGACGATATGCTTTAAAAGCACGGACTTGCCGCATCCGGAGCGCCCGATTATAACACAGGTCGTGCCAGTTTCTATCTTAAAGTCCAGCCCATCCAGCACCTTATTGCCCCTGAAACTCTTGCAAAGCTTGGCTATCTCTATCATGCGTATTTAAGGAAAGATAAAGTAAAACAGGGCGGTAAAGAAACAGTCCGCCACAATGATCAAAATGAACGTGAATACAACCGCCTTAGTAGTCGAGCGGCCCACTCCCTCAGCTCCACCCTCGACGTTAAAGCCCTCATAACAGCTGACGACCGCGATTATCATGCCGAAGAAAAGCGACTTTAAAAGGCCGCTGAAGAGGTCCTTATAGAAGATCGCGGTATAAGTCATATTAAGATACATGCTGGAACTTATCCCCAGCCTGTTGACGCAGATAAGATATCCGCCGAGTATGCCGATTATGTTGGCGTAAAGTGTCAGGACCGGCATCATGCAGGTAAGCGCGATAAAGCGCGGCACCACAAGATATTTTACCGGGTTAGTAGCCATGGTCTCCAGCGCGTCGACCTGCTCTGTGACCTGCATCGAGCCGATCTCCGCCGCAATAGACGCCCCCACCCTTCCAGCTACTACCAACGCGGTGATGACCGGCCCCAGCTCGCGCACGATTGAGACGGCGACGATGCTGGCAATGTACATCTCAGAACCCAAACGTTGCATAAAGACCGCGGTCTGCAAGGCGAAAATGACCCCGATAAAAAATGCTATGAGGCTTACGATAGGAAGGCTGTCATATCCGGCTTTCCTCGCCTGATCCATGATCCGGGCGGGCTTATACGGCGGGACAAAACTGTAATAAAAGCTCTCGCCGGCCAGGTAAGCCACCCCGCCTAAAGCATATAGAAACGATATGGTCTTGCGGCCAAGGTCTACGATAAACTGCTCTATCATGACTCGAAAATAAGCTCCTCGTTCTTGCGCGACACCTTAACTTGCGTGCCGTCTTTATACTTCTTAGAGATGATCTCCGAAGCCAGAGGGTCCTCAAGGAACCTCTGGATGGTCCTCTTCAAAGGCCTTGCGCCGAAAACAGGGTCGAATCCTTTCCCGATTAAAAACTCCCTCGCTTCGGGGCTGACCTCCAAAGATATGCCCTGCTCTTTGAGCCTTTCCTGCACAAAACCAACCTCAATATCGATGATCCTGTTGAGGTCTTCTTTAAGAAGCTGCCTGAAGACAATGATATCGTCGATGCGGTTTAAAAACTCCGGCTTAAAGGTATGTTTTACCTCCTCCAGCAGCTTATTCTTCATATCCTGATAATTCATCTCCTCCTTCTGAGCCTTGAAACCAAGAGAGCCGGTCTTACGTATTAGGTCGGCGCCGACATTGGAGGTCATGATGATACAGGTATTCCTGAAATCCACCTTTCTACCGAAACTGTCCGTAAGCCTCCCCTCTTCAAAGACCTGCAAGAGGAGGTTGAATACGTCCGGATGCGCCTTCTCTATCTCATCCAAAAGTATGACCGCGTAAGGCCTGCGCCTTACCCGCTCAGTAAGTTGCCCCCCCTCCTCGTATCCGACGTATCCGGGAGGTGCGCCGATCAGGCGCGACACATTGAACTTTTCCATATACTCGGACATATCCAGCTGCAACAACGCCTCTTCATCCCCGAACATGAATTCAGCAAGGGCCCTTGCAAGAAGGGTCTTCCCGACGCCCGTAGGCCCCAAGAACACGAATGAACCGATCGGCCTCCTGGGATCCTTAATGCCTGCGCGGGAACGCCTGACCGCATGGGCTATAGCAGAGATCGCCTCCTCCTGGCCGACAACGCGCTTGTGCAGCTCCTCTTCTATTTTTAAAAGCTTTTCGCTCTCTTTTTCTTCCAATCTGAATATCGGTATCCCCGTCCACTGGGCGATTATCTTGGCGATATCCTCCTCCGTCACCTCAGGGCGCATCTTGTCCTTGGCCTGCGACCACTCACGGTTAAGAGCCTCCAGCTCCTGGCGCGCCTGCCTTTCCTGATCGCGAAGCGATGCCGCCTTCTCAAAATCCTGATTCTTAATGAATACTTCCTTCTCTTTCCTTAAGACCTCGACTTTATTCTCCATACTCTTTATTTCAGGAGGCACGACCAGAACGTTGAGCCTGGCGCGGGAACCGGCCTCATCAATGATATCTATCGCCTTATCGGGGAGGAACCTGCCCGAAATGTAACGGTCGGATAATTTCGCCGCCGCCTCCAGGGAATCGTCGCGGAAGGTGACCTTGTGGTGCGCTTCATACCTTTCCCGCAGCCCCTTTAATATTTCAATAGTCTGGTCGACTGACGGAGGCTCAACCATTATAGTCTGAAAACGCCGCTCCAAAGCCGCGTCCTTCTCGATATACTTGCGGTATTCATCCATGGTGGTAGCACCTATGCACTGCATCTCCCCGCGCGATAAAGAAGGCTTCATGATGTTGGACGCATCGATCGCGCCCTCTGCGGCGCCCGCGCCCACCAAAGTATGAAGCTCATCTATAAAGATGATGACATCCTGCGAACGCTTGATCTCCTCCATCACCGCCTTGATCCTCTCCTCGAACTGGCCGCGGTACTTTGTGCCGGCGACCATAAGCGCTAAGTCCAAAACGACCATGCGTTTGCCCCTTAAAAGCTCGGGGACATTGCCGGCGATGATCATCTGGGCCAGGCCCTCGACTATCGCTGTTTTTCCTACGCCTGCCTCCCCTAAAAGCACAGGGTTATTCTTGGTGCGGCGGCTTAAGATCTGGATGACGCGCTCTATCTCCTGATGCCTGTCGATAACAGGGTCGAGCTTGTTCTCTTTTGCCAAAGCAGTCAGGTCGCGGCCAAATGCATCCAAGGCAGGGGTCTTGCTCTTTCCCTGCGGGGCCTGCTGGCCGAAGCTCGGCAGCGCCGATCCCAAAAGCTCCATGACCTCATTGCGCACGCTGCTTAGGTCCATCCCTAAATTCAATAAGACCTGGGAGGCGATCCCCTCGCCTTCGCGGATAAGCCCGAGCAGCAAATGCTCGGTGCCGATATAATTATGCCCCAGGGAGCGCGCCTCTTCAGCTGCCAACTCCAGCGCCTTCTTGGCTCTCGGTGTAAAAGGGATATCTCCAATGATCTGCGTAGCAGGGCCCGGCTGGACGAGCTTCTCCACCTCAAGGCGGATATTCTCCAACGATATCCCCATCTTTTGCAGCACTGCCGCCGCAACACCCTCACCCTCGCGGATAAGCCCTAGAAGTATATGCTCGGTCCCGATATAATCATGGTTAAAACGCCGTGCCTCTTCTTTCGCTAAAATAATTACTTTTCTTGCGCGTTCAGTGAACCGATTAAACATGAATGACCCTCCAGTTAAAGATTAAATGAACGCTAAACTTATGGAGCGTGAGCGAACATAAGTTTATGCGTGAATTTATGCACGATTTTCCGGCAGGAAGCTCTTGACTCTGGAATCCAGAATACTCAAACCCGGAAAATCGGGCGGTTCAATTATAAACTAAGACGGCTTCTGATCAACTCCGCGCGCTTGACGTCGCGCTCCGCTTGTGTCAATTTCTTATTTTCTATCTTTTGTAAATGCGCCGGCTGGATCAAAATAAAAAGCTCATTGATCGTGCGGCGGTCCAGGTTCTTTATAATCCCGACGTCGCTTCCCAGCCTTACCATAGATAATAACTCAGTAGTTTCCTGGCTGGATATAATATGCGCGCTCTTTAAGATCCCTAAACTGCGGCTGATCCTATCCTCCAGAAGCGCTTTATTCTTGGAGAGCGAGATCTCTCTGGCAGCATTCTCCTGGTCCACGATCTGCCTTATCAGGCTGTTTATATTCTCGACTATTTCGCTTTCGCTTAAGCCCAGGGCCACCTGATTGGATATCTGGAAAAAGTTGCCCGTAGCCTGCGTGCCTTCTCCATAGAGCCCGCGGGTGGTAAAGCTGAGCTTTGCGATCGCCGCCAGCACCCGGTCGATCTGGCGCGTCATGACAAGGGCCGGCAGATGCAGCATCACCGAACCGCGCATCCCCGTGCCGGTATTCGTAGGACAGGCAGTAAGATAACCCCAGTCAGAAAGGAACGCAAAACGAAGCTCCTTCTCCAGCGCATCGTCGATCCTGCTTATGATATCCCAGGCCTCAAACAGGTTAAAGCCGGACTGCATGACCTGCATGCGGATATGATCTTCCTCGTTTATCATGACCGAGACGATCTCCTCATTATCGAACGCCACGGCCTTATGGTCGGTCTTCTGGGCGTGCTCCAAAGACATAAGGTGCCTCTCGACCAAAAACTGCTTATCCACTGCATCAAGGTCCGCCAGATGGAACACCGTCGCGGTCTTAAGGAAATCTACCTTGCGGATAGCATCCTCGATAGCGCGAGCAGCATCCTCTCCCTGCAACTTATTCCCCCAATGCGGAAATGGCATCTTATCAAGGTTCCTGGCCAGGCGGATACGGCTTGAGATCACTATGTTGGCGCTTGGGCCGGTGCCCTTTAACCACTCGCTTGTATGATTTATGAGGTCGTTTAACTGCATGTATTATTTTTCCTTGTTATTCTCACGCTCGAGTTTTTTTTCCAATTCTTTTATCTGGTCGCGGACCCTGGCAGCTTCCTCAAAGGCCTCCTGCGCTATCGCCTTCTGCAACTTGTTGCGCAAATCCTGCATATCCACCTTTTTACGGGGGCCTTTTGCGGATTTATAGGGCACCTTTCCCGTATGCAGGCCTGAGCCGTGTATGCGTTTCAACAGCGGCGCAAGATACTTCTTAAAGGCAGTATAGCAGTCCCCGCAGCCCAAGCGGCCGATCTTCTTGAAGTCAGCATAAGTAAGGCTGCAATTAGGGCATTTGGCTGAAACGGTCTCGGCATCCTTGGCGTTTGCGGGTTTGGCGAAATCCGCCATCCCGGCCAATAGGTCCGATAAGCCGAATTGAGACTCCATCTGCGTACTCTTCTGGCGCGCGCACTCCTCGCAGAGGTGCAGCTCGCTCATCTGGTCGTCGATTATCTCGGTCAAGTGGACCGTCGCGGCGCTCTTGCCGCACACATCGCATAACATGTTGACTCCTTAAAATAAGTTTTAAAGGCCAGCGCGCTTGCTGGTAACCCAGAAAGCGTATAATCCTAAAAAGACTACAGCTGCCGCAAAAAACACGATCGGCATCCAGAAGAACAAGGCATCCGGCAACTGGGGCTTCAGATCAGTGACTTTAGTCTTTAAGGCCTTATCCCCGGGCCTTTTCCCTTCTCCTTTGTCCCTAAGCATTACATTGTATTCATACAGAGCCAGGAACGGAAAAAATACCGGGATCGCCAGCAGTATATTCCTGATCATTGTTCTTGCGGGCTTGGCCGGAGCACCGCTTTCATCGATTACCTGCGTTCCTACTATAACTTTACCGACGCTGCGGCCATTGAAACAATCCTTAAAAAGCATGCCGGCAGCCCAGATCAAATTATAGGAAAGAAAGACAAGCCCTCTTTTTCTGAATATCATTAAGACAGCTCCAAGAATAAGAGCAAAGATATTTACGATCACTGCGTCAATAAGAAAACCCGTTACCCTCTTATTCGGCCCCGGCTTGTGAAAATCCATACGTCTCTCATTTCTTAACCCAAGAACTCACGAACTCGAAAACCCGGGAACTAATACTTAACACCCGCGCTCTTGGTCAGCTCCCTGAACTTCTTGGTGATCGCGGCCGTCATCTTACCCGGCTTACCCGAGCCGATAACGCGGCCGTCAACCATAACCACGGGGATGATCTCAGCGGCAGTGCCGGTCAGGAAACACTCATCGGATATATAGACTTCATGGCGGGTGATCACATGCTCATGCACCGAAATCTTGCTCTTGCGCGATATCTCTAAGACCGAATCCCGCGTGATACCCCTTAATGTGCCCATGCACTGCGGCGGGGTATAGAGATGATTGTCTTTGACGATAAAAATATTGTCTCCCGTGCACTCCGCGACATAGCCGAGCGAATCCAGCATGATCGCCTCATCGCAGCCGGAGTTAGTGGCTTCGATCTTCGCAAGAATATTATTGAGGTAATTCAACGACTTGATCTGCGGGTTAAGCGCCTCAGGAAGGTTCCTGACCGTAGGCACGGTGATGATCTTTAAGCCTTCCTTGTAAAACTTCTCGGGATAAAGCGCTATCTTATCCGCGATGATTATCACTGTAGCGTGGCCGCGGCACTTGCGGGGATCAAGCCCGAGGTCCCCCTCACCGCGCGTAACGATCAGACGGATGTAGGCGTCATCAAGCGCGTTCTTCTTAAGGGTAGCGATAACGGCCTTTAACATCTGGTCCTTAGTCATAGGGATATCCAGCATAATGCTCTTGGCCGACTCATAAAGCCGGTCAATATGCTCATTCAGCTTAAAGACCCTGCGCTTATAGGAGCGGATCCCTTCAAAAACACCGTCCCCATACAAAAGCCCGTGGTCAAACACGGATACCTTTGCATCAGACTTCTCGTAGAATTTGCCGTTGATATAGATCTTCATTGGTCCTCCGCTAATTTACAAGCATCCCGTCTCTCAAATGATACACCTTATCCGCCGCCTTAGCCAGCTCCACATTGTGCGTGACCAGAACAACCGACATCTTGTTCTGAACGCTTATCCTTTTAATGAGCGCCATTATTTCATCCCCGGTCTTTGAATCAAGGTTGCCGGTCGGCTCATCGCAGAGAAGCAATGAAGGAGAATTGATAAGCCCGCGCACGATCGCCACCCTCTGCTTCTCCCCGCCTGAAAGTTGAGCGGGAAAATGCGTGACCCTTGCAGCCAGCCCCGCTTCATCCAAAAGCTTCAGCGCCCTATCTTTAAGCCCCGCGGACTCACCGCTGATCAAGGCCGGCATCATCACATTCTCAAGGACATTGAATTCAGGAAGCAGATGATAAAACTGAAAGACAAACCCTATCCGGCTGTTCCTTATCTTAGAAAGCGCCTTATCGTTTAAAGAGTAAATATCCTGCCTTTCAAAATCGACCTTGCCCTTGCTTGGGATATCCAGGCCGCCCAGTATATGCAGGAGCGTGGATTTGCCCGCTCCTGACGGCCCGATGACCGCGGCAAACTCCCCCTTCTTGATGCTTAAATCCACTCCTTTTAAGACCGGGAGGTCTTTCTTGCCGTTAGTGTAAGTCTTATGGATATTGCTGGCTTCTAACAAGATCTACCCCTATTCGTACCTTAATGCCTCCACCGGCTCTAAGCCAGCGGCCTTCCTTGCCGGATATATGGTCGATACCAGGACAATGAGCAAAGCGCTTCCGACGATCAGGATGATATCCGGCCACAGCTCGATAGCCACAGGAAGGGTGCTCAAATAATAGATATCCTGCGGAAGCCTTATAAACTTGTACTTTTTAAGCAGCGCGCACAGGCCAACACCGCTGGCAGCTCCCAGCAGAACGCCGGATGTGCCAATGATAAGCCCCTGCAAAGTGAATATCGCCCTGATCCTTGCCGCGCTCATCCCCAAAGCCTTCAATATCCCGATATCCTTGGTCTTTTCCACGACCATAATGATAAGGGTGCTTACGATATTAAAACAGGCCACGAGGATTATCAAAGTCAATATTATAAACATCGTCAGCTTCTCTAATTTCAGGGCCGCGAAGAAGTTCTGGTTGGCCTCGGTCCAGGTCTTAAGATTATATACGGGGCCCAGGGCCCTTGAAAGCTCATCCCTTACTTCTTGCGCCAGATAAAGATCATCCAGCTTGATAGTCACGGCGCTAAAACTGTTCGGCACCCCCAAGATATCCTGCGCAACCTTTAATCCCGTGAAGGTCAGGTTCATATCATAATCGTACATACCTGACGCGAACAGCCCTGTGACCTTTAATTTATACTGCTTGCCGAAAGGCGAATACACCGTCACCTCGGAGCCTAAGCCCACACCCAGATAAAAGGCGAGCTCCCTGCCGATGACAATACCGCCCTGCCCCAAACCCTCGACATCTCCGGCCACCATGTATTGCTTTATTTTAGTGACCTTCGTTTCAAGAGCCGGGTCAATGCCTTTTAATCCTACGGCAAAGAACCTGTTCCCTTCCTTCAAGAGGACCTGGCCCTGCACATAAGGGCTTACGCCGGTCACATGCGTATTTGCGATGATCTTGCCGGCCAGGGCCTGGAACTCGGTTTCCTCGATCGGTTTATAGGCGTTTAAGGTAATATGGGAATAATTCCCCACGATCTTATCGCGCAGGTCCTTGTCAAAGCCGCTCATGACGCCGATAACGATGATCAGGGCCATGACTCCGATAGCGATCCCCAAAATAGAGATGACGCTGATCAGAGAGATGAACTTCTCTTTTCTTTTAGTAAGAAGGTAGCGCCAACTTATAAGGAATTCCGCGCGCATAAATTTCCCGCTATCCGTTGTCTGGAATTTACGTCTACGAATACCTCTAAATATTCTTGTTTCTATGAGTAGACGAATTAATAATGTCTCTTTGAAATCACCAGTTATCTAACTATGCAGCTTCCGGCCGCAATAATGGGAACAGGATCACATCCCTGATCGAAGCTTGATCCGTAAGAAGCATGACCAGCCGGTCGACCCCGATCCCTAAGCCGCCCGCCGGAGGCATCCCGTGCTCTAAGGCCAGGAGATAATCATCATCCAGATTCTTCAACTCATCCTTAGAGAGCTCTTTGATCTCCTCCTCAAAGCGCCTCCTCTGCTCGATCGGATCGTTCAACTCCGAATAGGCGTTGCCGACCTCTAAGCCTCCGATATAAAGCTCAAACCTCTCCGAAATAAGAGGGTTATCAATTCTCGTTTTGGCCAATGGGCAAAGGCTGGTGAAATAATCCGTGACAAACACCGGGTCAAGCCCGATCCCCTCCTCCAGCACCTCCTCGATGATCTTGGTGATCTGGGTACGGGAAAGCTTGTTCACCTCTTTGGCAAAACCTTTAGCCTGGAGCTTCTTTAACATCGCCTCTTCGCCATCCGTTGGCTCGATATCAAACTTCTCTTTGACGAGGCCCGCGAAAGAGACCCTGCGCCAGGGCGGATCGAATCTAATCTCTTTGCCCTGATAAGTAAATGCTGTCGTGCCAAAAACCTCCTGCGCCGCCGAAACGATCACCGCCTCGGCCAGCTTCATCATCCCCTCGCAATCGGAGTAAGCCTCGTAAACCTCAAGCATGGTAAACTCAGGGTTGTGCCTGGTCGATACCCCTTCGTTGCGGAAGGAGCGGTTTATCTCATAGACCTTATCCAGGCCGCCGACTAAAAGCCGCTTCAGATACAGCTCCGGAGCGATGCGCATATACAAGGGCATATCATAGACGTTATGGTGCGTCTTAAAAGGCCGGCCGGCAGCGCCCCCGGGGATATCGTGCATCATCGGGGTCTCCACCTCCTGAAACCCCCTGTTATCAAGATGATTCCTTATCACCTTTATTATCTTTGAGCGCAGGGCAAAGGCCTTTTTTACCTCCTCATTCGAAACCAGATCCAGGTAGCGCTGGCGATAGCGTATTTCAACATCCTTTAACCCGTGCCACTTCTCCGGAAGCGGGCGCAGGGCCTTAGCCAGGACTACAAGATCCTCAACCTTAAGGGTAGGCTCGCCCGTATGCGTCTTAAAGAGCTCACCCCCGACGCTGATGATGTCGGCGATATCCACATTCTCTAAGATGGCAAACTTCTCCGGGCTTATGACATCAGACTTAAAGTAAAGCTGGATCTTCCCCGTGGAATCGCGCAGGTCCGCAAAGACCACTTTCCCGTGGCCGCGCTTGGCCATAAGCCTTCCGGCAAGAGCAACTTTAGCGCCCTCCTGGAGCGGCTCTAAGATACTGCCTATCTCCACTCTTCCGGAAAGGGGGCGGTTATGGAAAACAGAGTCCCCTTTTTCCCGAAAATTGGCAAGTTTTTGCCTTCTTTGCTCAATAATCTCGTTTAGTTCCATAGTTTGATAATTATATAGCAGAATTGGGGTTGTGTCAAGGCAGGCTCTTACCTAAATGTAGTATATAATTAGGGGCGCTTTCCGCTTTGACGCAAAAACTAACGCCGTGCTTTCGCACGGCGTAATTTACTGGCAAGTTATAGCGAGTAAATTAAGTACCCCTGGTAGATTACCGACCCCAAAAACTAAACTACTTAACCGTAAACTCCTTAAGGTTGCTAGTGTCCCCGGCAACGATTGCGGCGAACAGGTGTTTGCCTTTGGGAACAGCCGGCACTACGCATGTAATAGCTGTATCAGACCAACCGTTGGGACTTATTGTCGCTACAGCATTACCAAGCCTAACTATGCTCGAGCCCTGCTTTGCTCCGAAATTAACACCAATAATAGTAACAGTAGTTCCCGGCTTACCTGAGGACACACTCAACGTGGTGATAAACGGCCTTATAACCGTGAAGTCCACGTTTTTGCTAGTTCCATGCCTATTCACTACTCTTACCTTGCAAGGCAGCTGCGCTGATATTAAACTCCAATTTGGAACAAGGCATTTTATCAAGGTATCTCCCCAAGATACAATATGGGCATTAGTACCAACGCTAGTGTTAGGAATTCTGCTAAACACTACCCTGCACTTGCCATTCAATGCCCCGAAATTCTGGCCTTCTATAGCGATCTCCTGTTTAGTATAGCCAAAAGAAGGTTTAATCGCGGATATAGATGGAAGCGTCGATATAATAACCGTGAAATTGACAGCATTGCTTACTCCATCCGCGGTCCTGACCGTCACAGGATATGTTTTGGCAGAGACAGTCGGTACTATGCATTTTATCGAGGTGTCGCCCCATGAAGTCACAGCCGCATTGATATCCGCAAACGAGACAACGCCTGAACCCTGTGCCGCTCCGAAGTTACTTCCGGAGATGGTCACTGCGCTGCCGGTCAAGCCATTAATAGGGGCTATTGATGATATGGCCGGGACAAAAGCAGGCATGGTGTATTGCATAAAATCGCTATTCAACCATTTTAGGCCAAGCGACGGGATATTGACCTGGTTTTCCACCTCGAGGCGATAGAGTCCGGGCGCAGTAACAAGCTGCGGAACCGGCACTCTGATATGGCTGCTTTCTGTGACCGTGCCGCTGTAGAGATAACCTAAATCAACCCAGCCCCCCAAGTTTGAACTTGACTGAAAATAAATCCGCAAAGGCGCGTTAAGCGTAAATGAACCATAAATATCTATGGCCCTGCTTCCTCCATAACTATTCACCTGAATACTGGTCATGAGGGGGCGCTGAGGATTGGAAATCCTGACAGACACTCGATTACTGGCGTTGCCATAGTCGTTGAACATCCTTATTGTAGTATTCACCTGAGACGTCCCTATGGCCGAAACAATGAACCTTATTTCAGCATCGGACCAATAAGTTGCCTGCTGCTGCCCTAAGGTGATTCCTTCGATTTCAACATAACCCTGCCCCCTTTGGGCTCCGAAGTTGCTCCCGAATATCGAGACCTCCTGGCCGCAATCCACGTCCGAATCGCTAAGCCGGGTGATAACCGGAGCGGGAACAACCACTGTGAAATTGACCGCGTTGCTAGTCCCCCCTGCTGTACTGACCGTCACAGGGTAACTGCCCGGGGAAAGCTGCGGCACGGTGCAGGTTATGGATGTGTTGGATGCGCTTAGTATGCCGGCGCCGATATCAGCGAATGAAACGGAACTTGTGCCGACGTTCGCCTTAAGACCAGTCCCGCTTATGGTGACCTGGCTGCCGGCAAGCCCTGAAGCAGGAGAGATGGTACTGATAACAGGGACAGGAGCAGCAGTAACGGTAAAATTAACGGCGTTGCTGTTATTTCCGCCTTTAACTACATAAACAGGAACCTGGGTATAATTAACATTCGGGACCGTTACGCGTATCGCAGTATCCGACCAGCTAAGGACTGTGGCGTTATGCAGGTCGAACTTGACGGCATTATCGCCCTGCGCCGAGCCGAAGTTCCTTCCGTTGATCACGGTTTCGCTGCCGATACTTCCATGGTCAGGAGAAAGAGAAGTTATGAACGGCAGCGTAGGCGAAGCAAGCACATTAAAATTAAGGGCATTGCTGGTCCCGATAGGAAGCGATACAGTCACCGGATACGTGCCGGCGTCAAGCTCCGGGACCGTGCAAGTTATGGATGTGGCGCTCCAGGCATTGAGGATCGCGGAAACATCCGCGAACTTAACCTCTCCCTGCGCGGGATCCGTGCCGAAGTTGCTGCCGTTGATAGTAAGGCTGCTATTAGGCAGGCCCGATGTCGGGGCAAGGCCGGCGATCACGGGCAGTTGCGGAGCATTAGTCACAGTGAAATCCACATGGTTGCTCCATTGTGAGCCGACACCCACTGCAACAGAAGCAGTGCCCAGCAGATTCGGGACAATAAAAGTTATTGAGTTATCCTGCCAGCTGGTGACAGAGCAGACAGCACCCGGAAAAGACAACACGCTGATTTCTTCCTGGTTATTACCGAAAGCAGTGCCTGTTATCACGGCTGAAGTCCCGGGGGCGGCGGAAGATGGCGTGATCCCGGTTATCACAGGCGCCGGCCTGTTAGCAATAACTTGAGTTACATTCGATAATTGATACCCGGAAGAATCAGTAACCAGAAGTTTCAGGAAATAATGCTGACCGTTATACTCAGGATAAAAATTAGCAAGCAATCCGCCGGGAACCTGCCCGCCCTCGGCAAACTGGGTGTAATTCGCGGAATACGGGAGGTTGCTCTTCGTGAACTTAAGGCTGTAGTGCGTGCCCGTAGCCGAACCGGATACTGCCACCGGATAATTTCCCTGCGCATTATAGACCGGGCTTGCTAGGTAAGCTGCAGCCAAAGGCGGATTGGTTATGTTCAGGGCATTTACAAGATTTATCCTACCCATGCCCACATATTCGTAAGAGGATATATCCGGCGTTGTTCCGACGCGGATGGCGTTAGCAATCTGTAAAGGGGTAAATCCCGGATTCCGGGACAAAATAAGCGCCGCCTCCCCTGCCACATGCGGGCAGGCCATGGAAGTACCGCTCTTAAAAGCATAGCCGTTGCCAGGCACTGTTGAGACTATAGCAACACCCGGGGCAACAACATCCACTTTCGGGCCGTAATTGGAAAAACTTGCCTTGCCGTTATACCTGTCCATTGCCCCTACGGCAAACATATTCCGGCAATTGGCCGGCTGGAAACCATCGACGTTCAAATTGTCGTTCCCCGCTGCCGCTACAATGAAGCACCCCACACTATTTGCGTAATTGACTACGTCCTGTATCCCGCCTGATACTTGCCCCGTCCAAAGGCCCCAGGAATTACTAATTATCTTGGCCCCATTATCGACCGCATAATATATGCCGGCGATGGCGCTAGAGGTCGTCCCGCCAGCTAAACCCATGAATTTGACTGCCATGATCCGGGCATTAGGGCAGACTCCCGCGACACCCTTACTATTATTGGCGACTGCGGCGGCAATTCCGGCACAGTGCGTACCGTGACTGTGGTCATCCATGGGATCAGAGTCCCTGTTGTAAAAGTCATAACCGTAGATATCGTCTACAAAGCCATTGCCGTCATCATCTATGCCGTTATTCGGGATCTCTCCCGGATTATGCCACATGTTCGCCGCCAGATCCTCATGAGTATAATCCACCCCGGTATCGACGATAGCGATAACTACGTTGGCGCTTCCGCGGGTGATATCCCAAGCAGCCTCAGACTGCATATTCTGATGCGCCCACTGATCAGAATAGTATGTATCATTGGGCCGCCACTGGGCCTCAACCATGTAATTCAGCTCAACGCGCAGTTTACGGTTTTTGCTCAACCTCTTTAACGCAGCCTTGGCTTTCTCGCCGGGCTTGAGGGTGACCAGATAAGTCTGAAGAAGCTTTCTTTCTTCTTTAGACATTTTGGACTTAGCGCGCTGCAAAAATTCCTTATCGGTAGGCTCAACCCGACTAGCAGTGTCTCCTATTTTATAATTGTACCAGCCAGGCTCAAGAGACTTATTCTTGCGAAACGCTGATTTTTCCTTAGCCACAACAGCGGACTCGAGAAGACACTTGGCGGATTTTACGTTAAGGGCGGGTATTTCAGCTTCAGCGTTTACCACGTCGTCGCTGAACGTAACCAGGACCTCTCCCTCTACGTATTTGGGCTCCTGCGTCTTGGCCGCCGCCTTCACCTGGGCCCCTGCCTTATCCTTCGCGTCCTCCCGGATGTAAGCAAAAGCAGTTGAAATAGATAAAAATGCAGCTACCACAAACACTACCCCTAAAATCCCGGATCCTTTAAGCGCGCGCGTTTTCATTTTGCCCTCCTGCAAATAATTAAGCCTCGAGGTAACCCTCGAGGCTCTAAAATACGGAACGCATGTGGCAGCCCCGCTGTCCGTCACTATTCGGATGGACCGGTAGCTTTGCGCCCCAAGATCACTCTTGGTTTGCCTTTATCAGCTGCTTACACCTAATTTTAATATAAGTATAACATATTATTGCCAATATCGCCAGTTTTGGGCCGTTTTATTTTGGCAATTATGCAATTTTTACAAAGCAGGAGACAATTTCCCTCTTACCATAGGGGGACACTTTTCCAGTACAAGCTGTAGACATGTTGTGAAAGGTGTCCCTAGAAAACAAGTCTGAGCTCACGAACCCGCAAACTCGAGAACTTCAAGAACTAAACCAACCTACCGCGTAACCCTAAAGTTCTTTGGATTACTGACGCATCCGGCAATAGTCACGGTGACCTGATAAGTCTGTCCGCTGGCGATGGCCGGCACCTTACAAGTAATAGATATGTTGCTCCATCCCCCCGGGACAACGGCAGCTGTTGTGGACCCGAATTTCACCGTTCCCGAGCCCTGCGTAGCCCCAAAATTAGTTCCCGTTATAGTGACATCGGTGTTCGCCTTGCCTGAAACCAAACTAAGCGAATTGATAACAGGCCGTATGAGCGTAAAATTCAAGGTATTGCTGCGGCCCCGAGGAGTTACCACCGTCGCGCTGTATGTGCCCTCCTGAGGAAGATTCGATATCGGGATTAGAAACTTTATCATTGAATCGTTCCAAGATGTAGCCTGGGCATTCATGCCATATCCCCTAAAGTTAAGCTCGACGCTGCTATTTGGGCTTCGCGCTCCAAAATAGTGGCCGCTTATCGTGAATTCCTGCGTCGGATAACCCGGGTTCGGAGAAACTGAAACAGCTAACGGCAGAAGGGGATTAAAATATGTCCTGCCCAGATTGATCCCGTACATTGGCCATTGGACCATTGCGGGATCTGCGTTCCCGAACCTCCAGGCGTATACCTTTCCTTGGCTGTCACCGATGATCAGTTCTGTCTTGCCGTCATTATCAAGATCGGCCAAGGTAGGGGTGCACTGGACATACCACTTTTCACCGGGCCAGGATAATTGTTTAGGAAAGCCCGGTTTTATATTTCCGGTCACATCGAAGGCTTTCAGTATGTGGCCAAAGTATGTGGTTATGACGATCTCCTGGGCTGCGTCACCATCAATATCTCCGATAACAGGATCCGCATAGAAAGGCATTATGTCAATGATATTTCCCTCCATAGAGACGGGATCACCCTCATTCCACTCGGCTAAAAGACTGCCGTCATGATGATAGATATAAAACCGCCCGCCGTCCGCCCTCTCGTGCGCAAGGATCTCTAAATCACCGTCGTTATCCATGTCCGCAAGTGAAAGGCTGCTTCTTACGCCGCCGCCGGCTACATCTTTGGGCCAGCCGGGGAGGTCGTTCCCGTCTTTATCCATTCCACAGATGATGCCGAGCTGGCCGGTGATAAAAAATACCTCTTTATTGCCGTCGTTATTTACGTCCCTTACGGCAATCCCCTTCGGGGCGTTCGACCAGGGTTTGCGAATAGGGGGACCATCTCCTCCTCCCCCCGGATCAGTAATACCTTTAAGGGTGTTGCCGGCAACATGGCGGATATGGCTCGGCCAGCCCGCAAGCACAGCAGCTGTCCTGCCGTCAAGCGCGGTCGTAACACAGATAAAATCGCCATCGCTGTAAGCGAAAATTATGTCATCACATCCATCGTTGTTGATATCGGCTAAAGCAGGGTCGCTTAAATTATTTACAAGCCAGGATCCCGAATAATCTTTAATATGATCATAACTGACCGGCCAGCCGCTTAATAGCTGTCCGTTTTTATTAAAGGCGTACGCCTCGAAGGTATGGTACTCTGACTGGCTGTTCTCCATCCATTGTACGGTAACAACCACTTCCGGTTGGCCGTCGCCGTTTATATCGCCTATGGCGGCGTTACGGGGATAACAGGGGTTGCTTCCGCGGCCCGCAGGATCGATGATCACCGGCCAGCCGCTGAGATAACTGCCGTCATGGTGCCACGCGTGCATTACGGTCACTCCCCCCTCGGGTATCGGGAATACGACCTCCAGGTCCCTGTCCCCATCCAGATCGCGGACAGCCGGAGTCGTATAGAATTTACCGTTGCTGGGGTATCCTGAATCAGGGGGTGTTGCGCCCATAATAGTCTTTGGCCATCCCGGAATAAGTTTCCCGTCAAAGCTCCAGAGATAAGCCTTGACCCCGCGGTGATTGAAATTCGCGACCTGCCAGGCCAATAGCTCCTTGCGCCCGTCATTATCGAAATCCGCGCATGCCGGAGACATATCTATATTGGGATATCCGCCTGCCGCGTCTATCTGCTGCGGCCAACCCGGAAGTATCTGTTTATCCATAAAAAAACGGGTCTCATGCGACAAAATGGCTCCTCCCGGATCAGTCACTGTCAACTTGACAAAATATAATCCGGTATCAAGCCTGGATGCGGGTATCTCCCCAAGCAGGCCATCAGAGACTTGGCCCTGTTTTTGCGCAAAGACTATCCACTCTTTCGAATACGGCATATTGGCATAAGCAAGGGTATAGCGCCTTCCCTTAGCCGTTCCTGAAACCGGCGCGCTGGAGGGGTAAACAGGCTCGTAATATTCGGGACTCGTGATCCTGGCAGCCATCATATCGAAAGAAGCTTTGTCATTGGAAAACGTATTATATAGATCGACCCTTCCTGTCCCTACATACTGGTCGGAGACAATATCGGCTACAGCACCTGAGCGGATCATATTGGCGATCCTGTATGGGGAATAATATGGGTATCGTGACAGTATAAGCGCTGCCTGTCCCGCTACCTGCGGGCAGGCCATGGAAGTCCCGCTCATGCTGGCATAGTTTAGCCCATAGCCCCAATCATTCATGGTGACGTGGTACTGGGGCATTGTCGAAATGATCCCGGCTCCGGGCGCAGCCACGTCTACTTTTGGGCCAAAGTTGGAAAAACCGGCCTTGGCGCTATTGGAATCTATGGCACCGACCGCGAACGCATTCTGACAGTTCGCGGGTGAACCGATATTTTGCGTAGCATAATTACCCGCTGCCGCCACTACAAAACAACCCTTACCGTAAGCGTAATCTACAGCTTCCTGCAGCGATGCGTATGTGCCCGAAGCTCCCCAGGAATTGCTGATGACTTTGGCGCCGTTATCAGCGGCGTAGACTATGGAATTTACTCCGCCATCGAGGCTTCCCGCCCCCGTTATACTTAAAAACTTGATCGCCATTATTTTGGCAGTTGGGCAGACTCCGGCAATGCCCAGAGGGACAGGGCTATTGTTAATCACTGCCCCGACGATCCCGGCGCAGTGCGTCCCGTGGCCGAAGTCATCTTTTGGGTCGGCATCGTTATTGTAGAAATCATAACCATACACATCGTCAATATAGCCGTTGCCGTCATCATCATTATTGTTGGTGGATTTATCGTGGCCCTCCCCATCTATGCCGATCTCGCCCGGATTATGCCACATATTGGCCGCGAGATCCTCATGGTTGTAATCCACTCCTGTGTCAATGATGGCAATAGTGACGTTCTGGCCGCTATAGAGAGGATCCCAGGCGAGTTCGGAGCGCATATTCTGGTGCGACCACTGTTGGGGATAGAGCGGGTCATGGGGTACCATCTGCGCGGTAACGACAGCATTCGGCTCAATGTAAACGATCCGGTCGCCCATCTTATTCTTGATAAGCGATATCGCCTCGCCGGCGCTCATGCCAAGTGGCAGCTTGACTTTATAGGTACTGCAAAAAAACTCGAACTCCGGATCTTTGGAGGCTTCGCTGAATATGGCTTTATCCAGCCCCTTACTCTCTTCCCTCTTATATGTCTTTCCCATAAATGGACAAGAGCCGTCAGTCCGTATCTTTATATTATTCTTCTTCATGTATTTCTTGATCACGGACTCGGGCCGATAAACCATCTGCACCTTTCCGGGATCGGCGCGCAAGAGGGCTGCCACCGAGCCGGAGTTCTCTCTATATGCAGGTTTTAGTTTGAATATGATCTCTCTGGGCTCGCCTTCGGGCTTGATACGTTTTAATGATGGCCCGCCCTTGGCCGCCTCTTTTGATTTGCCTTCAGGCACATAGGCGTAAGCAGCCGCGCCGGATAAGAGCATAACCGCTGTAAACATTGCTCCCAGGACCACGAATCTTTTCATCGTGCGCGGTTTCATTTTGCTCTCCTTTAAATAAAATAAGCCCTGAGGCAATCCTCAAGGCTTAATAAATACGGAACGCATTTGGCAACCCCGCTGTCCGTCGCTATTCGGATGGACCGGTAGCTTTGCGCCCCAAGATCACTCTTGGTTTGCCTTTATCAGCTGCTTACACCTAATTTTGGTATAAGTATAACATATAATTACCTATATTTCCACGTTTTGAGGCTAAAATAGCGAGGGGACACTTTTCCAGTACAAGTTGTAGACATGTTGTGAAAAGTGTCCCTGCAAAGTGCGGGAAAATATTCTTATGCGGTATAACTTGACAGCCGCTTTATCCGCTTGAGCATGTTCGGGTGGGTACTTAAGGCCTCCATCAGCTTATCGCCGAAGCCCAGATTCACGGTCTTATTCCGTAACATTGCCAACTCGGAAGCGTCGATGGTGCCGTTTTTATCCAGATCAAGCACGGAAAGATCCCTTATCTCATGCATCGCCTGGGATGGATCGTTTACAAAGAAGGCCTTTAACCCTTCAGCCTCCTTAAGGGTATCTTTACTTATACGCGCAGATCCATAAACAAGCTTGTAAAGGCTTGATGCCAACGCCGAAGGCTGGTTCCCTAATTCAACCGAGCCCTTATCCGCAAAATACTCACGGATGCGCGAGGCATAAAGCACAAGAAGATTTGTAATAAAATAGAAAAGGAAAGCGACTAGTCCGACCAGCGCGGCGTTGCCCCGGTCGCGGCTGCGGCCGGAGAACATAAAACTCCAGGCAATACGGTACATTATCATGGGGATGACCGACAGGAGCGTTATGGTCAGGACATCGCGGTTCTTTAAATGCGAAAGCTCATGCCCCAAGACCGCCCTTAACTCATCCTCATTCAAAAGCTTAAGTATCCCTTCCGTGACGCAGACCCGGCCGTCCTTTATGCCCCTTCCGAAAGCAAAAGCGTTGGGGATATGGATCGAGGCTACGCCGATCCTAGGCGCGGGGATGTTCGCCCGCAAAGCCAGCTCCTCGACCATCTGGAAAAGCTTGGGGTTCTCCTCCCTCTTAAGGTACCTTACCCCCATACTCCACTCCACGATCTTGGGCCCGATCATATACTGGATGAGCATCATCACGATCGACAGGATGATGTAAAAAGAAAAATCACTGACCCGGAAGAAATAGGTCCCGATCACAGTGATCGCCGCGTAGATCAGCGCAAAAAGCACAGCCATCAATAGATACATCCTTAAACGTAACGACCACATAAAAAACCTCCTTATATTATTTAACGACGTCTGCCTTGATCGTAAACTTGACAACCGGCTCCTCAAGGCTGTCCGTATTGACATAGATATACTGGGCCACGGGCCCGGAGTAGCCCTTGGTCTTAAACTTCACCTCAAGCGGGGTCGATTCGTTGGCCCCGAGGTCCTTCTTTTTCAACTGCGGCACCGTGCAGCCGCAGGAGGTATTCACTTCCTTTATCTTTAAGTCTTTGCCGGTAGTGTTTTTAAACATAAAGGCGTGCTTTACCACTCTTCCCGCTTTTACCTGCCCGAAATCCCAGGAATAAAAGTCATCCTGCTGCCCGCTGGCCGAGGCGGCAAACATAAGAATGACCGCCCAAAAAAACAAAATCCTCTTCATTATCTCCTCCAGATCAAGAATATCCCCAGCCCGAAGAACAACAGCGCCATAAGCGCCTTTATCAGGCCCATGTGTTTTTTTAGGAGATCGCCGAATTGCTTTGAGGTGACTCCGTATAAAGCCGCCAGGAATATGACAAAAAGCGGCAGGATGAACATAAGGTTGTAGACCAAAAGAAATTTAATGGCCGCGGCTTTGAATTCAGTCGTCTTTAATATAAAACCGATGGTCGGAAGATAGGTCTGTCCGGTGCAGACTGCCTCAAGGATAGAGACCAAAAACCCTGTAATCAAAGCGCTTATGACCAATTTTATAATGTGCTGCCGTGATGATGCTGTTTCAGGCCGGGTACCGGAAGCCTTGCGGTAGTGCATGCCGATGACCTGGTGTATCCTATTCTTTACCGCAGCCGGCAGCTGCAAGATCTGCTCATCGGCCCGCCCCGTCTTATTAAACTTAAGGAGATCATAGAGCGCCAATACGCCTAAGCTGACGCTAAAAACTCCGACACAAAAATTAAACACCCTGACAAACAGCCAGAAATGCCGCAGCTGATACAGAAAACCAAAAAGCCCGACGCCAAGCAAAACATAGGTCACGAAAACCGCAAAGATAAAAGTAAGCCCGATAGCCGCAAGCTCCCTTTTCCTGTAGCCCTGCAGCGCCAGGAATGATATGAAGAAAACGATGACGGTAAAGGCGCAAGGGTTGATACCGTCTATAAGCCCCGCGGCGATGATCGCAAGAAGCGTGAACGATCTGAACCTCTCCATAAGGTCGATATCCGGGAGCCAGCCCTCATCCTTTATCCCCGCCGAAAGCCCGCCGCTCACGAATCCCCGGAGCAGGCGGTTGAGGTCGTCCTCACCGGTCAAGAACTTCCCGTTCATATAAAAAACCGGCATGGAGATCTTCAGCTCCGGGCGGTATTTATCCCTGAGGGCGATCATTTGCTTGTAATTTACAATATCGCTTGTATCGCGGTACTCTATCCTGACAATACCGCCGAACTCATCCTCGATCTTAGGCATGATATCGGATTTTACCTCGATGCAGCGGTGGCAGACCGGGGAAATAAAGACTACGAGGCTGGGCACATCCAAAGAGGCTTCTTCAGCGCGCAAGCCGGCAGGCGCCCATAATATTGATAAGAATACCGCCAGAAATACAGATTTACGAAAACTCATTTTGGCAACCTAGAGATTTTTTGTGGCAGAAAAACTTCCCGGGCCCGTTAATAATAGGGCCAAGAGGCCGCAGATGACGACAAAATTATATTCGTATCCGCCATTGGCCATAAAGAAACCCTTGGCCAAATGGACTTTGGCGACGGCGACAAGCATGAAAATTATCAAAAGAAACGAGGCTGCGCGGGTAAAGAGCCCCCCGATCAAGCATAGGCCTCCGATAAAAACGACATAAGCTGCCGCGTAAGCCATCAGCAACGGCGAGCTAAACCCTAAACCGTAGAGCATCTCGGAAAACCCCTTCACCCCCGGCCCGCCGAACATGCCAAACGCCATCTGAAACCCATGAGCCGTAAACATAACCCCCAAACCAACCCTCAAAACCAGGATCGCCAGATCAGTCATGCCGCACCCCCTTTTAAAAGCGAACTTATTAACCCCAGTTTATTCTTTATACCGCGGGACCTGTAAATACACATCAGGTAATGTAAAACCGTAGGAAACATCCCCTTCATGTTAATTTCCATGATTTTACCACAAGATCTGTTATTTGCCATAGGTATTACATAGCCCAGATCCACCGGCTTGTACTTGCAGAGGGCCTTGCCCTTGATGCTTCTTATGATATTTGCTGCCGCGCATTCTCCTTCGGTTATGGAAAATTGCACCGCCATCCTTAAAGTTGCGCCCCCAAAGGCAAAATTTGCCGCGTCCCCGGCCGCAAAGCAGCTCTCGTTAAACCTCAGGTGAACATCGACCTTTATCCTTCCCTGCGGATTCTTCTCAACCCGCAAAGCCTGGATAAAACCGGCCGCCTTAACTCCTGCGGCCCAAATGAGAAGGCAGTTATCGATGATCTTTCCGTCGGAAAGCGTGATCCTTTCTTCCTCTATCGCACTGATAGAGCTGTTCGCCAT